>OIWQ01000611.1_pt1 | contig 46436 bp, 29 predicted proteins | sample 1587571 | NCBI WGS metagenome assembly OIWQ01 (sample SAMEA3888910, study PRJEB22519) | human gut metagenome | biome: human gut; feature: human-associated habitat; material: faeces | place: Denmark | collected 2010
GACTCATAAATCTACCCTTAATCGTGTATTGGATGATAGTTGCGGATTTTAGGTTAAGTAAATTCTTCTTCATAGGAATAAGGTTTAGTTTTGTTTAAAATTTATATTTAGTATTGCTTGTTATCGGGCTTGCAGTATTTCCGGGGCTAATATACACATAAAATGTATACTGGCAATGCTGGGCGGGGAATTATCAAGCAAAAAAAGCATGCAAACGTTTACACTGGATTAAAGGGGCAGCGGGGATACTGGCGTTCTAATATTCGTATAATGAACATATAATATTAAGGTTCGTGTAATGGACGTTAATGGGGCTATCGTGTAATGAACGTTAATGGGTAGGAGCGTCGCCGCCTCGGCGACGTGTGTAGGCCTTTCTGTGGATTCGAAAAGCTTAAGCCCGTAGGCTTCTGTGTCGTCTGTGCGTTCCGTGGGAACTACATACAAAGGAGTTACAGAAGGTTGGTAATGATGTTACAAGGACTTGGTAATGATGTTACAGAGGGTTGGTAATGCAGATGCTATTACAGCGTGGCGACCCATCCTCTCCTACAGATGCCAAAGCATTAGCTGGCAGACCATACCCCACGGCTGGTAGATGGGCTGGCAGATAAAGCCGCTAAAAACGCAAAGTGACAGCACTTAAAGACGTGTGTATCAATGAATTACGCCAAATACTGGCAGTATGGCACTTAAAAACGAAAACTAAAACAAAAAAATAGCAATTATTAAATAGTATACAAGTTTAATTATTACATTATATATATTATTGTCAGATTAATTTCTTAACTTTGCAGCATTAAATACACTATACATCATTCAGGCTTAATAGATATGCACAATATACTGACACGCATTGTCATTGCCCTATTCGCAGCGGCATTTTTCATAACAACGTCTACAGCCAATGCTATAGACAACAACCAGGCTGCACTTCTACGCAAAGGCAAGGCGAGCCTCGAGCGTAACGACTACAACTCGGCTCTTGCCTCATACCTCAAGTATATACAGACCGAGGAGAAACGCACACCTAAGGACACTGCCAATCTGCTCGATGCCTACTATAATATAGGTGGCATCTACTCGGTATACCAAGACTTTGCACAGGCTCTCGACATATACGAGAGTGGCTACAAGCTTGGCTGCGCCGCAAACGATGCCAACATGCAGTTCAAGTTTCTCAACAACATGATAGGCGCCAGCTGCGACATTGGCAAGACTGCCGAGGCTCGCAAGCTAAACGCCAAGGTTAAGCTGCTGAGGGGTGTGGAGCATGGCAAGCTGATGTTCTACTACTACTTCAACAATGGTTTCATAGCCGGATTTGAGAAGCGCGACAACGAGAAGGCGCATTGGATGAATATGGCTATTGCTACCGTCAACCGTTATGGCTTGCCGCAGAAATATCTGGTTTATCCCTACTCGGAGATTTACCAGTGCTACGAGCGGCAGGGACAGCTCAACAAGGCGCTTGCCGCCCTACTGAAATACGACACCTTGGCGCACGTCATCAACAACAACCAGAGCAAGAATGTGGGCAAGGACAATGACGCCGACTACCAAGGTCAGGCTTACCTCTTTGCCGACTGCTACAAGGGGTTGATGCGCATCTACACCAAGATGGGCAACAAGGAGAAGGCCCTGTACTATCAAAACGAGTTTTTCCGCTACAACGACTCGCTGCTTAACGTCAACGAATTCTCGAAGATACGCAACCAGCACCTCAACTACGAGAACCATCAGACGCAGCTTATCATCGACAGTCAGCGCAAAACCATTCTCTACCAAACCATCTGCCTCGTTATGCTTGCCGTGCTTGTTGTTACGGCTGTGGTTGCCATCATCATCATCAAACGCCAGCGAAAGGTGCTGTACGATACCAATATAGCCCTTTTCGACCGCAACAACGAGCTTGTAGAGGCTGAGCAGAACACCCTACCCCAGCGCGTCGACACCTCTACAGACACCGGCTCAAGCACAGCCTCAACCACCGTTAGCGAGCAACTGCTGCATGCCATAGCCGATGCCATGAAGGACAGCGCCAACTTTTGCAACCCCGACTTCAGCCTCTCGATGCTTGCCCAGGCTGTCGACTCAAACACAACCTACGTGTCGCAAGCCATCAACACGTCGTACAACAAGAATTTTCGCACCATTCTTAACGAATATCGCGTAAAGGAAGCCATGAAGCGCATGAAGGATATAGCCACTTACGGCAACTATAGCATACAAGGAATATCAGAGAGTGTGGGCTTCAAGTCGGCGTCCAACTTTATTGCCGCCTTCAAGAAAACGACGGGCATGACACCCTCTTTGTATCAAAAACTATCAAAAAATGAGTGATTCTGTTTTCAATTTATGAATCAGAAAGGCTAAAACCTGACAAAAACGCAGGTTTTAGCCTTTTTTCATATCTTTGCAGTTGGATAACCAAAAACATTTATAGCAATATGAGAAAGTTTACGCTTATTACGCTTCTCCTTGCGGCAAGCCTTGGCTCTCAGGCTAAGGACATCACTCAGTCGCAGGCGTTGAAAATCGCACAGAGCTTCCTTAGCCAGTCTGTCGACAAGACGGGTGGGGCAAAGAAGGCTCCCGCCAAGCTGCAGCTTGCCTATACCGGCAGTGCCGCCAACGGCAAGCAGTGTCTCTATGTATTCAATGGTGCATCTGGTCAAGGCTACGTAGTGGTGGCTGCCGACGACCAAGCCGACGAGATTCTCGGCTACAGCGACAACGGTAAGTTCGACCCCGACAACATGCCCGAGAACATGCGTGCATGGCTTGGCAGCTATGTCGACCAGATTAGCTACCTCAAGCAGCACGGATTGCAGAAGCGCTCGGCTGCCAAAAACATCTCATATAATAAAGAGGTAAAACCTCTGTTGGGCAACATCCAGTGGAACCAGGACTCGCCTTACAACGACCTTTGTCCTGCCTACACTATGGGCACACAATGTGCCACGGGCTGTGTGGCTACGGCTATGGCGCAGGTTATGTACTACAACCGTTGGCCCGAGCACGGCGTGGGCTCTCACACCTACTCGCCTTCTATAATGTATGGCAAGACGCTCAGTGCCGACTTTGCCAACACCTACTATCAGTGGGACAAGATGCTGCCGCAATACGACGCTACAAGCAGCGAGGAATCACGCGAGGCTGTGGCACAGCTTATGCTGCATTGCGGCATCTCGGTAGATATGGAGTATTCAAGCTCGAGTGGCTCAGGCAGCCTGCCAGTACCACAGGCACTTGTAAAATACTTCGGCTACGACCGCGGCATAGCCTACCGCACACGCCAGAACTACTCTACAACCGAGTGGCAGAGCATCATCGTCAACGAGCTTGACAACAAGCGTCCGATGATAGCCTTGGGCAGAGCGTCGTCGGGTGGCCACTGCTTTGTGTTCGACGGCTACGACCGCAACGGCTTTGTACACGTCAACTGGGGCTGGGGCGGCATGAGCAACGGCTACTTCCGCACATCTGCCCTCACACCTGCCACACAGGGCATAGGCGGCGCCGACGGCGGATTCAACTACGACCAGTACATCGTTACGGGCATACAGCGTCCTGTAGAAAACAGCTATGCCGACGTGGAGCTTGTGTCGAGCGAGGGATTGGTACCAAGCAAGACAAGCGTCAAAGCCAACGAGGCATTTGATGTAGCCCTGCACGGCACCATGTACAATGCAGGATGGCAGGACGCCAACATCTACTTCGGACTTGTTGTGGTAGATGCCGACGGCCGTCAGGTACACACCGTAAGCAAGAACGAGGCAGACAATGTGCAGATTGGCTATATGTACAACGGCCTCGACTATACCGACGTAAAGCTTCCGACGCTCGCCGACGGCACCTACCGTCTGTACCCGGCAGCACGCTCCAACGACGAAGGCTCGCAGTGGTGCTACATACGCGACCAGTATGTGGGCTATCCCAACTACCTCAACGTTAGCGTTGCCAACGGCACAGCCACCTTATCTTATCCCGACTACTTCTGCCTCAACGCCCAAGACATGACCGTTGAGCCTGACACATACACTAATAAGCTTACAAAGGTTAAGGCGCACATCGTGAACGACGGCGACGTAAACTACCTGGGCGAGGTGCAGACACTGCTGCTCGACGCCAAGACAGGACGCAAGGTGGCTGAGGGCACAAAACAGAAGGTAGACCTCGCTGCGGGCGACAATATCGACATCGACTTTGTAGACGCCTTCAATGTTGAGCCGGGCGATTATCTGCTTACCATCGTCGACGACGACGAGCGCCACATCTGCAACAGCCAGAAGATTACGTTGAAGGCTGCTCCCGACGAAGCCGTGGTTACACCTGCCGAACAGCTCGCCTTCAAGGGTGAGGTTACAAAGGACAACCTCGACATCACGGCACACATCAAGTGTACAGCCGGCTACTATTCGGGCTATGCCTACTTCTTTATCCTCAACGAGAGCGGTGCCGTACAGCAGGGCTGCCTTACCGCGCAATACTTCAGCGTGAAGGAGGGCAACACCGCAGACGTGCGCTTCTCTGGTCCGTTCGAGAATGGCGTGGAGGGCACCAACTATGTTGCCACCATCCTGCTATACGATGGCGCCACCTACTCTTACCTCGAACCAAAGGAGATGGCTACATGCCAGTTTACGCTTGCGGCATCTACAGGCATACAGAGCGTTAGCGGCGCAAGCTTCGGCGAAGCCAATATATACAATGTCAACGGCACACGTGTACAGGCTACCGACCTCAACTCGCTGCCTCACGGCACCTACATCGTGAAGACAAAGGACAAGAGCTTCAAATTCTCAAAGTAAGAAAGACACAGATTTTCACACGAACCATAACACTCAATCGTACACAATATGAAAAAGGATAATATAAAAACACTGGCAGCCATTGCGGTTATGGCGTTGTCTGCCACACAGGTTGTGGCACAGACAGAGGCTCCGTCGGCACAGCAGCACCGCGGACTGACGCCTCTGCGCCTTGCCGACGACAGCAAGAGCGACAATATAAAGACCGTACGTACGCTCAAGGCACGCACAGCAAGAGCATCAGAGGCTCCGTCGCTGTTCTATGGACGCACGTTCTACGGATCGCTTATCAACAGCACCGACTGGGCTACAGCCTCCATTGCCGCTGTACCTTACGGCATCTACTCGTTTGAGGTGGGCGACAACATCAATCCGCAGGCTGTGATGACCGACCTTGGCTACAAATTCATATCGGGTGCATACACTGGCGACAAGTTTGTGGGCATATATGCAATGGAGATGATGGGCGGACTTAACGGCGCGCGATACATCACCATCGACCCAAACAACAAGAAAGAACTAAAGAACGTTACGTACGACACATCGAAGGGCGGCTACTCGCTGCTGCCGTCGGTGATGGCTTACAACAATATCGACAACACCATCTACTCGTTGCAGTATAACGACGCGCTGAGCGCACTAAACTGGTGCCGATACAACATGGACTACGACTGGATGGACAAGATTGCCGCTTTCCGCGGCAAGTACAACGTGCTGACATTGGGCAACACCCCTGACGGCGAGATGTACTTCATCAACAGCTACGGCGACCTCTACCACATCAACCGCAAGACCAGCCGTCCGGCTCTTATCGCTTGGACCGGCATAACACCGATGGGCTACTCGCAGTCGATGATGTACGACAACCGCACGGGCCTCTTCCTCTGGGCTGCCATATCATCAGATGGTTGCTGCCTGTACAGCGTCAACCCAAAGACTGCCGAGACCGAGCTTGTAGCTAAGTTCCAGAAGCAGGAGCAGTTTACGTCTATCTACTCGCTTGAGGAGAGCGCAAAGGACGACGCTCCAGCCAAGGCCAAGGACCTGCAGATAGCCTTTGCCAAGAATGGCGGCTTGGATGCCACCATCTCCTTCAACGTACCAACAACCACCTACGCTGGCGCTGCACTCGGAACAAGCACCCTTAATGTATGGCTCGACGGCTCGAACCTCAAGAGTGTAGAGGCAAAGGCAGGCGAGAAGGTCAGCATCCCCGTAAAACTGAGCGAGGGCAACCACTATGTGGCTGTAAATATGAAGAACGACGAGGGATGGTCGCCACTTGCTTCCGTCAAGCAGTATGCAGGATACGACACACCTGTGGCTCCTACAGACGTAACATTCGGCAATGCCGACGGCAAGAACAATGTGGCATGGACAGCTCCAACTGAGGGTGTAAACAAGGGCTACATCGACCAAGCCAACCTTAAATATACTGTTGTGCGCATGCCCGACAGCGTAACGGTGGCAAGCGACATCAGCTCTACATCATTCAGCGAGACCACTCCTGCAGCCATGCACAGCTACTCGTATCGTGTGTATGCCAAAAACAACGGCAAGCGCAGCGCCTACGGCGAGTCGGCCAAGCTTACCTGTGGCGATGCCTTCACCACTCCATACAAGCAGGGCTTTGGCAGTCAGCAAGATTTTGACGACTACTTCAGTGTAGTAGACAACAACGGCGACGGAACAAAGTGGACCTATCAGGAATACGGCAACATCGTTCGTTTTGACATTCCTTGGGATGCCACCGCACCATGCGACGACTGGCTCATCACTCCTGCCATATCGCTTAAGGCAGGCAAGACCTATCGTGCCACAGTCAACCTTAAGACATTCACAAAGGGATATCCCGAGTATTTCGAACTGCTTGTGGGCACAGATCCTAAGGACGTAAGCACCTTCAGCAAGTTCAACACTGCCGACGGTGTGGAGATATACGAGACATATACCGATTACTCTGCAACCTTCAACACACAGAAGGAAGGCAAGTACTACATTGCCCTGCGCTATATGGGCGACAAGAACAAAAACAGCTCAATGCTGTTGGTAAAGAGTTTTGGTGTAGACGAGGTTGCCAACAGTGCATCGCCTGCCGCATCTACAGACCTTAAGGTTGTGGCTGGAACCGACGACAAGATGGAGGCTACCGTCAGCTTCACCACTCCTACTGCCGACCTTAACGGCTCTGCCATCAGCACTCTTAGCAAGGTGAACGTATATCGCAACAAAGAGGCCGAACCCGTACACGTGTTTGAGGCTCCTGCCGTTGGCTCGCAGCTGTCGTGGACCGATACAAAGGTTAAGCAGATAGGTGTGAACTCGTACAGCGTCAAGGCTGTAAACGCCAATGGCGAGGGCGCCGCTGCCATCGACTCGGTGTTTGTGGGCTGCTACGAGGCACCTTACAAGGAGGCGTTCAACACACGTGCCGACGCTGCCCACTACACCAACGAGAGCATGGGTGTGGACGATGACAATAAGGATTCGTACAAATGGAAGTACGACGAGAACAACCAGCGCATGAACATCTACGCCTTCAATGCCCAGGCAGACAACACGCTCTCGACATGGCTCATCACTCCGCTCATAAAGCTTGACGCCAACTCGGTATACACCCTTAGCTACAAGAAGAAATACTCGCGCTACATCAACTACAATCTGCAGAAGTATACAGTAGAGGGCAATGTATATATGGGTAAAGCCACTAAGGCTGATGCACTAACAACATCTGTTGGAGAGCTTAAGCCTAACGTAGGCTACGACATGGAGGACGGCTCCAACACAGTAGTGACAAAGGATGCCGACAAGTATTGCTTCGGTTTCAACATTGTGTCTACAGGTCAGTACGACAACATTATGGCCGACCTCGACGACATTTCGCTCACCTACCAGAAGTCGGCATTCTCGCCATACGAGGTAACAAACCTCAAGGCTGTAGCCGACCCTAAGGGCGCGCTTTCGGCAACCCTGTCGTTCAACGCACCTGCCAACGACTATCAGGGCACACAGCTTAGCGACAACCTCACGGTGAACATCTACCGTGGCAACGGCTCAATACCGGTATGCACAAAGACAGAGGTTATACCTGGCACTGCCCTTACATGGACCGACACCAAGGCACAGCACGGCGTAAACAACTACACCATCATTGCCGAGAACAAGTATGGACGTAGCGAGATGGCCTCGGCAAGCCTGTTTGTTGGTTTAGACCGCCCGTCAAAGGTAGACACGCTTGCCATCCGCGGCAATGCCGACAACCAGCAGGCTATCATTACATGGGAGGCTCCTAAGGCTGGACACAACGGCGGTGTGGTAGTGAAGGAGAACCTTACATACCGCGTATTGCAGTACAACGCTGAGGACAACACACTCAAGATTGTAGCCGACGACTTGAAAGACCTTAGCTACACCGTAGACCGCAACGACCTCAAACAGCAGGAGGTGCTCTACTATGGTGTTGTTGCCAAGAACTCTGAGGGCATTGGCGACACCATCGTAAGCAACTGCACCATTGGCAAGCTCTATGCACAGCCGTTCCGCGAGTCGTTTGCCGACCGCAAACTTGCCACTACTCCATGGACTATCAGCTCGCAGAACACTACTGTTCTCAACTGGGGTACAACTTCTCCTACCGGTGAGGAAGGTGCCTACAACAAGGCCACTCCACAGGACGGCGACGATGGTTGCGCCTACTTCTACAATGGCAGCTACTACGACACATACGCAGGAGCCGGATTTATCTCGCCGAAGGTGGCTGTAAAAGGCAAGAACAGCAACCTCTCGTTCTGGGCTTACGGCTATCCTACAAAGTATGCTGACAAGCATCCGTACCTTTTCGTGTATGTTCGTGCTGACGACGGAGAATATACCGAGGTTGCAAGATACGACCTCTCTACCACCGAAGAGGAGGAGGGCTGGAAGCAGTACAACGTGGATCTTGCCGCATACAAGAGCAACAACTTCCTGAGCTTTGCCTTCTATGCCTTCACCAACGGACACCTTGAGGCTGTATACCTCGACAACATCGTGCTCGATGGTACAGCTGCTACAGGTATCAACAATATCGGTGCTGACGCAACTGGCAAGAATGTTAAGAATGTAGAGTGGTTCAGCCTTGACGGCCGACGCGTCAATGCTCCGCAGAACGGTGTGTTTATGAAGAAGACCACATACACCGACGGTACACAATCTACAACGAAAGTGGTGAAATAAAATAATATAAACCCATAGAAAAACACATGGGCATTAACGACAAGTTTTGTAAGCGTCGTTAATGCCCATTATTGTTTGATTCCTCTAAATACCTGTGCAATCCTTAGATAAAGATATACTTAATGACAAACAGCACGGCGAGGACGTAAAGCGTGGGGTTGAGCTTCTTCCAGTTGGCGCACAGCACGTTGATGGCAACATACGAGATAACGCCACAGAGGATACCGTCGGAGATGCTGTATGTAAGCGGCATCATGACGATGGTGATGAAAGCAGGGATAGCTTCGGCATAGTTGTCGAGGTCGATGTCCTTTACAGGCGACAGCATGAACAAGCCAACTATAACCAATACGGGAGTTGTGGCAGCAGCCGGAATAGAGAGGAACAACGGAGCGAAGAACAGAGCCACGGTAAAGCAAACAGCTGTAGAGAAGGCTGTAAGACCTGTGCGACCGCCCTGGGCTACACCCGAAGCACTCTCGACGTAGGTTGTTGTGGTACTTGCGCCCAAGCATGCGCCAGTCATAGTGGCGATGGCGTCTGCCATGAAAGCCTTGTTAAGACCCGGAATACGGCCGTCCTTGCGCATCATACCTGCCTTGGTACACACACCAACGAGGGTGCCCATAGTGTCGAACATATCGATAAAGAGGAATGTGAACACCACGATAACCATATCGATGGTAAAGATGTTGTGAAACTCGAACTGACAGAAGATAGGCTCTATTGACGGCGGAGTGTCAAGTATGCCCGTAAAATGGGTGATACCCATAGGTATGCCGATAAGAGCAGTGCCGAGGATGCCGATAAGCAGCGAGCCTGGCACATTCTTGATGACAAGCACAGAGGTGAAGATGATGCCTATAACGCCAAGCAAGGCGGTACCAGATGTAAGGTGACCGATGCTTACAAACGTAGACGTGTTTTCGACAATGATACCCGCATTCTTCAGTCCGATTAAGGCAATGAAGAGTCCGATGCCGGCTCCGATGGCTCTCTTGAGCGCAGCCGGTATGGCGTCGACGATGAGTGTGCGTATGCGTGTGAGCGTCATCAGCACAAAGAGGAATCCCTCTATGAGGATGGCTGTAAGCGCAAACTGCCATGAGTAGCCCATTGTGAGGCACACGGTGAACACGAAGAAGGCGTTAAGGCCCATACCCGGAGCCAGTCCGAAAGGTTTCTTGGCATATATAGCCATAACTAATGTGCCCACGATGGCTGCAAGAGCCGTAGACGTGAACACGGCATTGGTGTACATTCCCTTGGATGCGAGGTTGGCAAAGATGCTTGGGTTGACCGCAAGGATGTATGCCATGGTGAGGAATGTGGTGATGCCCGCCATTACCTCGGTCTTGATACTGTGCTTCGACGGATCGAAGCCGAAAAGTTTTGAAAGTATTGTTATTGAGTTTTAAGTCTTCTAAGTCTTTAGAAGTCCCACTTCATGCCAAGACATGGACGGCACTTGAATCCGCCTGTCGAGCCGAAGTTGTTAGACAACTCTACCTCGCCGCCTATGCTGAGGTTCTCGCAACCAAAGTGCTGGCCTACGTTATACCATAGCTGTGGCTCGGTGATGAACACGGTGTGCTTGGTGTCGAACGATCCGTCCTCGGCATAATCTACGGCGTGTGTCTCCCACCAGAAGTCGGCAAAGCCGTTAAACTTCAAGCCCTTTACGCCGAAGATGTCGTTGCAAGTCCACACAGCTGTGAGCTGCATTGGCACGTTCTGGTCGGTCTTGCGGATGGTCTTGTAGAGTGCCTCAAGGGTGAGGACGTTCTTAAACGACTTGTCGTGCATAAAGTATTCTACACCAAAGAGCCATGCGTTGTTGATAGGATAAGATGCGTAGATACCACCGTTGTACTCGGCATGGAGGCTCCAGTTCTTAAGGCTTGAGTTCTTCCAGAAATTGAGTGCGCGCGAAATCTCGGTATATGTGCCGCCCTGTGCAATGTTGTGCTCGGCTCCTGTAACCTTGTCGTAGTTGAAGTCGTGGTCTACAAAGAAATAGGTGCTACCCCACTTGTCCTGCTTGAACATCTCAAGTGTGAGGGTGACATACTTGCGGTCGGAACCGAAATCGTACAAAACTTGTGCATTGGTCTGTGCCTTTGCCTTTGCAGAGAAAAGAACGGCAACGAGCAAAACTACCAAAATGGTGAGTTTGTTGGTCTTCATTGTTGTGTATTTAATAATAAATGTTAGTGAATACTAATAATAATTTGCAAAATTAAACAATTTATTTGAATTCTTAGTACAAGAACGTACATTATAGTTCTAACTTCCTAAATATCAACTAAAAGATTTGGCTTTATCGGGATTAATACCTATTTTTGTAGGTTGAAAAATATAAAACAAACTAATTTAGAAAGATGAAGACAAAGACATTGGCTTTAGGCTTATGCCTGGCGCTTGCTGCAACAGCCGGCGCACAAAACAAGCAGGGAGGCATCTCTGCCGAGATGTTGCAGAACATCGAGAAGACACAGAAGGCGGCTGGCACTGCCGACAAGGCTCTTTTCAACGCTCTTGCCTCTAACAAGATTGACGACTTGGCAAAGAACTTCGGCAACAACCGTTACACCGACAACCACTTCAGCGTGGAGACTGCCAAGCAGTCGATACACAACCAGAAGAGTTCGGGACGCTGCTGGATGTTCTCAAGCTTCAACGTGCTGCGCTCCGACTTTGCACGCAACCACGCCGACTCGGTAGTGGTAGACTTCTCGCACGTTTACCTCTTCTTCTTCGACCAGCTCGAGAAAGCCAACCTTATGCTTCAGGGCGTGATAGACAATGCCAAGAAGCCTATGGACGACCAGCGTGTACAGTTCTTCTTCAAGAATCCGCTTAACGATGGCGGTACCTTCTGCGGCGCTGCCGACCTTGCTCCTAAGTATGGCTTGGTGCCTATGTCGGTTCAGCCCGAGACCTTCTCTGCCGAGAACACCTCTAAGATATCGTCGCTCATATCTACCAAGCTGCGCGAGTTTGGCTTGGAGCTGCGCAAGATGGTGGCTGATGGCAAGAAGGCTGCGGCTATCAACCAGCGCAAGACCGAGATGCTTGGCACCGTATACCACATGCTGTCTATCACGATGGGCGAGCCTGTAAAGGAGTTCACCTACCAGTTCCGCAACAAGGACGGCAAGGCTGTGGGCGAGCCACGCCGCTTCACTCCTAAGTCGTTCTACGACGAGGTGGTAGGCCATCCGTTGGAGGGAACCTTCATCATGGTGATGAACGACCCGCGCCGCCCGTACCACAAGACCTACGAGGTGGAGTACGACCGCCACGTATACGACGGACAGAACTGGAAGTACCTTAACCTGCCGGTTGAGGATATAGCCCAACTTGCTATCGCATCGCTTAAGGACGGCAAGAAGATGTACTCGTCGTACGATGTGGGCAAGCAGCTCGACCGTGCTTCGGGATATCTCGATACAGAAAACTTCGACTATGGCTCGCTATTCTCTACCTCGTTCAACAAGATGAACAAGGCTGAGCGCATAGCCACTTTCGACAGCGTCTCGACACACGCCATGACCCTAACGGCTGTAGACCTCGACAAGGACGGCAACCCTATCAAATGGAAGGTTGAGAACAGCTGGGGTGCCAACAATGGTGTCAATGGATGCCTTATCATGACCAACCGCTGGTTCAACGAGTATATGTTCCGCCTTGTTGTAGACAAGAAGTATGTGCCGGAGACATTGCTCAAGGAGTTCGACCAGAAGCCGGTAATGGTTATGCCGGAAGACCCGTTGTTTGGCCAGGACGACTAAAGTTCGTGTAATGGACGTATAATATATTTAGGCGACCGCTCCTTTTGTACTTGAGGTTCCTTTGAATATAGTTCCCACAGAACTCACAGATGACACAGAAGCCTACGGACTTAAGCTTTTGGAATCCGCAGAATGGCCTACGCTTCGCGAGGCAGGAACTCACGGAAATGAAGGCTATATATTACAAGCAATCATTTCTGTGCCGTCTGTCGTATGACGCGCAGCGTCTATACGCTCTGTGGATTCGAGAAAAAATAAGCCCGTAGGCTTGTGTGTCGTCTGTGAGTTCTGTGGGAACTACAAGTAAAGGAACCACAAGTACAAGAGGGGCGGTCGCCTAAATATTATACGTCCATTACACGAACCCAATATTATACGTCCATTATACGAATCATATATTATACGTTCATTATACGAACTTTAGAACGCCCTGACATATACTCAGATTCTACACGTATGTCTCCAAGAACTTGATTGTTCCCTCAACCTTAATCGTCTTTGTTGTAGCCGGCACAAGGATGCTCTCGCCAGCCTGGAAGCTAACGGTGTTGCCCTCGTTGTCGGTTATCTTTGCCTCGCCCTTCAGTCCGATGAGGACAACAAAGCTGTCCAGTTCGGAGTAGTCGAGCGTCATTGGCTCGTTAAGGTCGTACACGGCGGTGCAGAAGTAAGGACACTGCACGAGGCTTACACCCTGGTTTTTGGCAGGAGTGTACCCGGTGCGATAATTCTTCGACACGTTGTAGTCGATGCACTCGGCAGCCTGCTCGGTGTGCAACTCGCGATAGTTGCCGTCCTTATCCTTGCGCTTATAGTCGTAAATGCGGTAAGTAACGTCCGACGTCTGCTGTATCTCTACAAGGAAGGAGCCAGGACCAATGGCGTGTATGCGTCCTGCTGGTATAAAGAAGCAATCGCCCTCCTTAACATTATAGCGGGCAATGGCATCCACAATGGTGTCGTTTGCCACCATTTCGGCATACTGCGACGGTGTAATCTGTTGCTTCAGTCCGCACAGCAGAGTGGCGTCCTTGTCGCTGTCGAGCAGATACCACATCTCTGTCTTGCCATGCCCTTTGCCTTGACGCTTGGCTATATAATCGTTAGGATGCACCTGTATAGATAGGTCTTGGTGAGCGTCAATAAACTTAACGAGCAATGGAAACTCGTTGCCGAAACGCTCATAGTTGTCTTTTCCTACAAGTTTGTCCTTCAGTATAGCCACTAAGTCGTTAAGTTTTTTCCCCGCATAAGCTCCATTAGCCACAACAGTTTCACAGCCAGGAACACCGGATATCTCCCAACTTTCGCCTACATTATCCTGTTCAACAGCCAAGTGCTTAAACTGGATAATCTTATTGCCACCCCAAAGAGTTGACTTAAGAAGGGTTTTAAATTTTAATAGCTCCATATATTTATTAATTATTTAATGCAATACTCGTATATATTACGATCATACCACGGCATATTCGTAATTAAAGTACTACATTTATAATTAGTAACTCAAAAAAATAACTAACTCCATGTGGCTACATAACCACACTAATTCTCCTTCCAGAACTGCGGTGTGAATATCACCAAGACGCTGAATATCTCAAGACGGCCTATGAGCATCAGCACCGAGCATATCCACTTGGCTGCTACAGGCAGCTCGCTCCACGACATGGTAGGACCAATCTCGGTACCGAGTGTAGGGCCAACATTGCCAAGCGAGCTAAGTGTTATGGTAATGGCATTGGTGTTGTCGATGCCCATCGCTATCATAGAGAACGAGCAGAACAAGCATAATATAAGGTATATGGACAAGAAGGCGAGCAGCGTTACACGCTTGGACGATGGCACATTGGTGCCGTCGACACGCATCGGCAGCACTGCATTGGGGTGCAGCATCTGACGAAACTCGTTCTTTATTATCTTCAGAAGCATAACGCAACGAATGCACTTGAAGCCACCACTGGTAGAGCCAGAGCACGCTCCAAAGAACATACATACGGCAAGCGCCACCCACGTAACGTGCGGCCATACCGCAGGGTCGTCGGAAAGCAGACCTGTTGTGGTAATGAACGACACCACCTGGAACACGCTGCTGCGCAATGCCGGCTCAAGCTCGTAGCCGTTCTTCCACATCAACTCGAAGGCTATGAATAGTGTGAAGGCCACTACTACAAAGAAGTAGAACTTGCACTCGGCACTCTTAAACAGGGTGCTTAGCTTGCGCTTTGACACCGTGATGTATAGCATGGTGAAGTTGATGCCCGCTACAAAGCAGAAGAAGGTTACGATATACTGCACCACGGGGGTAAGATAGCTGTAGTCGCTATGTGTGGCAAATCCACCCGTAGCGGCTGTAGTGAAGCTGTAGTTCACGCTGCTAAAGATGTCCATTCCGGCTAACTTCAGCGAAACAATACACAGCAACGTGATACATAAGTATACCACCCATATCCACTTGGCATTGGTACTGAGTCGTGGGTGAAGCTTGGTCTTTATGGGGCCTGTAGCCTCTGCCGCAAACACCTTGACGCTACCTCCCACCAACGACGGCAGAAGGGCTATCGTGAAGAACACGATACCAAGACCGCCTATCCACTGGGTAAAGGAGCGCCAGAACAGGATGCCATGCGGCAAAATGTCGACATTGTCGATAATGGAGGCTCCGGTGGTGGTGAATCCGGACATCGTCTCGAAGAAGGCATCGGTGAACGAGTGCAGATAGCCGCCTATAAGGAAGGGCAATGTGCCAAAGAGCGAGAACACAACCCACGTCAGTGTAACCACAAGGTAGGCGTCGCGGCGCGAGAGGTTGTTGTCGCAGTTGCGTGCAAAGAGTCGCAGTATCAGTCCGGTTCCAGCCGATATAGCAATGGAGCTGGCAAATGCCAAGAGGTCGTCCTCATGGTAGTATACCGACACGCCAAGGCACACCACCAACATCATCGCCTCGATGAAGAGCAGCGAGCCTATAATCTTGTATATCAGTTTGAGGTTTATCATAGGAAGAACTTTTCTATCTTCTTCATGTTGAGGTTGTGGCAGAACACCATAACCGAATCGCCTGGGTATATCATCGTGTTACCCGACACAAGCAGTCCTTGTCCGTCGCGCACCAGTCCGCCAATGGTCATGCCCTTAGGCAAGCCGAGATCCTTAACCGGCTTGTGCGTAACCTTGGAGCCTTCGGATGGTATAAACTCAGCCACATCGGCATTGGCAGTCATAAGGAAACGCACGTTGTGCACGTTGGCGTCGAGCATCATCTGGTAGATATGGCTTGCCGCTATCGACTTCTTGTTGATGATGGTACCGATATCGAGGCTCTCTGCCATGCTTACGTAGTCGATATTCTCGACCATAGCCACCGTCTTGCGCACACCCATGCGCTTGGCTGTGAGGCAGGCAAGGATGTTGGTCTCGGCATTTCCGGTAAGCGCCACAAACGCCTGTGTGTTCTTTATGCCCTCCTCAATGAGCAACGAGAGGTCGCGGCCGTCGCCGTTGATTATAAGTGCCTTGTCGTTCTCAAGTATAGAGTTAAGGCGTTCGCAGCGCTGGTCGTCTGTCTCTATAATCTTGACGTCCATATAGCTTGGCATAGTCTTTACGGTGCGCACGGCAGTGGCGCCGCCTCCCATTATCATAACGTTCTTTACGTCGACATAATGCTCCTTGCCTACAATCTTGCGAATGTAGGGAATGTACTGCTTAGTGGTCATAAAGTAAGCCATATCGTACATCTGCAGGCAGTCGTTACCGCCCGGGATGATGGTGTCGCCCTGGCGCTTTATGGCTACAATATGGTATGGGTCTTCGGGTCCGCAAAGCTCGCGCAGCGGGCGGTCGAGTATTGTACACGACTCGCGCAACTTTACGCCGAGCATAACAAGAGCTCCGTCGTGCACGTCCCAACGCTGCCTTACCCACGACATCTTCAAGCCGTTGTTGATGTCGATGGCTGCAAGCATCTCGGGATAGATAATGGAGCTGACACCCAATCCGGCAAAAAACTCCTGTAGGTCGGGTGCTATATATTCGGCATTGTCGACCTTTGCCACCGTCTTCTTGGTACCAAGAGCCTTGGCAAGGGTACATGCCGTCATGTTTTGACACTCGTCTGGTGTAACGCCGATAAAGAGGTCGGCATCCTCGGCACCAGCCTGCTTGAGTGCTTTAATGCTTGTAGGCGACGCCTCCATGGTCAAGATATCAACATCCTGACCAATACCGGCAAGACGTTCTTCGTCGGGTTCTATCACAACGATGTCGTCGTGCTCGCGCGACAGCAACCGTGCGAGGTGGGTTCCGATGGCATAGGCGCCAGCTATTATAATCTTCATTGTTGTTATTTTAGAATTTTGTTGCCAAACAAAGGGCAGGTGTCATTGTCGTCACACCCCTTAACCTTCCTTGATAACCTTCTTTATTGTGTTGTTGTCGATACCGGCTATAGCCTTAAGCTCGTCCACGGTGCCGTGCTCCACGAAGTGGTCGGGCAAGCCGATGCGCTGCACCTTGACAGCCTTGTCGTTGTCGCTCATCCACTCTAACACGGCAGAACCGAAGCCTCCGGCACGCTGTGCGTCCTCAACGGTGACGATTCGGCTGAATCGGGTGGATATGTCTTCAAGCAGCTGGGTATCGAGTGGCTTGCAGAAACGCATGTCGTAGTGGGCTACGCTCAGCTGGCATCCCTCGTCCTTAAGCTCGTTTATCACCTGCTGTACGTTGTTGCCCAATGGTCCGTAGCTAAGCACAGCCACGTCCTTGCCCTCGCTTATGCAGCGTGCCTTGCCCACAGGTATCTCCTCAAGAGGGCATTGCCATGCCTCGCCGCACACACCCTTGCCACGCGGATAGCGTATAACGACGGTGCCCTTGCCCGGCAGTTGGGCTGTGTACATCATCTTTCTAAGCTCGCGCTCGTCCATTGGCGAACACAGGGTAAGGTTGGGTACAGGTCGAAGGGCAGCGATGTCGAACACACCGTGATGTGTGGGGCCGTCCTCGCCTACCAGTCCGGCTCGGTCGAAACAGAAGACAACGGGCAGATTAAGTATAGCAGCGTCGTGTATTATGTTGTCGTAAGCACGCTGTGCAAAGGCGCTGTATATATTGCAGAAGGGCATCAGTCCGTCCTTAGCCATACCGCACGAGAAGGTGGCGGCGTGTCCCTCGGCTATGCCTACGTCGAACACACGGTCGGGCATCTCCTTCATCATGATGTCCATAGAGCATCCTGTAGGCATGGCTGGCGTAACGCCAACGATGTTGGGGTTGGTCTTGGCAAGCTCGAGAAGCGTCTTGCCGAACACCTCCTGGTATTTAAGCGGATAAGGCTCGCCCTCGTTGATGCGCTCGCCGGTGTCGGGGTCGAACTTGCCCGGTGCGTGCCAAATGGTGGCATGTTCCTCGGCAGGCTTGTATCCCTTGCCCTTGACGGTGTGCAGGTGCAGCAGTTTGGGTCCGCGCATATCCTTAAGCTGTCCAAGGATGCGCACCACCTCGCCCACGTCGTTGCCGTTGAAGGGTCCGAAGTAGCGTATGTTCATACCCTCAAAGATGTTCTGCTGGTGTGACAGAGCCGACTTAAGGGCGTTGTTCAGTCGTATTATTCCCTTGCGGCGGTCGTCGTTGAGGTAGCCCTTAGAACGTAGCCACTGCGAGGCACGGTCGCGCAAGCGGTTGTATGTGGCGTTGGTGTCGAGGTTGAGCAGATACTTCTCCATACCTCCCACGGCACGGTCTATACTCATGTCGTTGTCGTTCAAGACGATAAGGAGGTCGTTGGGCGACGACGAAACGTTGTTAAGACCCTCGAAAGCCAGTCCGCCCGACATGGCGCCATCGCCTATCACCGCCACCACATGGCGGTCGGCATGTCCTGTCTTGCGTGCTGCAACCGCCATACCCAAAGCTGCCGATATCGAGTTGGAGGCATGTCCGCACGTAAAGGTGTCGTACTCGCTCTCCTCCGGCGACGGGAACGGCCTTATGCCGTGAAGCTTTCGGTTGGTATGGAAGTTGTCCTTACGACCTGTCAGTATCTTATGGCCGTAAGCCTGATGGCCCACATCCCACACAATGCGGTCGTTGGGGGTGTTGAACACGTAGTGCAAGGCTACGGTAAGCTCAACCACTCCGAGCGACGATGCAAGGTGGCCTGGGTTCTCGGCAAGTTCCTCCACGATGTCGCGGCGCAGTTCGGCGCACATTTGGGGCAACTGACCTACGTCCAGACGACGCAAGTCGCTTGGATACTGTATATTGTCTAAGAGTCCTAATTTGTCGTTGTTCATGAAACTATATTTGAGATTCGCCCACCGCCCAGAGCTTTATACGGCGACAGGGCAGATGCAATGTGCAAAGTTAATGCAAATGGTTGAAAGCACAAAAAATAACGATAGATATTTTGGTGTAATAAAATTGTAACGCTTGTGCAATATGTATGATGAACTTAATGTGTATCTTTGCAACATCATTATAAGGTAGACGCTATATCCTTATAAGATACAGGCAGAAACATATACATTATATAATAAGATGAAACAGAACCAGAGAATACTCGTTGTGGACGACGAACAGGACTTGCTCGAAATCCTTAAGTTCAATCTTGAGACCGAAGGCTACGAGGTGGCTACCGCCTCGTCGGCAGAGGAAGCGTTGCAAATGGACATTGCGTCGTTCGACCTGTTGCTGCTCGACGTGATGATGGGCGGCATATCGGGCTTTGCCATGGCGCGCAAGCTTAAGGACAACCCCACAACTGCCAATGTACCCATTATCTTCCTCACTGCACGCGACACCGAGAACGACACCGTTACCGGATTCAACCTTGGCGCCGACGACTACATCTCCAAGCCTTTCTCGCTGCGTGAGGTTATGGTGAGGGTGCGTGCCGTGCTGCGCCGAACCGCCAACAATGTAGAGGAGGGCGAGCCACAGGTGCTGTCGTACCAGGGCATCGTTATGAACCTGGACAAGAAGACGGTTAGCATTGAGGGCGAGGATGTGCCGTTCACCAAGACCGAGTTTGAGCTGTTGCACCTTCTGCTAAACGAGCGCGGACGCGTGTTCTCACGCCAGGAGCTTATCGAGCGCATCTGGCCTAAGGACGTGCTGGTGCTCGACCGCACCGTGGACGTAAACATCACACGCCTCAGAAAGAAGATAGGGCCCTTTGCCAAGTGCATCGTTACACGCCTTGGCTTTGGCTATTACTTTGACGCTTAAAATTAAGAAGAACTATGCGAATATCCGTCGGAACCAAACTCTACCTCAGTGTATTGTCTGTATTCCTTGTCTTTGCTGTGGCTTTCATCGTCTTTCAGCAGACAAGAGAGAAGCAGTATAAGGTTGATACACTTAACCTGAAGCTTCAGAACTACAACTCGCGTATGGAGGAATACTTGCGCCTTTTCCCCGACTACTCGGAGAAGGCGCTGGATGCGTATGTCAAGTCGCACAATATGCCGCACCTTCGAGTTACGCTTATCACTCCCGACGGAAAGGTGAAGTACGACAGCAACCTGAAGAAGTATACCAATGTTGCCAATCATGCGTCGCGGCCGGAGGTGGCAGCAGCCATACGCAAGGGTGTTGGCTCTACCGTTGAGCGCAACAGCAAGACGCTAAGTGGCGACTTCTTCTACTCTGCCACCTACTTTGCCAACGACTCGCTCATCATCCGCACCGCCCTACCCTACACCAGCGACCTATCCAAATCGCTGCAAGCCGACCAGCACTACATCTGGTTTGCATTGGGTACCATAATGCTGCTAACCATCATCCTATACCGATTTACACGTCGACTGGACGACAACATACAGAAGCTGCGCACCTTCGCAACGCGTGCCGACCACGGCGAATCGCTTGAAACAGAAGACCTTGCGGACTTTCCGCCCGACGAACTTGGCGAGATTGCCGAGCGCATCATCAAGATATACAAGCGCCTGCAAACCACCCGACGCGAGCAGGATGTGCTCAAGCGACAGCTTACACAGAACATCGCACACGAGCTTAAGACCCCGGTGGCAAGCATACAGGGTTATCTTGAGACCATCCTCGAAAACCCCAACACCAGCGACGCTGCCCGCGACATGTTCCTTAAGCGTTGCTATGCGCAGAGCCAGCGTCTCACATCGCTGCTGCAGGATATCTCCACACTAAACCGTATGGACGACGCGCCCGAGATGATGGGCAACGAGGTGGTGAACATATCCGACACTGTGGCTAACATACAGAAGGAGACTGCCTTGCAACTGCAGCAGAAGCACATGGCTTTTGTCAACCACTTGCCAGACGGCATAGTGGTAAATGGCAACCCGAGTCTGCTTTACAGCGTATTCCGCAACCTCACCGACAATGCCATCGCATACGCCGGAGAGAGCACAACAATTACCCTGTCTGCCAACCCCATCAACGAGGACAGCGAGGAGGCGGATGCTCCTAAGTGGCACTTCACCTTCAGCGACAACGGCGTTGGTGTTCCGGTAGAGCATCTGCCGCGCCTCTTCGAGCGCTTCTACCGTGTGGACAAGGGTCGCTCGCGCAAGATGGGCGGCACCGGCCTGGGGCTTGCCATCGTCAAGAATGCCGTGATTCTGCATGGCGGAACGATTAGCGTGAAGAACAACGAGGGTGGCGGATTGTGCTTTGAGTTCACGCTCTAACGGGATGTTTACGGCTCTGCCTTAATATGGAGCGATAGATATGTAAATTGCAGTTTATCGGAGAGGTTGGCGTGCTAATGTTCGTGTAATGAACGTATAATATATTGTTCGTGTAATGAACGTATAATATATTGTCCGTATAATGAACGTATAATTTATGGCTCGTATAATGAACGTATAATCAGCCCATTAACGTCTATTACACGATAGAATATTATATGTTCATTATACGTTCATTATACGATAGAATATTATACGTTCATTATACGAATATTAAAACGCCAGCATCTCACCGATAAACCCCAGTTTGTATCACTCCAAATATCGTAAGAACCCCAATCAAGCCTTAATGACCAACCAATCAAGCCTTAATGACCGACCAATTAAGCCTTAATGACCGACCAATTAAGCCTTAATGACCGACCAATTAAGCCTTAATGACCGACCAATTAAGCCTTAGTTGGACCCACACCACATTGCCACCGCTACAAAAATAGTATTCATTTTCATCTGCCATCTGCAACCCAGCCTGAAATATCGCCATAACCCATTGATATCAAACATCTTACACGGTTGCAGATAAGGTTGCAGATAAGCTATTATCTGCAACCATATACTGGGAGAGGGGACGCCTCGTCCCCAACATAGGCAACCCATAAAAGCTGGTTGCAGATGGTTGCAGATGGTTGCAGATAAAACCGAGCATCTGCAACCGCGCCAAGTATTTGACACACAAAGGGTTAGACCACATTTTAAGGACACGGTTGCAGAGTTGCAGATAAAACCGAAAACAATGTTCGTGCAGTTGTTATATAAAATAAAGCGACCGCCACTTGCCCATTTGCCAAAAAAGCTATACTTTTGCATAAGCAACTTAATGGACGTGAACCCTATAACGCGAATTACTTTTATTAACTAATCTATTATATTAATGAACAAATCTTATTTGGCATTGTCGCTTCTTGCACCATTTGCCGCACAAGCCGCACACGCTGCGAAGAAAGCCAAGCCCAACACCGACCCCAACCGTCCTAACGTGATTATGATTCTTGCCGACGACCTCGGCTATGGCGACTTGGGCTGCTACGGAGCCAAGAACGTGGAGACTCCTAACGTCGACCGCCTTGCCAATCAGGGCATCCGCTTCACCGATACACACGCTATCGCCGCCACAAGTACACCATCTCGCTACTCTATCCTTACCGGCGAATATGCCTGGCGTCGTCCCGGTACCGACGTTGCTGCCGGCAACGCTGGCATGATTATACGTCCAGAGGACTATACCATGGCTGACATGTTCCGCAGCCAGGGCTACCGCACCTGCGCCATTGGCAAGTGGCACCTCGGATTGGGCGACAAGGCAGGAACACAGGACTGGAACGCTCCGCTGCCGGCAAGCCTTGCCGACCTCGGCTTCGACTACCACTACATTATGGCTGCCACCGCAGACCGCGTGCCTTGCGTCTTTATAGAGAACGGCAGCGTTGCCAACTGGGACGCCAACGCTCCTATCGAGGTGAGCTACAAGAAGAACTTCCCCGGCGAGCCTACCGGCAAGCAGAACCCCGAACTGTGCTACAACCTACAGTCGAGCCACGGCCACAACCAGTCTATCGTCAACGGTATAGGCCGTATTGGCTATATGCGTGGCGGCGGCAAGGCACTCTGGAAGGACGAGAACATTGCCGACTCTATAACATCGCGCGCCATCAACTTTATCAAGGCCAATAAGAATAACCCGTTCTTTATGTACTTTGCCACCAACGATGTACACGTTCCGCGATTCCCGCACCAGCGCTTCCGTGGCAAGAGCAGCATGGGATTGCGTGGCGACGCCATCGTTCAGTTCGACTGGTCGGTAGGTCAGATAATGGAGACCCTTGACAAGCTGGGCATAGCCGACAACACCATCATCATACTTACAAGCGACAACGGCCCTATCGTTGACGACGGCTACAAGGATCAGGCAGAAGAGCTGCTCAACGGACACAAGCCTTCTGGTCCATGGCGCGGCCACAAGTACAGCGCTTTCGAGGGCGGCACCTGTGTGCCGGCTATCGTTAGATGGCCTGCCAAGATTAAGGGCGGACAGACATCCGACGCTCTTCTCTCGCAGATAGACTATATGCGCTCGTTTGCCAACATGATTGGCGCACGCATGCCGCAAGGCACTGCTCCCGACAGCGAGGACTGTATGTCTACACTCATTGGCAAGGACAACAACAACCGCAAGTACGTGCTTGAGCTTGCCTCTAACCACGTTATATCGGTACGCACAAAGCAGTGGAAGTACATCGAGCCAAGCAACGGACCCAAGATGATACAATGGGGACCGAAGGTTGAGACCGGAAACAACCCTATGCCACAGCTCTTCGACATCTCTGCAAGCGAGTGGGAAAGCAACAACCTTGCCGAGAAGAACCCGCAGATAGTATATACTATGCAGAACATCCTGCGTGATGAGCGTGCAAAGACTAAGAAAAAGTAAAGCTTTTGATAAAGCAAAAAATAGGAGGTATGGCTTTGCCGTACCTCCTAAATTATTTCTAATCCATCATATTTTTCCTTCAACGCAGCCGCTTTCTCCATTGTCTTGCGAAGAAACTCCTTATGTTCTTCGCTGTCCGCATTGAATGGCCGGTGTCCCAAAGCGGCTTTCACCGGACGCCATTCTTCAAGAAAGCGACGTGTGTTATCGCTGAAATAAGTGTCGCCGAAACGCTGCCATATATACTCTACAGCCTGGTCGGACGGGTGAAGCATGTCTTCGCGGTAGAATCGGTAGTCGCGCAGCTCATCGTTCACTATCTCGTAAGCCGGGAAGTATTCTACCCCGTCGTGCTCTCGCACCACCTTGTCGGCTGCAAGCAGAAGCACAGCCTTTGACAACTGGCTGCCATGAAAGCCATACTTGGCATAGCGTATGGGACTTACGGTAAGTACAACGCGCACATCCGGGTTGACACCGCGCAGCCTGCTGATGGCCTTGCCCAAGTATTCGGCACACTGGTCTACGGTAAGCTCGCGTTCGGTAAAGAGCCGTTGGGGCCGCTTACGGCAGTTGTCCACTATCTCGCCCGTCTCGTTAAGTATGTACACATGGTTGGTGCCAAGCGTAAAGACGGCTGTCCGAGGCGGCTCGGTGCCTTCGGCCTTTAGTTTGTCTACATATCGGTCTACAGTGTGCAGGATGCTTGCCGGATTGTACATCACGCCGTCCGGATTGACCACGGCGCGAAACTTGTCGGCCACAAAGCGCTGACCAATATTGTCGGCAAAGCACGAACCTACAAAAAGCATACGCTCGCAAGGCTCTATGGCGAACCTTGCGGGCGTTATAACAACTGGTGTGCTGAATTGCATAAAAGGTTGTCTACTTATTGTTTAGAAGGCTCCGACTTCTTTATCTCGCCTTCCTTCTTCTGTCTCTTAATCTCCAAAAGCACGCCGGCAACAATAGCGAGCACAAGAAGCAGATAAGCCACGTATGCTGCCGTCTCGGTGTTCTTTACCGACTGCGGCTTGAACGTCAGCACCACAGTGTGCTGTCCCGGCTTGACGTTGATGGCACGCAGGATGTAGTTGACACGTCCTACGGGTACACTCTCGCCGTCGACGGTTGCTGTCCAGCCCGGATAGTATATCTCCGAGAACACAACGATGCCGCCGTTCTGCGACTGTACGTTGTAGGTAAGCTCGTTGGCGTCATACTTCTTGAGCGTTACGAGCGATGTGTTGCCCTGCTTCTGGGCTGTGCCAAGGGTCTCGGCAAACTTCTTGTCGGCTACAGCCTCGTGGCGCAGGTCGAGAGAGCGTATGGCGTCAATCTCCTGGTTGGCGTTGTCAACATACTTGATGTTGTCTACAAACCACGCATTGCCGTAGGCATAAGGATTCTGCAAAGGCACAGTCTGTCCGCCCTGAAGCGGTATGATGAAGTAGCGAGTGTTGAGCATGTTGAGCACGGGGTATATCGAGTCGCCCGGCACACGTGTCATATCGCCCTGCGCATTGGCTACGGCAGGCATAAGGCGCTGCATCTCGGACGAGATATAGTAGTCGATCATCTCCTGATAACGGCGCAGCTTGGCTGCATGGTAGCCGCCAATAGACTTGTGATAGTAAGATGTCTCGTTCTCGTTGAAGGTGTTAGAAGCCAAGTTGAGCACACGATAGTCCTTGCCATGGTCTTGCAAAATTTGGCGGTCGGTAGCCGTCTCCTGCTGAGGTGTCTCTCTAACGCTGCGCTCCACAAACATCTCGTCGTTGAGGTAGCGCTTGTTGACCTGCCACATATCCACAAGGCAGAGCACAACGATGGCTCCCACGGCATACTTGGTTTGCAGCTTCTTCTTGAGAGCAAGCAGCAATATGGCTGTTCCCAATACTATGATGAAGAACGAACGCCAGCAGTCGGCGGTGAAGATGGATATGCGCACCTCACGCAGATTGGCGATAAGCTGACCAAGATACTCGCTTGGTATCTGCTTCAAGGCATTCATCTCTGCCAACGAGATATAGTCGGGGAAGAACACCGTAGGCATGATGGCGAAGAGGAAGGCACAGCCTGCCGACAGCACGAAGCTTATCCACAGATAGTCGCGACGCTTGGTAGCCACGGCTCCGAGCGGCGTGAAGAAGATGAAGTTGACGATACGCTCGCGCACCGTAACCTTCTCCTTAAGCGACTGCGGATTCTGCAACAGCTCCTTCAAGGCGAGCATGGCGAGCAGCGGTATGGTAAACTCGGCAATGACGAGTATGGATGCCACGGTACGGAACTTGGCATACATAGGCACATAGTCGAGGAAGAGGTCGGTGAACCACATGAAGTTTCTACCCCACGACAACAGGACGGACAACACAGTGGCTGCAAACAAAGCCCACTTCATAGGGCCTTTGACGATGAACAAGCCGAGAATGAAGAGCATAAACACAAACGCGCCCACATACACCGGACCGCTTGTGCCTGGCTGATTGCCCCAATACTGGCCCATCTGCTGGTATACCTCGTAGAATTGAGGGTCGGCTTTTGCCATTGCCTTTTCGTTGCGGGCAAGCGGAACAGACGCTCCACCCTTGGTGTTGGGCACGAGCAGGGTCCATGTCTCGTCGATGCCGTAGCTCCACTGCGTGATGTAGTCGCGGTCGAGACCGCTGCTGGTCTGGTTGGCAGAGTTCTTCTTTACAAGCTCGCTCTTTCCGCGCATCGACTCCTGGGTGTACTGCCAGGTGTGGTAGAGGTTGCTAAGGTTGACAACAACACCCAACACGGCAGCCACAAGACACACGCCGGTGGCTTTGGCAAACTGGGCCAACTTCTTCTCTCTAACCGCCTGCCACAGATAGGCAAGCACCATAAAGAGGACGATGAACATATAATAGTAGGTCATCTGTACGTGGTTGGCCTGTATCTCAAGGGCTGTAAAGAGGGCGGTTACCACAAATCCCCATACATACTTGCCCCTGTAAGCCAGCACAATGCCGCCTATCATCGGCGGCAGATAAGCCAATGCCACAACCTTCCATATATGGCCGGCGGCTATAATGATAAAGAAGTAGCTGCTGAAAGCCCATATTATAGAGCCAAGCACAGCCAACTCGCGGCGGAAGTCGAAGGCACGCAGCAAGATATAGAAGCCCAACAAGTAGGCAAAGACGTACCACACATTCTCGGGCAACCACAGATGATAGAACTTGCCCACCTCGTTGAGCACCTTCTGGCTGTCGTACGACGGCGCCATCTGGTAGGTTGGCATACCGCCGAAGAGCGAGTTGGTCCAACGAGGTACCTCTCCTGTGCGCTGATAATACTCCGTAAGCTCTCGTCCGGCACCACGTCCGGCAGAAGAGTCATGACGATAAAGGATGCGGCCCTCGGTGTCTGCCGGGAAGAAGTAGACAAACGCAACAACCGCAAACAATAATACTACCAGCAAGTCTGGAAGCAATCGTTTCAATGTCTTCATTGTATATATGTATAAACGTTTATATTTTCAGTTTGCAAAGTTACGCAAACTATTGCATAATCGCTACACTTTTCGTGGAGAAAAACGGGGTGTTTATTGAATAAATTTGTACGTTCGCGCCACATCACCTAACTTTGCAAACGTAAAATGACAGACGCAATTATCAGAGAGTTATAAGTCGATATATTAGAGAGTTATATAATTAAGTTCACATACATCATTAAGTACACATACATCAGGTTACGTTTCATACACATTAAGCAATGTTATTAAGAACAATTATCAAGAGTTTTCTGCAGAGGTAGAATTCGTAAATGAATGAATTTTGTTGTTGATTAATAATTGTTTTCGTGAGAAAACAAATTATAACGGCGGGTCCTCACACAGGTCCCGCCTTTTTTTTGTAACTTTGCCAAGCATTAACGAGGCTCTTGCTTAAACCCGATAGGGCATAACAAAAGCTCCAGTTAAAGCCAATCAAGCATAATAACAATATTAAATAATAATGAAGATAGGTATAATTGTGGCAATGGACAAGGAGTTTGCACAGCTCACAACCATAGCCACCGACATGAAAGAAGAAGTTCACGGCGGACGCAAGTTTGTTACCGGACGCATCGCCCACAACGAGGTTGTGATGCAGCAGTGTGGCATCGGCAAGGTAAACTCGGCTGTTGGAGCCGCCGAGATGATAGCCCTCTACCACCCCGACCTTGTTGTGTCTACCGGTGTGGCTGGTGGAGTGGACACGTCGCTGGAGGTAACCAATGTGGTAGTAAGCTCGGAGTGCTGCTATCACGACGTCTATTGCGGCGACGAGTGCAAGCCAGGTCAGATTCTTGGTATGCCTGCAACATTCGCTTGCCCAAAGGATTTGGTTGAGAAGGCAACATCTCTCGATTGCGCGACACACGTTCGCAGCGGTTTGATAGTTACCGGCGACTGGTTTGTCAACACTCGAGAGAAGATGCAGTCGATTGTCGACCAGTTCCCCGAGGCTACCGCTGTGGACATGGAGAGCTGCTCTATAGCACAGACTTGCCACATCTACAACACCCCGTTCATCTCCTTCCGCATCATAAGCGACATCCCCTTGAAGGACCACAAGGCACAGATGTACTTCGACTTCTGGGAGCGCATGGCTGAAGGCTCGTTCGAGGTGACACGTGCGTTCCTTGAAAAAATATAACCATTAAAACAACATACAAATTATGGATAAGATACCAAGCTTTACAATAAACCACAACCTCTTGCTGCGTGGCATCTATGTCTCGCGCAAGGACACTATCGGCGGCGACACCGTAACTACCTTCGACATCCGCATGAAGGAGCCTAACCGTGAGCCGGCTCTGCACCCGGGCGCTCTGCACACCATCGAGCATCTTGCCGCAACATATTTGCGCAACGACCCAGAGTGGAAGGACAGCATTGTATATTGGGGACCGATGGGTTGTCTTACGGGCAACTATCTGCTGATGAAGGGCGACTTGCAGCCTAAGGACATCGTCGACCTTATGCGCCGCACCTTCCGCTTTGTTGCCAATTTTGAGGGCGAGATACCCGGTGCCGCACCTAAGGACTGTGGCAACTGGCTGCTGCACGACCTGCCAATGGCACGTTGGGAAGCACGCAAGTATTGCGAAGAGGTGCTCGATTGCATCAAGGAAGAGAATATGGTGTATCCTACAAACAACTAAACTTACACCTTATTATATACGCTAAAGAGCGTGCAGGCTGTATTGCCTGCACGCCCTTTAGCGTTTTATATGCGGTCTACAAACTGCTTACACAAACAGCGTGAGCGTATACAGATATATTACGGCAGCCGGGAAAGCCATAAGCGACGAGTCGAATCGGTCGAGCATGCCGCCATGTCCAGGCAGGATGTTGCCCGAATCCTTTATGCCGATGGTGCGCTTGAAGAGCGACTCGACAAGGTCGCCCCACGTTCCGAAGAACACAACGACGAGTCCTAAGCCCATCCACTGTGGCACGGTAAGCAGAAGTTCGGTAGCCGTCTCGTGCATATCCGAGTTCTGATACATACCCACAAGTGCCGAAACAAGCAGCACAAGGAGTCCGCCGCCGATGCTTCCTTCCCAACTCTTGCCCGGCGATACACGCGGAAAGAGCTTGTGCTTGCCAAAGAGCGAGCCGCTAAGATAAGCGCCTGTATCGTTGGTCCAGAGGAAGACAAAGACGCTGAGCGGTGCCAGGTAGTTGTATACAACGCCGTTGCCGACACCGCGGAACGCCAACACATTGACCATAGCGAAAGGCAGGGCGATGTACATCTGCGAGAGCATGGTGTACGCCCAGTTGTTAATGGGGTTGGGCGCCTTGGTGTACAGCTCCGAGATGAACATATATATCACCGTCAGCAGATATGGTATGAACACTGCCGAAGGCACGATGCCGGCACAGAATCCAGCCATACCAAGGAAGAAGTAGACGGCTGCGACAGTTGTAAGAAAGCGGTTGACGCATACGTTCTCTATTCCGTTGACAATGCCGGTATACTCCCAGACGGTTAGTCCGGTGACGAGGGCAAACAGCAGTATCATTGCCTCGGGACGCATAAAGCACACAACAATGGCTGCCACGAATATGACGCCAGTAATTGAGCGCGTTATGAGATTCTTCATTTTATCACTCATAGTCATTAGTATTTAAGTTAGCCTTTTGCGCTGCTTCGTGCTCGGCTTGTGCCTTCTTCACCTCCTCGGGCATGTCCTCGAGCTTTGGAGTGTTGTCCTCCATAATCTCTTCCGAACGGCTCACCCAGGGGCGCTTGCCGAAGATATGCTCCACATCCTCCGCAAATATCACCTCACGAGTCATCAGCAGGTCGGCAAGCTTATTGTGTCCCTCGCTGTGCTCCTTCAGTATCTGCTTGGCACGGGCATACTGGTCGTTTATCATCTTGAGCACCTCGTCGTCCATTATCTTAGCCGTTGTCTCCGAATAAGGACGCTGGAACTGATACTCCTGATTGTTGTAGTAGCAGATATTGGGCAAACGGTCGCTCATGCCGGCATAGGCTATCATGCCGTAAGCCGACTTGGTGGCACGCTCGAGGTCGTTCATGGCACCTGTTGATATGTGTCCGGTGAACAATTCCTCTGCAGCACGACCGCCAAGCAGGGCGCACATCTCGTCGAGCATCTGCTCCTTGGTCGTAATCTGGCGCTCCTCAGGCAGATACCAAGCCGCACCAAGAGCACGTCCGCGTGGCACAATGCTAACCTTGACAAGCGGATTGGCATGCTCGCAGAACCATGACACGGTGGCATGGCCTGCCTCGTGCAGCGCAATGGTGCGCTTCTCCTCGTTGGTCATAACCTTAGTCTTCTTCTCCAAACCGCCGATTATACGGTCAACGGCATTGAGGAAGTCTTGCTTGCCAACCATCTTGTTGTTGTGGCGGGCAGCAATAAGGGCAGCCTCGTTGCACACGTTGGCAATGTCGGCACCCGAGAAGCCAGGAGTTTGACGCGAGAGGAAGTCGATATCTACAGTTTCGTCAATCTTGACCTTGCGCAGATGCACCTGGAATATCTCCTTGCGCTCTGTGAGGTCGGGCAGGTCGACGCTAATCTGGCGGTCGAAACGTCCTGCACGCAACAATGCCTTGTCGAGCATATCGGCACGGTTGGTGGCAGCGAGGATGATGACACCGCTGTTGGTACCAAATCCGTCCATCTCTGTAAGCAATGCGTTGAGCGTGTTTTCGCGCTCGTCGTTGCCTCCCATTGCAGGGTTGTTGCTGCGGGCACGGCCCACGGCGTCTATCTCGTCGATAAAGATAATGCAAGGAGCCTTCTCCTTAGCCTGTCGGAAGAGGTCGCGCACACGGCTTGCACCCACACCAACAAACATCTCGACAAAGTCGGAACCGCTCATCGAGAAGAACGGCACACCTGCCTCGCCGGCTACAGCCTTGGCAAGGAGGGTCTTGCCTGTACCCGGAGGGCCTACGAGCAAGGCGCCCTTAGGAATCTTTCCGCCGAGGTCGGTATACTTCTGCGGCTCCTTAAGGAAGTCTACAATCTCCTGCACCTCCTGCTTGGCACCAGCCTGTCCGGCAACATCCTTGAATGTAATGCCGAGGTCGTTGCCCTTCTCGTACATCTGTGCCTTCGACTTGCCGACGCTGAACACGCCGCCACCGCCGCCACCGCCGCCCATACGGCGCATCATAAACACCCAAAGGATGACGAAGAAGATAATCGGACCGAAGGTATAGAATATAGTTGTAAGCCCCGAGCTGGTGTCCTTCTCGTAGCTATAGTCCATTATCTTGTTATGCTGCTGGGCAGTGGCAAGATACTGGTCGAGAGCTTCAGCCGAACCATAAGTAACACTAACAAAAGGGTTCTGTCCCACCTGTTGAGCCGACTTGCCAAAGACGTCGCGCAGCTTCTCTGGCTTGACATACATACGCAGCGTGCCCTTGTCCTTGTTTACAACCACGCTACGGGCATAGCCCTTCTGCACGTACATCTTGAACTTGGTGTATGTGGCGTTCTGTGTAGCCGCCGGACCACCAAAGAACGTGTCGCCACCGTCCGAGAAGAAGAGCACAGCCAGCAACACTATGACGATAGTGTATATCCAGTTCATATTGAACTTAGGCATCTTTGGCTGGTTGTCGCCTAACGGTTTTCTGTTGTTGTCCATTGTTTTAATTTACTAATCGATGTTTGGAATCTCTGTAATGACAGCGTCCTGCCACAGATTCTCAAGGTTATAGAAGTCGCGTGCCTCTGGTATGAACACGTGTACCAGTACATCTACGTAGTCCATCGCTACCCAGTAGGCCTGTGGCAAGCCCTGTACGTGTACCGGCTTCTCGCCTGCTTCGATGCGTGCGGTTTCGCTCACCGAGTCGGCAATAGCCTCAACCTGCGAGGGCGAATTGCCCTGGCATATAACGAAGTAGTTGGCTATCGAACCATCCAGACCTCGAAGGTCGGCTATGGTTATGTTCTGCCCCTTTTTCTCTTGAATACCCTTTACGATAGCGTCAACCAATTTGTCTTTAGTTTCCATTCAAATTCTTCTGATTTCTGATTCTTACTTAATTATATAATGTGTAAACGCCCCGTCTTCGAGCTTGCTTTAAAGCTGCTACCGACCAGCGCTTAGACTCTACAAAGTTACGGCTAAATATCCGAATAACGACTAAATTAGGTGGAAATCGGTTGTTTATTGCATTTTTTTAATTAAAAACGCATACTCTTACAAAAAAAAATGGCAAAACACTTGGCATTTAAAAAATTATTCGTACCTTTGCAGTCGCAATGAGGGAACAAGTTGCGACGCATTAAAATTGGGATATGGTGTAATGGTAACACTACAGATTCTGGTCCTGTCATTCTTGGTTCGAGTCCGAGTATCCCAACAAATGAGAGGTGAACATCAATGATGTTTACCTCTTTTTTTTTGAAATAAAATGACGATACAGTTCAACATAAGCCACGATGCCCCTTACGGCGAGGAAGTACTGCTCAACGTGTTTGTCGACGACGAAGATGGACAAACAAGAGTGGTAGCACTTGATATGCGCACTACCGACGGAAGCCATTGGACGTACAAGCTGAACAACATCAATCGTCAAAACCAGAGTAGTATCGACTACTTCTTTTCCACCAACTTCGCCGGACACGAACGCATGTGCGAGTGGACGGGCATTACACACAGGCTTGATCTCAACATTACACGTGGCGAAAATCTCAACATTCGCAACGTGTGGCACGACGTGCCCGGCAACGCAAGGTTCTACACCTCTGCCTATACCGAGTGCAAGGAGCCACGCCAGGTGTCTGCCCCAGCACGCTGCATGTACACAAAGACGCTGCGCCTCATAACAAGAGCGCCCAAACTGCGTGCTGGCGAACGCCTCTTTGTTACCGGAAGAGGCAAGAGCCTTGGCGACTGGAATGTTGAGAACGCCATCGCCATGACCGAGCACAACACCGGCGAATGGCAGGCTGACATCAATGCCATGCACCTTAATGGAGATGTTGAGTTTCGCTTCTTTGCCGTGGACAAAGAGGGGGCAATGACCAACGAGAATGGCGCCAACCGCATAATAAACCTTCCTTATATGCAAACGGGCGACGTGGCTGTATACGAACTGCCCGAAGCCGACATCGACACGCCTTTTGCAGAGCCTAAAATAACTTACGCGTCAATAGCCAACTTGCGTTGCGCCGACAGTTTCGGTGTGGGCGACTTTGGCGACCTTGCATCCTTTGTGCACAACGTAGCCATCAAAGCGTCGGCTAATGTGGTGCGCATCACTCCTGCCTACGACACCCAATCTACTGGTACGGCAGCCGATGCAAGCCACCACTCTATCATCAGCGTATACGCCCTGCATCCCCTGTTGTGCGATGTAAGGCAGTTGTCACCGATAGAGGATGCCGACGAGCAGCAGCGTATGGAGACGTTGCGCCGCCAACTCAACGCCCTTCCGTACAACGACTATCTTGCAACCTTGGAAGCCAAGCTGCACTACCTGCGCCTTATCTTTGCCCAAGAGGGCGACCGCACTATGCACTCGGCTGCTTTCAAGCATTGGTTTGCAGCCAACGAGCACTGGCTTGTGCCGTATGCGCAATACAGCTATCTGCGTGAGGCATACGCACAGCCCAACTTCCGCTTGTGGCCCAACCATAAAGAATGGACCGAAGCGGAGCGTGGCCAGCTGCAAAACTCGCGCACAAAGGCTTATAAGAAGTTGGCTTTTTATTATTATGTTCAGTACATTCTGCACACCCAACTGTACTGCGTACACACCATGGCACGCGATAAAGGCATCGTGCTTATGGGCGACCTTACCGCCATCATCAACCCCAACGGCTGCGATGTGTGGCAAGAACAGGGCAATGTTGGCTCAGACAAGTGGTGGAAACGCCGCCTCGAAACCTCCCAACAATACTACGACGCCTGCCTCGTGACAGCCGACACCGCCAAACGACAGCGTGTGGTAGACTCTACCAGGATGTGGCTGGACGCCAACGCATAAGCAAGAAAGGCTCCCTTGCCTATCGTTTGCGCCTGAACAGGAAGCGCTCGCACTCCTTCAAAATCTTTACCCTTGCCACCTTCATCACAATATAATATAGTAAGGCGGCAATGGCAAAGCGCGACAACAGCAATGCCCAGAGGTTGCTAATCGACAATGTAGCCATATAGCTCACAGCCATTACACCGGCTGCGGCAAGAGCAAAGGGCATAACGTCGCAGAAGAAGCGCCAATAGCCATAACCCGTAAGACGTCTTACGAAGAACAGCCACACCATCAACCACGAGGTATTGATAAGCATATAGGCTATAACCATACTGCGTATGCCCCACTGCCAGATAAGCAGCATTGTTACAATCTGAACCAGTCCGAGCGAGAAGGTACACCAAAAGAATGTACCCGAACGTCCCTTTGATATAATCATATTAGAGAAAAGAGTGGCAAGCGGCATTGTTGCTCCCGACACACAGAGTATCTGTATCAGTTCGGCAGACGCCAACCATTTCTCGCCAATGGCAATAACGATAAACTCCTTAGCCACCAGTCCGAAGCCAAACATCAGCGGAAAGGTGATGAACGACGTAAAGCGCATCATCTTGCGGAACACATCCATCTGCCTGCCCTGCTCTCCATTGAGGCTTACAAGCACCGGCTGTGCCACCTGAGCCACCATACTCTGCACAAGCGAGTAGCACTTGGTGTTCCATTGGTAAGCCTGGTTGTAGTTGCCAGTGTCGCGTGGCGAGAAGTAGTGGCCCAACAGAATGTTGAGCACATTGTTGTTGACACACGTCATGATGGTTGTGGCAAGTATCTTGCACGAGAAGCGGAACATACGGCGCACAGGCGCAAACGTTATGCCATGCACCGTGGGGCGCCAAGGCGAGAAGTACCACTGGAAGAAGGTGTTGATGCCTACGTATACCAAGCCCTGTGTGGCAAGCGACCAATAGGCGGCGCCGCAGAAAGCCATAACAACGCCTACCGTACTCGACACAATTACGGCAATGCCGCCTGCCTCGGCCTGTTGCTTAGCCTTAAGATTCTTGAACAGGTAAGCCGACTGTGCCGTGCCGAACGACGCTATGACTATACTGAGAAAGGCATATCGGCACAACGGCACTACTTTTGGCGTGTGATAATAGTCGCCAATGAGTGGTGCCGCAAAGAAGAGAATGGCGTACAGCGACGACGCCATTATGATGTTGAACCAGAACACAGAGTTGTAGTCTTCTGCCTTGGGGTCCTTCAAATTTGTAAGGGCAGTGCGGAATCCACTGTCTTGAAGGGCAGTAGCCACCAGCGAGAAGATGCTTATCATAGCCATCATGCCATAGTCGGCAGGTACAAGAAGCCTGCCGAGCACAATGCCGAAAGCCAGTCCGATAATCTGTTGTATACCGCTATTCAGTCCGCCCCAAAGCAGTCCTTTGGCTGTTTTTTCCTTCAGAGTCTCCATCTCTATGTTCTTTGTTGCTTGTATCTTATTCGTTTGAGAAGTCGGCCACCATCTTTCGATACATACTGTATGCACGCGAACGCGATATGTAGCCCGTAATATGTCCGGCTGTGTTCACCACAGGCAGATAGCGTGTGCCCTTGAGGTCGAACTTGCGCATCACCTCCTCCATCGAGTCGTTGATGCCCACCTGTGCCGCTATAGGCTGCATAAGCTGTCTAACGCACATCTTGTTGTACAATTCGGCACGGAACATGACGTGTCTAATCTTCGTGATGTCTATCTCGCCCAATATGCTTCCGGCAGCGTCAAGCACAGGTATAAAGCTGGTGTGGCTCTTCGATATGGCGTTCACCAGTTTGCCGAGGGGCATATCCGGGTTTACAGCCGTATAGTCGTGCTCCACCACGCTGTCCATACTCATAAGCGTAAGCACCGACTTGTCGGTGTGGTGGGTTATGAGCTTGCCCTCGCGGGCCAATCGCATGGCATAGATGCTGTGCGGCTCGAATATGCTTATGGTAAGCACCGACGACACAGCCACAATCATCAACGGCATAAAGAGGTTGTAGCCGTTGGTTATCTCGGCAATGAGGAAGATGCCTGTAAGCGGCGCGTGCATGACGCCCGCCATCACTCCAGCCATGCCAAGCAGCGTAAAGTTCTTCTCGGGGATGTATATACCCATCTCGTACGTGTTCCACAAGCGTGCAAAGAGGAATCCGCTGAAGGCTCCAACAAACAACGAAGGCGCAAACGTACCACCGCAACCGCCTCCACCATTGGTGGCAGCTGTGGCAAAAGTCTTGGTTACGATGACCATCGCTATGTAGAGTATAAGCAGGTTGCCGTGTCCGTAGAACAGCGAGTTGCGCAGCACCTCGTTCCAGTCGGCCTCGCTTATGCCGTTAAGCAGCACGTTGATAGCCGAGTAGCCCTCGCCGTACAGCACCGGGAAGAGGAAGATAAGCGAGCTAAGCATCACGCCGCCCAAAGCCAATTTGGCATAGCGGTGCTGCTTGAGCTTGCCGAACAAACCCTCGCAAGCCGACATAGAGCGTATGAAATAGAGGCTCACCATGCCGCAGACGATGCCGAGGATAATGCTCGCCGGCACACGGTCTACCATCCAAGCTCCGTCGAGGTGGAAGTTGAAGAGCGAGTCGCTGCCCATAAATATATAGGTAAAGCACGTCGCCGTGACAGCCGCCGTAAGTATAGGCAGCAGCGACGCCATACTAAGGTCTACCATAAGCACCTCAAGGGTGAACACCAGTCCGGCTATCGGAGCCTTGAAGATGCCGGCGATAGCGGCGGCGGCACCACAGCCAACGAGCAGCATGAGGGTCTTGTTGTCCATACGGAACAGCTGACCGAGGTTTGAGCCGATTGCCGAACCCGTAAGCACAATAGGCGCCTCGGCACCTACCGAGCCACCGAAGCCGATGGTGATGGCAGACGCAAGTACCGATGTCCAGCAGTTGTGGCCCTTCAGTCGCGACTGCTTGGAGGATATGGCGTATAGTATACGGGTAATACCGTGCGATATATTGTCCTTCACCACGTACCTCACAAACAACGAAGTGAGGAAGATACCTATAACCGGGAACATCAGATACATCCAGTTGAAGGTGTCGGCATGGAAGCGCGACGTAAGCAGATGCTGTATCTCGTGGATGATGGTGTGCAGTATAAAGGCGGCAACAGAGGCAAAGAAACCAATGAAGAACGCCAAGATTATGGTGGCTTGGCGGTCGCTGAGGTGCTCGGTGCGCCATTGGTACAGGCGCAGCATAAGCCCTCGCATATTGGATGTGTTGGAAGTAGTCTGTTCCATTATGTGTCTACTTGCCCACTTTCTTATTTTCTTATGATAGTTACCTGTCCATCGCGGCCAATCTTCACAATGCTGCTTGGCTTGTGTGGCTTGTGCTCCTGGCGTCGTGTCCAGCACACATAGTCGGCAGCCTCCAGTATCTCGGGAACTATGTCGCAGTAGTTTTGTGCAGCCGGCTCGCCGCTAATGTTCACGCTTGTGCTTACGATAGGCTTCTGGAAGCGGTAGCACAGCTCCTTCGAGAACTCCTCGTTGGTAATGCGCATACCTATGCTTCCGTCCTCGGCAATGAGGTTGGGTGCAAGGTTCACGGCACCATCAAGAATCACGGTGGTAGGCTTGTCTGCTATCTCCATCAGGTCCCAAGCCACCGACGGCACGTCGCGCACGTAGCGCTGCACACGGTCCACCGAGTCGGCAAGGCAGATAAGCGCCTTCGAGTCGTCACGTTGTTTTATCTTGTATACCTTTGCAACGGCTTCGGCGTTAGTGGCGTCGCAGCCAATTCCCCAAACAGTGTCGGTAGGATAAAGTATAATCCCGCCTTTTCGCATTGCATCGATAGCGTTTTTAATGTCTTCCTTCTGTGTCATCTTTTTATAGTGTGTTATTTAATAAACGCAAAGTTACGGATTTTTATGCACAAATCGCCAAATGTATCGTCTAAAATTCCTACCTTTGCATTAATAGCTACTGAAACTTTAACATTGATAACAATAAATCGAGATATGGAAAAGAAAGACTTACGTATAGTGTTTATGGGTACCCCCGAGTTTGCCGTTGGCTCTTTGCAGCGTCTTGTAGAGGGCGGCTACAATGTTGTTGCGGTTGTTACACAGCCCGACAAGCCCGTCGGCAGACATGGTTCGGTGCTTCGCGCATCGGCTGTCAAGGAGTATGCCCTTGCCCACGGACTGCCCGTCTTGCAGCCTGTAAAGATGAAGGACCCCGAGTTTATAGAGCAGTTGCGCTCGTATAATGCCGACATTCAGGCTGTTGTGGCGTTCAGAATGTTGCCCGAGGCAGTGTGGGGTATGCCCCGATTCGGTACCTTCAACGTTCATGCCGCCCTGCTTCCGCAGTATCGTGGAGCCGCCCCAATCAACTGGGCAGTTATCAACGGTGAGACAAAGACGGGTGTCACCACCTTCTTCCTCGACCACGACATCGACACAGGCCGTATCATCACGCAGCGCGAGTTTGCCATCCCCGACGATGCCGACGTAGAGTATGTGTACGACGGATTGATGCAGCTTGGTGCCGAGATATGCCAGGACACCATAGATATGGTGCTTGCTACCGACGGCAATGTGCCTTCGCAACCCCAGAATGAGGATGTGGAGTTGCTGCCTGCTCCCAAGATATTCAAGGAGACGTGCGAGATTAAGTGGGACAACACGGCCAAGAAGGTGTACGATTTTGTGCGCGGTCTCAGTCCGTACCCCGGCACCTGGACCACGCTTGCCCCTAAGTCGGATGCCGCAAAGGTTGCCCCGTCGGTGCTCAAGGTCTTCAAGACGCTCAAGACAGGACGTGCCTGCGATGCCGCTCCCGGCACACTGAAGGTAGACCATGCCCACCTGTTTGTGGCTACCGCCGACCAATGGCTTGAGATCATTGAGCTGCAAGCCGCTGGCAAGAAGCGTATGGCTGCCCGCGACTTCCTCAATGGCTTCAAGGGTGTTGAGGAGTTTGAGGTTAAGTAGCATAGGATTGCTATATATACTATATGTAATTATTTTACTTTTAGTATAGTTTTTTCATACATTTGATGGTGGCTATATCAAAAAAAATAGCTTACTTTGCAAAGAGAATCATATTAACAAACAACAAGGAGGCAAATATATGTGCATTATTAATGACTTAACCCATTTTGTTAAAAATGGTGTTTCTGTTTTGCGCCGTGCCTCTTCTGGTAATTACGAAGAGAATTCACCTGAGATTGAAGCACTGAAGCGCGAGATGTTCTCCACTCCATCCAACCGCCACACAGACATGGAGAACCTTAAAAAGGACCGTGATAATGTGGCTCGTGATGTTCGCACAGCATTTAACAATTTAGTTTTGAGCAATGGCTAAACAATCTATTTCATTTAAAGACACCAAGATTTGCTTTGACCGGAGTTGTAAGCATAGCATCAGTATTCATCAATAATAAGAAAGTATAAAGTTTACTTTGTTCTTTTAAAAAGCTTGAGGGTGTGTCATATATAATTTTTGGCACACCCTCACTCCTTTATTTGTACCTAAATAAATATTCAAGGGGATTGAGCATAGCTATTATTATGAGGGGTACGAGAGGTAAAGAAAAGCAGTTCAACCGCCAAATGGAACTTAACAATGAGGCTCGGGCGTTGAAGAAGGTTGCAGAATGGAAAAAGTAAATGGATATTTTTTAAAAAAAAAGAGAAGATTTATGGCTGATATAAAGAATAATAGTGTAGTTCTAAACGATATCCGCAAAATAATAGAGCAAGGGAGACATCAAGCCTATACTGCTGCAGGACAAGCTGCTATCGCTACTTATTGGGGTATTGGCAGACGAATAGTAGAAGAAGAACAGCATGGTGATGAACGTGCTAAATATGGTACACATTTGATTGCAGAACTTGCAGAAAAGTTGACACCTATATTTGGAAACAACTATAGCAAACGCAACCTTCAGCATTATCGCAAGTTCTACATTTTGTTTCCTGATTATTCAAAAGTGTACGAGTTCGTACACAATTTGAATTGGACACATATTAGACGGCTATTGTCTGTGGTAAATCAGGAAGCACGAATGTGGTATCTAAAAAATGCCTCTGAAGATATGTGGAGTACTACAACTCTTGATCGTAATATTTCGTCTCAATACTTCGAGCGTCGTCTGGCTGCGCAACGCGCAAATCCAGACATAAAATTACCCGAAGCTGTTGCTCCTTATAATGATAGTGACCCTTTGGAATACATAAGAAATCCTATGATTGCTGAATTTATGGGATTCAGAAAAGATACGAAGTTCGATGAATCACAGTTAGAACAAGCTTTAATTGACAACCTACAACAGTTTATTTTAGAGCTTGGAAGAGGTTTCGCTTTTGTTGACCGTCAGAAGCATATAAAGACCGAAACAGGTGACTACTATATCGACCTTGTCTTCTACAACTTCCGTATTAAGCGTTTTGTTTTGTTTGAACTCAAGACACATACGCTGACTCATCAGGATGTAGGACAATTGGATATGTATGTTCGTATGTACGATGATCTCGTTAAGGGGGAAGACGATAATCCTACAATTGGTATTTTGCTTTGTGCAGAAACCGATAAAACAATAGCAAAGTATTCTGTATTGCATGAAAGCGAGCAACTATTTGCTGCTAAATATATGGCTTTTATGCCTACAGAAGAAGAATTGCAACATGAAATAGAGAAACAAAAGCGTTTCTTTTTGTCACAACATGGAAACAATGAAGAGTAATTTATAAGAACAACGAAATAAATGGAAAGACCAAACAGAATGGAAATGCAGTCGGCAGATGGGGTGCAGCTCAATCTTGATGCGCTCTATCAGATTGCGCCTTCATGCTTTACGGAGGTAGAGGATATTGAATCGGGGGGGGTAAAACGTGCCGTAAACTTTGACGTGCTGCGCCAACTACTTGGCGATAATGCCGTGGAGGATGCTCCCGAAGCCTACGAGTTCAACTGGGTGGGCAAGCAGGCTGCACGTGCAGAGGTGTTGCGTCCTATCAACAAGACCCTACGCCCCGTTGTGGAGGACAGCGTGGATTGGGACAATACGCAGAACCTTTATATCGAGGGTGATAACCTCGAAGTGCTCAAACTACTACAGAAGTCTTATCTTGGTAAGGTTAAGATGATTTATATTGATCCGCCTTACAATACGGGTAATGACTTTGTTTATCATGATGATTTTGCGATGTCTGCTGATGAGTATGCTGAGACTTCGGGAGCAGTAGATGAATTGGGTAATAAATATATCAAGAACATGGATTCGAATGGACGTTTTCATTCGGATTGGTGCTCTATGATTTATTCGAGATTGATGGTGGCGAGAACGTTGCTAAAAGAGGATGGGGTGATCTTTATCTCTATTGATGATAATGAGGTAGGAAATTTGCGAAAAATTTGTGATGAAGTGTTTGGATGTGAGGGATTTGTAGCAAATTTTATTTGGGAGAAAAGAGTTAATAGAGAAAATAGAAAAGAGGTATCGCAACGTCATGACCATATATTATGTTATTCAAAATCTAGTCAAGAAGGAAGACGATTAGCATTGCTTCCTATGAATGATAAAGCATTATCAAATTATGGAAATCCAGACAATGATCCTCGTGGACTATGGAAATCAGATCCTGCTCATGCTCAAGGTGGTCATGGAACTAAAAATCAATTTTATACTCTAATTGCTCCTAATGGGAAGCAGCACAAGTTACCTAGTGGTAGGTGTTGGGTGTATACAGAACAAGAAATGCAAAAGGCTATAGCCGAAAATCGTATATGGTTTGGAAAAGATGGTAATGGAGTTCCACGAATTAAAACTTATTTGAATGCAAAGGAAAGAGGACTAACTCCTGAAACTATCTTGTTTGCTAATGAAGTTTCAACAAATGAAAAAGCAAAAAATGATCTTAAAAAATTATTTGATGGTGTTGCTGTGTTTGATACTCCAAAGCCTACAGAACTGGCCCTTCATCTACTAAAACTAGCATCTGGTAAAGATAGTATAATATTAGATTTTTTCAGCGGAAGCAGTTCTACTGCTCATGCAGCAATGCAGCTTAATGCCGAAGATGGAGGCAACCGCAAGTTCATTATGGTTCAGCTACCCGAAGAAACTCCCGAAGACAGCGAGGCAAAAAAGGCTGGTTATAACACCATCCCCGAAATAGCAAAGAAGAGAATACGAAGAGCCGGCAAGAAAATCAAGGAGGAATCTCCTCTTACAACCAAAGACCTTGACACCGGCTTCCGCGTCTTCCGTCTCGACGACAGCAACTACGAGAACGTGGAACATTCGCCAAAGGACTGGAATCAAGACCAGCTCGACCTCTTCCTGAACAATATCAAGGCCGACCGCAGCGAGCTCGACCTCCTCTTTGGCTGTATGCTCGACTGGGGTGTCAAGCTCTCCCTACCTATGACTCAAGAGCAAGTGGACGGCAAGACCATCTACACCGTCAACGAGGGCGACCTTGTGGCTTGCTTTGCCCAGAATGTAACCGAGAATGTGGTAAAGGCTATGGCAGAGAAGATGCCGCTGCGTGTTATCTTCCGCGACAGCTGCTTCGACAAGGATGCCGACAAGATTAATATCTACGAGACATTCAAGCAGATGTTGGACTGGAGCGACCAGGAAGTAGTAAAGAACATCAGAGTGATTTAAAGCTATGCAAATAAGATACAAACATCAACGCTTCCAGACCGAGGCTGCCCGCTCCATTGTCAATGCCTTCATTGGGCAACCTAAGAGCGATGGACAGAGCGACCACACCGTCGACCAAGGACGCAACCGCAACTGGTTCAAGCTTGAGGGCTTTGGCAACAAGAATGTGGTGCTGGCTCGTGAGGCTATATGCGATAATGTACGTGCCGTGCAGACCGAGCAAGGCATTAAGCCCGTCGACTATCTGCAAGACCTACAAGGTGTGGGCATGGCTTTCACCATAGAGATGGAGACGGGCACCGGCAAAACCTATACCTACATCAAGACCATGTACGAGCTTAACGAGCGCTATGGCTGGACCAAGTTTATAGTGGTGGTGCCGAGCATCGCCATTCGTGAGGGTGTGCTCAAAAGCTTTGAGAGCATGCAGGAGCACTTTGCCCAAGAGTATAACGGCAAGCGCATGCAGTACTTTGTATACAACTCAAAGCAACTGTCAAAGATAGACGCCTTTGCCAGCAACGCCGGCATGCACGTAATGATTATCAACACCCAAGCCTTCAACTCGTCTATGAACGAGGAAAAGAGCCGTGGAGCACGTGCCGACAAAGCAGCCCGCATCATCTTCGACCGCCGCGACGAGTTTGGCAGCCGTAGGCCTATCGACGTTCTAAGCCAGTGTCACCCCATCATGATTATCGACGAGCCGCAGAGTGTGCTTGGTGTCGACAAGAAGAACAAGACCCGTAAAGGTCTTGCCCAGTTTGCACCGCTCTTCACCCTGCTCTATAGTGCCACCCACCGCAAGGACGACATCTACAACATGATGTATCGACTGGACGCTATAGATGCCTACAACCAGAAGCTGGTCAAGAAGATAGAGGTTAAAGGCGTCAAGCAGATAGGCTCTACAGCCACAAACGGCTACGTCTATCTTGAAGAAATAGTTATAGGCAAGGGCAATCCGCAGGCTCGCCTAAGCTTTGACGCAAAAACGGGTACAGGTGTTAAGCAAGCCTGCAAGTTGGTGAGCGAAGGCTTCGACCTTTGGCAGAATAGCGGCGAGTTGGCTGAGTACGACAACAACTTTGTGGTAGAGCGCATTGACGGCTTGCAGGGTTGTGTGCGCTTTGTCAACGGTCTGGTGCTGCATGAGGGCGAAGCCGTGGGCAGCGTAAACGAAGACTATATACGCCGTATACAGATACGCGAGACCATACGCACACACATAGAGCGCGAGCGCCAGTTGTACGGGCAGAACATAAAGGTGCTCAGCCTCTTCTTTATCGACCATATAGACAGCTACCGCCTATACGACAGCGAGGATACAAAGGGCAAGTTTGCCAAGATGTTTGAGGAAGAATATGCCCGAGTGCTTTCAGAAATGATGCCTACATTTACAGATGAAGCCTATCTGCGCTATCTTTCAGATCCTCGCAATGCCCCATCCAAAGTACATCAAGGCTACTTCTCTATGGACAAGAAGGGAAAGGCTGTAGACTCAAAGGACAAGGAGGGCGAGAACGAGGAGCGTGCCTTCGACCTTATTATGAAAGACAAGGAGCGTTTGTTGTCGTTTAAGGAGCCGGTGCGTTTCATCTTCTCCCATTCGGCATTAAAGGAAGGTTGGGACAACCCCAACGTTTTCCAGATATGCACCTTGAAGAACTCGGACAACGAAACCAAGAAACGACAGGAGGTGGGACGAGGTATGCGTCTGTGTGTAAACCAGAACGGCGAACGCCAGGATGCCGACGTTTTGGGCGAGCACGTCTTCGATACAAATATCCTTACAGTCATTGCCAGCGAGAGTTATGAGGACTTTGCAAAGGCATTGCAAACCGAAATGGCTGAGGCTTGTTCAGACCGTCCAATCATCATCACGCCCAATCTGTTTGCTGGCAAAACATATACTAAGACCGACGGAAGCAACGCACAGTTTGACCTTGCACAGGCACGTGCCGTCTACAACACGCTGGTGCGCAACAACTATGTGGACGACGACGGCGCTCTTACTGCGCAATATTATGAGGATAAGCGTAATGGCACACTCTGCTTTGACAAGGTGGACGACATGAAGGATGGCATTATAGCCGCTCTCGATACCATCTTCGACCCTTCTGCCGTAAAGCCAGAAGATGCACGCAAGCCAAAGATGGCTACATTCCAGAAAGCCAACTTTGAGAAGAAGGAGTTTCAGCAGCTGTGGAAGCGCATCAATCAGCGCACCTACTACCAGGTAGACTTCGACACAACCGACCTTGTAAAGAAAGCTGTCAAGGCTTTGGACGACAAGCTTAAGGTTACCGAGATACGCATTGTGGTAGAAGGAGGCTCGCTCGACAACGTCAGGGACAAGGAGTCGTTGCAGGCTGGTGTGGCCATGACGCAGGGCAACACTCGTACCATACATGTGACGGAAGCTATAGGAAGAGGAGTGGCATACGACCTTATAGGCAAGCTTGTATCGGCTACGGGGCTAACACGTAAGACAATAGTGGCTATACTTAAGGGCATACAACCCTCGACCTTCTCTATGTTCAAGATGAATCCAGAGGAGTTTATCATCAAGGCAGGCTTGATAATAAACGACTGCAAGGCACTTGCCGTTATACAGTGCATAAGGTACGAGAAACTCAACGACGAGTTTTCTACCGACATCTTCACCGAGAATATGCTTCGTGGCAAGTTGGGCATCAACGCCATCGAGTCTACCAAGTCGCTCTACGACCTTGTTGTGCTTGACAGCATGAACACGGAGAAGCATTTTGCCGAATCGTTGGAGCATGAAGACGATGTGGTGGTTTACACCAAGTTGCCTAACGGCTTCTACATCAACACGCCTATGGGCAAGTACAACCCCGACTGGGCTGTAGCATTTCGTGAAGGCAGCGTCAAACACGTCTATTTTGTGGCAGAGACCAAGGGTGACGACTTGAGGGAGAGTCAGATACGTGGTTCCGAAGGCAGCAAGATAGAGTGTGCCCGTCGCCACTTCAAGGCTATCAGTGACAATGGCTATATCTATGATGTAGTGGAAGACTATAAGTCGTTGTATGCACTTGTTGCTAAATAAAAAAAGTTTGTTTTAAAAATTTAAGTGCCAATCTGCCAGTATTCGTCTATAACGTTGATACACAGAGTGTTAATGGCTGTCACATCCTAATTTTATAAGGTCTATGTAGCAGGGTATCTACCAGCCATAGTAAGCGTATCCGCGATGCCACCTTGCACACATTCATTTATCATTATATCTTTGC
>OIWQ01000617.1_pt1 | contig 46049 bp, 39 predicted proteins | sample 1587571 | NCBI WGS metagenome assembly OIWQ01 (sample SAMEA3888910, study PRJEB22519) | human gut metagenome | biome: human gut; feature: human-associated habitat; material: faeces | place: Denmark | collected 2010
CGTGCGGAGAAAATCGTCGTAGGCCGATTCCAATTCTTCTCGACGACAAGGACGAAGCGTAAATAATAAGTTTATGAAAGGCGTGTCGATTAACGGATTCATAAGTATCTGCGAATATCCGATGAACAGCATGCATCCGGTTCTCCGTTCGTGATATGCGGAATATTCTCCCGAATCTTTTCGACCGGCCAATCCCACCATTGCAATCGTAGCAAGCGGTCAATCGTGTCCGTATCGAACCGTTTACGGATCTCGCGTGCAGGCACTCCGCCGACGATCGTATAAGCCGGAACATCTTTCGTCACGACAGCCCGCGCTCCGATGATCGCGCCGTCGCCGATATGAACGCCGGCCAGGATGACCGCCTCGAATCCGATCCAGACGTCGTTGCCGATGACGATATCGCCCTTATCTTCCCAAGCCGACGCGACATCGGCCCGATCCAGTCCCCATTCCTCGTAAAAGAGCGGGAAAGTATAGGTGGAAAGCGACCGTAGCGAGTGATTGACACAGTTGAACAGGAATTTCGCGCCGCAGGCGATCGAACAAAACTTGCCGATAACGAGCCGTTCGCGATGGACCGGATAGTGATACAACACGTTATTCCGCTCGAAATCGCATGGATCATTCACGAAATCGTTGTAAATCGTATAGTCGCCGACCTCGATCGACGGATCGCGGACTACAGCATTCAGATAAACCGTTTGCAGGTCCCCGGTACGGGGGTATTTTTTTGTCATCATTTGTATTATCGATATAGTAATGCAACCCCTCGCAAGGGGTGCGATCTTGTTGTTTGAATAATCGATTGAAAATTCCGGGAGATAGGGGCATAATGAACCAATGCCGAAGAGAGACTCCCCGACACACCCGGAGCAGGATAGTTATATGCAGCGTTGCCACTTCATTGTGACACAAAAGTAGATCAAAAAACCGAAATCCAAAAACTCCGTTTCGATTTATGATCGTCCGCCGCTGCCCTGCATGTATTTGGTTATACGGTCAACGTATCGATCTCCTTTTGCAAAGCGTTGAGGAAGCGCGCCGCATGGGCGCCGTCCATCTGGGTGTGGTGGAACTGGAACGAGACCGTAAGCGTAGTTTTCAGCCAACGGCGCCGGTATTTGCCCCAGATCAGGAACGGATTGTTGAATACGCCGCTGTACATACCCACGGCGCCGTCTATTTCATATTGCGCCAGCGCCGAGGTGCCGATGACCATGCTATCAGTCAGGTCATGGTTCGCACATGTCTCGGCCACCTGCCGGGTCAAGCGCAAATAGTCGTCGTTGAACTGCCGCAAGTCATTGGAAAAGGGAATGTCGCACGAGCTGACCCCGCCCCGCCGGTCGGCGACGATGGTATTGACCGCGATCGTATCGTACCGTATCAACTTGTCGCCGACAGGCAACATATAGAACTCCTTGATGCCGCTTGCAGCACGGCCGATGCACCAGCACATCAGCATGTTGAACTTCGGTCCTTTCCGGCGCGAAATCAGAACCAGACGCGCCACATCGAGCGTCCGGAAAAACGTCACCATCGGCATGGGCGCCTGCATCCACATCTCGAAGGCATAGGCGCGGGCCGTCTCTTTCGGATTTACTTCTTTCATACTTTTGTTCTTGAATCAGATAACAAAAGTAGCGGAAGTATTCTGCAAGAAATAGAATGAAAGGGACATTATGCAGGGTCGGTAAATAAATCCGAATAGGGATACGCCGATTTCGATAAGGATACGGGAGTATGTCCGGTGAATCGCTTGAATTCCCGGATAAAATGCGACTGATCCGCATAGCCGCTCGATAGTGCGATCTGCGCATAGTTCCTATCGTCTTGCCGATGCTGCATATACCACAGTGCTTTATGGAACCGGACGATACCGGCGTATGCTTTCGGAGTCATACCGACGAACGAATCGAATACCCGTTCGAATTGCTTTTTGCCGAGACAGGCATCCGAGGCCAACTCTGTGACCGAGATCCGTGGCTCGGCGAATATCCGTTTTACGGTCGCATCGATTCTTCGGAGATTCGTCTCCGCGCTGCCGTATCGACCGTCCCGGCGGATCGTTGCTGCAAGCTGCGACAATAACCAATGTTCGATGAGACCGACACAGAGCGCATCGTCGCTGCAGTCGAAAATTCGCTCCGCCAATTCGTGCAGACTTCGATTTTCGAGGTCGTACCCCGAAACCTCCCGATTGTAAAGCAGCGAAACGGGCAGGTGCAAGAATACGCCCATCGACTGGGGACGGAATACGACCACGATCATCTCGGTGTCGCCGTCGGTACAGAGCCGAGCGGGAAAATCGACCTGACCGCTTACGGTCAACCTGGCTTGCTCGACGTCGAGTTCAGGAATATAGAGCGGTGTCCGCTTGTGAAAGATGATCTGCGGACAACCGACCGGAACGGTCAGAACACTCATCGGCCGATGGCTTCGGAATGCCCAATAGTACCTGATATAAGGCTGTAGCAACTTACACGGCTTGTAGAACTGAAATCCCTCCCGGTGCATAAGACGGATACTTTTTCGGTCAGATGCTCTCCATGAATTCACCGAACCGCAGTATTTTGTCCGCATTCCTCCGGTCGAACAACAGGTGCTCGAAGTCGCGCTTCTTGACATTCAGATCGGTCGTTTCGAGCATCTTCCGCACGGCCGTTTTCAGTTCTTCGGCCGAGCCGATTCCGCAGCGGGCTTTCAGAAAATCGAAATCGGGAGCGGTTCTGCTCAAAAGAAACATCGCATCGTAGAAATCGCGTCCCTTGCCGCGCGCAAGCAATGCGGCGAGTTTCATGGCGCAGAGTACGCCGTCGGGCGGCACGGGCAAAGGAAAGAAGAAACCGCACACCTTTACGTTGGCAATCGTCGGCGTATAGGCTATACCTTGATCTTGCGTTTCGATTTTTATTAAAAATCGTTCGTCTCGATGTCCGGTCAGTTCGAGATCGAACAGCAGTTGCGGAAAATGGATGTTGCGCCGAAACGCGGTCAATTTCGGATTTTCCCGATCCTTCGCTTCGACCGCGAGTCCGCTGCGATGCAAGAAAGTCAGTACTTCATCGGTCATCCGCATGAACTCCTCCTTGTCCATCTCCTTGCAGTCGAAATCCAAGTCTTCGGAGAAACGGTCGATACCTTTGATGAGCCGCAGATTCGTACCGCCGATAAAAACCATCTTTCGCATGTAGGGCGTCGAGGAGAGAAAATCCAGAATCATAGACTGGAGATACTCCTTGAGCATGTGTTTGTCGAAAAGCGCATTTTCGCGCATCTGCGGAGGAAAATATCCCCGCACGAAATCCATATCGATCATAATTCGTAAATTTTCATCAGCTCCGCCGTCCGCTTTTCGAGGGCTTTGCTCCGGAACCGACCGAGATATTCGCCAAGCCGTTCCCGATTCAGTTCCTCCTGCATATAATCTTCATCGAGCCGCAGTTGTTCCAATTCCCCTTCCTTGTCGTAAAACGGATAGAGATAGAGCAAATCGAGCAACGCCTTCTCCGGCGTTGCGAAAAGGAGCGTTCGCCCGTCGGCTATCGGACGAGGTTCGTATCCGAACATCAATTCGTTCTTGATACTTTTATAGGAGTATTCGCCGAATGGATTGCGGAAGGTCGCTGTTTTGAGCGTCGATACGCTCGTTATCTGCACGACCGCCTCCGGAATCAATCCGTAGAACGATAGAGCCGTATGCAGACTGATATAAGAGGGTCGGTAGATCCGATTGGCGATATATTGCGCGAAATCCGGTCGTCGGAGATATTCCGAAAAAGCGAAATACTCCTGCCGCAGCCGGACGAGCAATCCCTTCTTGATCCATCTTGTCAGATTATTGCGATCGAAATCGGGCTGCCACGCATACACCTGCCGTATGCTGAAGCATCCCAAATCGAATAACTGCGTTCTGAACTCCAGATAAGTCATTTATTGTTTTATTTCTCTAATGCTGCAAATATAGTGCATTTCTGAAATAAAAACAAATTGTCAACAGAATTCCTTCCGTCATCATAATCGGGCCGGATCATTTATTTCGCGCTCTTTTCGATCAGAGCATCGATCAGCCGTTCCAAAAAATCCGTACTCTTCGTCTTGCGGTTCAAAACCTCCTCGCGGATTTTATAGGCATTCGGCAAGGAAACATTAAGCGTCTTTTCGGCGAATGCCACCAACACCGAAAACGGAGCGTATTTACCTACGGCATTCAAAATCGGACCGAGATACTCCAACGCGGAGAGCAGCTCTACCAAATCCCGCTTCGTGAACTCCGAACTCCAAAACAAATCCGGAATATCGTTTTTACGTGGCGGCTGGAACAACGACGGATGCACGACCCGTTCATTCAAAAGGCTCAACTCCGATTGGACGATTCGTTTGGCTGCTGCGATATAACGGGAAGCAGATACCTCGCCAGCATTCGATTTAACCCGTGTACGCGACGGATACAACATTTCCAGTCGTACTTGCGTATGCGTCAAAATCCGAAAAAGCAGTTTGTAATCGGTCGTATTGTCGCAGACTTCGATGACCGTGCGGAGAAAATCGTCGTAGGCCGATTCCAATTCTTCTCGACGACAAGGACGAGATGCGGATAACAGGTTCATGAACGATGTGTCGTTCAGCGGATTCATGAAAGACAATTATCCTATTCGGAATTTAAATACGATCCTCTGTCAGATTATTGCTCTTAAGCCATTCGTCGAGAAGCTGCGCAAGTCGGTCGTTATTCAAGTCCTGCATCAGGAAGTGGGTATTGCCGTAGATGCCGATTTTGGGCAGTTCGACCAATGTTGCATTACCGCCGTGGCGGTTCACGGTCTCCACGAACTTGCGAGCCATTTGCAGGCGCACGCGCCAGTTTTCGTCGCCGAGGTTCTCGGACGGCGTTTCGGGGATATAGTCGCCGAAATACAGAATGACAGGAATCTGCGTGAGCCGCTCGAACTGCTCCATCGGAACGGGCGTTCCGGCTGCGCCTCCCGTCAGTCCGTCGATACGTTCCGGCACTTTGCCCTCGGGAAACACGAAACCGCCCGGTTCATACGCAACGACCGCCTTGACCTCAGGGTTCTGCATGGCAGCTATCCAACCCGGAAATCCGCCGGCCGAGTGGGTAACGAGGACATGGTCGCCGATGCGGTCGGCCAATGCGCCGAGAGCGGGAACGTCCTGCCGGTGGTCGCTCAGATCGGGCGTCATTTCGCGGAAGAACTGCGAAAGCGACACGGAATCTTTCGGGAACTGCACCCCTTCGTTGTAGTTCGGCCAAATACCGAGGCGCCATATATCGAACCAGAACATCTCGTCTGCCACGGGTTTGACTGCAGTGGTCGCCGATGTTCTTCCCGCACGCCCCCGACCGGGCAGATCCATGACATAACTGCTCCACCCGCGGCGCAGCATCAACGTAGCGAATCCGTCGCGGCCGTCGGGTGTCATCTGCCAGCAGACGCCCGAACCGCCGTAACCATGTACATAGACCAGCGGCAGCCGATGAGCGTCGGCGGGTATCTGAAAATCCACGAAGGCATGGTCGGCACGGTAGCTTTGACCGGTCTCTTCTTGCTCCACCCAGCCGACGAATTTGCGGTTGTCGTATTCGCCCTCTCGCTGTATGGTCACTCCGCCCACTGAGAAATGGCCTTGCTTGGCAATAATTATATTTTGCGCTTCCGTCGTTCCGATAAAATTCATAAGCACTATCGATAAAATAATCCTTTTCATTTTTGCACTGTAAGTTGGGTTAATACTTTGCGAAGCGGTTCCGAGCAACTTTTGCCGAGATTCGTCTCCACAATGTTCAGCAATGCCGAAAGTTGTCCGGTCGTGATGCCCAAATGCAGGCAGATTGCCATGTGTCCGGATGCCATCGGCTCCACACCACCGACGCCAGCAAGAACGGATACCGTTGCAAGTTCCCGCTCCCGATAGGTCAGTAGGTCGCGCTCGAAAATATCCGCAAAAAGATGTTCTTTCAAAAAACGTTCGATGGTGGGTGCAAACACGGCGTATCCTGCTTTTGGGGCATCAGCCGATATGCCCGATATTTCGGCAAGAACGTCACGTCCGCGTTCGTAACGGCTGCGGCTGCCATCGATAGCCGTTGCTTCCCGACCTACTGGATCGTCAAAGCCTTTCGCTTTGCGCTCATTCACCACCTGCATAAAGGTTTGGATAGCCCGCAGGCTGCGCGGAAATCCGCAATAGGCGTAGGAGTGAACCAGCACCTCGTTTATTTCGTTGATGGTCATCCCGGCCTCCAATGCTCCGACGAGTGCCGGTTCCAAATGTTCCAAATCGCCTTTGCCTGTATAGGATGCCACCGCTACAATGGCTCGTTCACGAGCCGTCAGCACCTTGTTTGCTCCGGCATAACGGCTTTTCGCTTCGGTCGTGGCTTCATGGTACTGCTCATCGCTTACCGGAGAGAGCCATACCGCCGCATTGTTCTGCGGATTGGTGGTAATGGCGATATGCGCAAACCAACTGTCCGATGCTGCTCCATGCCAATGCTCCACATCGGGAGTGATTTCCACAATGTCACCCGGAAACAACCGGCGGGCAGGCTGCCCTTTCTCCTGATAGTAGCCTATGCCTGCGGTAGCAATCAGTATCTGCCCGCCCTTGTGCGAATGCCAACTGTTGCGACAACCCGGAGCGAACGTGACGTTGAACATCGGAACGTTCAGTTCCCGATGTTCGCTCAACGGTGCGAGCCAAACTTCACCCGTAAAATTGGGATTGGGAGATATCTTCTCACCCAGCGGATAAGGCTGGCGGAATGCTTCTGCGGTCTGGGCATGTATGCCGGAAACCGACAATACGGATAACATAGCCATAAAAAATAAATTCCTGATTTTCATCGTATATAATTTATTTGATTATTCACCCAACGTTCGCGTAAAGGCAAGCACGGAGAGCTGCCATCGGCCGTTTTCCATCACATAGACTTCCGTCACTATAAAAGGGAAACGGACGGAGTTACCCCCGACCTCGGAGTTCAGATGAATACGGCTGTAAACCGTTGCCGTACCTGCGGCAAACTTGACCTGCACGTCATGTATCTCGGCTTTCTTGTACCAGATGGCCCCAGAACGAATCGTGTTCAGTTCCTGCTCCTTGCCCCAATAACCGCCCATGTGGACGAACTGTGCACTTTCGTGAAACAGCTCCGCCAGCTTATCAGCGTTCTTTTCCGCCATCCAGTCCCATTTGTTGTTCGACAAATCGATGACGGCTTGCTCCTCGGGGGTAAATGTTTTTGCGTTCTCCTGTGCCTTTGCTCCGACCGATAAAGTCAGAAAAAGCAATACCGTAATAACCAATGATTTCATATCGCTCTGATTTTTAATTGTTACCTTGTAAAGGTAGCGGGATGGCAGAGAAACGGCGATACAAAAAAATCGGTAAAAACTGCGATTTTTACCGATTATACAAGAATTGATAGATGATTATTTCCGGTAATCCGTCGGATTAAGCCCGAGGTTCTGTTGCACGTAACGGCTGAAATAGGCGGGTGACGAGAAACCGAACATATCGGAAATCTGGACGAACGTCAGCGACTTGTCCCGCAACAGCCGCGAAATATCGAGAATCGTGTAACGGTTAATCCAATAGTTGGCGGCATATCCGCTGACCTTTTTCGACACCTCCGACAAATATTTAGACGTGACGCACAAACAATCGGCGTAATAGGAAACCTCCCGGTGTTCACGATAGGTTCCCTCTTCCAGCATTTTCAAAAAACGGTTCATGATGGAGGCGTTTTGCGTCGAAATATCGCTCTGACCGTAGAGGGTGGCGTGAAAGTCGAAGAAATCGAGGATAGCTGCCTGCATGGCGTTGATGAGCGTTTCCTGATAAAAACGGTGTTCCTTATTCCGGATGCGCAGTTCCAACAAATCGAAATCCCGGCGGCAGACGATTTGCTGCTCCGGCGTAAGGTGCATCACGGGATTGAGGAACAGAGCCAGCGACCCTTTCATACCGTAATTGCTTTGCGGCGTGCACAACTCGATAAAGCCGGGCGTGGCATAAATTATCTTGCATCGGAAGTCATCCGAAGGCTCGACCTTCTCGACCATTTTCCGTTTGCGGATAATTGACAAATCCCCGGCGTGCAACTCGAAGTCCCGCTCGTTAAAACGGTAACGGCACGTTCCGCCCAAGCAGAGCAAATGAGCCAGATATTCCTTCTCGGAATCCGTTCTCACAACGCCCAACTTGTCAGCGACGATGATATCTTTGGGGTATTCCATGCCGTAACCGCTTGATTTCCGCTTGTAAAATTACAAATAAATTCACAAAAAACTCACAATCAATGTCAATGCGATTGTGAGTTTTACTGTTTTTAACGATATTTTGGCTGTTTATCGTATAACCTGAATCGTTCTCAGCCAATTTTCCACTCCATTTGTATTTCTTCCGGTTGTTCCGAATCCTTGCAGATGAAGGGAATTGGGAGTGAGTTCTACGATTTTGGCAAGTGTTTCCTCCCGATAGGTCGAAGCATAGGTACAGAACGGTACGATAATCTTGTCTGAAAGGTCATGTTCCGAATTTTCAAGAAACGACCATATAGCCATAGGGGCAGTATGCCACCAAACAGGACATCCTACGAAAACTACATCATAGTCATCAAGGTTTTCCACTGTGTCGCTTAATTCTGGACGAATACCATTATCCAGTTCTTCTTGGGCAACTACAGTACATTCGTTGTAATCCGTCGGATAGGGATTGACAGTCTCGATACGGAAAAGATCGGCTCCGGTAACATCAGCTATGGTCTGGGCAAGGTGTTGAGTATTGCCACCCCAACTGAAGTAGGCAACAAGAATTTTACGACTTGCATCGTACTCGATAGTGTCATTCCTGTATAATGGAGTATCGGAGTCGTTATCCTTCGAACAAGCTACTGCCAGGCTACAAATGAACGACAGCAATATCACTTGATAAAACCATTTTCTCATATTCTCCATTTTTTACTATTCAGTTATCCCAATGTTTTTCAGCCACTCTTCGATGCCTTTTGTATTTTTGTCCACCGCCCCGAATCCTTTCAGGTGTTCGGCTGCCGAGGTCAGCTCGACAATGCGCGCCAACGTTTCGTCGCGGTAGGTCGAAGCGTAGGTGCAGAACGGCACGACCGTCTTTCCCTTGAAGTCGTAGTTTTCCGTAAAGGTGTTGATAATCATCGGGGCAGTCCACCACCATACGGGACAGCCGATGAAAATAGTATCGTACTCATCCCAGTTTTCGATCTTGTTTTTGATGGCCGGACGGGCATCCGATTCTTTTTCCTCTTTTGCCACTTCCGTGCAGGGCTTGTACTCGGTGGGGTACGGTTTTTCAGGTTCGATACGGAAGAGCGTGCCGCCTGTCAGCGAGGCGATATGTTCCGCCACGTGCTGCGTGTTACCTCCCCAACTAAAGTAAGCGATAAGGATTTTCTTTCCGGATTGCTCCTTTACGGAATCTGTTTGTGCGCTCGCTGTCATACAGCATAGCAAGACGGCAAGCAAGGTTATCAATCTTATTTTCATATCTTTCATCGTTAATTATTAGACATTATTTTAGTCATCCAACTGTCAAAACCGACCATCCACGCTTCATGCGTATATCCGAAACCATGCGGCATACCCTCGTATTCGTGTTCTTCCACTTCTACGCCCGCTTCACGCACGGCATCGGCACAGGCTTGGAACTGACGATAGAACGGATCGCGTGTACCGTAGGCGAAGAATGTAGGCGGAATTTTCGATGCACGGAATTTCTCCACATCGGTAGATGCTACACTTAACCGTCCATAGAAAGCGTAAATCATTCCGATGGTACAAACATTGGCAGATACCTCGTCGAGCGCATCGGGACGATAGTTGGAAGTAAGTGCCGTACCGTTCACCAACTCATCGAAATTGAGCGCCTCGTCGCCACAGAGAATACCTCCGGCAGAGAACCCTACGGAGGCTATGTCGTTCGGATTTATCCCGTAATCGGCAGCGTGCCGACGGACAAAACGGATAGCACGAGCCAAGTCAAGGCTTCCTTCCTCCATCCGATAGGGCTGCACGCGGTAATTCACCACAAAAGCCTGATAACCATGACGGGCAAACCATTGGGCAACCGGAGTACCTTCCATACGGTCGCTGCGGAACTGAAACGCACCGCCAGCACAGACGAGAACAGCACCCTTTACCGTCGTGCCTTCCGCAACCGGAAAGTAGTTCATATAAGGGCGGAACGACGGCGGATCTTGGTAATAGCCTTGACTGCCCGTGTAGTTCGTTACTTTCGCCATATTGCCCTCCGGCCACAGATAGATGGTCGAAGCCAACGGATTCTGCTCGTCATCCCCATCGGCAGGAGGCGTATCGTCATCCGAACCGGCAAGCGTCGTAAATTGGCGGGACTGACCGTAAACCGTTCCGGCCGAAGTCGTGGCATACGCCCTGACATAATAAGTCGTACTCGCCGAAAGTCCCGTGACGTAACAAGCGAACGAGTTTGCATCGCCGGCTCCGGTATTATGACTATCGGACATAGTAGGATTGTCGGTCGTTGCCCAGCAGATACCGAACTCCGTGACTGTTTCCGTTTCGCCGATTACACGACCGCCCGAAAGGGCATTATCGGAAGTAATGGCCGTTACTTCTGCTGTTTCGACGCGGATACTGCTATTCGGTTCCGCGCCGTTGCTATCGGTGCAGCCTGTGGCAGACGCACCGATGAAGAGCGATAAAGTAAGCGATATAATCATCTGTCTCATATCCTATTCTTTTACCGGACGCACCGAATAGCCCATATAACGACGGTTGTTGCGGGTGGGCTGTTGGTTGCCCTCATAGAAATAGAAATAATAGGCGTAGCGGGCATCGTTACCGGGATAGAGCGTACCGCTCCAGTAGCATCCGCGCTGTCCGACCTGATTCGATACGGTCTCGCCGTCGCGTGATGCGGCGGCAGGAAAGAATACCGAATTGCCGTTGACGGCAGTCGCACGGCGTCCCGCAACGCCGTTCATCTCCGTCCATTCCCAGGTGCAGTTATCGACTAACTCCTGAAATTCGGCCTGCGAGGGCAAGCGCCATCCGTCGCCCCATTGCGCACGGGCGATGTCGTACTCCGTGCCACAGATGTTCTCGGGCGGCGTTGCGCTCGGATAATCGTCGAGTTCGGTCGTCCGCTTCTCGCCCGTCGGGTCGGCCCATCCGTAGCGGCCGCCGAACTCTTCGGGAGCCGATGCACCGACATTCCAAGAAGCCCACTTTACGCTCAAGCCCAAATCGACAGGTTCCGCTGCGGCAGGTGCTACCGCTTCTTGCTCGAAGCGTGCTTGCAACACGACGTTTCTCGCCGGCATGACGAACGTATGAACGGCCTCCGTTGCAACCGCTTCCCCGTTTTCGTACCATCCGGCAAAAAGATACCCTTCATCTGCCGTAGCTGTTGCGGTCACTTCCTCGCCCTCCGGACAGGTGTTCTTGTTCGCTGCGGCGGTTCCGCCTTCGGCTGCTGATACCGTGACCGTATAGGTCGGCTGCGATTCGTTTTCGCCGCTCTCCGAGCAGGAGACGGCAAAGCCGGCGAGCAGTGCGATCGCCAGACTTTTGATAATTCCATGTTTCATATGCGATTGATTTTATAAGTTTTTAGAGAAAAATTCCGTCAGTTTATTCACTGCCTGATTCACATACTCCGGCACGTGGTAGGTCTGGATATGCGTCGCACCGGGAATCAGGAACAGCTCCTTTTGCTGCGTGCCCGTCGCACGGCTATAACACAGCTCGGTCATATAGAACGTGTCGGCGATGCTGCCGGCCATCATCAACAGAGGTTGCTTGATAAGATACATGCCCTCGCTAGCATCGAACGCCATCAGATCGACAAGGCTGCTCTTGGTGTAACGGAATGTCGAGTTGGGGTGCGCATGGCTTTGCAGGTAATAGCCATAGCCGTCGCGATAGAGGTCGAACGGCAGCGAGGCAGCCTGTTCGGGCGTTACGCCGCTCATGTCGCCCACGTATTCGATTTCTCCACCCTCGGCCTCTTTCTGGCGGGCGACGCAGGCATCTGTCAGACGCTCCTGCACGCTGTTTATCTGCGAGTCGAGAAATCCATTACGGCGCACCAGTCCCGTATTGAACATGCTGAGCGTAGCGACCGCCTTGAATCGCTTGTCGGTTTGTGCCGCAGCCAGCGTGTAGCCGCCACCTCCGCAGATGCCGAGAATACCCACACGGTTTGCATCCACACCCGGATATTGCAACAGGATGTCGGCGGCACGATAGATATCCTCGATGCGGTAGGCGGGTTTATCCGTATTGCGCGGCTCGCCCTCGCTGGCTCCCTGATAGGCGGCATCGAACGCCAGACAGATATAGCCGGCTTCGGCCATCCGCTGGCTGTAAAGTCCTGCCACCTGCTCCTTCACCCCTCCGTTCGGGTGGGCGACAACAAGAGCCGGATAGCTTTTCGACGGGTCGTAGCCCGCAGGGGTATAGACGTTGGCAGCGATTTTCAGCCCGCCGAGGTCATAGGTAATGGGGTGAATATTTACCTTGCCCTGAACATTTTCGGTAATGGCATCGGCATAGACCAATCCCCACGGATTGTTGTTGTGGCTCTTGAAACTCGACATATCCGCCACGGCGAATGCTTTGTTCTCTTTCATTGTCTCCTGTGCGTTTAATGTATTGCAGACGGCCAGTGCCGTGCACAATACGGTTGTGATTATCTTTTTCATAATTATCTATTTATGTATTTCTCCCAAAATCTGACAGCATCTTTCTCCCAGCCTTCCGCACTCGTTTCGATGCCCAATCCAAAACCGTGACGCAGATTCGGGAAAAGGTGAAACTCGGCATCTATGCCCACTGCTCGAAGATTTTCCACCCGCTGCCGCATGACCGACGCACTTGCTATGCCATCGTTATCACCGATGACCACGTAGGTCGGCGGATCGTTGCGCGTATAATCGGCATGGCCGGTATAACCCATAATGACCGCAGCCGGACGCGGATTCTCAACATCGATGAATCCCTGCGTTGAATAAGAGCCGAGATAGGCCGCCATGCGTGCACCCGCCGAACCGCCCCACAGCGAGTAGTCTTCGGTCGATACCTGCAACTCTCCGGCATGCCGCATGATGAAGTCGATGGCTTGGGCGAGGTCTTCGCACGCCACCTGCGCACCGCCCGTCCGGTACTGGATGGAAAAGGCGTTGTACCCCATTTCGCTTAAAGCGATGGCCAACGGAAAACCTTCGTGGATCGCTCCGACATACGACCAACCTCCGCCCGGACAGACGATGGCGAACGGCCGTCCCGGTTCTCCCCGGAAGAAGAACAGTCCCGTGTTGTTCTTGCGCGGATCCGCCCGCTTCTCCGCTTCGGAGTAGATATCGTAGAACAATCTGTTGCCGTCGTGTACATAGTCGATCATCGTGTTGATGGTCTCCACAGCCAGCTCGCCCGTCACATAGTTGTGATAAGGCAGCATGTTCGCCACGTTCCGAAGCGGCAAATCGTCGTCATACCTCCGTTCGGCAGGCAGGATGAACTGCCCGAAGCCGGCGAAAGCCTCGTGGTCCACCACATCCTTTACCGTGTTAGACGTGGTCAGATGTCCGTAAGTATTCATATTCCCATCTTGTCCGTTCGGAAAAAAGAACGGCAGCGCATTGTAGAGGTACTCCGCCATAGGCCGGTACTCATGCCGTGCACCATCCTTTTCGTGAAAAGTGAGGTTGGAGAGCGGGAACACATCCGTAAGCCTTGCCATCGCTTCGACCTGAACCAGTGTCTCCCGATAGGCCGAATCGTCCGTTCCGCTCGCCGCCCAAATATAAAACCCATCGCCGGCGTAAGGCGACCGTTGGACGATATCCGCCAGATACCGCGCCGTTTCATCGGGGCGGTTCATCCCGGCGAATCGTCCTAACGACCAGCAATCGGCACTGACCGGCATGAAGTATTTGAAACAGGAGAGCGTATGTTCCAGCGCATACCAGGTCGTAACGGCTCCCATCGAAAAACCGCCGATGGCACGATGCCCGCGCGAAGCCTCCAAGCCTGCTGCATTCGTACTTTCAGCGTAGGTACGGTAGCGGCTCTCCACAATGGGAATCAAGTCGTTTACAAGCTCCTGTGGCAGGGCTTCGCAATACGGGTCGGCATCGGCATAATTAGCGGTCGGCTGCCCGTAGTTGTAGCTCGGCGACACTACGATGGTCGGAGCCATGTCCCCGTTCTCGGTCATGTGGTCGAGCAGTTTGCGTAACAGACCGTTTTCCGCCTCGAATGTCGTTGCCGCCGTACCGTAGTGCCCGTGTACGAAGTAAAGCACATTATAGCGCCGGTCGGTGTGCTCGTCGTAGCCGTAAGGCAGATAGACGTATGCCGTATTCGTGCGTGCCGCACCCGTACCTTCGGCATAATCGCGCGTCCGGTAGTCGATACGCACCACTTCGCCCCGATGCTCCGCCTCCTGCCCGTAAGAGGCCGGTACGGGATAGGTCTTGTTTATCAGCTCCGCATAATCCTGCGGACGGTCAGGCGTGACGGGTTCTTCCTGCTCCTGATTCGGCGGCAGTATCGGTTCGTTTCCTTCGCTGTCCGAACAGGAGGCCATGGACAGACAGCAAAGCAGTATGGTTTGCAATATGATCGTTTTCATTTGTGTCGCTTCTTATGAAATTTGTACCGCAGCCACATGACGCCGTGTTCCCGCTGCTCTGCGGAGAGCAGTTGCAAACTCAGCCCTCCTGCCGGATGATCGGTTGCGTCGCCGACATACTCGAAGATGGAAGGCACGCCCGAAAGCCCGTCGATGCCGGGATAGATGACCAGACTCAATTCGTCTACCAATCCCTCCGCGAGCAGCGCACCGTTCAATATGCCTCCGCCCTGCACCGAAATGCAGCGGATGCCGAACTCACGTCCGACAGCTTCGAGACCTTCCCGCAGGTCGGTCGCATCTTCGACGATGACGTAGGAAATCCGCTTCTCGCGCAGATGGGCAAGATACTCCTCCGTTGCATTCCGCCCTACGATGACGAGGATGTTGTCGCCCCTCAGAGAGGAGGATGTAAAGAAAATGTCGGCCTCGGGGTCGGCCGCGATGAACATCCGCTCGGAGCGGCGTTCGCCGACGAACACGATAGGCGAATCCGACGACACTGCATGTCCGTCGATTCCCCATTTATAGGGGAATGCGGCACGGAGGGTGTTCTTTCCGAACATCCACGCATCCGTACCTAATTCTCGTCCGATGGCGGCATAGACCTACAACAAATCCGATGCGGGCGTACCGTCGAACGGCTGTGTCCATCGCTCGTTGAGCAAACGCCCATCGACGGAACTCATGATATGACATATTATTTTCGGTTTCATAATTTACTGCTTTACGGGTGACCCGCCGAACACTTCGCTCATCGGCATCGTCGCAAGGGCATCGTCGATAGCCTGCACCTGCCCGGCCGTCAGGCGGATGTCGGCGGCTCCGATATTCTCTTTCAGCCGGCATAGATGGCGTGTTCCGGGGATAGGTACAATCCACGGCCGTTTGTTCATCATCCACGCCAGAGCAATCTGCGACGGCGTAGCGTGATGTTCTTCCGCAAGTCCCCTGACCAGAGCGAACAACGAACGGTTCCGTTCGAAACTCTCCGGACGGAACTGCGGCATCGAAGCCCGGTAGTCGGTCGTGACATCGAACGTTGTGTCCGCCGTATAGCAATCGGTCAGCAGCCCGTTGGCCAGCGGCGAAAAGGCTACGAAGCCCACGCCCAACTCTTCGAGCACGGGAAACAACGCCTCGTGCCGGCGTGCCATCATCGAATAGCGGTTCTGCACGGCTGTGACAGGACAGACCTTGTGGGTGCGGCGCAGATATTCTTCCGTAGCTTCCGAAATACCCCAGTGGAGGATTTTGCCTTCACGAATCAGGTCGGTCATCACACTTGCCACCTCTTCCGGCGCAACCTTCGGGTCGATACGGTGCTGGTAATAGAGGTCGATGCGGTCAGTACGCAGACGGCGGAGCGATTCCTCGACTGAACGGCGGATGGTCGCCGGACGTGAATCGGGAATTACCGCATGTGTGCCGCCCGCTTCGGGACTGTCGAACGATATTCCGAATTTGGTAGCGATGACGACACGGTCACGGAACCGTTGCAGGGCTTTCCCCAACAATTCCTCGTTATCGTGAGGCCGGTCGGAAGTCCCGTACATTTCGGCCGTATCGAAAAAGGTGTAACCCATCTCCACGGCATCGGCCAGCAACACCGTCATTTCTTCCTTGTCGGCCGGCGCGCCATAGGCATGGCTCATGCCCATACAGCCAAGCCCGACGGCGGAGACACGCAGACCGCTTAATCCCAATGTTCTGTATTTCATCTCCCTTATTTATTGGTCGGAATCTGCATCTTGCCAATGTAGGCGCGTTCCTTTTCTTCCAAAGACATATTGAAGAAACGCTCCTCCTTGTTCAGTCCTCGCATCTGCGCCATCTCCCCATCGGTCAGTTCAAAGTCGAAAATTTCGATATTCTCCTTGATGTAATCGGGATTCGAGGCTCCGGGAATGGCAGAAAATCCTTCCTGCATGTGCCAGCGGAGAATAACCTGTGCCGGTGACTTTCCGTGCGCTTCGGCAATCTGCCTGATAACGGGGTCTTTGAACAGTGCGCCGTTCGACATCGCGCCACCCAGCGGGAACCAGCAGGTGATATGGATGCCGTAAGGTTTTACTTTCTCGCGCATAGCCAGCCGTTGTGCATACGGATGACATTCGATTTGAAGCACGGCAGGTTTTACAGTGGATTCGTTCATAATTTTGTTGAACACTTCGTCGCTTGCATCGAAGTTGCTGATGCCCAGCGCACGCACTTTGCCCATTGCCACGGCTTTCTCCATATCTTTCCATGCACCCACGAAGTCGCCCACAGGCTGGTGGACATACAAAAGGTCTATGTATTCCAGTTGCATCCGCTCCAGCATCTTGTCAATGGCTTTCAACGTCTTGCCCTCGCCGTATTCCGTTGGCCACAGTTTCGACGTAATCCATATTTCCTCGCGCGGAATACCGCTTTCTTTCACGGCTCGGCCTACACCGGCTTCATCGTTATAAGCATGGGCGGTGTCGATATGACGGTAACCTGCCTTCAAGGCCGTCAAGCACGACTGTTCGCACACTGCATCCGAGGGCTGAAGGAACGTTCCAAGTCCGAATTGCGGCATCAGAATACCGTTGTTGAGTTGTACCATCGGTACATTGGCGGCAGTCTTATAAATATCCTGCGCGAAAGAGGTGCTGCCGATCATCGAAGCCAACACCATAAGTCCGGTAATGATTTTCTTTTTCATTTCTTTATCTATTTAATTTAATGTAATACGTTGTCTTTGTCCGACGTTGCAAAAGTAGAGAGAACCTTTCGGGCAGGCTTTACAAGAAATTCGGTTGAAACTACACTTATTTCGGTTTTTGCATCCGTCCGATACAGAAGCTGTCGAGCCTCGCTGTCATTTTCTGAAAAAATGGTAATTCGAGCCGTATTTTTTGTTCCGCCGGTATGAACGGACGTATCTAACTTTGCATCCGGAGAATTGCAAAAACAATCAATAAACAATAATGTAGATATGAAAAAGTACCTGATTTACCTGATGATGGCTGCGGCCATCGTAACATTCGGAGCCTGTTCGCCCGAAGACGAGCATGAACCTCAGACACCGGATATCGAAAATCCCGAAAAGCCGGATGACGGAGGAGAGGATACACCCGATAATCCGAACAATCCGGAAAATCCCGATGACCCGAATCAACCCGGCGACAATCCCGACACGCCGAATGGAGACAGCAAGATTCTGGTCGCCTATTTCAGTTGGGGCGGCACGACGCAGCGCATGGCGCAGGAAATCATCCGTCAGACCGGAGCCGATCTGTTTCGCATCGAGCCGGTAGTGCCGTATCCGACCGAATACACGCCCTGCACCGAGGTAGCACTCGAAGAGAAAAACAACGATGCCCGTCCAGCGATTGCCGCAACGGTGGAAAACTGGGCGGACTACGATACGGTATTCATCGGTTGCCCCGTCTGGTGGTGGACAACTCCGATGATTATTTGTACCTTTGCCGAGAGCTACGATTTCAAAGGAAAGACTGTTGTTCCTTTTTGCACCTACGCCGCCACCTATCGCGACGAAACGCTGGCACGTATCGTGGAGCTTACACCCGATGCCGCTCATCTGACCGGCGAGGGACTGACGAGCGGACGAATCAACGAACAGAACATTTCATCATGGCTCAAAGAGATTGGAGTAATCGAATAATATATAACCCTGATACTTATGAACATATTCAAATACATCTTTACTATGACCGTGGCGATAGCCATGTCATGCGGTAGCACGGTACAAGCACAGATAAAAACTGATAGTAACATGAAATCGGTAATCGTATATTTCACACACTCCGGCAATACCGAACTTGCAGCCAAGCAGGTCGCGGAAGTGACAGGAGCTAAAATGATCCGGCTTTTGCCCGAACAGCCTTATTCTTCGGAAGATGTCGATTGGACTAACGAACAGTCCCGCTGCACGCAGGAACACCTCAATCAATCGCTTCGGCCGTCTATCAAACCTGTCAATATCGACTTCTCAAAGGTGGATACCGTGTTCATCGGTTTTCCTATCTGGTGGCACGAAGAACCGGCAGTAATCCGTACTTTTCTCGATAACTATGGCGAACAACTGAAAGGCAAGGTTATACTTCCTTTCTGTACCTCTTACGAAAGCCCGATGTCGGAAGCCGATGCCACACTGAAAAAAGGCTATCCTGATTTGAAAATCAGAAAAGGGCTTCGCCTGCCTGCCAAACCAGATGAAATCAAAAAATGGATCAAGCAATGAATACGGTAAGATTGAACAACGGCGTCGAGATGCCCCAGATGGGCTACGGCGTCTATCAGGTATCGCCCGCCGAGTGCGAACGGTGTGTGGCGGATGCGTTGAGCGTCGGTTATCGGATGATCGACACCGCGCAAGCCTACCACAACGAAGAGGGCGTGGGCAATGCCGTGCGCAAAAGCAACATTGACCGCAAGGAAATCTTCCTCGTGTCGAAAGTGTGGATTTCCAACTACGGCTACGAAAAGGCAAAGGCTTCCATCGACGAGAGCCTGCGTAAGTTGCAGACGGACTACATCGACCTGATGCTGCTGCACCAGCCCTTCTGCGACCGATACGGGGCATACCGCGCACTGGAAGAGGCGTACAAAGAAGGCAAGCTCCGAACAATCGGTGTCTCGAATTTCTACCCAGACCACTTCATCGACTTGGCCAGCAACATGGAAATCGTTCCGGCGGTCAATCAGGTGGAAACGCATGTCTTCGACCAGCAAATCGAGCAGCAGAAAATCATGGAGGAGTTTGGTACGCACATCATGTCGTGGGGGCCGCTGGCAGAGGGACGTAACGGCTTCTTCACGAATCCGGTTCTTGCCGAAATCGGTCACAAATGCGGCAAGAGCGTGGCGCAGGTCGCCCTGCGTTGGCTCATCCAGCGCGGTGTCATCATCATCCCCAAATCGACCCACATCGAACGGATGCAGCAGAACATCGACATCTTCGACTTCTCGCTCTCCGACGAGGATATGGCCGCCATCGCCACGCTCGACACCGGCAAGAGTTTGTTCTTCGACCATCACGACGCGGAAACCGCCCGCATGTTCATGGGATGGAAATAAATGGAAAAGGAGTCTGAAGATGAAAGATTAAACTTGCATATTTCCCCAAAACAGGTTACATTTGAACCGTGAAAGTTCTTTGAAGGACGGGCATTCGCGGACGTCGATATTCGAGCGTCGAAACGGCGTAACCACGTTGTGACCCGAAACTGCAAAAGCAAGCGTAACCTACTGATAGGCGGTGCATTTCGTCGGAGGATTAAAATCCCCTACGCACCGCAAGAAAGGGTGTAAATCAAGCAATCGCAAGATTTACACCCTTTTTCGTATCCGGTGATATCCGACGGCTCGAACACCAACCTCCGCCCGTCAGTCGTCAACACGCCGCAGGAATGCGGCATCAGATGAAAGTTTCGTGGAGGTGTTCCCATCCGAAAACATGACATTAGTCTGGTAACTTTCGAAACCAAAGGTGAAATAGTTGATATCGAACCCGTAATCGAAGTCATTATCATTGGTGGATGTGGAAGGTTTTCCCGCTTTAAGACTCCGCAAACCGTAATAATAAAGAGCCCCCGTGCTTGTATAAAGATCGTAGAAACAAGGCATTGTCATGGCTTTCCCTTCGTCCATCTCCTCTGCACGGTTGGCGTACTTCAACACGCCATTTCCTCTCAACGGAGTACTCGTAGTAGTCTGATCCTTATGCTTGCGCCGCCCGTAGCCGGTGTTGCCAATCGGGAAAAAGAGATGCTTATGCGTCTTAGTGTCATAGACGAAACAGCCTCTCATTCCGCGTTCCTGGCCTACGCTGGTATAGGTATTCGTAACCGTATTGGCATCGAGCGTATGGGTGCACTCATCCCCATAGAGAATTCCGTAATAACGAATGAATTGCGTTGGATTCGACAACGATTTCCAATCGTCGGCGGTGGCTACATGACACGCTTTGTTTCCGTTTTTGATATCCTGCTGCATTCCGGCGTCCGTGAAGCCGTTCCGATAGGCGGGGATCGCTTTGAATGTTTTCGAGCTTTTCCCTCCCGAAGCATTATAAATGTCGAATGTTTTGTCATAACAGGAAATATCGAATCCGTATCCGTCCTTCAAATTGTTGGTGGATGCGATCGCATCAGTCGAATTGCCGAACTTGAACATAGAGCCTTCGAGCAGCGGATTGTCCGTGTCGGCACCGCAGTATTCAACATTGGTCATGTGCCACTTGCGTCCCTCGATCTCGACCGGTCCGAGGCCCTGGCTCACCAGCACGACGTGGGTGCAGGTATTGTTATGGAACGTGATTTCAATCCGGCCAAAGCGGCTTCCGTCCCGATATTCCGTGTCGGGTTTGTAGTCGAACTCAATATTCGAACCCGTACCTCCCGTAACCGGCTCCGTACCCCACACGGCAGACTCCGTATCTTTGATACGCACCCAATCACTGCCTTCGAGAATCCTCGCAGTCCAAGGTCCGTCGGAAGGCAGGGCTTCGAATTCGTGGGCCACGTTGGGGCTGGAATCGGAGTTCTTCAGCGTAATACGGAAGGGCTTGGTCGACGATCCCTTGCGCCAGATACCTTCGGGATTGACCAGTCGCCGCGACTGGATCACCTCGACTACCTTTTCCGTCAACTTCGTCTCGCCGTTCCACGCCGTAAACCGGACCTGCGCATAGCGTCGACGTCCGACATAATAGTTGTTGCCGGAGAATCCGCTGCCAAGCGTCATCGGACGCGTGTAAACGGGAATATCGAACCGGTAGCGCTTGTCGTCCACGCTCACCGGACTATTGTAGGTCTGCGTGCCTGTATATTCTTTCGTCCGATCGCCTACCGAAGTCTTATCAATGAAACCCAGCGAGAGGAATCCGTCGGTCAAAGCGTTGGCGGCCTTATCAATGTAGGGATGATCGTAATAGCCCCAATCGTTGCCGATAATCTCGGCCGTAACCTTCGTGACCTCCGTGATGTTTTTGTCGTAATAGACCGTCAGCGGAATCGTCAACTGCTGGTTCGAGAGATAGGAAATGTACATCGGACTGGCCACGACGATCTCCGGCGGCTGAGGAACATAATCATAGTCGATATGCCAGTCGGGGTTATTGGCGTCTTTGTTGAACACCAGCGTCAGTTTGTAGTGCGTATTGCGCTCGGCGTCGAAATCGTCCTCCATGTTACGCCCCAACATACAGCGGTAGGTGATGTTGCCATAGGAGGGGTTGTCGACCGAACGGTTGATGTAGTAGCCTTTGACCTCGAGGAAAGTGCCGTTGAGCACATTGTCTTTGTCAGGGCCCTGATACAGATGCTTGTCGGGATGCTGTCCCTGCATATTCTCGTAGAAGAACAGCGACGGAGCGTCCTCGGCATGGTTTCCGAAGGTGTTCACGCCGCGGCCGCACGAAAGTTTCGGCCACTCCGTGTAGTCGGCACCCTTTCCGTAAAGGATCGTATCGCCTTCGGCAATCAGTTCATCGGCTGAAACGGGCGTATTGTCATCGACGAGCGAACAATGCGAGGGAATATCCCTGATCTGTGCCGATTTGAGATAGATAAAGATGTTTTCGTTGAGATTCTCCGCATCGAACGATACGGTGACTTTCGACGCCGCACGACGGATCCATGCATGGAGCGACACGCTCGGCCGGTCTATCGTCACCAATTGCGGCTTGCCTTTGCCGTAGGCCGTGGACGGCTCCTCGGTGAAATACCCCGACATCTGGCAGTTTTTCGTCACGTCCTCCCCGATCCACTTCAACGGGATAGCCCGAAAGCTCTTCTCGGAACGGATGGCCTCGTCGTCGCTCAGATCGCCCATATTGGCCACCGCATAGATACGATAACGCCCGAAAGGCACTTCGCAGGAGAACTCCGCATGTTTGGTTTCGCGCTCCGTCTTGCTCTCTGAACGCGGCACATCGGTCAGCGTCAGTTCGCCGCCGGAAAAATACCGGCATCCGGCCATCACGCCGTTCTCCAGATACCACACGACGAAGATATCGTCGATCTTTCCGATGGCATCGCCTTTGGCGCTGCGCGTCTTTCCGAGCGAAGCGTCCCTCAGCGGACGGAACATCGCACCGAACGTAACGACGCTTTCGCCTTGTCCCGGCGAAGCGCCGTCCGCCAGCGGATCGTCCGCACATGCAGACAACCCGAACAGCGCCATCCCCGCCCAAAATATATAGAGAATAGTTCGATTCATTTTCTGCGTATTATTCGCCTCAGATACCGAATCCCGGCTCCAAGAGCACCTCATCGTACGGGACGACATCTACCTGCCACTCCACCGCCCCATTCCCGTACCGGGGGATGCGGGCGTTGACGACCACATGCGTATTGCGCGGCAACTGCGGCAACGAAGGGAACGCCTTGCGCTGTTCGATGCCATTGATCGAAAGGCTCGTCGCATACGGCTCCGCGGACTTTCCCTCCAGCAGATAGATCGCCGGCAATTCCACCGTCTTTCCGTGCGGCAGTGCGATGCCGGCATCGGAAATTGCGTCGGCGGCATAAACGAACGTATAGTAATCAGCCGGTACGGCATCGTACTGCACGATCTCCCGAATGCCGTCCTCATTGTCCGCGTATACGGTCCCGTGAGGCAGATAATACTCCCTGCGGGCCATCCGGTCTATGGCAAGCCCGGTCAGTACGAGCTTCCGCTCACTCTGATTCGTAATCCGATAGGTGAACTTCACCGCCGCGCGCGTCACGAAGAGTTCGAAACTGCAATCCGTCGCCCCGACCTCGATCTCGTGGCTCTCGTTCATGGGCAGCGCTCCGGAGAGCTGCGACGAATCGCCCTCCAAGCGAATGACCAGCGAGGCCAGCACGTCCGCAGGGAACGAATCGCCCACCCCTATCGCCGTAAGATATTCCGATAGCTTTCCGCCGGCCGATACCGGCGTCCCGTCCATCGTCTCGACCACGGTATTGCCTTCGTTCACGAAGAGATAGACCCGTTTTTTCTCGCGGCCTACGACTTTGAACCGTTCCTGCCGGTCGTACACCAACGCCACGGAGGGTTTGACGAAGCGGTTGGCCTCTACCGTTCCATCGGGCCGGACGACGATGATGCGCAACGTCTGCATCTTCTCGTCGTCATTCGCCGGAGCCGCATCCGAAGAAACCCGCGACCGGGGGATGGCGATATCAGACAATGCGACGTTCAGATCGAGATTCACCAGAAACGGCTGCTCTTCAGCAGATACGTCCGCACTCCGCCTGCATCCCGACGCCAGAAGCGCAAGACACACCCATACGACAACATATACCGATCGTCCCATTCCGTAAATTGCTCGTTACATCTCCGCATCGTTGATCCGCACCACCCAATCGTTCACGACGATCCGCGTATCGATCCACGAACCGTCGGGCCGCAGGAAGAAGAAGAGTACGAAGTCGCACTCCCGATCCAGGTACTCCTGATCGTCCATGTCGTCGTAACGATCGCTGCGCAGCATAAGCAGGTATCGCTTCAACGGCATGTCCACGACCGCCCCGCCGTCGGAATGCCGACGAACGACGAGCCGCGGAGCGCTCTTGGTCATCAGCCGCGAGGTGCTCAGCTCGGCATAGGCCACTCCCACGGCCTCGGGAACGACATTGTCGCCCACAATCGTCACGCCGGTCTGCGCCTGCCCCGTCTTCCACGGCGTGTAGGTCACCGTGCCGGCGGAAAGAAGATCGTTGTCGGAACCGAACAGCGTATTGTCGTCGGTAATCTCGAAATCGAAATCATCGGGCGACAGCGTCCCGCCGTTCTCCTGTTGGAGTACGATGCGGATATTGTTCGTGTTCTTCATCATCCTGACAGTGCCTTCCGCATAGAGATCGGCGGTCGAAAGCGCCAGCGTGCCCCAATAGAGACCGTGCAGCCGTTTCCGATCGGGATTCGACAGACAATCGGCCTCCATCCGCACCCGCAGGTCGGAGAAACACGCTCCCCGCACAGGCGCGGACATCATCGAGAACGAACGCCGCCCGCAGGCAAGACCTCCGTAAGCCACGAATCGGTAAGTCCCTGCTTCAAGGTCGAGAGTCATCCGGTAGTTCTCGTCGCGCAACTTATCTCCCGTGACCGTCCGCGTCGCAACGTAGCGGTCTTCATCGTCGAAAACCAGCAGCGTCAGACAGTCCACCTCCCGGGGGAAAGCGTTGGCATACGCCATGTTGTAATCGTAGACGAAACGCAACGACACACCATGAGGACACGGTTGAAGGTCCTCGTAAATGTTCTCGCACGCAGGCAAAGCGGCAATCATCAGCGCGGCGCCGAGCACCGCACCGATGAACCGTAAAACCGGATTTCGTCTTTCGGTCCGCATTTTCAGAATTCGATCTCGTTCACACGAACCACCCACGGCAACACCTCGACGGATACCGAAATATAGACATCACCGGTCTCGTCGGGATCGTCGGGATCGACGGGATCGGGATCGTTCTCCGAGAGACGGGGATGCCCGAGACGGTTGATCTTCGTCACGGCGAGTTTGTAGACGTTGTTACGCACGACGGCGAACTCCATGTTTCCCATCACGCCCGTGTTGCCGTTGTTGTCGTGATGGTTCCAATAGAAATAGTAGCAATAGTAGCCCCACTTGCCGTCGTCCTCACTGGACTGGTAGAGCGTGATGCCGTTTTTGGTCGCGGCCTTTTTGAACAGTTGAAGTGCATCGTCCGTCTTTCCTGCGCCGTTCCACTCATGCCACAGATAGTTGGGACTATTCATATCCTGTCCTTCGCCTTCGTGGGTGCCTTTGCCGAACACCGCTTCGTAGAAACTGTTGGTCGTAACGATCGAGCCGTCCTCCAACGTCGCAGCCTTCAAAGCAGCCTTAGCTACATTGGGCCAACTCAGATAGAGATTGCCGCCGAACGTGTAGAGAATGGGATCGGTATTGGTGTTGTGACCGAGCCCCAGCGAGGTATCACTCATATCGTAGTCGAGCACTTTGGCCAGCGCAGCGATCTGCTCGTCGGACGAGTTCCGCGCAGCATCCGTAGGCACCATCCGGCCTTTGAATACGACTCCCGTCGACAGGCCGGCGGTCATGCGCTTGGTTTCGTTCACCGTATTTTCAGTTACATAACGCCAGATTTTGTACGATGTAGAGCCATCGCCCGTGTAATTGTCGTCCTCCTTATCCGTACCCAGCACCTCTGCGATCGACGAGGTGTACCACTGCTCGCGGGCTACCGGATCGATGACGCCGTCACCGTTCTCGGTGCCCACACGGAACAACGGGAAATTGTAAGCCGACGGACCCGGCGTCTTCGTAGCGTAGTCGACATCGACGACATAGTTGCCCGGCGTCGTTCCCCACGGAATCTCAGGACGGCAAACCCCGCCCTCTATGGAACCGGCATCGGTAACACGGCGGAAATAGTAGAACTTGTTGCTCATGTTAACCAGCGCCATGCGATTGAGCTCGATGTCAACGATGTCGACGGGGTTCGTCGCATCGTCGGTCAGCTTCGCGGCAACCACATGATACTTATTACCGCCCTGCTCGCTGCCGTCGCGGAAGTCGAAACGTGCCACCGAACGCTCGACACGCACGGGACCGTTGTTTTCGAGGCGGTCGCCGCTGGAAGTCGACGAGTTGATCGAGAAATCGAGGGACTTGGAAGCCGACGAATAATCATCCCACTCTTTGAGCGTGCGGGGCAGCATCTTGGTGGCGATGGTGGCATTGGTCATCAGCATCGCGCCACGAGCCCAGATCGACGTGTTCTTACCAGCGGTTTCCGACACTTCGCAGACCTTGTCGATCCACGACGTATCGCCGAGAGCGAAGCCGCTCTGGCTGTCGTCCGAGGTTTTGAAACTCGTCAGCAGGTCGTCGGTATAGTTGCAGATGACGAAGACGTTGACCCGCTGATCGGAGAGAGGATTGTTGTTATAATAAGCGGCCAGCGCGGTCTTCGAGAGTTTGGAGGTCGCCCTGACCGACGTCTGCGACATTTCGAGACCGGTATCTACCGTGCCGGAAGTGATGTAGCCGTTGTCGCCGGGACGTGCCAGCACGATGAGCATGCGATTGACCGTGTTCTCATGATCCTTGCCGATCTCGGTCTTACCGTCGCTTGCCGAAGAACCGTCTTCGGGATCGACGGTAGTGCTTCGCGTACCCTTGCCCGCAGTAGGCAGTGACACGGATACAGACACATAAACCTTGTCACCCGGATTAACCTCACTGCCGCCGCCGGCAGTGTCCACAACGTCATCGCTGCTGCACCCCATTGCCGTACCCACGGCGAGAAGGGCTGCTAAAAATTTGTTCAGAAACTTCATTGCATATATGTATTAAGTGATCTATTTCGGTTCATTCGCCAACACTCCGACCTGTCGCAAAGCCTCCTCCGCTTCAGCGATGCCGCGACCGCGGGCCTCCTCGAAGATTGCCGCCGCCGCATCGTACCTTTCCGACAGCGCCGCCAGCACGCCCCTGGCATAGAGCGCCTCGGCCCGATCGCCGGCTTTGGACAAATAGCGTTCCGCACGCTTCAAATCGCCGCGCATCATTGCCGTCGTGGCGGCATTGAGGTTGGCTGTCGGATCGTCGGGGAACATGCGCACAGCGATTTCGAACGTCTCGGCATACTCGTCACTGCCCGGCTCCATCTCCTGTGCGGCCATATACATCTCCTGCAAACTCAATTTCTGCGGCTGCGTCTTCAACAGACGCCGAATCTCGGCCACGTCGGTATAGGCGCGAACCTCGTACTTCACGGCATAGTCCGAATGACGCAACCCCGGGTAGACGTTTGCAAGCAGATAGGCGTATGCTTCAGGATAATTCTTTTTGATCCGCCACTCTTTCGCGTCGGGCGCCAGATCGCTGCGGATCACCGCAAGAATCGCCGTCCGGTCGGCAAGCCCCGATGTCTCGACGAAGCGTTCCAGCCCGGCCCAATCTTCCGGTTCGTAATCGGTCGTGAGCAGCGACTCGGGGAAATCGTATTGCCGCTGCACATACTCCCTGAGCGTCTGCGTACGCCCCTTCGCCAACCGTTCATTGTTGGCATACGTGCCTTCCGGCGAGGCGTAACCCTTGATCGTCACACCGATGATCTTAGTGTCGGCGTCGGCTTTGACGGCATCAATCGTGGCGAGAATCTTCCGCAACTCAACGGGGTTATTACGATAGGTGTCGTAGATTTCCGTGCGGTTGACCGGAAAATCAATGTTCGCGGAACCTTCCACCGTAAGGATTTTCGCCTCCGCTTCGGGACGGACATAGACCGGAACCGGAACAAAATACCGTTTCTCCGGTTCGAAACCGAGCGCCGTCAGCCGCTCATCGGCATCCGACAACGGTGCGCCACAGCAACCGCGCACCTGGCTCCTGGCGCTGAGCGTCGCCGTATTCATCCACGTTTCGTAAGGAATCACCGCCCGGTACTCGATCACCCCGATACGCCCCTCACGGTAAAGTGTCGCATCGTCCGGCGTCAGGCCATTGCGCAAATGATGGTAATAGCGGTTACGGCCGGCGATCAGCGCCGGCGGCAACGTTACAATCGCGTCACCCTGCGTCAGCGTCGGGGTCAGCAGCATCTCCAAATTGGTTTTAAGATCCAGCGCCGAAACATCGATGTCCATCGCTACGAACAACTTCTCGTCGGCGCGCGACACGGCCAGATTCGATACAGTCACCCGACCGTCGAGGATCGGCTGCGCCTTCGTCGGCTGTTCCGCAAGCAAAAACGACAATCCGAAGAAAAGAATTTTCGAAATATTATTTGCCTTCATGACTGCATGAATTAAAAGGTATAAACCAGATTAACAGCCGCCTTGGTCGGCCCCACATAATGATGCGGCCGGTCTTCGGCGAGCTTTCGTCCGCATCTGGCGCACGGATAACTGTCGAATCGCGTATAGATCCATCCGACGCCCAACTCCGCTTCCAGATTCCAATGCGTACCCAGAATCCATGCGTAGCCATAGGCGACGCCAGCGCCGGTGAACCAGCCCTGATAGCGACGCTCCGAGATTTTCGAGAAATCGGTACCCAGAAACGAAATGCCGTTTTTCAGTCCACCTATATTATATTTACCGCCCAATATATGCATTCCCAGAAAATGTCCTGCAAATCGGTCGCAAAACCAATAGCGCGCTTCGGGTTGCACGAGCCAATGTTTCCACCTGCGTTCATGCGACAACGTCCAGCCGTTGTAGTTGCCCGACACGTCGAGTGTCCACCGCGGCGCCATTCCGACCTCCACGCCAAGGTTTACAGTGTAAAGAGCATCGTAAAGCAGATTGGTTTTAACCGCGACACGCTGTCCCTGTGCACAAACGCCGCAAAACGTCAGGCCCAGGAACAAGAGTCCTTTCATCAAATTTTTCATTTTCACAGCTGTTTCACATCCGATATTTCAATATAAACCTCTTTCATCACTCTTACGAATGAATTGAATCTTCGGCGGGAGTATATCGCAACCATGCCAGAATGCATTTATATACTCTGATATTTAGCCATACACCAAGCCGTCCCAAGTATTTCCCGGAACAATTCTCACTCTCGATAATCTGACGCTGATACTGGAAATACGAGTATGCTATGTATGGTTTCTTCCTAAGAAACCTCAGCTCCGACTAAAGCAACGATTATCTATCCATAAGTGCATAATACGCCCTTGTTATGATAAACATTTTGGTATTACCCTTTTTTGGTGCATAGTCGAATGACCGATCGGAGGCTTCGGAATAAAAGATTTGTTTGAAGAATCTAATAATATAGGTCGTTATGTAAGCTATTAATTTACAATTGATTTTGCGAGGGGGGGGGATTTTTTTTCAAAAAAAATGCACTTTTTTTGTTTGGTCGTTTAAACAAAAAAATATATTTTTGTGCAGCCATATATGGTTTCTTAGGAAGAAATCATATTACCAACTCACCCTGCATCTGGTTCCAGACGCTTTACAGCCCCATCCCTCGGCACGATCGTCGGATTTTGGTACAGCAAACTAAAAAAATATGCCGCAAATATTTGCAGTTTTCAGAAAAAACGGTATCTTTGCACTCGTAATAACCGGAATGGTGCGTTAGTTCAGCTGGTTAGAATACGTGCCTGTCACGCACGGGGTCAGGGGTTCGAGTCCCCTACGCACCGCCAACCAACAGCAATCCCTGCTCCCCTATCGGAGCGGGGATTTTTTTTGTTATGCAACGGTTTTTACCCCTGCCGACTGAAACCTTCGACTGCAATTTTGCGTATTGTATTATGATGAACTACGATTTCGATGAGCTGATCCCGCGGCGGGGCACACACTCCGTGAAATGGGACGAACAGCCCGCACCGGACATACTGCCGATGTGGGTGGCTGATATGGATTTCAGGACGGCACCGGCTGTCATCGAGGCGCTTCGCCGCAGGGTCGAGCACGGTATTTTCGGCTATGCGAAGGTCCCGGAAAGCTACTATGCGGCAATCACGAGGTGGTTTTCCCGGCGCCACGGCTGGGCGCCGGAGCGCGAATGGATACACCCTGTGACCGGCGTGATCCCGGCCCTGGCAGCCATTCTCCGGGCACTGACCCGGCCGGGCGACAAAGTGCTGGTGCAGACTCCCGTCTACAACCATTTCTTCATCTCTGTCGCCAACAGCGGTTGTGAAGCCGCCGAATGTGAGCTGGTTTGCCGCGACAACACCTACACCATTGATTTCGAAGCCCTGGAACACACAGCAGCCGATCCGGACGTGAAGCTGATGCTGCTCTGCAACCCCCACAACCCCGCAGGGCGCGTCTGGACACCCGAAGAACTGCGGCGCATCGGAGAAATCTGCCTGCGCAACGACGTTTTCATCGTCGCCGACGAGATACACTGCGAACTCATCATGCCCGGCTTCCGCTATACGCCTTTCGCATCGCTTTCGGAGGAGTTTGCCCGGCACTCGGTCACCTGCACCTCCCCCAGCAAGGCTTTCAACCTCGCGGGATTGCAAGTCGCCAATATCTTCGCCGCGGATGGCTCGATCAGGGCGCGCATCGAGGAGGCGCTCGGCCGGAACGAAACGGGCGAGATCAGCCCCTTTGCCATCGACGCCCTCACGGCGGCTTACAACGAGGGGGCCGAATGGCTCGACGCACTTAACGCCTATCTCCATGAAAACTACCTTTTCCTGCGGGACTACCTCACCCGGGAACTGCCCCGATACCCTGTGCTGCCCCTCGAGGGTACCTACCTGGCATGGATCGACTGCCGCGCCGCAGGCATGACCTCGGAGGCACTTGCCGACCGGCTGCTCACGGAAGGACGTCTTTTCATCAACCCCGGGGCGATTTACGGTCCGGCAGGCGAAGGATTCATCCGTCTGAACATCGCCTGCCCGCGGACGCTGCTGATCGACGGACTCGAACGACTGAAAAAAGCACTAACTCTATGATAATGAAAAGAACCGCACTTCTGCTGCTCCTCGCAGCCTGCTTTTCCATGCCGGTATTTGCCGGCGACGGCCCGCAGCCGATCAAACTGATCTCCTACAACCTGCGCAACAGCGGCGCCCGGGACGGCGACAACGCCTGGATGAAACGCCGCCATGCCACACCGCAGATGATCCGCCAGGAGGCACCCGACGTATTCGGCGTGCAGGAGGGACTGATCGACCAACTGCAATACATCGACACCGAATGTCCGCAGTACGCCCGCGTCGGCGTGGGACGCGACGACGGGTCCGAAGGCGGCGAAATCATGGCCGTTTACTACCTCCGCGACCGTTTCGAACTGGTGGACAGCGGCACGCTCTGGCTCAGCGAAACGCCCTCCGAAGTTTCGCGCGGCTGGGACGGCGCCTGCAACCGCACAATGACATGGGCCGAGTTGCGCGACAAGGCTTCGGGCAAAGAATTCTTCTATTTCAATACGCATCTCGACCACCGCGGCAAGGTCGCCCGCGAAGAGTCGATAAAACTCATTGTCAACGAAATCCAGCGCATTGCGGGTCCGAAAGGCACGGCAGTTCTGGGCGGAGATTTCAACACTCCGGTCGACAGTCCGATCTTCAAACCGCTGACCAAATACATGAAGTCAGTCCGCGACAAGGCTCCGGAAACGGACCACAAAGGGACCTTCAACGGATTCGGATCGGCTCCCGACACGATCGTGATTGACCACCTCTACTACCGGGGCAGGCTCAAATGCCTGACCTTCTCCACGCTCGACGGCAACTACGGGGCACCTTTCATTTCGGACCACTACCCGATCGCCATGACCTTCACGCTGTAAGACAAAAAATCCCGGAGCGCCGAACTCCGGGATTTTTCATATCGTCCATACCCTACGCCTCAATCCCTGTGAGGGCTTTCAGCAGGTAGCCGATCAGGAAACTGATCCCCGCCACCGTAAAACTCAACACAGCCATTTCGGTAAACCGGCGACGGAAACTCTCAGCCCGCGCCACGGCATAATAGTAGTTGAACAGCGCAATAATCAGCAGCGCGGCGGCCAGCATGACGCCCAACGCCGCAAGGGCATTCGAAATCAGCACGAAAGGCATGACCAGCGCCACGACCGTCACAACATAAGCGATGCCGGTATAGATCGCCGCTTTGACCGGCCGCTTGCCGGGCTCCTTGTCCGATTTGGTCGACAAGTATTCCGACGAGGCCATCGAAAGGGCTGCCGCAATTCCCGTGATGCTGCCCGTCAGGGCGATCAGGCGCGAGTCGCCCAACGCCAGCGTGAAGCCCGCCAGCGCTCCCGTGAACTCCACCAGCGCGTCGTTCAGTCCCAGCACCACCGAACCCATGTAGGCCAGCCGCTCCTCGTCGATCAGGCCGATCAACTCCTGTTCGTGACGCTCTTCGTCGCGGGCCATGCCGACAAAATCCTCCATATCGGGATAATTCGCATAGAGCCTGCCCGCATCCTTCTCGCCCAATTCCATCCGCCGCACGGCAAACGTCACGCCCAGCACACGCGCCAACAGCACGTAGAACCAGACTTTTCCCCGCGCCGGTCTCACGTCGCGTCCCGTGCGGGTCCGCAGCAGGGCGTAATGCCGTTTTTCATCCGCGGCAATGCGCAGCAGCACATCGCGGTTCGCAGGACCCTTCTCCACCTGCGAGAGTCTGCGATAGACTTCATAACTGGTCGCCTCGTCACGCTGGAGGGCCATCATGTTTTCCATTCTGATATCCATATATCGAATCATTTTACGGTCGCCGGCTGCGCAGGACAACCATCGTCACCGCCGCGACAATCAACAAAATACCTCCCGCCCCCTGCACCGTGAAGGGCTCGGCGAAGACGCATACACCGATCACCACGGCCGTCACCGGCTCCATAGCGCCGAAGATCGAGGTCAGCGTCGGCCCGATGCTTTTGATGGCCTGCACCAGCGCCATGTTCGACAGAGCGGTCGCGGGCAGGGCGATGCCGAGAATGCAGAGCCACGTATGGGGATCGGTCTCGAGACGGATGCCGCCCGTGAAGCACCCTCCGATGATGAAGAACAGCGCCCCGAAAGCCATCACATAACAGGTCAGCACCGTGGAATCGATCTCCACGGCCCGGCTCTTGCGCACGCCCACGATGTAGCCGCCATAGGCAACGACCGACACCACCGACGATACGATTCCCAGCGTCGTGTCCCCGCGCGTGAATCCGGCGTTGCCCTGCGAGAGCAGCACGGCCCCGACGATCGACAGGGCGATGGCAGCAAAGGTCCACACCGAACCGCGTTCGCGGAAGAAGCACATCATCACCAATGCCACGACCAGCGGATACATGAAATGAATCGTCGAGGCCATTCCGCTGGCGATATTCTGGTAGGCTATCACCAGGCTCAGCGACGTGGCGGCCCGGAAAATGCTCAGCAGGAACACCGTGCCCAGTTCGCGCCGGCCGAGGCGGAAGTTACACCCTGCCATCAGCCCGTAGGCGCCCAGACAGAGCGACGCCACGCCCCAGCGGTAAGTCAGCACCTCGAATGACGAATATCCCACGCCGATCAGCAGCAGGGTGAACAATGGAGCCAACCCGAAAGTCGACGACGAGAGAGCCGCCCAGAGAATTCCTTTGACGCGATTCATACGATTCCGTTTACGACCGCAAAAGTAAACAATATATCCGCATTCCGCACCGCCGGAGGGCAGAAAAGGGGCAGAAAAGCAGCCTCCGGGGCTGTTTTTGCGCACAGCCTGCCCCGTACCGCCGGTGCATCCCGACGAAAATGTTTGGCAGAGCGGATTTTTATGTTACTTTTGTAGAATCAAATCCGCACACGCATGAAATGGTACGCCAAATTTCTCCCCGTCTATGAAAAGCCTTTCGCCGAAGCTCCCGCGGCAGCCGTCGCCGAGGTGCGCGCGAAACTGGCCGAACGGCAGTCGGACAAACCGCTGGTAACGGTCTCCGTCATCGCCTATAACGAGGAGCGGCGTCTGCTGGCGTGTCTCTGGTCGCTCGCCGAACAGCAATGCCGCTACCCGATGGAGATCATCGGCACCGACAACCTCTCGAAAGACCGCACGGCGGAGGTTTTCGAAGCCGTCGGCCTGCCGTGGAAGCGCGAGACGACACCCGGATGCGGGCATGCGCGGCTCTGCGGACTGGGCCGCGCCCGCGGCAAGTACCACATCAACATCGACGCCGACACGATGTACCCGCCGCGCTATGTCGAGACGATGGTCGACGCGCTGGAACGCCGGGACGTCGTGGCCGTCAGCTCGCTCTGGAGCTACATTCCCGACGCTTCGCACTCGGCTTTCGGACTCTGGTTCTACGAACTGGCCCGCGACACGCACCTGTGGCTCCAGTCGTTCAATCGGCCCGAACTGAGCGTCCGCGGACTGGTCTTCGCCTACGATACGGAGTTGGCCCGCAAGGTGGGCATCCGGACCGACATCATCCGCGGCGAGGACGGCTCGCTGGCTCTCGGGCTGAAACCCTACGGCCGCATCGCTTTCGTCCGCAAACGCCGGGCGCGTGCCGTGACGGGCTACGGCACGGTTTCGAAAGACGGATCGCTGATGGACAGTTTCCGCGTGCGGGCCGTCAAAGCCCTGAAAGGTCTCGGCGGGATATTCTCCCAAAAATCGGAATACAAGGACGAAGAGGACAACCTGTTGAAATGAAAACTCCCGGCCGTATGGCCGGGAGTTTTCATTTCAGAAACGCTTGGTGTATCCGTGGCAATAGGGCTGCGTGCCCTTGCGGTCGTAATAATCCTGATGGTACTCCTCGGCAGGCCAGAAAGTCGTGGCCTGTGTAACCTCGGTCACGACATCGTAGCCCTTCGCGCGCAGTTCGGCAATCAGCTTTTCGGCCGTTTCGCGCTGAGCGGGCGTGGTGTAGAAAATTTCCGAACGGTACTGATCACCGATATCGGGCCCCTGCCTGCCGACCTGCGTGGGGTCGTGAATCTCGAAAAACAACCGCGCCAGCTTCTCGTAGGAAACTTTCGCGGGATCGAACGTCACACGCACCGCTTCGGCATGCCCCGTGCGATGGCTGCACACCTCCTCATAGGTAGGATTCTCGGTATGGCCTCCGATATAACCGGACTCGACATCGAGCACCCCGGGCTCTTTCGAGAGCAGGTGCTCCACGCCCCAGAAACAGCCTCCGGCGAAGATCGCCGTCTCGGTCTGCTCCTTTATGGCCGCAGGCACAAACTCCAGCGAAATGGAGTTGACACAGTGGCGCGTATTCTTGGGCGTGAATCCCTCGCCCGCAAAAACATGCCCCAGATGGGCTCCGCATTTGGCGCAGGTGATCTCCGTGCGCCGGCCGTCGGCATCCGGGGTCCGTTTCACGGCTCCGGGAATCTCGTCGTCGAAACTCGGCCAGCCGCATCCGGCGTCGAACTTGTCCGCCGAGCGGTACAACGGCGCCCCGCACTGGCGGCAGACGTAGGTCCCCGGCTCCTTGTGTTTGTAATAGCGGCCCGTGAAAGGCGCTTCAGTGCCCTTGTCGACGATCACCCGCTTCTCTTCCGGTGTCAACGGTTTCATATTCTGTGCATTTACGGCCCCGCACACGGCAAGGCAGATTATCAACCAAGTATTTCGCATACCGCCAAGAACCTCAAAAACTAAGCCATTCCGAAAACTTCGCCGCCTTTCAGAAACACTCGCCGAATCAGCGGCGTCTGATAGGCATAGAAGAAGAACTCGACGGATGACATAGGCTTCGTGATGAAGAAATTGGCGACTTTACCTAAAGTGATGCTTCCGTAGTCGCGGCTCAGCCCCATGGCATAGGCGCCGTTGAGCGTCGCGGCGTTGATGGCCTCCGCAGGAGTCATCTTCATACGGATCGAAGCCAGCGAAACGACCATGCGCATATTGCCCGAGGGTGACGACCCGGGATTGTAGTCCGAAGCCAGCGCGACGCCCAGCCCCGCACCGATCATCTCCCTGGCCGGAGGATAACTCATACCGAGAAAGAAAGCCGCACCGGGCAGCAGCGTCGGCATGGTCACCGCACCGTGCAGGGCCTCGATTTCCGCCGCGCCCATACGCTCGAGATGGTCGACCGAGAGCGCGCCGTACTCCACCCCCACCTGCACGCCGCCCGAGACGGCCAGTTCGTTGGCGTGAATCTTTCCCCGCAGGCCCAGCTTGCGCCCGACCCGGAGGATGCGGGCCGTCTCTTCGACGGTAAAAAATCCCTCATCGCAGAAAACATCGACGAAATCGGCCAGCCCTTCGGCCGCCACGGCCGGCAGCATCTCGTTGCAGATCAGGTCGACATACTCCCCCTGCCGGCCCCGGTAGGCCCGAGCCACGGCATGTGCCCCGAGGAACGTGGCGCGGACCTCCAGCGGCGACGTTTCGCGGATGCGGCGGATGACGCGCAACATCTTCAGCTCGTCCCCGGTCGAAAGCCCGTAGCCGCTTTTGATCTCCACGCACCCCGTACCCATCGCCGTTATTTCGCGCACACGCTCCATTGCCTGCGCATAGAGTTCATCTTCGGAGGTTTCGTGCAGCAGGTCGGCGGAATTGAGGATTCCTCCGCCCCGCCGGGCGATCTCCTCGTAGCTCAGGCCGTTGATCTTGTCCAGAAACTCCTGTTCACGGCTCCCGGCATAGACCAGGTGGGTGTGCGAGTCGCAGAACGACGGAAAGAGCATGCCCTCTTCGGCATCGACCACCTGGTCGGCGGCGATCTCGCCCAGCTCGTCCATGCGCCCGTAAGCCGCAAAACGGTCGTTGTCGACCAGCAGCCACGCATCGTCGAAGCATTCCAGCCGGTCCATCTCCGCACCGCAGACCCGGAGACGGCCCGTCGATTCGATGCCGACGATGCGGCCGATATTTTTCACCAGCAGCTTCATAGCGTATGCAGGAATTGGATCGAGGCTTCGATATGGGGATACATCACCTCGTCGTTGTCGATGAACGGCACCCGCTGCCGGTAGTCGGCCAACAAGCGTTCCAGCGCAGGCGACGTGCGTGCCGGGCGGCGGAACTCGATGGCCTGCGCAGCATTGAACAGTTCGATGGCCAGCACCCGTTCTGTGTTACAGACCACGCGCCAGAGCTTCGTCGCAGCGTTGGAACCCATGCTCACATGGTCCTCCTGCCCCTGCGACGAGGGGATCGAGTCGACCGACGCAGGCATGCAGAGTCCTTTGGACTGACTGACGATCGAGGCCGCAGTATACTGCGGGATCATGAAGCCGCTGTTCAGTCCGGGATTCGCCACGAGGAATTTCGGCAGCTCGCGGGCTCCCGAAATCAACTTATAGGTGCGGCGTTCCGAAATATTGCCCAGCTCGGCCAGAGCTATGGCCAGAAAATCCATTGCGAGGGCGATCGGCTGGCCGTGGAAATTGCCCGCCGATACGACCATGTCCTCCTCGGGGAAAACCGTCGGATTGTCGGTCGTGGAGTTGATCTCGGTAGTCAGCACGCTCTCCACATAATCGATGGTGTCCTTCGAAGCCCCATGCACCTGCGGCATGCAGCGGAACGAATAGGGGTCCTGCACATGCTTCTTTGCACGGGCGATCAGTTCGCTGCCCTTTAGCAAGCCGCGGATGGCGCGGGCCGTGGCCAACTGCCCCCGGTGGGCACGGATGAGATGCACCTCATCACAGAAAGGCTCGATACGTCCGTCGAAAGCGTCCAGCGCCAGCGCCCCGATCCTGTCGGCCCACTCGCTCAGCCGGCGGGCCCGGATCAGCGACCAGACGCCGTAGGCGCTCATGAACTGCGTGCCGTTCAGCAGGGCAAGGCCCTCTTTCGACTGCAGCCGGATCGGCTCCAGCCCCACCTCGGCCAATACGTCGGCCGCGGGGCGAACCTCGCCTTTATACTCCACCTCTCCGAGCCCCAGCAGCGGCAGGCTCATGTGGGCCAGCGGCGCAAGGTCGCCCGAAGCGCCCAGCGATCCCTGCTGGTAGACCACGGGCAGGATGTCGCGGTTGAAAAACTCCACGAGACGCTCGACCGTCGCCAGCTGCACGCCCGAATGGCCGTAGGAGAGCGACTGGATTTTCAGCAGCAGGATCAGCTTCACGATCTCCGAGGGCACGCGCTCCCCGGTGCCGCAGGCATGCGACATCACGAGGTTCTGCTGCAACCGCGACAGATCGTCGCGCCCCACCGAGATATCGCACAGCGACCCGAAACCGGTGGTGATGCCGTAGATCGGCCGCTCGGTGTTCTCCATCTTGCGGTCGAGGTACTCGCGGCAGCGGACAATGCGCTGCCGGGCATCGTCGCTCAGCGCGAGCGGCAGATGTCGTTCAATGATTTCGCGGACCCGGTCAATCGAAAGATGATCCGCTGTGATATGATGATGTTCCATTTGAAATAACCGTTTTTAATCATTATCATTCAATGCATTGCGAATGACTTCATCGTCGGCGAAGCTGGGCAGCGTCACACGCAGTCCCGGCGTGCGCTCCATCTCGCGGCGAATGGCCTCGACGGCCCCCTCGTTGCGGGCCCAGCTGCGGCGGGCGATGCCGTTGTTGACATCCCACAGCAGCATTTCGCGGATATGACGGTCGGACTCTTCCGAACCGTCAATCACCATCCCGAAACCGCCGTTGATAACCTCGCCCCAGCCTACACCGCCGCCGTTGTGGATCGAGACCCACGTGGCGCCGCGGAAAGCATCGCCGATGACGTTCTGCACGGCCATATCCGCCGTGAGGTTCGAGCCGTCATAGATGTTCGAAGTCTCACGATAGGGCGAATCGGTGCCCGAAACGTCGTGATGGTCGCGTCCCAGCACCACGGGAGCCGTGATGCGCCCGTCGGCGATGGCCCGGTTGAACGCCTGCGCGATCTTCGTGCGGCCCTCACAGTCGGCATAGAGAATGCGGGCCTGCGAACCCACGACGAGCTTGTTGCGCCCGGCCTCACGAATCCAATGGATGTTGTCGTCCAACTGGCCCCGGATATCGTCGGGAGCCGTCTTCCGAATCTCCTCCAGCACTTCGGCGGCCAGCCGGTCGGTCGTTTCGAGGTCCTCGGTGCGCCCCGAGGTGCAGACCCAGCGGAAAGGCCCGAACCCATAGTCGAAAAACATCGGCCCCATGATATCCTGCACATAGGAGGGATAGCGGAAGCGTCCGCCCTCGCCCGTCACCGCCGCCCCGGCCCGCGAGGCTTCCAGCAGGAAGGCATTGCCGTAGTCGAAGAAATACATCCCCCGGGCAGTCAGTTTGTTGATGGCATCCACCTGCCGCCGCAGCGACTCCTGCACACATTCGCGGAAACGCCCGGGCTCTTCGGCCATCATCTTGTTCGACGCCTCGTAGCTCAGCCCTACGGGATAGTAACCGCCCGCCCAGGGGTTGTGCAGCGAAGTTTGGTCCGAACCCAGATCGACCGGAATCTCTTCGGCAGCCAGCCGCTCCCAAAGGTCCACGACATTGCCCACATAGGCCAGCGACACGACCTCTTTCGCTTTGACAGCCTGACGAATACGAGGTATCAGCTCATCCAGCGCTTCATGCAGTTCGTCGACCCACCCCTGCTCGTAGCGCTTCCGCACCGCTTTGGGGTTGATTTCGGCGACGACCGACACTACGCCCGAAATGTTGCCCGCCTTGGGCTGGGCGCCCGACATGCCGCCGAGACCCGACGTGACGAACAGCATCCCGCGGGTATCGGTGCGCCCCGCCGTGAAACGCTTGCGCGCGGCGTTCATCACCGTGATCGTCGTACCGTGGACGATACCCTGCGGACCGATATACATATACGACCCGGCGGTCATCTGTCCGTACTGCGACACCCCGAGGGCATTCATCCGCTCCCAGTCGTCAGGCGACGAGTAGTTGGGAATCACCATGCCGTTCGTCACCACCACACGCGGAGCATCGGGGCTCGACGGAAACAACCCCAGCGGGTGTCCCGAGTACATCACCAACGTTTGACGGTCGGTCATTTCCGACAAATACCGCATCGCCAGCCGGTACTGCGCCCAGTTCTGGAACACCGCGCCGTTGCCTCCGTAGGTAATCAGTTCGTGGGGATGCTGGGCCACCCGCGGGTCGAGGTTATTCTGGATCATCAGCATGATGGCCGCAGCCTGCCGGCACCGGGCGGGATATTCGTCAATCGGCCGCGCATACATCTCGTAATCAGGACGCAGGCGGTACATATAGATACGCCCGTAGCGGCGCAGTTCCTCGGCAAACTCCTTCGCCAACGCGGCGTGGTGTTTGGCGGGGAAGTAGCGCAGGGCATTTTTCAGAGCCAGCGCCCTCTCCTCCTCCGTGAGTATCTCCTTGCGCCTGGGGGCATGATTGACCTGTTTGTCGTAAGGTTTCGCAGCGGGAAGCCGGTCGGGAATACCTGCACGGATGTCGTTCTGGAATTCTTCGCGTGTCATATCATCCTATTTTCTGTTCGACAATTTTCAAAACCTCCGCTTCGAGGCGTTCGGCCTCGGCGGCCAGCGCATTCGCTTCGGCGACAAGCGCATCGGCTTTCACCCGGTCCTTCAGCCCCGCGGCGTTAATCTTCACATTGAGACAAGCCCCCAGCACGGCGCTGCGGGCCGCCAAAGCTCCCACACCTGCGTCGGAAACCGAATTGGGATTGCCCTCCGAAGCCATGGCGCGCACAATCGGGAAAACCCGCGACGCGGCCTTCATCGTCCGCAGGGGAACCTCCGTGGCATAGAGCGTCGCCTCCTGCAAAGCCGCGCTGCGGGCGGCTTTCTCCTCATCGGTGGACTTGGGCATCGCGAAGACCGCCATGATGCGGTTGAACGCCGCGGTGTCCTCGTCCACGAGGTGCAGGAGTTCGCTCAGCACCGACTGTCCCTGCTCGGCCCAGTCGGAAAACTCCTCCCAGCTGTCGTCCCACCCCGCCTTGTGCGACGAAAGGTTGGCGACCATCGTTCCGAGGGCCGCACCCAGCGCACCCATGTAGGCCGCGATCGAGCCGCCGCCCGGAGCGGGCGATTCGCTCGCCGTCTCCCCAGCGAACGCTTTACAGGTCATATCGATAAGGCGTTTTTCCTGAACTTCCGCTTTAAGCAGGTATTCGATGACTTTTTCGGCGGGATCGAAGGGTTTCAGATCGTCGAGCCCCATCGACTTCACGGCGATACGGACAATCTCCTCCTCCGAAATACCCGTAGAACGCCGCTGCTTCCTCAAAAAGTATTTGCCGGCCTCGATCAGCGCCCGCTTCGGGACCAGCCCCACGATCTCGGTCCCCGTGACACGCACACCACGGGCGTCGGCCTTGCGGCACACCTCGTCGAAAGCCACATGCAAGGGCGTTACGGCGATGTCGGTAATATTCATCGAAACCTGCGCAATGCCGTACTCCTCGATAAACCAGCCGATAGCCTTCGTGGCCTTCAGCGTGCCGGGCTGCATCAGGGGATTTCCGGCGGCGTCCTTCACCACCTTGCCCACGGGAGAGCCGCCCTCGCGGACGGGACGCCCCTTCTCGCGCACATCGAAGGCGATGGCGTTGGCGCGGCGCGTGGAGGTGGTGTTCAGGTTGAAATTCACGGCGATCAGGAAGTCACGGGCCCCGACGGCCGTGGCGCCTGTGCGGGCGACACTCTCGTCAAAAGGCCGGGTCCCGAAATCGGGTGCGGACTCCCTGTGCGCCAGCTTCTCGGGCAGGGCCTCGTACTCTCCGGCACGGCAGACGGCGAGATTTTTCCGTTCGGGGGTAAAGGCGGCGGCCTCGTAACAGTAGGTCGGAATGCGCAGCTCGGCGGCGATTCGTTCGGCCAACCCACGGGCCAGCGCGGCGCACTCCTCGAGCGTAACGCCGGCAATCGGGATCAGCGGCAATACGTCGGTGGCTCCCATACGGGGATGCGCGCCCTTGTGTCGGCGCATGTCGATCAGTTCGGCGGCACGCTTCACCCCTGCGAAAGCGGCCTCCACGACCGCTTCGGGGTCGCCGACGAAAGTGACGACCGTGCGGTTGGTCGCTTCGCCGGGGTCCACGTCCAGCAACTTCACGCCCCCGGACGCCTCGATGGCCGCGGTGATCTGTCCGATCACGTTCCTGTCGCGTCCCTCGCTGAAATTGGGGACGCACTCGATGATGCGATTTGTCATAAAATCATTGCTTTGGAGTTCTTATACTTCAAAGGTAACAAACATTCCGAATTTTTCCGATAAAACTGTAACAGAAAAGCCCCGTTTCACCAAAAAACAGAAAGGGTCCGGTGCGATGCACCGGGCCCTTGGTTGCAGCCGGAAGAGACGTGTCCGCGTGGGACTACTGTCCGAAAGGGATCACCTGCCGATCGTCAGCACCACCCCGCCCGTGCACCAGAAACCCGGCAGGCGGAGGCCGCCGATGTCGCAGTAACGGGCGTCGGTGATATTCGTGGCATCGACATAGAGGCGGCAGATGCCTTTTTCCCACGACAGACGCCCGTCGAGCAGAAAATAGGGCTTGTAATCGCGCACCTCGCTGACGGAGGAGTCGCCAGGTCGGGGATAATCGGTATAACTGCCGTTGCGGTCGTAGACCGAACCGGTCAGCACCAGCGACATCCTTCGCAGGAAACACACCTCGACGGACAAGGCCGCTTTGTGGCGCATGAAATCCATGGCGCTCTTGGCCACAATATCCGCATTCCTGTCGGTCGTGATGTAGCCGTAAGAGAGCGCGGCACGACGCAGGAAGCCCTCCGGAGCGGCATAGCCGCCCGAAAGCTCGACGCCATAGGTATCGAGGCGGCTCGACTGCTCCGAATGCCATTTGCCGTCCATATCCTCGCGCCACACCCAATCGATGATGTCGCGTCCAGCCCGGTAGTAGACCTGCGCCGAAACATTCCAGCGACGCTTTAAGTAATCCGATCCAAGACGATAGTTAACAGCATGTTCCGGCACTAAATCGAGGTTGTTGATCTGAGCCGGCGAGGTGTAGTAGAGGTCCGTGAAGGTCGGCAGGCGCATCGACTGCCACACTCCTGCCCCGACACGCAGCCCCTCGGTGGGCGTCCATCCGGCCGAGAGGCTCCACAATGCCGAAGTGCCGTAGGGCGTAAGGCTGACACCCGCCGAAGCGGCCATGTCGAAACGTCGCCACGCCCTCGCATGCCGCAGCCAGAGATTGCCCGTATGGCGCGCCTTGGCGTGGGTGTAGTGCCCTTCGGGAACTGCGAGTTTTTCGCCCAGATTCGTGCTGTAAATATGGTTGAAAGCCCAGTCGGCGCCCAGCGAGGTTTTACCCGCCGCCCAGTCGCAGTCGGCCCACGCCTTTGCACCCGCATTATCGGTGTTATGACGGTTCATCGGCGTACCGCGCGTCCAGTCGTAGCGGTCGAAGTTCTTGCGGTAGCTCGCGGCAGCCCCCAGCGAGAAGCGCCCCGCAGATTTGATCCACCGCAGCGATGCCAGCGCCGTCGCGGTGTGTTCCCATTGATCGGGATTGTAAGCCGCATAGAAGCCGTTGGAGCCGAAATCGCGGTCCTGCCACCCGGCTTGCAGGTCGAAGAACCCGGCCCGGCCGCCGTCGCAGGTCGCCCGCACGAAAGCATTGTAATTGGAGAAATCGGTGTTGTGCCGGTAGCCGTCGCTGCGACGATAGGACGCCGCCCCGAGCAGCGAAAAACGGCCCGAGGTCACCGCTCCCGAGAGGTTCCCGTAGGCATAGCCGTACTGGCCGCCCGAGCCTTCGAAGCGCAGATACGTGGGCCGCAAGGGCGCGGTGCGAATATTCACCGCCCCGGCATAGGCGCCGACGCCCGGAACGCCGTCGATCAGTTCGACGGACGAGATGCAATCGAGATCGACGGGCAGCGCGTGGGACTGGTGCCCGGTGCGGGCATCGGTATAATCGATGCCGTTGAGAAGGACCATGGTCTGGTCGAAAGAGCCTCCCCGGATGAAGATGTCGGCCTGCGTCCCCTTGCCTCCGCGTTCGCGGACATCGACCGAAGGTGCGAGGCGCAGGGCGGCTTCCAGCGTATGGACAGGCGCCTGGGCCTGGGCTTTCCGGTCGAAAAGCGGGGTGTGCGACTGGGCGTTGCGCGCGGGAGCCGTCTGGCTCGCCGTGATGCCGACCTCCCGTATCCTCCATGTTTTGAGGACAGCGGCCGTGTCGGCATTCTGCGCGGACGCACCTTGCGTCGCAAGCAGCAGGATCGACATCCCGGCAGAGAGAACCCCGATGGTCACGTAGCGGCGGAGGCTCGCAAAGACCGACCAGCCCTTGCGGTTCCAGCGCTTGAAGCAGGGGTACTGCTTTGCTTGGATGTTTTCCATGTGTTTGAAATTTGAGTTGATAAAAAACAACGGTCTGAACCGGGTCCGGCTGCAAGCCCCCGGGTTCAGACCGCAGGTATCAGATGCCTGTTTTGCAGGCGAATCTTAGTTGAACAGCGCCTCGACCGTCTCCACCACGTTCGCGGGATCGGGTTCGAGCGGGAAGACATGGCTCGGCTTGAGGTACCAGAGCTCCTTGCCCTCCTTGAAATGCTCCTCGCCGCCGCCCGTGATGTTGAGCATGACGGTGGCGTCCTTTTCGATCCTCCCGGCGGCAACGGCGTTGATGAGCGATGCCGTGGCGACTCCAGCCGCCGAATAGATGTCGACGCCCTCGAGGTCGTGGAAGAGTTTCCGGGCCTTGCGGGCCATGGCGTTCGTAGCCACGAAGAAATCACCTCCGGTAGCCTTCAGCGCGTCGTAGAGTCCGCCGGCGATGGCATAGGGCGGACGGCGGTTCGACAGCACCTTAGCGTCGATGATCTCCGCGTCGCGGCGCGCCTTGTCGGCGTCGTAAGGCAGCATCTTGCGCGAATCGGCCCGCCAGGCGTCGTACATCGGAACGAACGGAGCGTTCTGCGACACCATGATCTTCATGGTGTTCGAGCCGAAGCGGCCGTCCTCGATCAGGCGCATGTTGGCCTCCCAGGCGGCAATGGCTCCCGTACCGCTGCCCACGGCCTGGAAATAGTAGTCGGGAATACGGCCGATGGTCGTCACGGCCGAGAGGACCGTGCAGGCCATTCCGTCGCGGCGTGCGATGTTCTTGGCCCCGCCTTCGGCATAGAAGCCCGGGCCTTTCAGCGCCAGGTCGCTCAGGTAGATGGCGTCGAAATAATCGCCCCCCTTATCGCACGAAATGAGCTTCACGCAAGGATTCAGCGGCTCGTCGAACCACAGCGCGTCGATATTGTCGAAGGGAACCGACAGCAGCAGTTTGATATTGTTGTCGGAGCAGACCTTGGCGAAAGCACGGGCCGTATTTCCTGCCGAGGCTACGACCAGCACACGCTGTTCGTCGGCAGCGGCACGACCGCAGACCGAGTAGGCTTCGGTCTCCTTGAACGAGCAGGTGGTCATCGTGGCCCCGATAGCTGGATAGTAGCCGTTGAAGGTGATCCAGAGGTTTTTCAGTCCGAGATGCTCGGCCAGTCCCTTGCTCTTGTAGGTCACGGGAGCCGAGGAACCTTTGAGGATGCGCCGCACGGGCAGCCAGTCCGCAAAGCGGTAAAGGCCCCAGTCGGCGGGTTTCACGTCGAGCTGCTTGCTGGCATACCTGGCGCGGATGAGCGACGGCTCCTTGTACTGCGGGTCGGTGAGCATCCAACCGGTATCTTCGAATTGACGCCCCGTGGCGACGCACTCCAAAGTGTAAGGTGTAGGTGTAAAATCTTTCATTTATCGGTGTTTGTATTGTTTACGACATGCGGTTCCTGAAATCTTCGTAGCCGAACTCGCGGATGATGTCCGTGCGACCGTCGCGGCGCGCAATGACGATCGCGGGATGCTGAACGCCGTTGAACATCGTGGTTTTGACCATCGTGTAGTGGATCATGTCCTCGAAGACGATGCGCTCCCCCACTTTCAGGTCGTGGTCGAAAGCCCAGTCGCCGTAAAAATCGCCTGCAAGGCAGCTCGTGCCGCCCATGCGCCAGCGTTTCTCCCCCTCGGCAGGATCGTGCG
>OIWQ01000622.1_pt1 | contig 46000 bp, 47 predicted proteins | sample 1587571 | NCBI WGS metagenome assembly OIWQ01 (sample SAMEA3888910, study PRJEB22519) | human gut metagenome | biome: human gut; feature: human-associated habitat; material: faeces | place: Denmark | collected 2010
GCTGACAGAGCCGCCGCGACCTGCCTCCGCAGGGAACGGAAGGGACGAAATCAACAGATAACAAAACGGCCATGACGAGTTTGCACCGTCATGGCCGCTTTGCGTAAGGCTTCCAAAAGGCTCCCTCCGCAGAGGGAGCTGTCATACACCTTCACGCACAACTGCGTATACTCCCCTTTCCTTCATTGACATCCTTTCCCTCCGCAGGTATAATAGCCTCGACAGACGAATAAGCAGACGCAGCCGCGCAGTTGCGCGACGCGACGCCAGATGGGCACGCGTCAAGGGAATCGGATGTGATCTCCGAACTATCCCAGTAACCGTGATGCGGATGAAGAAGCACTTATGTCACTGCCTATAAAAGCGGGCGGGAAGGCGCTTTGTTAGGATGAAGCTAAGTCGGGAAACCTGTTTTTGCACGGAAAACTTCTGGGGTTGAGTGAAACTTATATGGCATAAAATTGCTTATATTATGGTTGCAGCTTGTATTCCGGAAGCTGCGGCCTTTTTATTTGCCTCTAAACAAAGGAAAGGAGTTTTCTTTAACATGAAAAACACTAAAAAACTGCTGGCCGTGCTGCTTGCGGCCATGATGTGCATAGCCTTTGCGGCGTGCCAGAACACCGATACCGGCGACGTGACGCCCCCTGCGGACACCACCGCGCCCGAAACTACCGCACCCGTTGCGGACACCGCAGCGCCCGAACAGAGCGCCGACCCTGAACCCGCAGGTATTACCGTAACGGACATGATGGGCCGCGAGGTAACGCTTGATGCGCCGGCGAGCAAGGTAGTCGCTCTTAGTGCGGGCGAATGCGAAATCGTCTATGCCCTTGGCGCGGGCGAGCTGGTAGTGGGCCGCGGCGAATACTGCGACTATCCTGCCGAGGTGTTCGATGTTGCATCCGTCAAGTCCGGTTCCGAAACGAATATAGAGGAAATTGTTGCCCTTGAGCCGGATGTGCTTATAACCAGCGCAATGGATCAGGACCAGGACGTTATAGCCAAAATAGAGGAAGCAGGCATAAAGGTAGTTGAATGCTACGCACAGGATATAGAAGGCGTGTATACTTCAATAGACCTTATAGGCAAGGTGCTGGGCCGCGACAGTGAAGCCGAAAGCCTTATTGCACAGATGAAGGAAGGCTTTGAGCAGATAGCCGCCAACAAGGTGGAAGGCGAAAAGACCGTTTACTTTGAAGTTTCTCCGCTTCAGTGGGGCCTTTGGACCGCTGGCAAGGGCACTTTCATGGACGAAATAGCCACCATGATGGGCCTTACCAACTGCTTCAGCGATGTTGAAGGCTGGGGCGAGATTTCTCAGGAGCAGGTAATTGAGCGCAACCCGGATTACATAGTTACCATATCCATGTATTATGGCGAAGGCCCGACCCCCGTTGAGGAGATACTGGGCCGCGAAGGCTGGGGCGAGCTGACCGCCGTTAAGAACAACGCGGTGCTCAACCTTGCCGACAATGAACTCAGCCGTCCCGCACCCAGGCTGCTTGATGGCGCAAAGGCGCTTTATGATTTTGTGACCGCCGAATAAGCGGCATATACTGCTAAATACTGCTCCCGCGGCGAAAGCTGCTGCGGGAGCGGCTTTTTATTAGGAATAATCGGATATTGATGGTATAATACGCTTATGAACGGAACGCAGGAAGGCTTCAGGGCATATGAATACATAATATTTGCGGCGGCAGCCATATTGACCGCCGTTATATGCGTATGCTTGGGCAGCGTGAACGTGCCGCTTAAAAGCACGGCGGAGATATTTCGCCGCGCGATACTGGGGCTGGACATGCCAAAGGAGCTGCCCGCGTCAATAATACTTACCGTGCGGCTGCCGCGCGTGCTGTGCGTTGCGCTCACGGGCGCGTCGCTTTCGCTTTGCGGCGCGGCAATGCAGGGCCTTTTGAAAAACCCGCTTGCCGATGGCTCTACGCTCGGCGTGTCCTCCGGCGCAAGCCTCGGCGCGGTAATAGCCATTGCGTTTGGCATATCGTTCCCTTCGCTCCCGTTCGCCGGCACGATGGTTATGGCAATACTGTTTGCGTTCATATCGCTTTTGATAATTCTTGGCCTTGCATACAGGCTTGATTTTTCACTTTCGACAAATACAATAATACTTATAGGCGTTATATATTCAATGTTTGTATCCAGCGCCATGAGCGTTATAATCACGTTTGCGTCAAACAAGCTCAAGCAAATAACCTTTTGGACAATGGGCAGCCTTAACGGTTCAACCTATGCCAACGCCCTTGCTTTGGCCGCGGCGTTTGTAGTGTTCGGCGGGGTGCTTTTTACGAAAGCACGGGAGCTTAACGCATTCGCTGTGGGTGAGGATAACGCAAGGAGCATAGGCGTGGACGTGAAAAAGACCAAGCTGACGGTGCTCATATGCGTATCCGCGCTGATAGGCGTATGCGTGTCAATAGGCGGAACGATAGCGTTCGTGGGCCTTGTTACGCCGCACGCGGCGCGCTTCATAGCGGGGCCTAATCACAGGCGGCTGCTGAGCGCAAGCGCGTTTGCGGGTGCAATATTCCTTATGCTGTGCGATCTTGCCGCGCGCACCCTGCTAAGCCCATTGGAGCTGCCGATAGGCGTTGTAACAAGCCTTATAGGCGCGGTTGCGTTTATAATAATATTCTATCGCGCAAGGGGGAAAAGCGGACGTGCTTGAGGTAAAGTCGCTCTCGGTGCGCTGCGGCGCGCTGGATATAGTTAAGGGCGTATCCTTTGCCGTGAACGACGGCGAATGGCTTATGATAGCCGGCCCGAACGGCGCGGGGAAATCCACCATAATAAACGCCGTTACAGGCGGCGTTGCATACACGGGGCAGATACTTTTGAACGGGCAGGATATACGCAAAAAGAAGCCTGTTGAATTGGCAAAGAACATAGGCGTGCTCACGCAGAACCATTACGTTGGGTATTCGTTCAGCGTGGAGGAGGTTGTACGCCTTGGCAGATACGCCTATTCGCCGGGTGTGCTTGCAAGGCGCTGCGATGACGATGAGCGCATGGTTGAGCTTGCCCTTGAAAAAACGGGCATGGCGGCGCAGCGTAGGCAATCCGTGCTCACGCTTTCCGGCGGGGAGCTGCAAAGGACGTTCCTTGCGCAGGTGTTCGCGCAGGACCCGAAGTATCTGCTGCTGGATGAGCCCACGAACCACCTTGATTTGATATATCAGCGGCAGGTATTCGCGCTGATAAAAGAATGGCTGAAGCAGGGCAACAGGGCGGTTATAAGCGTGGTGCACGATCTTTCCCTTGCGAAAAAATACGGCACGCGCGCGCTGCTGCTCGACCATGGCTGCATGGCGGCGATAGGCGATACGAATACGGCGCTGAACCGCGATACGCTTGAAAAGGTGTACGGCATGGATGTTTATGCATACATGAAGGAGATGCTTTCCCGATGGCAGTAGATTATAAGCAATACATAAACGGACTCAATTCAGCCATGCCGGATGCGGACATGAACGCGGCGGCATTGGCAAAGCGCCGTTGGGACAGCATTGCAAAGCCGCTGGGCAGCCTTGGCAAGCTGGAGGAAATGGTGATAAAAACGGCGGCGCTTACGGGCGGCGCAAACGTGGACATATCGCGGCGCTGCGTTGCCATGTTCTGCGCGGATAACGGCATTGTGGCGGAAGGGGTCACACAAACCGGCAGCGAGGTAACGGCGATAGTTGCCGCGAATGCCGCGCACGGCAAAAGCACCGTGTGCGCAATGGCACGCACCGTGGGCGCAGAGGTGTATCCCGTTGACGTGGGCATGCTTACGCGAGCGGACGGCGTTGCGGACAGGCACGTTGCGGACGGAACAATGAATTTTACCCTTGGCCCGGCAATGACGCCGGAGCAGGCTATGCGGGCAATACAGGCGGGAATAGATACCGTAAGGGAGCTGAAGGAGAAGGGCTATAAGCTGATAGTTACGGGCGAAATGGGCATAGGCAACACCACAACCGCATCCGCCGTGGCGGCCGTGCTTACGGATACGCCGATTGATGAAGCCGTTGGCCGCGGCGCGGGGCTCAGCGACGCCGGGCTTATGCGAAAGCGCAGCGCAATAGCGCGCGGTATTGCCGTGAACAAGCCGGATAAGGCCGATGCGTTCGATGTACTCGGCAAGCTTGGCGGGTTCGATATGGCGGCGATGGCGGGCGCGTTCATAGGCGGCGCGCTTTACAGGGTGCCTACGGTAATAGACGGGTTCATAAGCAGCGCGGCTGCGCTTATAGCCGCACGCCTTTGCCCGAGGTGCAGCATTGCAATGATACCCAGCCACGCTTCGGCGGAGCCCGCGGCGAAGCGCATTATGAAGGAGCTTGACCTTGAGCCGCCGCTTTATGCCGATATGCGCCTTGGCGAGGGCACGGGCGGCGTGTGCATAATTCCGCTTATGGATATGGCGCTCAGCGTATATAACACAATGGCTACGTTTGAGGACATAAACGTGGACGCATATACGCCGCAGGGAGGAGAAATAAAGTGATAACGCTTATGACGGGCGGCTCGGCCTGCGGCAAAAGCTCATATGCGGAAAGCCTTGCCGTGCGGCTGAACGGGCCGCGGTACTATCTTGCCGCAATGCAGCCATATGGCGAGGGCGGGGCGGAAAAGATAGCCAGGCACAGGAAGATGCGCCGCGGCAAGGGCTTTGAAACGATTGAGCGCTACCGTGACTATGCTTCACTTGCGCTTGAAAACAAGGGCGGAACAGCGCTGCTTGAATGCATATGCAACCTTACCGCCAACGAAATGTTTGACGATGCGGGCAAGGTGAGCGATCCTTACGCGCGCGTTATAAGCGGCGTGGAGCACGTTGCGGCGCAATGCAGTAATCTTATAGTGATAACCAACGACGTTGGCAGCGACGCCGGAGTATATTCCGATGAAACAATGCGCTATGTGCGCACGCTTGGGAGGATAAATATTGCATTGGCGCAGATGGCGGACAATGTGTATGAATTGGTTGCGGGCATACCGATAGTGCTGAAGGGGAAGCTGATATGAACGCGTTAAGATCAATAGCCATGGCTTTTGCAATGTTTTCGCGCATACCCATGCCGCGCATTGAATGGAAAAAGGAAAACATGCGCTATATGCTCTGCGCGCTGCCGCTTGTGGGCGCGGCAATAGGGCTGGCGCTCGCGCTGTGGGTATGGGTATGCCTGCGGCTTAAAATGGGGCAAACGCTTTTTGCGGCGGGCATTGCGCTCATACCGCTGCTGCTTTCCGGCGGGATACATATGGATGGCTTTTGCGATACGGCGGATGCATTGAGTAGCCACCAATCGGCGGAACGCAAGAAGGAAATATTAAAGGATTCCCACGCGGGCGCGTTTGCTGTTATAAGCTTCGGCATGTATATGCTTGGGTACTTTGCGTTTTCAAGCGAGCTTGAGCTATGCTATAATACCGCGCTGATAATGGGGCTTATGCATATGATAAGCCGCGCCGTGGGCGCGCTTATGAGCACGCTTACCGTATCCGCGCACGAAGGACTGCTAAGTGCCTTTACATCTGCCGGGGCTAAGGGAGCGGCATGGATACTGCTTTGCATATTCGCGCTGTGCGCGGCGGGAGTTATCCTTATCGCGGGCATTGGCGGCGCGGCGATGGTGATTGCCGCAATAATGGCGTTCTTTGCGCTCAGACGCATGGCGATAAAGCAGTTCGGCGGCATGAGCGGCGACCTTGCGGGCTTTTCCATACAGATGAGCGAGCTTATAATGCTGACGGCATATGTTTTTGTTTCAAAGGCGGTAAATATATGATATTGATAATTGGGGCCGAAGCGAGCGGAAAACGCGAATTTGCAAAAAAACTTGGCTATACGGAAGATGATTTCACCACCGATCCGTTTGACGGCAAAAGGGTGGTGTACGGCGTGCAGAACATTCTTTTTGCCGACCATACGCGCACGCAGGAGCTATATGATGCGCTTGTTGATAAGGATGTTGTTATCTGCAACGAGGTCGGCAGCGGCGTAATACCCGTTGAACGCAATGTGCGCCTCGGGCGGGAGGCGGCCGGCAGGCTTTGCGTTCTGCTTGCAAAGGATGCCGAGGCCGTGGTGCGCATGGTGTGCGGCATACCGACTATAATAAAGGGGCAAATATGAGGATATATCTTATAAGGCACGCCAAAACAGTCGGCAATGCGCTAAACCGTTACATTGGCCGCACGGATTCGCCGTTGTGTGAAGAAGGCATAGCGTCCGCCAAAGCGGCCGGAGGGGACAGCGCGCTTAAAAGCGTTATAGTCACCCCGCTGATGCGGACGCAGCAGACTGCGCGCATACTTTTCCCAAACGCGGAGCAGTGCATTGTAAGCGGCCTTAGCGAGATGGACTTTGGCGATTTTGAGGACAGAAGCGCGGACGATATGGTGAACGACGCCGCCTACCGCGCATGGGTAGACGGCGGCTGCATGGGACGCTGCCCGAACGGGGAGGGCATAGCATCCTTTACCGAAAGAATACTCGCTTCCTTTTGGCAATGCGTGCGCGCCGCGGAAAACGCGGGCGAAAGCAGACTGGTATTCGTTGTGCACGGCGGAGTGATAATGGCTCTCCTCAGCGCGGCAGGCAGGCCTAAAAAAGGCTTTTACGACTGGTATTTGCCAAATTGCGCCTGTGTGCAGGCCGATACGGCGACAGACAGCGCGACGGGCGAAGCATATCTTGAAAACATTGCCGTGAAGGAGAAGGTTGAAATTTGACGCTTAATCTGGTCAACATAGTATCCAATTTGCCCATGCTTGCGCCGCTCGGCGGCAGGGATGGGCTTTATGAATATATCCATAATGATTGCCGCTGCGATGGGGCGGAGGTAATATCCTGCCCGCCCTACGGCACGGATATAGTAAAGGGCAGCGCGGTGGGCTACCACCTTATGTTTTATCCCAACTGGATAGATTTCTATAACGGCAATACAGAATATCTGAATAAGCATTTCGGCAGCGAAAAAACATGGCGGGAATATTACTGCTGCGCTGATGCGGCGGGATTCGAGCGGCAGATAATCGAAGACATGGACCGCGCGGAAGCCTTGGGCGCGAAGTATGCGGTTTTTCACTGTGCGGATATATCAAACGAGGAAGTGCTGGGCAACTACGCGCTGCATACTAACGAGGAAGTCATCCGCGCAACGGCTGCGCTTATAAACCGAGTTATGCGCGGCAGGAAGTATAGCTTCACATTGCTTTTTGAAAACCTTTTCGTGCCGGGCATGACGCTTATAAACAGCGCGGAAACGGAGCTGATGCTCAGCCTTGTTGAATACGAAAACAAGGGTATAATGCTGGACACGGGGCATCTTATGGCTGCGCTGAGGCTGAACGGACTGCTTACAGCCCAAAAAGAGGAGGGAGCCGCGGACGCCATATTAAACGTTGTCGCGGCCCATTGGAGGGTAAAAAAACACATACTGGGCATTCATCTGCATAAATGTAGCCTGAATATGCCCATTGAGGAGTACACAAAGGTTATCACACCGGCCGAAAGCTTTGATGAGCGCAGCGCGCAAAGCTACGCGCGCATATTAGCGCTGGATACCCACTCGCCGCTTGAAACGGACGCAATGCGCCGCGTTATAGACGCGATAGCCCCGCACTATATTGTGCATGAGCTGAGCGCGCGCACGCCCGCGGAGAAGGCCGAAGCCGTAAGAATGCAGCTTAAATCGCTTCGCGGCTGCTGCCCATGAAAAACAGCGCCAGCGCGCCGGGGCCAACGTGCGCCCCGGTTACGGGTTCGTAGCACACGGTCATTATCTGCTTGGGCGGATTTTTGACCCTTATCATTTCCGCAAGTGCCGCCGCATCATCAGAACAGTCCGCATGGGCTATACCGACGATTTGATCGGCGGCGTTTTCTACAAGCTCATCATACTTTGCGGCAATGGCCTTGAGTGCGTTCTTTTTGCCGCGCACTTTTTGAAAACAAACTATTTTGCCTTCGCCGTCGCCCTTCAAAAGGGGCTTTATGTTCAGCACGCTGCCTATCATGGCGGCTATGTTGGACAGCCTGCCCGTGCGGCGGAGGTGCATAATATCATCCACCGTGAACACTTGGCACATTTTATGCCGCGTATTGATTATTTCCCGCGCAATTTCTTCCATATCGGCACCTTCGCGCATCATTTCGCCCGCGCGTATAACAAAAAGCCCTTCGCCAAGCGATGCGCCGAGCGTATCAACCGTAACTATCCTCCTTTCGGGATAAAGCTCCCTAAGCTCCCGCGCGGCGGTCTCGGCGGAGGAATACGATCCGCTTATGCCGGAGGACATGCCTATGAACAGTATATCAAGCCCCTGTTTGAGTACAGGCTCCATATATTCAATATAGCGCTGCGGCGGCACCTGAGACGTGGAAGCCTTTGCGCCGGAACGTATGGCGTCGTAATACGCTTTGCCGTCGAACGCGGCAATGTCCATGCAGGTGCGCTCATCTCCGTTAAGGTAATAATTGAACGGAATAACGCCTATATCGTAAGCCGAAATTACATTCGGCTCCAAATTGGCCGAAGTATCGGTCATAAGCTTGAACAAAATACACACCTCCACACAATCTTGTGAATGACATTAGATTAGCACGAGTATTGCGATATGTCAAGGGCGGCAATGTGACAGTTCGTTTGCATTTTGGCGTAAGATGTGATATATTCTGTCATAACATAAAATAATCAGGAGGTGGAGTTGCTTTGGCATATGATAAGCAGCTTGTTGCGGGCAAGCTGAGAAGATGGGAAAAATATCTTAACCGCTTCCGTTTGCCGCAATGGGAAGATATACCGGACTTTGGATTATATATGGAGCAGGTGATAGTTCTGCTGAAAAAATATTTGGATTATCTGCCGCCTGAACTGAAAGAGGAACAGATAATAACCGCAGCCGCAATAAACAATTACGTCCGCACAAAGGTAATGCCCGGGCCGGACAAAAAGAAGTATTACAGAATACATATTGCGTATCTCATAATAATCTGCTCCTTAAAGCAGAATCTTAGCCTTGCAATGCTTCAAAAGATAATCCCGATGGGCATAAACGAGGACGAGGTGAAGGAAATATACGAATCCTTTGCCAAGCGGCATAATTTGGCCGCGCAGTATTTCGTGGAGCAGGTTCGCCTTGCCGCGGCAAGCATACTGGATCACGATGAAAAGAGCGAGCTGGACGCGAAGGACCCGAACGACATGATAACATTCGCAGCGGTGATAAGCTGCTTTTCGCGCCTGCTTGCGGAAAAGCTGCTGCTGCTTGACGGTAAAACGATTGAGAATGGCGGAAGTATAGAAATAGTGGAGTGATAAAATGGGCGAAATAATCATAAGCACGGCAAAAATGGAAGATGCCGAGGAGCTGAACCGCATTGAATGCGCGGCGTTCCCAAGCGCCGAAGCCGCAAGTCTTGAATCCTATAAATACAGGATAACAAACATAAACGACTGGTTTTTGAAGGCGGAGGAGGACGGCAAAATAGTCGGCCTTATCTGCTGCCGACCCGTAGCTATAGAGGGCGTGACGGACGATATGTATGAACCGGAGCCTGTGGCGGACGGCAAGGTGATATGCATACTGAGCGTAGCCACGGAGCCGAACCTTCAGCGGCGCGGCATAGCGGCAAAGCTTATAGAAGCGCTGATAGCCAAGGCGAAGGAGCGCGGCATGGACGCGGTTTCGCTTGCCTGCAAGGATAAGCTGGTGCATTATTATGCCAAGTTCGGCTTTGTGCTCAACGGCATTTCCGCATCCGAACACGGCGGCGTGCAATGGAACGACATGATATTGAGATTTTAAGTATATCAGAGTAAATAAAAAAGGCAGCGCGTGCTGCCTTTTTGTGCCTTTATTCGAAGAATGCAACGGCCCTTATCGGCGCGCCGTCTGCATTTTCCCATTTCAGCGGCAATGCGAAGAACCAGAACGGCTCGCTTCCGCATTTGTCAAGATTGGTCAGGTTCTCTATGTTGACTATCTCGTGCTCTGCAAACAGCTTTTTGTGCCGCGGCAGATCTGCGTCCGGTATGGGGTCTACGCCTATAACATCGAACCCAATGCCCTTTTTGTTCGTGGCAAGTATAAAGTCTATAACCTCATCGTCTATGCAGGGATAGTCGCCGTAGTATTCCGGCGTGCCCCAGCGCGCGTCCCAGCCGAGATTAAAAAGCAGATAGTCCGCCTTTTCCGCATCGGCGCGGCGCGGGGCTATTTCCTGCATGGTTATGGCCTCGCCCTCTTTAAGGTGGCGGCAGTCTATAACCACTGCGCGGCCCACGAATTGGCTCACGGGGAAGGCGTCCAGCGTTGTACGCCCGGCAAAAAGGTGCGCCGGCGGGTCAACATGCGTTCCGGTATGGGAATACATGCTGAGCAGCGTTTCCTTAAAGCCGTCCTTTTCGTATGAATTGGCGGGGGTCAGCCTGGGCTGCTCCGTGCCCGGGTAAACCGGCATTGTTTCGGATATGGTATGCGTAAGGTCTATTACTTTCATATCGCGCGCCTTTGACTTACGCCATCAGCTCCTCCATTTCGTCTATCAGCTCGCCGAAAAGCTTCAGCGCTTCGTTCACAGGGGCGGCGGTGGTCATATCAACGCCCGCAAGCTTCAGTATGCTTATGGGATCCATGCTGCCGCCGGCGGAAAGGAACTTCTTGTAATCGGCAACGGCAGTTTCGCCCTCGGTAAGTATGCGGTTGGCTATTGCGCAGGCGGCGGAGAAGCCCGTGGCGTACTGGAACACATAAAAGTTATAGAAGAAGTGTGGTATGCGCGCCCATTCTTCGGCAATTTCCTTGTCCACGGTTATGCCGTTGCCAAAGTAGAACTTATTCAGCTCGTAATACTTATCGCAAAGCGCATCGGCCGTGAGCGCCGTGCCGGATTCGGCAAGCCGGCTCATGAAAAGTTCAAACTCGGCAAACATGGTCTGGCGATACACCGTGCCGCGGAAGCTTTCAAGGAAGTGGTTTATAAGATATGCGCGCTCGCGCTTATCGGTGGTGTTGTTGAGCAGGTATTTGACCAGCAGCACCTCGTTGCAGGTGGAGGCGACTTCTGCCACGAATATAACATAATGCGCGTTGCAGGGCGGCTGATGCTTTATGGAATGATAGGAATGCAGCGCGTGGCCCATTTCGTGCGCAATGGTGAACATGCTGTCCAGCGTGTCCTGCTGATTGAGCAGAACATACGGATGCGGATCGCCGCCGGAGGAATATGCGCCGCCGCGCTTGCCTTCGTTTTCGTAAACGTCTATCCAGCGGTTATTGAAGCCCTCCTTCAATATGTCCAGATAATCCTGACCGAGCGGGGCGAGGGCCTTGAGTATTATTTCCTTGGCCTCTTCATAGGGTATCTTCTTGGTAGCGTCGCTCACTATGGGCGTGTAAAGGTCATACATATGCAGCTCGTCAACGCCCATAAGCTTTTTGCGCAGGTTGACGTATTTATGCAGATGCTCTATGTTGTTATGCACGGCATCTATAAGGTTATGGTAAACCTGCACGGGCACTTCGGTTTCATCAAGCGCAGCCTCCAGCGTGGAATCATAATGCCTTGCCTGCGCATTGAATATAAGGGTTTTCATCTGCGCGTCAAGGAACGCGGCGGTTGTGTGCTTGAACGATGCAAACGTATGATACAGCGATTCAAACGCGGCTTTGCGCACGTTCACATCCCCGTTTTCCATAAGGGGGATGAAGGAACCCTGCGTAACCTGCAGCGCGTTGCCATCGGCATCGTGAATATCGGGGAAGCGGATGTCCGCATTGCGGAAGGCTGAACCTATTTCGCCGGGGGCGTTGCTCATCTGCCCGGCAAGGGCCATTATGCGCTCCTCGGCATCGCTTAGGGTATGCGCCTTCATGCGGCGTATGCGGCTGAGCAGGCGCTCGTATTCTTTAAGCTCCGGTTTCTGTTGCATAAAGCCATCAAGCTTTGCATCGTCTATGGCTATTATTTCGGGGGTAACGAAGGCATATGCGCTTTCGTTTGCCACAAGGTAGCTCATCAGCTTGCCCTTCATGGCGTTATAGAAGCTGTTGGCGGTGTCCTCGTCGGACTTACGCATGGCGTAGTTTGCAAGGCGGCCTATTTTCAAATTGGCCTCGTCGCGCGCCTTCAGGAAGCCGTAAAGCGTGTCCGCGCTTTCGCCCAGTCTGCCCTTATAGGTTTCGGCCATGGGGATGTATTTCTTCGCGTCCTCAAGCGCCTTTTCCCAAAGCTCGTCCGTTGCAAAAAGGTCTTCCGTTGCCCAAGTATATTGCTTGTCTACCTCGCTGCGCTTGGGTATTTTTTTCTGTGCTGCCATTTGCATATATCTCCTTTTCTTTTTATTCAGAAGCTTGTTAAGGCTATTGTACCATGTTTTTAATTTATAAGCACCTGTTTTGAAATAATATATTGACAACTATATCGGCGGACGATATAATACATATATCGATAGCCGATATAACGGCAAACGATAATAAGGAGGCCAAATGAACGAATCGATAGCGCTTACGGAGGCAGTCTACTATATTTTGCTTTCGCTTTGCTCCCCGCTGCATGGCTACGGAATAATGCAAAGGGTGGAAGAAATGTCCGCGGGGCGGGTAAAGCTTGCAGCAGGCACGCTTTACGGCGCGCTGAATACGCTGAAGGAGCGCGGCTGGATAACGCTTGAAGGCGGCGCGGACGGGCGCAGGAAGGATTATGCCATAACCGAAAAGGGGAAGGAAGTGCTGCTTGCGGAGTTGGCACGGCTTAAGGAGCTGGCACAAAACGGGGAAAAAGTATTGGAGGATAAATAATTATGGAAACCAAAACGGGTACATAAATCTGCTGTGCGCGGTGGTTATGGCATACGGCCTTGGCCGCGTGCACGGCAAAAAGGAAGCGCTTGAACGCGAAAGAAGAATAAGAGAATAAACGGATTCACAAATTCGTTGCGAAATGGTATGCTTATATGTTGAGAGCATACCATTTTTTCGGTATGCGCGCCTAAAATAAAAATTTCGCGGCGTGCAACTTTTTTTGCAGGCTTCGCGTTATATGAACAGGAGGGATGATGATGGCGCGATGGGAATTCGAAGCCATTTATAAAGCCTTTTCCCGCATGGTATATTGGGCCGCTTACGGCGTGACCAAAAGCGAAAGCGACGCGGGCGACGTTACGCAGGAAACGTTCATCCGCGCGCTAAAAAACGCGGATAAACTGAAGGATATGGAGGAAGCGCAGATAAAGGCATGGCTTTACAGGGTGTGCATAAATCTGTGCATGGACAATAAACGAAAGCTGAAGCGCGAACAGCTCAGCGACGAACTGCCGGAGACCGCCGTTGAGAATGAGGCGGAGCTGCCGGAGGTTTCCGCCGTGAACGCGGAGCAGCGGCGCATGATAAGGCAGGCGGTGGAGGATTTGCCCGATATTTACCGTGAAACGGTTATGCTGCATTATTTCTCCGGGCTTCAATATGGCGATATTGCCGCCATGCAGGGCGTGAGCGAGGGAACGGTAAAATCCCGCATGGCGCGCGCAAAGGCGAAGCTTGCAAAGGCATTGGAAAGGAGGTGACGGGCATGGATAACAATTTGAATATGACAGGGCAGGACAGGCTGGACGCTCTGCTTTTTGACATTGCTGATGAAGAGGACATGAAGGTTGATTATGCCGCCATGCTCGACACTGTATATAAAAAGGCGGCAGCGCGCAAAAAACGCACCGCGTTCGTTAAATACGGCTCTATGGCAGCCGCGGCGGCAATCGCATTGGCAGTTGGCGGGCTGTGGTTTGCAATGAACGGCACGGCGGCTAATACGAACGAAGCCGCACCGCAGGCGCCGGAGTTTATGTGCGGCGTGGACAGCGGCACGGCGGATTGCAGCGGCCTGGAAGCGGCGTTCCCCATGGATGCGCCGGAGCCTGCTGCGACTGATGCGCCGGCGGAGGGTGCGGGCGATATGAATGACACGGCTGCGGGCGGCGACGGGGAGCTGCGCAGCACGGTTATGGCGCCGGGACTTGCCGATGAATGCGGACTGCGCTGGATTGCCAAGGACATTACGCTGCCGGATATAAATTTCGGAGCATATTATGATGTGACGAAGGATGACGCGGATGGCTTTGAGTGCATTGTATACGGCTGCACGCAGGCCGACGCCGAAAGCTACATGGCGGAAATTGCCGCAATGTACGGCGCAAAGGCCGAAGATGGCGGCATGAGCATAACTATAGACGGCGGCATAACCGTGACGCTTGCGCTTGAAAGGGATGTACTCAACATATCCGCGCGCGGCTGAACAAAAATAATGCGAAAGAGACTCCGTACAGAGTCTCTTTTTTATTGACAAAAGCGGGGCGAAAGCTTAGACTTTCTATATAATATTATAGAATGGCTTGCCGTGGGCCTGTGTCCAAGGAGGAAAAATACCGTGGAAGCAAAGAAAAAGTTTTATATCACAACACCGATCTATTATCCCAGCGCGAAGCTGCATATAGGTCATGCGTACTGCACCGTGGCGACGGACGTTATCGCGCGGTATAAGCGGATGCAGGGCTATGACGTGATGTTCCTTACCGGAACCGATGAACATGGCCAGAAGATAGAGGAAAAAGCAAAGGCCGCGGGCGTTACGCCGCAGCAGTTTGTGGACAATATAGTGCTGGGCGAGGGCGGCGTGAAGGATCTTTGGAAGCTTATGAACATATCCAACGACCGTTTTATCCGCACTACGGACGATTATCATGTTGCCGCGATACAGAAGATATTCAAAAAGATGTATGAAAATGGCGACATTTATAAGGGAAAATATACCGGCAAATACTGCACGCCGTGCGAAAGCTTCTGGACGGAGAGCCAGCTTGTGGACGGCAAATGCCCGGACTGCGGCGGCGAAGTGAAGGACGCGGAGGAGGAAGCGTATTTCTTCCGCCTTTCAAAATATGCCGAGCCTGTAAGAAAGCTTTTGCTTGAGGGGAACTTCCTTGAACCCGCAAGCAGGGTGAACGAAATGGTGAAGAACTTTATAGACCCCGGCCTTGAGGATCTTTGCGTAAGCCGCACCAGCTTCACCTGGGGCGTACCCGTGGATTTTGACCCGGGCCACGTTGTGTATGTTTGGGTGGATGCGCTGTTCAATTACTGCACCGCGCTCGGCTTCATGAACGATAAGTATCCCGATGCGGACTTTGAAGAATTCTGGCCGGCGGACGTGCATATGGTAGGCAAGGAGATAGTCCGTTTCCATTCAATAATTTGGCCCGCAATGCTCATGAGCATGAATATGCCCCTGCCCAAGAAGATATTCGGACACGGCTGGCTTCTGCTCGGCGGCGGCAAGATGAGTAAATCCAAGGGCAACGTTGTTGACCCGTATATACTTTCCGAACGCTTCGGCGTGGATGCGCTGCGCTTCTATCTCATGCGCGAATTCCCGCTCGGCAGCGACGGCAACTTCTCAAACGAATTGCTTATTTCCCGCATAAATTCAGAGCTTGCCAACGACCTTGGCAATCTTTTGAGCCGCTCAGTAGCAATGGTTGAAAAGTACTTCGGCGGCACAATATCCGAAAACCGTCAGCCAGACGCCATGGACGATGAGCTCATAGGCATGGTGAAAGGCCTTAGGGATAAATACGAACAGCTTATGGATAAGTTCGGCACGCAGGATGCCCTCAGCGAGGTGTTCCGTGTTATCTCCCGCGCCAATAAGTATATTGACGAGACCGCGCCATGGGTGCTGGCAAAGGATATGGAAGCCAACGGTGCAAGGCTTGCAGCCGTTATGTATAACCTTATCGAGACCCTCCGCGTGTGTCTCACCCTGCTCACCCCCTTCATGCCCGAAAGCGTGGAGAAGGGCTTTGCGCAGATAGGCGCCGCAAAGGAGGACACCACCTGGGAAGCCGCCGCCGAATGGGGCAGGCTGCATAACATTACCGTGCATAAGGGCGAAGCGCTCTTCCCCAGAATAGATATGAAGAAGGAACTGGAGGCGCTGGAAAAGCTGGAGCATCCTGAGGAAGCAAAGCCGGAGAAGAAGGAAGCCAAAGCCGAGGCCAAGCCCGAAAAGAAGGAAGCAAAGGCGGAAGAAAGGGCCGCGGACGAATACATAACCTTTGACGATTTTGAAAAGGTAAAGCTGCGCGTGGCGGTCGTCAAAAACTGCGAATTTGTGCCAAAGAGCGAAAAATTGCTCAAGTTCACGCTGGATATGGGCAACGGTGAGGAGCGCACCATACTTTCCGGCATCCGCAAGTGGTATCCCGATCCCGAGCAGCTGATAGGCAAGCGCGTTATCGCCTGCATAAACCTTAAGCCCCGCAAGATGGTCGGCGTAATGAGCGAAGGTATGCTGCTCAGCGCGTTCACGCCCACGGCGGACGGCGGCGAGGAACTCAGGCTTCTCTCTACCGAGGATATTATGCCCGGCGGCAGCGAGGTAGGTTAATGGAGCTTGTTCCGCTGAAAAACGGAAAATGGCTCACCGTGCGGGCAGCCGAACCCGGCGATGCGGCTGCGTTCATGGCGTTTTCGCGGCTTGTGGGCGGGGAAACGGACAATCTTATGCTCGATTCCCGCGGCTTTTTCGGCACGGTTGAGGAAAAGGCGGAATATTTGAGCGCCGCGCTTGCGGACAGGCGATATTGCATAATGCTTGCCACGATAGAGGGCGAGATGGTCGGTTTTTTCAGCATAGCCCCCATGGGCGATGGTAAGCTGCGCGGCAATGCGGGTTTCGGCATTGCGGTAAGGAAAAGCTGCTGGCGGCTCGGCATAGGCGCCATACTGACCGTTATTGCAATAGATTACGCAAAAGAAGCGGGCTACCATAAAATATGCCTTGACGTAAGGGCGGATAACGAGCGCGCCATACGGCTGTATAAACGCTTTGGGTTCGCCCAATGCGGCCTGCGCAGGGAGCAGCTGTTTATAAACGGCGAATATTACGACGAAATGATGATGGAGCTTATGCTATGAGATTTTTTGATACTCATGCGCATTTGAACGACGAAAGCTTCGATACCGACAGGGCAGCGCTGATAGAGGGGCTGCCCTCTTGCGGTGCGGAGCTTATTATGGACGTTGCATGCGCGGCGGAGGATTTTGAAAAAACGCTTGAAATAACCGCGGAATACCCGTTTATATACGGCGCATACGGCATACATCCGCACTATGCGTCAGATCCCGGCGAAAACTGGGAGGCACGGCTCAGGCGCGCCCTTTGCGACAAAAAGGCTGCGTGTTTGGGCGAAATAGGGCTGGACTATCATTATGACCTTTCCGAAAAGGAGGACCAGAAAAAGCTCTTTGACTATCAGCTTAAGCTGGCGAAGGAACTTGGCCTTCCCGTGTCACTGCATATAAGGGAAGCATTCGGAGACGCCATGGAAATACTCCGCGCGAACAAAGACGGCCTCCGCGGCGTTATGCATTGCTTCAGCGGCAGCGTGGAAACCGCGCGGGAATGCCTTGATCTGGGGCTGTACATAGCCCTTGGCGGGGCTGTAACGTTCAAGAATGCCGTTAAGCCCATTGAGGTTGCAAAATATGTTCCGGCGGACAGGCTGCTGCTTGAAACGGACTGCCCGTATATGACGCCCGTGCCGCACCGCGGCAAGCGGAACGATCCTTCCTTCGTGCCGATAATTGCCCAATGCATTGCCGATGCACGTGGAGAGGACGCGGACGCGCTTGCAAAAAACTGCCTTGAAAACGGCAAAAGGCTTTTCGGCATATCATAAAACGGAAATTCGGCAAATAAACATATCCCATGATGGGATTGTTTAACATGATAAGAAGGTTTTATCCTTCAAACAAAGCGCTTATGCGCATGGGTGCGGCGGTATGCCTTGCGGCAGTTGCCGCGCTGGCAATAGGCGGGCATGGCACGGCCGAACCAGCGGCGGCAATAGTGAACGAAAACGGGCCCGTGATAGCCCTTACATTTGACGATGGGCCGTACCCAAAGGTCACGGGGCATATACTGGACGTGCTGGAGAAAAACGGCGTGTGCGCAACGTTTTTCGTGCTGGGCAGCAGGATAGAAGGGCATGAGGACATGCTGACAAGGATGGATGAGCTGGGCTGCGAAATAGGCAACCATTCCTTCAGCCATGCCGACCTTACGCGGCTGAGTAAGGCGGACTGTCAAAGGGAGCTTAGCGATACGGATGCGGAAATACGCCGCGTTACCGGGCACGAAGCAAGCGTTGTGCGGCCGCCGTATGGGTATTATAATAAGACCGTGATGAGCGCCGCCGGCAGGCCGCTGATACTTTGGACGGTGGATACGAACGACTGGCGCGGAAAAGCGCCGGGCGAGATAGCCGATTATGTTATTCAGCAGGCCAAGGAGGGCAGCGTGATACTGATGCACGATCAGCAGACGCAGACGGCGGACGCGATGGAGATGATAATTCCCACGCTTATAGAGGAAGGCTTCCGCTTCGTTACCGTATCGGAGCTGATAAGGCTCACGGGCGGGCAATGCAAGGGCGTGAAGCTGCCGGAATAAGCGCAGGCGAATATGAATTTTTACCCAAGAGGAGATGTTAAAAATGGCACAGGTTACCATGGAACAGGCCGAAAGGCTTATCAAGGCGAACGTTACGGAGCAGCATCTTTTTACCCACGCGCGCGCGGTAAGCGCGGCCATGGGCGCAATGGCGGAGCATTTCGGCGCGGATAAGGCGCATTGGGAGGCCGTGGGCTATCTTCACGATGTGGACTACGAAAAGTTTCCCGAAGAGCATCTTGCGCACACGCGGGAGCTGCTTAGCGGCGAGGATATAGACGAAAGCGATATCCGCGCCATACTTTCCCACGGATACGGCATCTGCACGGATATTGAGCCGCAGACGGATATGGAAAAGAGCCTTTTCACCGTGGACGAGCTTACTGGTATAGTCCAGGCGGCGTCGCTCATGCGGCCCACGGGTATAACCGATTTGGAAGTGAAGAGCCTTAAAAAGAAATATAAGGACAAGAAGTTTGCCGCCAAATGCAGCCGCGAGGTGATTGACAAGGGCTGCGCAATGCTCGGCATGCCTATAGAGGACGTTATGGCGATAGTCATAAAAGGCATGCAGGCATATGCCGATGAACTTGGAATAGGCAGCAGGGAGTAAAATAAAAAGGGGCTTTCAAAGCCCCTCTTTCATTTCGCCTTAATTATGCGTTGAAGCCCATTGCGGCATATACCTTTTTGACTGTCTTTGCCGCCGCTTCGCCCGCGCGCAGCGCGCCGTCATGCATTATTTCATGCAGATAATCCTTGTTGCCCATCAACCTGGCATACTCGGTCTGTATGGGGGCAAGGCCTTCTATTATAGCGTCCGCGGTTTCGTTTTTCAACGCGCCGTAATTCTGACCGGCAAAATGCTCCTCGGCCTGCTGCATGGTTTTTCCGGTAAAGCTTGTGTATATCGCCAGCAGATTGGATACGCCCGCTTTGTTGGCAATGTCGTACTTAACTATGCCGTCGCAGTCCGTAACTGCCTTGCGCAGCTTTTTGCGTATAACGTCCGGCGTGTCTATTATGGATACGAAGCCGTTTGGGTTGGGGTCGGACTTGCTCATCTTCTGCGCAGGGTTCTGCAGGCTCATCACGCGCGCGCCGAACTTGGGCGTGTATCCTTCGGGAATGGTGAATATGTCGCCATGGTTGCGGTTGAAGCGGATGGCTATATCGCGGCAAATTTCAATGTGCTGCCGCTGATCCTCGCCAACGGGGACTATGTCGCTTTGATAAAGCAGTATATCCGCCGCCATAAGCACCGGATATGTGAAAAGGCCGGCGTTTATATTATCCGCATGCTTTGCGCTCTTGTCCTTAAACTGAGTCATGCGGTTAAGCTCGCCCATATACGTTGCGCAGTTGAGCACCCAGCTCAGCTCGCAATGCTCCTTAACGTCAGACTGAACGAATATAACGCTTTCCTTGGGGTCCACGCCGCAAGCAAGCAGCAGCGCCGTGAGCGAAAGGGTGTTCTCCCTAAGCACGTCAGGATCCTGCTTAACGGTTATTGCATGAAGATTGGCTACGCAGTAATAGCAGAGCCTGCCTTCTCCCTGAAGCAGCGGCCAATTGCGCAGCGCGCCCACATAATTGCCAATCGTGGGTATGCCGGAAGGCTGAATACCGCTCAATACTATTTTCTTTCCGTTTTCCATAGCCTTGTTCTCCTTCGTTAACGGTAAAATCAATAAAGTATATTATATCAGCTTGTTTTGCCTGTGGCAATGGCGGCTTCGAAATGGTACAATTATTATGGCAGAAAATTATGGAGGCTTACTATGGCTTATCAGGCGCTTTACAGAAAATATCGCCCGCAGCTGTTTGCGGATGTGCTGGGGCAGGAGCATATAACAACAACGTTGAAAAATCAGGTGGAAAACGGCCGCGTGAGCCATGCGTATGTGTTTTCCGGCTCCCGCGGCACGGGCAAGACCACCACGGCGAAGATACTTGCCCGCGCGGTAAACTGCGCGCATCCCGTTAACGGCGAACCGTGCGGCGAATGCGAATACTGCCTTGCCGCGGCGGACAGCGCGGACATAATCGAGCTTGACGCGGCCAGCAACAACGGCGTGGACGACGTCCGCGCGATTATAGACAAGGCGCGGTTCACTCCGCTGAAGCTGAAGAAAAAGGTATATATAATCGACGAAGCGCATATGCTTTCACGTCCGGCGTTCAATGCGCTGCTTAAAACGCTGGAGGAGCCGCCGGAGCATGTGCTGTTCATATTGGCCACGACCGAGCCGCAAAGCATACCCGCAACAATACTTTCCCGCTGCCAGCGGTTCGATTTTCACCGCATAGGCGTGGAGGACATAATAAGCTGCGTGCGCAGCGCCGTTAACAAGGCGGGCGCGGAGATAGACGACGAGGGCCTGCTTGTTATAGCCCGCGCGGCGGAAGGCGGCATGAGGGATGCGCTGAGCATTGCGGATCAATGCATTGCTTTCTGCGGAAATAAGGTCAGCGCGCGCGATATTTACGGCGTGCTTGGCGGCATGGACTCATCCTTCCTGTTCACCACGGCGGACGCGCTTATAAACGGGGACGCCGCGCTTGCCGTAAGGAGCCTTGACAGCGTTATCGAGCAGGGGCGGGATATGGGCGTTTTTGCCGCGGACATGGCAAAGCATTTCCGCGCGCTGCTCATAGCAAAGCTGTGTGGCAGGAGCGAGGATATATTGAGCTGTACGCCAGATACCATGGCGCGCTACATAGAGCAGGCGTCCCGCTGCGGGGAAACGCGGCTGAGGAGCGCAGTGGATGCGCTTATGGACGCGGTATCGGGAATGAGATACCTTTCATTGCCGAGAGTGCGGCTGGAAAGCGCGTTTATACGCATAGCATCGCCCGATAAGGCGGCGGAGGCGGACGCAAGCGGGCTGATGGAGCGGCTGGAGGCCATGGAAACAAAGCTGGCTGCAATTGAAAAGGGCGGCTTCACGATAGCCCAGCCTGCCGCGCAGGTGAGCGCACCGGCAGCGGAGCAGACGCAGACGGCCGAACCGCGGCAGACCATTGCGCCCCAACAGGCGGAGACTGCGCCCGCAAAGCCGCAGCCCGAGGCCAAACTGCAGCAGTCCAACGCCAAGGCATTGTGGGAAACGGTGCGCAGGGCAATACAAATAAAGAATCCAACGCTTGCGGTGCTGGGCATGAAGTGCGAATGCCAAATAGAGGGCGACGCGCTGTTTGTCCGCTTCCCGAAGCGCACCATTGCGGATGCGTTCATGAAGCCGGAAATGCTGAAGGTTGCGCAGGACGCGCTCAGCGCCGCGGCAAACGGCATGAGCATACGCTTCGGCGCGGCGGAAATGAAGAACGAATCCGTGGCGGAAACGGCGAAGAAGGCTTTCGGCTCGATGATAGAGATAGTTGAGTGAGCATTGGAAATATGATATAATCATATTTCACGGTAAATAGAAATATATAACTTGAACGGAGGATAATTATGGCAAGGAATGGTTTTCCCGGAGGAATGGGCGGCGGAAATATGCAGCAGCTTATGCGCCAGGCGCAGAAGATGCAGCAGGACATGACCCGCATACAGCAGGAAATAAGCGAGCGTGAGTTCACGGCAAGCGTTGGCGGCGGCGTGGTGAGCGCAACGGTGCTGGGCACCAAGGAGCTCAAGGCTATAACCATAGACCCTTCCTGCGTTGATCCTGACGACGTTGAAATGCTGCAGGATCTTATAATCAGCGCGGTGAACGAGGCCATGCGCGGCGCGGAGGATACCATGAACAGCGAAATGAACAAGGTCACCGGGGGAATGAAGCTGGGCTTCTAAGGGCAAAAAAGAAGGGGCAATAGATGATAGAACCTATAAATACGCTGTGTGCGCAGCTTGCAAAGCTGCCCGGCGTGGGCGCAAAAAGCGCGCAAAGGCTTGCGTATTACATACTGGATATGAGCGAAGCTTCCGCGCGAGAGCTGGCCCAAAGCATTATAAACGCGAAGGAAAAGGTGCGCTATTGCCCGATTTGCGGCAACTATACGGACAGGGAACCCTGCGCCATATGCGCGGACGAAAAGCGCAGCGGCGAAGTGATATGCGTCGTGGAGGACCCCAAAGAGGTTTTTGCAATGGAAAAGCTCCGGGAATACCGCGGGCGTTACCATGTGCTGCACGGGGCCATATCCCCTACCGATGGCATAGGCCCCGGGGACATACGCATAAAGGAGCTTATAGAGCGCGTGGATGCGGGCGGCGTGAAGGAAGTTATCCTTGCCACCAATCCCGATGTTAAGGGAGAGGCCACGGCAAGCTATATTGCCCGCATACTGAAGCCAAAGGGCGTGCGCGTGACAAGAATCGCCCACGGCGTGCCGATAGGCGGCAGCCTTGAATACGTGGACGAAATGACGCTGCTTAAGGCCGTTGAGGGCAGAAGGGAGCTTTAGGGAAAATTTTTTAATATAAAGTTTACTTTTTGCGCAACCTTTTGGGTGCGAAAATAGTTTATTATATTAGAAAGGCAAAACCGCAGGGAAGGAGGCGCTGCCAGGACAATGGAAAAGATAAGGGCAAAGCACATAATTGCAATGCTGCTCATACTTGCGGCCATGGCGGCGCTCTGCGCATGCAATGCGCAGCAGGCGGATGTTCCGCTGGCTTCCGAAGCGGAGATATACGAAATGCAGCGGCTTTACAGGAGCTCTTCCCTGGTGGTGGTTGCAAAGTGCCTGCGCACGCATACGGATGCATCGGGCAACACATGCTGCGATGTGAGCGTTGAACGTACCGTTGCCGGCACGCCGGAGCATCTTGGCAAAACGCTGCATTGCCCGCTTGGCAGCATGAAGGAGGGCGAGGAGTATCTCCTTTACCTTGCCAAGGGCGAGGATGTTTACCAGAGCGAGGATATGGACAGCTTTAAAATAGTTGGCGACACGGCGTTCAGAATAAAGAACGACGTTGTGTATGTTTCCGGCTCCGTAATAGATATGTCCAGCATTGAAACGGCAATATCGCAGGCCGGCAGCATAATATCCGTGCAGAGCGAAAGCCTGTATTATAAAAATATTGCGGCGCTGAGCGAAGGCAGCGACTATATTTTCATAGGCCGCGTTAAGGAAGCCCCGGCAATAAAGCCCATGGCCTTCCGCTCGCATGAAAACGGCGCAACGATAGAAAACGAACTGCCTGCGTCTTTGCTCACGGTTGAAGTTTACGGCTCCGTAAAGGGCTCGCTGAAATACGGCAGCGAGATACAGGTAGTATACTGCCCCACGATGGCGGAAGGCATGATCGATACATCAACGCTCAAGCCCGCCGCGTGCGACCCTGCAAAGCTTCCCGTACCCGTTGAGGGGGACACTTATCTGTTCTTCCTTTCCAAAGGGCCGGACGAAAAGCAGGACTATTACTTTGGTGTGAACCCGCTGCAGCTTATGGCGCAGCTTGACGATAACGACCGCGTGAATGTGGACGGCGCCAACCGCGCGCTCAGCAGCTTCAGGTCGCTTGACGCGGTGGTAAGAAACATTAGGAAAGCGCTTAACGGTTAAAACAAAGAATGAGTATAATTGATATATTATTGCATATTGCGGCCGCAGTGCTGGGCTATGTTATAGGCTCGGTCAATGCGGCTGTTATTATTACCAAATATATTTTGAAGAGCGATGTTAGGGAACGCGGCAGCAAAAACGCGGGCGCGGCCAACGTTACGCGCGTGTTCGGCCCGGTTGCGGGCGGCTGCACGCTGCTGCTGGACATGGCAAAGGTTATGTTCGTAATGTGGCTGGGCGGCGTTATGGCCGGCGAAACCGGAACGGCCACGGCGGCGATAGCCTGCCTTACGGGGCATTGCTTCCCCATATTCTTCGGCTTTAAGGGTGGCAAGGCCGTTGCGGTAACGGCGGGCATAGGGCTTTATATGGACTGGCGGCTGTTCCTTATCTGCATAGGAATATATTTACTGGCGTTCCTTATAAAGAAAACCGCGTCCATAGCTTCGCTTTCTGGCGTAACGTTCATGCCGATAACAATGCTTATACTTGGCGGATTCAGCGCGAGCCAGTACGTTGTGGCGATAGCAGCCGTTGCGTTCGTATGGATAATGCACTGGCCCAATCTTGTGCGCCTTGCGCATCACGAGGAAAAAGCATTCGCCGTGAAAAAAGCGGAGAATGCCGCAAAGACGGAAAAGTAAACGAAGCAAAAATTGGGGGCGGGCAGGATGCCGCTCCTTTTTGTTGCAAAAAGCGGGAATATGCGATATCATTTGTACGCTACAATATAATCAAGGAGAATCGCACAGATGAAACCACGCATAGGTATGCTCATAAGGATGAAAAGCGGGGATAACCATTACGTTATCGGGCAGAGTGACATAAACGCAGTAAAGAACGCGGGCGGGCTGCCCGTATTGATACCTGTTATGAGCTCAACGGAGGATATACCCGAACAGGTAGAAAACATAGATGCATTGTATATTCCCGGCGGGCCGGACATAAACACGCTGCTGTTCGGCGAAGAACCCATAATAGGCATGGGCGGCAGCCGCAGAAGCGACGATATATACGAAATGGAGATGATTCGTCAGGCTGCGGCAAAGAATCTGCCCATACTCGGCGTATGCCGCGGGGAGCAGGTCATAAACATTGCCTTCGGCGGCACGGTATATCAGGACATACCCGCGCAGTATCCAAACGCGCTCAGGCATCGTCAGCCGGATCCGGGCTGCGAAATGACGCACAGCGTTAAGGTTGAAAAGGGTACGGCGCTGTATGCGCTCTGCAACTGCGAACGGCTTGAGGTGAACACGTTCCATCACGAGTCCGTGCGTGAGCCGGGCCGCGGCATAAAGGTGAGCGCCACCGCGCCCGACGGCATAATTGAGGCCATAGAGAGCGAGGATGGCCGCATAATGGGCATACAGTGGCACCCGGAGCTGCTTCAGCAGGAAGGCGGCGTGCATACGGCCGTGTTCAAACGGCTGGTGGAGCTTGCGGGAAAGTAAAAGCGGGGAACAAACGGCAGGAGGGCATTGAAACAGCCATGCTTAACGACAAGGGATTTGACCTTTGGGCTGACGGATACGACAAAAGCGTCGGCATTTCCGATGAGGGAAACACATACCCGTTTGCGGGGTACAAGAAGGTGCTGGGCTATATTTTCCAAGCCGTAATGGAAAAACAAAGCCCAACCGTATTGGACATTGGCTTCGGAACAGGTACGCTGACAACTAAGCTGTATGAGAATGGCTGCTGCGTTTACGGGCAGGACTTTTCGGAAAGAATGATTGAGCTCGCGGCATCAAAAATGCCGAATGCGCATCTGTATCAAGGGGATTTTTCAAACGGACTGGTTGAGCCGCTGCGCAGCCAACGCTATGATTTTATTATAGCGACGTATTCCCTGCACCATCTAACCGATGAGCAAAAGCCCGTATTCATTAACGCATTGCGCGGCTGCCTTAAACAGGGCGGAAGGATTTTGATTGGCGATGTAGCCTTTGAAACACGCGATGAACTTGAAAAATGCAAGAAGAGCGCGGGCGACGAATGGGACAATGACGAAATCTATTTTGTGGCGGAAGAATTAAGGAAATACTTTCCCGAAATCTCATTTATGCCGGTATCGTACTGCGCAGGCATATTAACATTGCAACGGTAGAGTATTCAATAGCTTTGCAACACGCCCCACCGATACTGCGGGGCATATTTACTTTTGGGGAAACACAAACTAAAGGCAGAAAACCGCAGTCGGCTTTCTGCCTTTTTATATTTCGCTTACATCAACTCTTTCGCCATCTGCTCAATCTGTGCTATGGATGCGCTCTTGAGGGCGGATTTGATGGTTACGGTGGTGGGGAGATAGGTTATATCCTTGCTCTTTTCAAGCATGGCTCGCATGACCTTGGCTGCCATGGGCGCCCACGCGCCGTTTTCTATAAAGCCCACGGTGCGGTTCTGATAGTTGCGTTCGGTAAGGTGCTCTATAAACGTGCGCATGAATGGGAATATGTCCGCGTTGTAGGTGGTTGTGGCAAGCACCAGCTTGCCGTAGCGGAACGCATCCTCAACGGCCTCCGCCATGTCGCAGCGGGCAAGGTCGCACAGAACCACCTTTTTGCAGCCAAGCTCATTCAGCTTGTCATTAAGCAGCTCCGCCGCGGCCTTGGTGTGGCCGTATACGGAGGTGTAGGCTATCATAACGCCCTCGCTTTCCGCGCGGTAGCTTGACCAAATATCGTAAAGGTTTATGTAGTGCGCAAGGTTATCCTTCAGCGCGGGGCCATGCAGCGGGCATATTATGGCAATATCCAGCGTCGCGGCTTTTTTGAGCAGCGCCTGCACCTGCGCGCCGTATTTGCCAACTATGCCGATGTAATACCGCCTTGCCTCGCAGTCCCATTCTTCCTCAATGTCCAGCGCGCCAAACTTGCCGAAACCATCCGCGGAGAACAGCACCTTGTCCTTGGCGTCGTATGTTACCATAACTTCCGGCCAATGCACCATGGGCGCGAAAACGAACGTAAGCTGATGCGCACCGAGGGAAAGGCTTTCGCCGTTGGCAACGGCAACCTTGTTTTCTTCCGGTATGGTAATGTCAAAAAAGTCCGCTATCATGGCGAAGGTTTTTGCGTTGCCAACTATCTTGGCATTGGGATATGCGGCAACAAAGTTTGCCACGTTTGCCGAATGATCCGGCTCCATATGCTGCACCACAAGATAGTCCGGCTCGCGTCCGTTCAGCGCTTCCTTAACATTGGAAAGCCATTCTTCGCCGAAGTGCGCGTCCACCGTATCCATAACGGCTATGCGCTCATCCATAATTACATATGAGTTATACGCCATGCCGTTTGGCACGATATATTGCCCCTCAAACAGGTCAACGTCATGGTCGTTCACGCCAACGTATATTATGTCCTTGGTAATGCTGGAAATCATTTGTGTTCCTCCTTGTATATAAAGCTTATTTGTTGAAAATGTAGTCTATTATCCTAATATAAAGCGCGGGGACCACGCCGAAGCTGTACGGCACGTTCAGCCGCTCCGTGCTTTGGTGAAAATCCTTGCCCCAGCCGCCCAGCACTATGCCGGGCACATGCAGCGCCTTCAACGCCTGCATGGGGAAGCTGTATGTTATGTTCGCCCCGGCAAGGTTATTGAACAGCGCTTCGTGGTTCGCCTCCTCACTAAGGCCGGTATAGCTCATGTCCGAAAGGCCCATGTAATAATCCTTCAGCGCCAGCTTTTCGCCAAACTCCCTTTCGGCATAGGCTATTATGTTCTCCGCGGCGCAAAGCAGCTTATGCGCGTCCGCATCGGCTGTATCCATATACACGTCCGGATAATAGGGCGGTATGAACGCAATTATTATCGTGGGCCGCTTGTCGCTGTATTGCTCGTAAAGGCAGCGCACAAGTTCAATGCTTATGTCCTGCAATTCAGTCTTTTGTTCCGCAAGGCTGCGGGCAAGGGCGGCAAGGCGCGCGTCTATGTCGTCCTGCTCCGCCTTAACGGCGGCGTAAAGTTCCGCGTAGGTAATAACGTTCGGCTCAAAGTCCCGCGTGGCAATGGGGCGGGGCATAAGCTGCTCATATCGGCGCATATCCTGCCGCCGTTTTTTAAGCACGGCGGAAAACGCATCATACGCCAAGGCCTTCAGCCGCTCCGTTATGCCCTCCGGGTCAAGGTCAAGTGTGAGCAAACTGTAATAAGATACCGCATACATGGGTATGGATACGGAGTAGTTGGCCTTGAGATCCTTCATTTTTAGACATACCGCCGGCGGGGTGCATTCGCCGCGCATATGCTCGCAGTAATCCGCATTCATGGCAAGGCGGGCGTATACGGCGGCGTTCAGGGCGTTTGCGTCAAGCCCTACGAAGGGCTCGTCCGCGTGGCAGCCCTTGCCCGCGCAAAAGAACAGCGGCATAACCTTGCCCGTTGCGCCGTAATGTATATAGCGCGTTGGGTCGTGTGCCATGTCGTCATTGAGATAGCATTCGCTCAGCAGCAGCGCGCGGTAATGTAAGTTTCGCTCGGCAGCAAGCTTATTTAAGAAAGGCGCGGCGGTGAGCATGCCTTCGGAGTTCGTTTCCTCTCCGCATACGGCAACATATAGAAGATTCCCCTTCAATGCGGATATATCCTCGCTGTAGTGCCGCAAAAGCTCAATTATAAGCGCATGGCCGAATTTCATATCCGCGCTGCCGCGGCCGAAAAGCCAATCCCCGCTTTCGTAATCCTGCCTGCACTCTTCGCTCATGGGCAGTTCGCCTATGCGCGCGGTGATGGCGTCCATGTCGAATGCAATGTCCTTAAGCTGGGCGTATTCGTCCGCATCAACAACGTCGTAATGTCCGGTAAGTATTATCGTGTCTCCCGCGGCGCCGCCGCACATGAGCGCGGCCACGATATAGCGCCCAAGCGGGTCTCCGGCCACGGGAACGGTGAATATGTTTTCACTGTGCGCCTTGAAATAATCAAGCTCGCGAAGCATATCGAGTATAACTTCCGCGCCCTGTATCTCCTCCGCCGTGCCGGATATGCTTTTTGCCGCCATCAGGCGGGAAAGATTGCGCCGTATGTTAGCCTTGTCTATCATAGCGTGCCGCTCCGTTTTTTCAGATTCATACATAATGATACAATAACCGCGCCCGAAAAGCTATACATAAAATTAAGGCCGAGCCCGATATGGGTTCAGCCCAATGCGCATATTATGCATTACAGCATCAGCTTTTTGTATGATGCCGCCAATTCCTCCAGCGCGCTGAAGAACGCCAGCGCCTCCGCGCGGCTCAGTCGCTCCCTGCGGGCGGCAAGCGGCTGACCGTAAGGATCGAATGCGGCTATGCCCTCGCTTGTCAGCTCCGCCATCACCTCGCGCACAAGCGCGGGGTCTTTCTTTATAACGGAACGGTACTTGTTCTGGTAGCGGAGCATGCTGCGCGTGTCCCCGTTGCCCATTGCAAGGGTGCAGCTGCGCACGCTTATGCCTTTTGCCCGCTGGGCAAGTATTGTGCGCAGCATTGCGCGCACCTCGTCCCGCTCAAACGGCACAAATGCCGCACTGCGGCAAAGCTCGCTTTCAACATCGCCCTGCTTTATGCGCTCGTAATAATAATTGCGTATGCTGTTTGGCTTGCGGCCGGTTTGGGCCGCCACGTCCTCAAATACGCTCCTCAGCGCCCTGCCGTCCTGCCGCGCGGCCTGCGCCGCGCTCAGCAGCAGCCTATCCTCCTGCTGCGTCCAGCCGCCCTTTGCGGCGGTTTCGCTTTTACAGCTTTCCATATATTTCTTCCCCCTGTCGGATTTTAACAGTATTATTGCCGCTTATCACAATAATATACATATTCATGCACAGGGGAGGGTAGCACGCGCAAACCTCTGCGGCTCAATCTACTCTAACGCTTATTTCGCCCGTGGAGACGTGCTCCGTTGTCCCGTCGTCAAAGCGCACCACAAGGCGGCAGTCGTCGTCTATGGCAATGGCCTTCCCGTGCCGCGTGAGCGAGGGGGAGATAACGGATATGCTTTTGCCCGTAACCATGCTGCGCCGCCGGTATTCGTCAAGAAAGCTGCGTGAATCAATATGGGCATATTCGCCGAACAGTTCCTCTAAGAAAGCTGCCGCAAGAGAGGAACGGAGCTCCTGCCTGTTACCATAAGGCAGCAGCGCACCCGCCACCGCGCTTATGTCTGCGGGGAAGCCGCCAAAAGGCTCGGTTATGTTCACGCCCGCGCCTATAACAACGTATTCACTGAGCGCATCTGCATCAAACGCGCTTTCGCACAGTATTCCGCACACCTTTTTGCCGCGCACGAATATGTCGTTCACCCATTTTATGCGGGCGTCGGCGTTCACGGTGCGCTCTATCGCCCGCGCCATTGCAACGGCGGCCATAGCCGTTACGAAAACCATGCCTTCCGCCTTCATGTGCGGCCGTATGAGCACGCTTATGTAAAGCCCTTCGGCATCGGAATAAAAGCTGCGCCCAAGCCGCCCGCGTCCCGCGCTTTGCCGCCGGGCTATTATAATGCGGCCTTCTTCGGCGCCCGCGCGGGCAAGTTTTTTAAGGTATGTGTTGGTTGAATCAAGCTCGTCAAACAGCGTAATATCAAGCCTGCCGGCTAATTCCTTAGGGCAGATATCAAGTATGCCTTGGGCTGAAAAGCTGCTCATAGGTGCGTTTTGGCATACTTTTCGCGCTCATATTCCGGCACAAGGCTGCCGCCCGTGGCCCAGGCAATATGCACGGCGTTTTTCATGTTCAGCCCGTGCGCGCGCATGTACGCCTTCCCTTCTTCATAAGTATAAAGCCCAACGGGCCCCGCGAACGCCGCGCAGGCGGAGGGCTCCGCGAACAGCCCCTCGCTTTCTATCAGCGATCGCATGTAATCGAACAGCTTCGCATCCTCCACCGTAACTTCACCGCTCAAAAGACCGCGCATTACCTTACCTACAAAGCCGGACGCTCTGCCGACAGCAAGCCCGTCCGCTTCCGTTTTGCCGCTGAGGCCGATGTCCTGCACGCATATTTTGTTATCAAGCCCCGTCGCCATGCCAAGCACTATGCACGGCGCAAGTGTGGGCTCAACGAAGAACACATGCGCATTGTCGCCGAATATGGTTTTCAGCCCGAATGCTACCCCGCCCGGGCCGCCGCCCACGCCGCAGGGAATGTATACGAACAGGGGATGCTGAGCATCTATGGTTACTCCTGCTGCGTCAAGCTGTGCCTTCAGCCGAACGGCTGCAACGCTGTATCCCATGAAAAGATCTACTGAGTTTTCATCGTCCACAAAATAACTCATCGGATCCGCTGCGCTTGCGGCTCTGCCGCGCTCCACGGCGGCTGAATAATCTGATGGGTACTCTATTACCGTAACGCCCTTCTGCCTGAGCAGCGCCTTCTTCCATTCGCGTGCGTCCGCGCTCATGTGCACCGTTGTGCGGAAGCCGAGCGCCGCGCTCATAACGCCTATGGAAAGGCCAAGGTTGCCCGTGGACGCCACCTGCACGGAGTATTGCGAAAAGAACTTCGTAAACCGTTCCTCCGCAAGCACGGCGTAATTATCGCTTTCCTTCAAAAGACCCGCATTTATGGCAAGCGTTTCGGCGTGCTTCAGCACCTCATATATGCCGCCGCGCGCCTTTATGGAGCCGGATATGGGCAGATCGCAGTCCCGCTTGACATACAGCGTGCCTTCTATGGGCGCGCCGTATTCGTGATGCAGCCGCCAAAGCATTGCCGGCGTTTCCGTAAGCGGGGATTCTATCAGCCCGCCCGCTGCCGCAGTCTGCGGGAATTTGAGCATTATATACGGCGCGAAGCGTTTAAGCCGCGCTTCCGCCTCCGCCGTGTCGCTGCGGGTTATGTCAAGCCTGCTCAGCGCGTCTTTAGCCGCAGTAAGGTTGGGGTTTATCCATAGCATCGGCTGAGCCTTGCTGAGTTTTTCTATTATCGGGTCCATGTGTCGCTCCTTACTGTATAATTTTAGGTTAGAATAAAAGCTGTCCCCGTTTACGGGGAAAGTGCCGCGGCGCAGCCGTGACGAAAGGGGAACTGCTCAAAGATGCCAAGTGTCGTGAGATGTTCCCCCTCAGTCTGTTCGCTATCGCTCACAGCCAGCTCCCCGGCCGGTGGAGCCTTTTGGTTTTATGTTAAGCCAAAGTGTTCTTCCGCCGTTTTCAGCGTGTGTTCAACTGTGCTTGACGCATCGCGTTCAATGTAAAAACAGCCGCTGCGCTTTATGCTGTCGTATACCGCGCAATTGAGCCGCTCAAGCACGGCGTTGCAGCGCCGCTTTGCCGCAGTGGGATCGGATGCGCTGCTTATGAAGCGCGTGAAGCCCTCGTGATCCGGCCTGCCGCAGTAATCGTCTATCAGGTTTTTAGGCTCCTTTATAAGGAACAGCACCCGTTCCGGTTCGGTAAGCGCTTTGATTTGCTCCGGCGTGAAATGGGCGTCGCACACCACTTTGCGCTTTTCGCTCAGGCGGATAAGGTCAAGCAGAATAAAGCCGAGCTGTTCGCGGTTGTTGCCCTCAAGCCAGCTTAGATATTCTTCCTCGCTCCTGCCGAAGAACTCGTCCGCCGATGCAAAGCGCCTGTTCATAGACGGCTGAGCAACGGGGGCGGACAGCGCTATATGCTCATCAAAGCGCGCGTCGGCATCATAGAGCAAAAAGCCGTGCTTTTCGGCCAGCGCGCGGCTGAGCGTGCTTTTGCCGCCGCATGCCGTGCCGCATACGAAATAGACGTTTTTCAGATATTGTTTAAGTATGTTATCCTGAATATTCATGATGATTCTCCTATCGAATAAAGTATGTTTTGCCATCCTTGCGGCGCAAGACCGTTTACCGATAGCCCCGCGCCCATCATGCCATCCTTAATTTGGTGTAACTTAGCATATGCCGCTCCTTTGGTTGTAGTTATTTGTTGGTGAATGTTGACTCCCTCAATGAGGAAGCCTTTTGAGCGCTGCACAAACTCCCATATTGAGCCTGCCCTGAAAGGGGAGGTGGGTTTTGCGAAGCAAAAGCCGGAGGGGTTGTAACGGAATTGCACTTATTTACGTCAACCCCTCAGTCAGCTTCGCTGACAGCTCCCCGTCCGGGGAGCCTTTTGGCGTTGCAGAACTCCGCCCCAAAAGCTGTCCCCGCAAGCGGGGAAAGTGGTACGGTGTGCCGAAAGGGGTGAAGCTAAAAGCCGCCAAGCGCCGCGGCTATTCTCCCGCGGACAATCCGCAGATGGAGAAAGTGTACGCTTTCATAAGCTGATTACCCGTTTTCCAGCCCATCCAGCGCCTCCTGCGCCTGTTCCCATTGGGAATAGAGCTTGTCGAGCTGCGCCTTCTTTTCGTCTATGGTGCGGCTGAGTTCCGCCGCCTTAACGTAATTGGTGGCAACTTCGGGGCTTGCCAGCTTTTCTTCAAGCCTGCTCAGTTCCTCTTCCGCCGCGTTCACCCTGTCCTCCGCGCGCCTTAATTCCCCGCTTGCGCGGTTTATGGCGCTTTGGCGTTCGCGCTTGGCGCGGTAATCTTCGCCCGCCTGTGAACGCTGCGCGGGCTTTTCGGCGGCCGCCTTCGCTTCGCGCTCCTGCTTGGCGGCAATGTAGTCCGCGTAGCCGCCAATGTAGCTTTCTATGCCGCTTTCCGTCATGCTCAGCACCCTGTCCGCAAGCCGCTCAACAAGATAACGGTCGTGCGTAACGATGAGCATAGTGCCTTCGTATTCTTCAAGCGCGCCTTCAAGCGCCTCCCGCGAATCTATGTCCAGATGGTTCGTTGGTTCGTCCAGCAGCAAAAGGTTGGATCCGCTCAGCATCAGTTTTAACAGCTTCACCCGCGCCACCTCGCCGCCGGAAAGCTTTTCAAGCGGCTTGAACACATCGTCCCCGCGGAAAAGGAACGCCGCCAGCGCGCAGCGTATCTCCGTATCGCTCATGCGGGGATAGCTGTTGCGTATTTCCTCTATCGCCGTAACCTCTCCGCTAAGCCCCGCGGCGTTCTGCTCGTAATATCCCGGGTGCACGTTCGCGCCGAGATAATATGTTCCCGCGTCCGGCTTAAGCTTGCCCATAAGTATTTTCAGCAGCGTTGTTTTGCCGCAGCCGTTCGGCCCAAGCAGGAATACACGTTCGCCCTTTTTTATAAGCATATCCGCGTTGCGAAAAACGCTTTTGTCAAACCGCTTCGCCAAGCCCTTTGCAACAACCACGTCGTTGCCGCTCACCGCGTCCGCATGGAAGCGGAAATGTATGCTGTCTGTATTCCGCTCCGGCGCAACAAGCGTTGCGCGCAGCTTATCGGCCTGCTTCTGCTTGCTGGCGGCGGTTATAAAATTGTGCTCCTGCCCCCAGCGGCGCTGCTGCTCCACTATGCTCTCTATGCGGCGTATCTCCTTCTGCGTATTTACGTAGCGGCGGCGCAGCATCTCCTGCTCGTCCGCCATCAGCTCGCGGTGGCGGGTGTAGTTGCCCTCGCTTACAAAAAAGCGGGTGTTCTTTATTTCCATTGTGCGGCGCGTTACCGCGTCCAGAAAATATCTGTCGTGCGATATTACTATGAACGCGCCCTGATAAGCTTTAAGAAAGTCCTCAAGCCATGCTATCGAGTCCATGTCCAGATGGTTTGTGGGTTCGTCCAGCAGCAGTAATTGCGCCCCGCTTAAAAGCACCTTTGCAAGCTGCGCCTTGTTGCGCTGCCCGCCGCTCATGTCCCCAAGGCGCTTTGTAAGCTCCTCTTCGGTGAACCCAAGGCCCATTAGCGCGGAGCGGGTGCGGCTTCGGTATGTCATGCCGCCGTTGAACTCATATTCTTCCATCAGCGCATGCTGGCGCTTTATAAGCGTATTCAGCCGCTCTCCTTCGGCACTGGCAAGTTCCGCATCAACCCGCTTCAGCTCCTCCTCCGCGTCCATAAGCGGCCGGAAGGCTTCAAGCGTTGCGTCGTACACGGTTTGGTTGGTGTTCGCAATGGTCTGGGTCATGCTCATTATGCGGGCGTTTTTTGCGCGGAAAAGCTCGCCCGCGTCGTAACCTTCCTCCCCGAGCAGTATGCGGAACAGCGTGGTTTTGCCGCAGCCGTTCACGCCAACCAGGCCAACCCTGTCCCTTTCGCCTATTTCAAAGGAAACGCCGTCAAAAAGCAGCCTTTCCACAAATTCTTTCTTTAAGTCGTGTGCCGATATTATTGGCATAATGCCTTTTCTTCTCCTGTGCTTTAATGTTACGGGTGCAGCAGCCAAATGCCGCGCCCTTTTTTGCGGGCGTATTCAACGGTGTTCTTCGTTCCGCCCGGACGGTGGTCGTATATGGCTATCAAAAGCCCGCTTGAATCAACCATGTATGCGTTGCGGCGCATGTATGCATACGGCGTATAGCTTTCCGCGCACACGGTTGCCTTGTCCGCGCGCAGCACTATCGTATCGAATCGCTTCCTGAGTTCTCCCCTAAGGTTCATGTTGAAGGTGGGGAAGGGCAGCGCAAGCTCAAGCGTTATGTCCATATGAGTTCGCTTTAATTCCAACACCGCCTCCGCTGCGTACATATCCGCGCCCAGCGCCCCGCCGGCGATAAAGTGCGTGTATCCGCAGCCGTATGCCTGAAGTATCATTTTGCTAAGCTCCGCCTTGAGCACGAAACAACGCATGTCTGCTTCGTTATATCCCCACGGCAGCTTTTCCGGCCTGTGTCCCGTGAAGCAGGCCGTGCTTTCCCGCGGCATATCAATAGCGGTTATGGACCTTTTCCGCAAAGCCCATAAAGTCCTTAAGCTCTATTACGTCCCCGCCGTCCAGCACCATTTTGCCCGTGAAGCGGCCGAATACCTGATGCTGATCGCTTTCGATTATAAGCGCATTGGTGCGCGCCGCGCGGTCTATAACGGGCACGAAGTCCATTTCAAAGCGCCCGTCATCGCTTGTGAATGTCCAGGGCTTGGTGTAGCTGTCCGCAGGTATATTAAAGTTGACCTTGGAAAGCTTGTGCGCCATGCCGTCGTATATTATCATGTTTTCGCTTGCGGCGGAAGTGTCGCCGAAGCCATAGCCTATATTGAACCCAACGCGGTGCCCGTTCACCGTTCCGTTGCCGTTGCCCCAGTACCATGTGTTGTCGTATGTCCAAACGCCGCGGCCCCAGTCCAGCGTTGCAAAGCTGCCCTCTTTGCTGAAATCATATGCTTTCCCGCCAAGGCGCATGAAGCCGTTTGCACGCATGCAGTTTATCTTCTGGTTATAATAAAACGCCTTCGGCTTTTCAAACGGGGTGGCTATCACCATGCTGTGCTGCGGCTCATCGGTCAGCGTTAGCTCCGCTTCAAGCGTTTCATCCCGCAAGAATTTATGGAATACGCAGCTTATGTGCCGCACGCCGTCCGCTGCTTCAAAGCGCATATTCACGCGGCTGTCCGTGTAGCTTGTAACGCCCGCGGCGGAGGTTTCGGGCAGCTTATATTTGCCCATCGGGAACGCCGTAATTACGGACGTGGTCTGCTCCCACGGCTTTTCAAAGTCCAGCACGCTTGCGGAGATCAGCCCCATGTAGCCGTTGTCCGCAATGGTCAGCGCCAGCGCGAAGCGGTCGTTTGAAATAAGATAGTAGTCCCATTCCTTTATGCGGATGGGGTGCGCCTTTATATCCGCGCGGGAATACCGGCTTATGAGCGAGCGCGCCCAGCCCGGCTCTGCAATGTTTCCGTTCTTATCCAGTAGCGCTGCGCTTTTTACTATCTCGTGCTGCATGGGCAATACCTCCGTAAATGCATGTATTACATATAGTATAAGTATAAGCGTTTTTCCCCGCCATAGCAACGGGAGAGGGGACAAATTTGTTAACAAACCATGTCCTTCTCGACAAATAGTGCCATAAAGGCTATAATTTAGCTATGGAAAAGAAATGGCAAAAGCGGCGCGAAAGAAGCGCGCGCATAAAATTGTTCTTCAAGCGGGTCAGGCTGCCCCTGTTAACGGTGGGCGGCACGTTCCTGACAGCGTTCATAATCATCCCTCTTGCCCTTGGCGCATACGAAGCACGGGCGGAAAGCATAGAGGTCACGGCGCCGAATAAGCAGGCGCAGCCTTCCGCGCAGGTGGGCGATATTCAGATAGCTACGCCCGAGCCGATGATGACGGCGGAGCCGCTCCCAACCGAAAGTACGGAGGGCTTTACGGCCCCTACCGACGCGCCCGATGATATGCAGCAGTATGCCCCGCTTGTGTTTGAACAGCGGGACGAAGCCGTGCGCGCATTGCAGCAGCGGCTTATGGATCTATATTACATGGGCAGCGATGAAACAACGGATTACTACGGTCCCGTTACGCGGGATGCGGTCATGAGCTTCCAGCGGGCGCACCATTTGAAGGAGACGGGCGATGCTGACGAGCAGACGCAGCAGATACTTTTCAGCTCCGCCGCGCAAAGCTACATAATCAATCAGGGCTGCTCGGGAGAGGATGTGCTTACCCTCCAGCATGAGCTGAAGGAGCTTGGCTATTACGGGGACAAGCTTAACGGCTATTTCGGCACGGCTACCGGCCGCGCAACAGCCGCATTCCAGAAAAAGAACAAGCTTGAAATAACCGGCGAGGCGGATTATTTTACGCTGGAGCTGCTGTATTCCCCCAAGGCGAAGCCGCTCATTGACCCAACGCCCACGCCCACGCCTACACCAACGCCTAAGCCCACCAAAACGCCTAAGCCGACAAAAACGCCCAAGCCCGGCAAGACTACCGCGCCGGACGCCACAAGCAGCGCCACCGTACTGGAAAGCAGCGCCCCAACTTCCGCGCCCACGTCCGCGCCCTCCACACCCGCGCCAAATTACGGCGGCGGAGTATCGGACTTCATAGCCCTTGCAAAGCAGCAGATAGGCGTGCGCTACGTACTCGGCGGCAAAGGGCCGGATAAGTTCGATTGCTCCGGCTTTGTGTATTACTGCTTAAAGCCCCTTGGCAAGATGACGCGCTATTATAACTCCGCCGGTATGGGGCAGATTGATTCCTGGCCCACGGTTTACGGCAAGGAGAATTTGCAGCCGGGCGATTTGATATTCTATAAATCCGAAGGCTCGGATACGCGCATAACCCACGTTGCCATATGGCTTGGCGGCGGCAAGCTTATACACGCATCCGCAAGCGAAGGCTGCGTATGCATAACAAGCTGGGGCGGCTGGAGCGACCGTAACTTCCTTTACGGCAAAAGGGTATTTTAATAATCAATTTATAAAAGGAACGGTATCAAAGCATGAAGAAGTTTTTTGAAGAATTCAAGGCGTTTGCCATAAAGGGCAACGCGATGGACTTAGCAGTCGGCATGATGGTCGGCGCGGCGTTCACAAGCATTGTAAATTCCCTTGTGAACAACATCATCTCCCCGCTGATTGGCCTGCTTGTTAAGGTGGACTTTTCCGACCTTGTGCTGAAAATAGGTGAGGTGGACGTTCAGTACGGCGCGTTCATAATGGCTATAATCAATTTCCTCATTGTTGCGCTTGTGCTTTTCTTCGTGGTCAAGGCCATGAATATGCTCAAGGGTATAGGCAAAAAGCCCGTTGCGGAAGCCCCCGCCGCGCCCACGACCAAGGTTTGCCCCTTCTGCAAAAGCGAAATCGCCATCGACGCCACCCGCTGCCCGCATTGCACCAGCGAGCTGGGCAAATAATTTATTCCGATATAAAGCAAAAGCCTCCGTTCGGCTATCCGTCCGGAGACTTGTTTTTTATTCCGCTTTTTCCTTCCAGTATTCAAGCTTGGGCAGCATTTCGCCCATGTATTGGCGCACGCGCTCCTCGGGCCATTCTTCGCTTGCCATGTGGTTCACGCAGAAATCTATGAGCGTGTTCATGTCAAGATATTTGAACTTGCCGTCATTATAGCACCATTTGCAGTATTTTTCGTTTATGTCCCCGTCAACCTCGCGGCTCATTAGCGAATCCTCAAGCGGCATGCCGCAGCATTGGCAAACAAGCTTCTGCGGGGAGCCGAGCAGCGTGTTTATGGACACGTCAAAAAACCGCGAAAGCAGCTTCAGCGTTTCCGTATTGGGCACGGTTTCGCCATTCTCCCAGCGGGACACGGCCTGCCGCGTTACGAATAGCTTCTGCGCCAACTCATCCTGAGAAAGTCCGTTTTTCGTCCTCAGTTCATATAAAATATTACCTGTTTCCATGTTTATCGCCTCCATACGGCATTACTATATCATTAAAATCGCCCGCGGTAAAGCAACGCGCTGTTGCGCAATTCATGCGCCGTGGAATTGGTGCGCACTCCGTTCTGCATTTGTTTGTAGAATTGTTTTTGTATACTAAAACAAGTTAAATTGAATATATTACAAATTATGTTGCTATTGCGTTAACTATTGGTTATAATAAAGTATCGATATTCCTATCACTATATCTAATAAAAGGAGGAACACCGACCAATGAAGCTGAAACGAACAATTATCTCCATTGTGGCGCTTATGCTTGCCGTGTGCCTTATGCCTACGGCGCTTGCGGCCACATGGTATCTTGAGGATGGCGACATAACCGTCATTGCGGACGAAAACGGCCAATCCGTTAAGCAGGGCAGTAACAGCGCCGTTGCGGATAGCGACACTGTTATCACCCAGCGGGACAGCGAGAAAGCGACGGACAATACCATAACCGTTTCCACGGAAGGGGACGCGGAAGCGAACATAACGATAAAGGATATAAACATCGCTTCCGGTGCGGACAGCGCAATAGACGTCGGCGATTCCAACCTTAACCTTACGGTTGAAGGGGAAAACAAGCTGAATGCCGATGGCGACAGCGCTGCGCTGCGCGTGTCCTCCGGCGATTTAACAATAGACGGCACGGGTTCGCTCACCGCGGAGCATAACGGCAGGGAAGGCATATTGCAGGACTCCGCCAAAATAGGCAGCAACGCGGGCGAGGATATGTCCGGCAATATACACATTACCGGCGATGTTACCGTTACGACCGGCGGCAATAATTCGGTCTATCATGACAGCGGAGTACCCGGGGATGAAAAATTTGGAACGCTTTCCGGCGGCGCGGGCATAGGCGCGGGCGCAATAACGGAGGACGAGAACAGGAACGCCCAGGGCGGCAACATGAGCGGAACCATCACCATAGACGGCAACGCCACGGTCAACGCATCCGCCGGCAACAAATACGGCGCGGGCATAGGCACAGGCCGCGTAAGAACATGGCGCAGCCCATGGATGAACCTTGATGATGGCGGCGATATGAGCGGCACCATCACCATAGGCGGCAACGCCAAAGTTACCGCTAAGTCCGAAGGGAGTGCCGCGGGCATGGGTACCGGCGGAGAAGGCGAGATGAGCGGCACCATAAACATAGGCGATAATGCAAGCGTTAACGCGGACAGCACCGGCAGCGGCGCGGGCATAGGCAGCGGCCTTTGGGGCGGCATGAGCGGCACCATAGACATAGACGGCAACGCCGACGTTACCGCCACCAGCAATAGCGGTGCAGGCATAGGCAGCGGCAATGATTCCGACGTTAGAAAAACCGGCACAATAAATATAGGCGGCAATGCGAAGGTGTTCGCGTTTTCGAAGTATGATGGCGCGGGCATAGGCGGCGGCAACGAGGGAAACATGAACGGCACCATAAACATTCGCGGCAACGCGAAGGTCATTGCTGCAAGCGGACGCAAAGGCGCGGGCATAGGCGCGGGCGATGAAGAGAATCTGAACGGTACCGTGACCATAACCGATAATGCAGACGTTACCGCGGTAAGCGGAAAGAACGGCGCGGGCATAGGCAGCGGTTGTGAAGTATCCTTCAAAGGAACAATAATAATCAGCGGCAACGCGAAAGTTACAGCGCGTACGGGCGTAAGCGAATATGACGGCAACCTATATACCTTTGCGGCGGCGCTCGGCGCGACGGATGACAACGTTTTCAACGGCAATATAATGATACTTGGCAACGCGAAGCTTACCACGGGCGTAGTGGAAAAGAACAGCGTTACGCGCGAAAACCCGCTGGGCAAGCTGCTTGAGAATATGAAAGGCTATATCGGCAGCGACTGCAACAGGGTCGAGCATTACGGCCATGTGTTCATAAGCGACACGGCAACCATCAACGGCATTTCCGGCACGGATAAAACCACGCTGAACGGATATATCAACGGCGGCAACGGTACGGATATAATCCCCGCGCAGGTGGAGGTTCTGCCCAACGGCGACATAAATCTTATAACAGAGCGCGACGGCATAACCGTGTCCGATACCATGTTCAACGGCAGCACAGTTTTCCCCACGGAACCGGGCGAATACATAATAACCAAGGTAGTTACCGTGGACGGCAAGGATATAACGGTTCCCCTGGGAACGCTTATAATCCCCGAACCCGAACCCGCTCCCCAGCCCGTGCCCATGGCGTACCATGAGCGCATTCAGCTTTACCGCGTTGCCGATAAGCAGGGCAGAAGCATTGCCTATAAAGCCGTGCAGAAGGGCGGCGTGCTCACCATTACGACTGATGAAAAGGAAGCCCAGCTTATAATAGAGCACGGCGGACTGTTCGCGCTCAGCAGGCAGGGCATTACCAAGATAGTGTTCGTTACCGCGTCACAGAAGAGCGTTATAAGCGTCAGCGTGGCAATGGAAAAGGGCAGCGGCGAATTTGTGCTGCTGCACGGCTCCCGCAAGGTGAAGCTCACCATAGCGGGCGCAGCCGTGGATGCGGACGGCATACTCATTAAGGAATAAAGCGCATATACCTTCCCCCAACGAATGGGCTGGCTGCACCGCGGCCGGCCCGTTTTAATATATTTTCTGCGGCTATTGATTATCAGGCAGATTGTAGGTAATATAATACCTGTACGGTTTGGATTATTTGTTATCGGAAGGAGAGATGTTTATGACTAAGCTATTTGAAATACTCGGCACGTTTTTTGCAGGGACAACGCTTATTGTTTATATTTGCATATTTCTGGGGAAAATACTGGAGGTTACGCTCTGTACTCTTAGAATAGTGCTCATAAACCGCGGCGAACGCGCGATAGGCGCGCTGCTTGCGCTGATAGAGATAACGCTTTGGCTCATAATAGCGGGCAACGTGCTGAGCAATTACCAAAGCGACCCGTGGAAAATGGTTGCCTACGCGCTTGCGTATTCATTGGGCAACTACGCGGGAAGCTGGCTTGAGGAAAGGCTTGCTTTCGGCCTATGCTCCATACAGTGCGTTGTTATGGAGGCGGAAACGGCGGATAAAATAGGCGATGCGCTCCGTGCGCACGGGTTCGGACTGAGCGAGATGAAGGTTCAGGGCAGGGACGATACCGATAGATATATGCTCATGTCAACCCTGCGCCGCAAGCTTGCGCCCGAGGCCATGGATATAATCAATTCCGTTGCGCCCAATGCTGTAATAACCGTGAGCGATGTTAAAAGCCTGCGCGGCGGATATATGCGCCAAAGCGCGGGCCGCAGGTCGAGGAATGGGAAATAAAGAGCTGTTCGGCATAAAAAGCACAATGCTGCGCCCCGTATGCGGGCGCTGCTTTTATATTGTGCTTTTCCTGCGCGGTATGCGTGGTGTATAATAGAATAAGTTTATGCGAAATTATGGAGGTATTACCATGAGCGAATGTATGCTTGCAACGCAGAGCGATGCGCCGGTGCGCCTTGCCGCGGCATCGCCGGAAATAGTATTGGGAGACCCTAAGGCCAACGCTGCCGCAGCAATAAGCGCAATACGCCGCGCGGAGAAGGCTGAGGCGGACTATCTTGTGCTGCCGGAGCTTTTCCTTTGTGGGGCAACGCTTGGCTCCCTTATGGAGCATCCGCTCATGCTCAACGCCTGCCGCGAAGCGCTCGGCGCCGTGGCGGAGGCCACTAAGCATACCTGGCTTTTTGTTAGCATAGGCCTGCCGTATATGGTTGATGGCCGCGTGCGCAGCTGCATTGCGCTGCTCAGGGGCGGCAGGATATATGCCGTTATACCCGCTTCCCGCGGCGCGGCAAATCCGTTCGGCTTTGCGCCTGCCGTTCCGCGCGGGGCGGCGTCCCTGTCCACACTAACGCCAATACCGCGCCTGAGCGTGGGCTTCGCGGGGCAGATATTTGCCAAGGGAGAGCCGAGGGAGGGGCACATCATGCTGCTTTCCGGCGCAATAAACGCCACGGCAAAAAGCTACGGCGCGGTCAGGAGCAGCCTTGCCGCATACAGCGCGCGCACGGGCATGGCCGCCGCAATGGCGCTGCCATCCCGCGGGGAAAGCACAACGGCGTTTGTGTTCGATGGGTACTGCGCAATAGCCGCAAACGGCGAAATACTGGCCGAATCCGAGCCACTTTCGCGCGATGCGTTCGTTTATGCGGACGTGTGCATAGATAAGCTGAGCGCCTTTGAACCGTTTACCGAGGCGGAGGAGGAAGGCTACGTTTCAAACGACCCTGATAAGGCTCAGGCGCAGCTCAGGCGGCTTTTCGCGCTGCAAAGGGCGGCGCTTGTGCGCAGGGCGGAGCATATTCATGCAAAGGGCTTTGTTATAGGCGTAAGCGGGGGGCTGGACAGCGCGCTTGCGCTGCTGGTGGCGTGCGCGGCGGCGGACGAAATGGGAATAGGCCGCGGCATGATAACCGGCGTATCCATGCCGGGCTTCGGCACAACGAGCCGCACCAAGAACAACAGCCGCGCCCTTGTTGAAGCGCTTGGCTGCAAATATAGGGAAATATCCGTTGCGGCGGCCTGCCGCGAGCATTTTGCAAATATAGGCCACGACGAGCGCAACCACAACTCCGTTTACGAAAACGCGCAGGCGCGCGAACGCACCAAGATACTGCTTTCCATTGCCAATGAGGAAGGGCTGCTGGACGTCGGTACCGGCGATTTGAGCGAGGCCGCGCTCGGCTGGACCACCTTCGGCGGGGATCACCTGGCGCAATACGGCGTGAATGCATCGGTACCAAAGACGATAATACGCCGCGTGGTGGCGGCGGTGGGCGCGGACTTCGGCGCGGATGCGGACGCAATACTGCGCGATATTCTGACCACGCCCGTAAGCCCCGAGCTTCTGCCCGCAAACGGCGGGGAGATAAGCCAAAAGACGGAGGAGCTGGTGGGCAGCTATGAACTGCACGATCTGTTCTTATACTATTTCCTTAAAGGCAAGGGACCGAAGGAGCTTTACGACATTGCCATCGGCACGCTGGACTTTGGGGAGGAGGAAGTGTATAAAACGCTCGGCACGTTCCTGAGAAGGTTCTTCTCACAGCAGTTCAAGCGCAACTGCGCGCCGGAAGCGCCGCTTGTTTGCCTGTCGATAGCGCCAAGCGTATGGAACATGCCAAGCGACATGGCAAGCGAAGCGTTCATGGCGGAATACGAGCGGATAAAGAGAAGGCAAAGCTGACGCGATGGAAATTATTGACGACCTTCAGCGGGATGGGCTTGTTATCGTGCGCTCCGATTCCCGCTTTGCATACGGGCATGACGCGGTGCTGCTGACTGACTTTGTGCGCGCGCATGCCGGCGAACGGTATTTGGATATTGGCACGGGCACGGGCATACTGGCGATACTTACATACGCCAAATGCGGCGTAAGCTTCGTTGCGGCGGATATTGACGGCGAATGCGTGCGCATGGCTAAACGGAGCGTGGAGCTGAACAGGCTTGGGGAGCACATAAGCGTTGAACAATGCGACGCGCGGACGCTTACGGAAGCGGAGTTCGGCAGGTTCGACGGGGCGGTGTGCAACCCGCCGTATTTTTCAGGCGGCACAAAAAGCCCCAATCAAAGCCGCGCAACAAGCGCGTTTGACGACACGCTGAATATATACGAAGCGGCGCAGTGCGCAAAGCGCGTTGTTAAGCAGGGCGGGCGGTTTTTTGTGTGTTATCCCGCCAAATACATTCAGCAGCTCTGCACGGCGATGCAGCAGGCGGATTTTGCCATAAAGCGGCTTTGCCTTGTGCAGTCCCGCGCGGATAAGGCGCCGTATCTGGCGCTGGCGGAGGGGCGAAAGGGTGGCGGCGCCGGAACGGAGCTGAGCCGCATTATACTGGAGGAACAGCAATGAGCGATATTGAAACAACGGTGCAGCTTGAACCCATGCTGTATCTTTGCGCAACGCCGATAGGCAATCTATCGGACATTACGCTGCGCACGATAGACACGCTGAAGGGCGTGAGCGCCGTGTACTGCGAGGATACGCGAAGAACGCGGGAGCTGATGACGCATCTTGGGATAAAAAAGCCGCTTATCGCCTGCCATAAGCATAACGAAAAGCAGCGCGCGGAGGAGATTGCCGAGCGCGTGCTTTCGGGCGAGGCGATAGCTTTTGTGAGCGACGCGGGGATGCCCGGAATAAGCGACCCGGGGGAAGCGTTGGTTGCGGGATGCATTGCAGCTGGCGCTAAATACACCGTGCTGCCCGGGGCAAGCGCGCCGCTTACGGCGCTGGTAATGAGCGGGCTGCCCACAAGGAACGCCTGCTTCGTGGGTTTTTTGCCGCGGGACGGTAAAAAGCGGCGCGAGGCCATAGCCGAAATCGGTGCGCACAAAGGCACGCTGATATTCTATGAAAGCCCGTTGCGCATAGCCGCAACGGCAAAGGAGCTTGCCGCCATGCTTGGGGACAGGCAATGCGCGCTGGTGCGGGAGCTGACAAAGAAATTCGAGCAGGTGGTGCACTGCACGCTGAGTGGGCTTGCCGATATGTATGCCGATACGCCGCCCAAGGGCGAATGCGTGCTGCTTGTTGCAGGGGCCGCCGAGCAGGGCGAAAACGCAGCGGACAGGGCGGAGGATATGGCGCGGGAGCTTATTGGGCGCGGGGTAAGCGTTAAGGACGCGGCGAAGCAGATAAGCGCCCTGTGCGACATTGCACGCAACGAAGCATATGCCATTGCGGGCAGGATAAAGAACGAAGAATAATGAATAAGGAGATACAACTATGCAGAACACCGTGAAGCAATACAAGGCCATATTGGCAAAGCGCAACGCACTCAGCCACGCGATGGGCGTGCTCAGCTACGACAGCGAAACGGCAATGCC
>OIWQ01000626.1_pt1 | contig 45789 bp, 26 predicted proteins | sample 1587571 | NCBI WGS metagenome assembly OIWQ01 (sample SAMEA3888910, study PRJEB22519) | human gut metagenome | biome: human gut; feature: human-associated habitat; material: faeces | place: Denmark | collected 2010
CCATAGTCGGAGGAAGTTAGTCTGAGGTACGAGGACTGTCTTTCTTCGACGACGGCTGACTTTTATACAAAACACACGAAAGGATGAGAATATGCAAACGAAATAGACCATTCAAAACAGGAACCATTGCCACATATGTTTGAATGGATTGAAATGGAAACAGCAAAGAATAGAGAAGAATAAGGTTTAATAAAAACAGATTTACCCAAGCAAAAAATCGAGGATAAAAAATCTTAAAACATTCTTTATCCCCGATTAAATATCGTATCTTTGCAACCGAAAGAGTTCTTTGGATGGTTATGCAAATCACAGCAGGATGCTACATTCTGTTTATTTCTAATTCGTAACCTCTTCTTTTTATGAGATAAAAACTTATCTCATTCTCAATCACTTATAAAAAATACGTACTTTCGCAGATGAAAAACGTTATTTTTGTACTTAAAAACAAATGGCAAAAAGACCAGAACTGCCTTAAACTTGTTCTTGCTGAACAGAAAAGAACCATAAAAGATCAAGAGTATGAACATTATTGAATTATACGAGAACTTGAAGGGTAGTTACAAACATTACCTTGAAAGTTTTATAACTATAAAGGACGAGCGAATTAAAGACAAGGTCCGTGACTCTATAAAAAACGAGGAGTTATGGCCCAAAGCTTTGATTCAATTCAATCCTAACTTTGCAAAAGGAATAGGTGTAAAAGAACTTATTGCCAAAGGACTTCCCATTCATAAAGACTTGGAGCATTTCTTTGACAAACCATTTTATAAACATCAGCAAGAAGCTATTGAATTGGGATGTCAAGACAAGGAATTTATAGTGACTTCTGGAACCGGTTCCGGAAAGTCTCGTACATTTATGGCTACCATCTTTAACCATGTTCTACTCAATGAAGAAGCCTGCAAAGACAAAACCATAGCCATTATCGTTTACCCAATGAATGCTCTTATCAACTCACAAGCAGAAGAATTAGAGCGTTATAAGTCGGAGTTTGAAGAGAGTACAGGGCGTCCATGCCCTTTCACATTTGGTAAATACACAGGACAAGAGAACGACGACGCACGCACAAAAATGCAGCAAACTCCTCCAAACATCATATTGACCAACTATATGATGTTGGAGTTGCTTATGACTCGTGCCGGAAAAGAAGAGGACTTACGCAGATGTTTTTTGGAGAACCTACACTTCCTTGTATTCGATGAGTTGCATACTTATCGCGGAATGCAAGGAAGCGATGTCTCGTTCCTTATACGCAGAATTAAATCATTGGCAAAGGGACAAGTGCTTTGCTTCGGAACTTCAGCCACTATGGTTGCAGACGATAGCATGAGTTATAGTCAACAACGAGAAAAAGTTGCAGAGGTTGCGTCGTGCATTTTCGGAAGTTCATACACTAAAGAACAGGTGATAGACGAAACGCTTGCATTAGGATTATCAGACGAAGACCCTTCTGACGGTGAACTGCGTAATTGCATCAATAATCCCGTTCCTAACTCAACTGACATTAATGACGCTAAAAAATATCCAACAGCCATCTGGATAGAACAAAGCATCGCTCTTGATTACAAGAAAAAGGAAGGTAAGTATTTCCGAGGTAAACCTATCTCCATAGAAGACATGGCAAAGCGCCTTTGTATGCAAACTGGAGAAGATGCAGACAAGTGTCAGAAGCATATTATAGATGTACTTAATTGGTGCAATACCTTAAACCAACAGAAAGGTGCTTCTGTACTTCCGTACAAAGTTCATCAGTTTATACCTCAAACAGGAAACGTATATCTTACCATAGGAGAGCAATCCAACCGTCAAATTACAGTAGAGGAAAAACTTTACTGTAAGGAATTGTCGCATGGTGACGTGAAGATTATGTATTATCCAGTTGTATTCAGTCGACTCAGTGGTCATGAATTCTATGTTGTCAAGGTAGAAGGAAGCCGTATTATGCCAAGAAATTTCGACGGCTATGCAACGGGGGATGGAGACAATGACGTTAATGACGGATACATCATATTGCCTCATAATGGAGAAATCGCTGACAGCTATTTGTTAGACGTAAACTCTGACGATATCCCATCTGATTGGTATACCATCAACAGAAAAGGCGAACGTAAATTAAAGAAAACCTATTTGTTACGTATGCCACAAAAGGTATATGTCAATCAGGCTGGAGCATATAGCATAACAAAGCCTATTGATGGCTTTGACTACATAGAGGCGATTTTTGTACCCTCTCCTCTTATGTATGACCCTACAGCCCGTGTCGTCTATAAAGGAAAGCAGTCAGAATATTCAAAGTTGTCAAGAATAGGCGGCGAAGGAAGAAGTACCGCCACCACCGTGTTGTCATACGAGGATATTATCCTCATGCAGCAAATGGGAATAGAGCAAAGCGACAGAAAGGTTTTGACTTTTGTCGATGCTCGCCAGGATGCCGCCTTGCAGGCTGGTCACTTCAACGACTTCATTCGTATCGGCAAGGTTCGCTCTGCCATTTGGAATGCTATAAAAGATGCAACCGAACCTATAGACAATACCAGAATTGCAAGAATGGTACTGGACAATCTACATCTTGAATTAAATGATTACTCAGTACGTCAGGGACTTCGTGGTGGACGTGCCAATGATATAAAGAATATCATGGAGCGTTATCTATCCACAATTATATATGACGACCTTGCCGGCAACTGGACTGTTATCATGCCCAATCTCGAAGATTGTGCTCTATTGAATATCGGCTATAAATATCTGCATGATGAAATTACGGGCGAAAACGATTCGGAACGTCTATACGACATACCCGAATTGGAAGACTTAGATGATGAACAAAAAGAAGAGTTTATCACACAGATTCTCGATTATATGCGCCATAAGCTCTGCATCTACAGTAGCGAGAGAACCATTCAGGCTGTCAAGGACACGACAAAGGCAGTAAGAGAAAATCTCAAAGCTCCTTGGACTCTTGACGAGAGTGACAATATAGAAGAAGCTAAAGAACTATTCATCGTAAATCCACGCAGACGCAATGCCTATAATTTGGAAAGCGGTGGATTCAGGAGCAAATTGGGGGTGTTCGTCCGCGACTATATGGAAAAGAACGCAGGACGCACCATCAACAATGAGGATGAGTACATTAAATATATGACAGGACTTTTCGAAGCTTTGTCCAATTACATAATATTTGAAAATGGTACATACCAACTTGACTATGGTTGTATCTTGTGGCAAGCAGGCGACAAACAGCACATTCGTAGAGACCAGGTAAGATTCCGCACATTAAATGGCGGTGACTTGCTTGAAAAGGAACCGAATTGTTTTTTCCAACAGTTCTATCAAAGCATACCTCTTAAAGACGTGTGTTTAGAGGCAAAAGACCATACAGGCCAAGTATCCAAAGAAGAGCGCGAACAGCGCGAACAAGATTTCCGTGAGGGAAAATTCCCTGTGCTCTACTGTTCTCCGACAATGGAGTTAGGTATTGACATCAAAGATCTGTCAATTGTGGGCATGCGCAACGTACCGCCAACACCAGCCAACTATACACAGCGTGCAGGACGAGCAGGTCGTAGTGGACAGGCTGCATTGGTTTATACATATTGCCGTCCACGCAATTCACACGAGAACTATTACTTGAGTCACCCTGACAAAATGGTTAAAGGTGAAGTGAAGGCTCCTCGTATGGAGCTTGTCAACGAAGAACTGTTCCGTACTCACCTCCACTCCACTATTCTGTCTTTGTGTCCTATCAGAGAGCTTTCGGATGGTATAAAGGATTTGGTTGACTATAGTAACATTAACAACATCACTTTAAAGGAAGAGATTCGTGTTGCCCTACAACTCACGCCAGAACGAAAGGAACAAATAAAAGAGGTGTTCAAGCAAATAATGAACGACTCGTTCTTGAAGAATCGTATGGACTCCGAACAACCCGTCTGGTTTACCGAACATTGGCTGGACAATATCCTCACCAACTATGAGCACGATTTCGACAAAGCACTCGATCGTTGGCGTTCGCTATACAAGCAAGCCCAGACACAGATAGAAGAAGCAAGTCTTGTCATCAACAACCGCATCTATGGCGAAAATTCCAAAGAGAAGCGCGATGCACATATCAAGCAGTTGCGTGGAGAGAATCTTCGAGATATGTTGTTGGGCGTTAACCAAGGCAAGAACAAGGAAGAGAACGAATTTTACCCTTATCGTTATCTCGCAAGCGAAGGATTCTTGCCTGGCTACAACTTCACAAAGTTGCCACAACGTGCGCTATTGCAATACAAGTCGGACAAGGTGGAATACCTTAGTCGTCCAAAGCGTCTTGCTCTGAGCGAGTTCGGTCCACAGAACATTATATATAATAATGGTGGAAAATTCCGTATCACCCGAATGCAGATATTGTCTGAGGTTATACCTCATAAGTTCTTCTACAATCCAAAGACAGGTGTCGTATACAAAGACGAAGAGAACACTACGCATCATACGGACATCATAACCGGCGAATCACTCGATGGCGTGGCGAAACTCATCCCCGGCATGTGCATCGAGGCACAGGATATGGTTGCCACTGAGACAGAAAAGATCACTTGTCAGGAGGAAGAACGCTCACGTAAATACTACCAGACAAAGACTTACTTTGCAAGCGACGATCCGAGAAGTATAAGCGAGTGTGAATTGCTGTCACCGCATGGTGAGCATTTGGCAAACATTCGATACATTCCGTCCTGTCGCCTCACTTACATATTGGAGTCGCGCAACGACAACAATGCCAATGGTTTTGCTTTCGACACCAAGACTGGTGATTGGATCAGCAACGAACGCCTGTCACGCATTCAGGAAGAAGCCGCCAACAATCCGGAGGAAGCTGACAGAACGAAGTTCGTGAAACTTTTTGCCGAAACCACAGCCAATGCCATATACATACAACCATTGACAGCCTTGCTGTTAAGAAAACAAGAGGCTGTTCGTACCTTCCTTTATGCCTTCAAGCAAGCCATAGAGGATGTGTTCCAAATAGAAGGAAGCGAGATGGGTGCTGAGATTATGGGAGAAGGAGCAACGCCAAACATTCTTATTTATGAGAATGCGGAAGGTTCTTTGGGAGTGCTTAGTAGGCTTGTGCATGAGCCAGAGGCTTATCGTGATGTTGTGCAAAGGGCATACGACATTTGCTTTAACAAGCCGGAACTGACACAGGACGAGATAAACGAATTGTCTCCTGCCGACTACTCCAATTTGCTCAACTACTACAATCAGCCTTACCATCAGCAAATCGACATTCGCATGATATACCGCACGCTGAAGTTGATGCAAGAGGCAAGAGTTGAACTACATCGGGCAGGACAGACACTCAGCTATGACGAGCAGTATGCCGCATTGGAAGCTGCACGCGACCATAACAGCTCTACGGAATATGAGTTTTTAAAGTATCTTCATGACCATCAACTGCGTCTGCCGGATAAGGCACAGCCGATGTTCCCTGAAGAGTATTACGTACAACCTGACTTTATGTACGGCGACCGTATTGTCATATTCTGTGACGGCACTCCACACGACCGTCCAGAGGTTCAGCAAGACGACATGCAAAAGCGTGAGGTGCTTGAAGACGCAGGGTTCATAGTCTTGGCTTGGCACTACGCAACGCCATTGGCTGACTTCATCAACCAATATTCAGATATATTCACTCCAGTAAAATAAACGATATGGACTATAAGACTGGTACATTGATAGAATTCAGAAATCGTCCTTGGGTTGTTCAGCAATCTGCAGAGAACAATCTTATGATAATAAAACCATTGGGAGGTACGGATGCCGAGACTATCGGCCTCTATCTTCCACTCTATGGGGATAAACTACAGATTCATTCTTACAACTTCCGTCGTCCTTCTGCAGACGACATCGGCAAGAACAGTTATAAGGCTTCTGCAAAGATGCTTTATAATGCTTGCCGTCTGTCTTTCCGCGACATAGCCGGTCCTTTCCAATGCTTAGGCAAACTTTCTTTTGAGCCACGTCCATATCAGATGGTTCCACTGATTCTTGCACTCAAGCAAGAACGAATCCGACTGCTCATCTCTGACGACGTTGGTATCGGCAAGACATTGGAGTCGCTGCTGATAGCCAAGGAACTGCTCGATCGCCACGAGATTAACCGTTTTGCGGTAGTATGCTTGCCACATCTTTGTGAGCAATGGCAGAATGAAATCAAGGATAAGTTTGGATTGGAAGCAGAGATTATCCGTTCTTCTACTATCAGTCGTTTGGAGAAGAAACTACGTCCTGACCAGAATGTTTTCCGTGACATTCCGTTCCAAGTTATCTCCATCGACTATGTGAAGCAGGACAACAAGCGCAACATCTTCCTTGATCATTGCCCTGACTTCGTTATCGTCGACGAAGCACATACTTGCGCCAAGCCTACCGGTGCCAACAAGTATCAACAGCAACGCTATCGCTTGCTGAAGGATTTGTCCGACAAACCCGAAAAACAGTTGGTGCTGCTTACTGCGACTCCACATAGTGGACAAAGCGAGGAGTTTCAGTCGCTCATTGGTCTGCTGAACCCAAAGTTTGAAAACTACCAGCTACAGACTGCCGCAGAGCGTGAAGAGCTCTCTCATTATTTTGTGCAGCGTCGTCGCGCTGACATCAAGCAGTATTTAGGCAATGAGGTGGTCTTCCCTGAGCGCGTACGGATTGACAAGGACGAATATTCTTTCACCACCAATTATCGCGACTTGCTTAGCCACTTGATTGAATACGTTAAGAATGGTATAAAAAAAGTGTCTGGAGCCGACAAGCGCAAGCAGCGCTACATCTACTGGGACTTGTTGGCTCTGATGCGTGGAGTGATGTCAAGTCCCGATGCAGGCATCAGTATGTTGCGAAACAAGATTGACAAGCGCGAAGACACGTCGGCACAGAACACCGATGATGACTCGGAGCAGGTATATGTATTCAACGAACCTCTGAAGGATTTGTTGAATGCGGACGATGTCGTGCCGGAAGCATTGGAAACCACAACATCTGCCGACAAGAAAGAGTTCAACAGTTTTATCAGCCAATTGGAACATATCAAACAGACCGATGCGGACGAAAAGGTCAAGCAGGCTCTCGACATTGTAAAGTTCTCTCTTGACAGTGGCATGAACCCTATCGTGTTCTGCCAATACATACAAACAGCAGAATATGTAGGACAGTATATCACAAAGCAACTGTCAAACTCCAAGAAGTTCAAGAAAGTGGTAGTCGGCATTGTCACCAGCCGTTTGGCAGATGAAGAACGCAAGATGAAGATTGATGCCTTGTCACAGGAGGAACGCCATGTGTTAGTATGTACCGACTGTCTTTCTGAGGGTGTCAACCTGCAGCAGGGCTTTGAGGCTGTTATCCATTACGATCTTCCTTGGAACCCTAACCGCATGGAACAGCGAAATGGCCGTATCGACCGCTTCGGACAAACAGCCGATGCTGTCCTTATATCTACGCTTCATGCCAAGAACAATCCTGTTGATGACATTGTGCTCAATGTGCTATACAAGAAGCAAGAGGAAATTCGCAAGAAGTTGGGCGTATATCTTCCTATTGCCGATAACGATGCTTCGCTCATGGAGACAATCATGCAGCGCATCTTCGACGCAAAGGTACCGACAAAGACCGACTATATGCAGTTGTCCTTGTTCGACGACGACCCGGAATGGAAGCGTCAGCAGGATGAAGAGTTGGAAATACAGCTCAAGAAAATGGAGGAGAACGAGAAAATCTCACACACTTACTTTGCACACAACAACAAGCAGATGGATCCAACCCGACTTACCGCCTCGTTGGAAGAAGCGAAGTCTGTCATCGGTGGTGTGGAAGACACTCGCGACTTCGTGATTGAGCAGCTTATGCATGTTGGTGTCAGCGTGCATACGGACGAGGCACCTCTTTGCTACAGCTTCCAACTCTTGGAGTTGCCAGCCAACTTGCGCCATTACTTCACCGATAAAGCAACAAGTAAAGGCATTGTGCGCATCTCATTCGCCTCTCCCACTCCCAAGCACTATATGTATATAGGTCGCAACCATACGTTCGTAGAGGATTTGAGCCGCGCCGTAGTCAACGACTCTGTCAACGGTGGCGAACTTGGCGCTTGTCGTGCATTGGTAATGGCTACCGCCGAGGTGCCGAAACGCACCACTATTCTGCTTATGCGTGTGCGCAGTGTCATTAGAGACAAGAAGATAGAGAATCGTGAGTTGGTTGGTGAGGAGATGATATTCGTTGGTTATCGTGGAAAGATTGACAACCACGATTTCCTCACACAGGATGAAGCCAAACATCTGTTCCTTAACTCAATGGCATCTGGTGATATGGATATGACCACCCAAAAGACTCTTCTCTCCAATTCAATACGATGGATAAACAGCGAGACAGAACTCCGCCAACATACTGACAATATTGCCCTCGAAAGGGCTTCACATCTGGTGGATGCCTTCGCTAAATACCGCACCTATCTAAAGGCATCTGAATATCAGGTGGTAGAACCTGTATTGCCTATGGATGTGATAGCTGCCTATCTGTTTGTTCCACAAATAAACATTTAATCCATTATGGACTATACAAGTATTCATATATACGGTCATCTTCTCTCTGATGACATTCTTCACAACATAGAGCGTGACAACACGCTCATTGGCAACCGCGACCAGGATTTCGGAATGGACATTTCCGTGTCTTCGGCCATCGACTACGTATGGAGCAGCCTACGCAACGACTGGAACTTCTATAAGGAGCGTGCCGGCAATGAACGTCTGGTAAACAAAGACCCATACGGCACTCGCCGTGCCCGCGACTTGATGGAGCGTCTGCTGCAAAGCTTAGGCTATAAGCTTGACCGCCAAGTGGCCAACATCGAGGTGGCTGGCACTGGTTATGACATCAGCTACACCTGTACTGACTTAGGCAATATGCCTTTTGTCATTATTGGTGAGAATATCACTACAGACGGAAGCATTAACACTCTGGACAAGTGTTCGCTCGACTATCGTGCAAAAGGCAATATGCGCAAGAAGTCGGCTCATGCTACCATGCTCGAATATCTCAACGCTACGGAGAATGTGTATGGCATCATCAGTAACGGACAAATCCTGCGTATCATACGCAACTCCGGACAGTTGGTGAAGCTCACCTACATAGAGTTCGACCTCCGCCGTATGCTGGAGGAGGACAAATACACCGAGTTCTGCCTGATGTTCCGTCTGCTTCATGCTTCACGTTTCCGCACCAGCGGCGACGAACCGTGCGTTCTGGAGCGTTGGTTCAACATGAGCATCGAGTCGGGCAACCGCATCCGCAACGGCTTGTCGCGTGCCGTGCAGACCACGATGGAGACCATCGGCAATGCTGTGCTTACATCTAAGGGTGAGGGCAACGACGCTTTGCGCCGTGCTTTCGCTGATGGCACTATGGATGCCGCCAAACTCAACAAGGAGCTTATCCACTTCATCTATCGCCTGCTCTTCCTCTTCATCATTGAGGAGAGAGGACTGGTTTATCAGATTCCTGACTCTGTTGATGCGCCCGACTACAAGCAGCAGTGCCAGTGGCAGGACATCTACAAAAAGTATTATGCGGCAAGCCGTCTGCGCCGTCTATCTGAATTGTCATACCTGAAGCAACGCCAGTATTCCGACCTGTGGCAGGGACTGATGGACACTTTCCATCTCTTCGAGCCTGACACGTTTGGTGAGAAGTTGGGCATAAAGCCTTTGGGCGGCGTGCTCTTTGGCACGGAGACCCTGCATTGGCTGAAGCAATGCCAGGTAAGCAACCGTGATTTGCTGGCTGCATTCGCGGCTCTCAACGAGTTTACTGACGAGCGCCAGCAGCGGGTGAAGATAAACTATTCCTCGCTCGACGTAGAGGAGTTTGGTTCTGTATATGAGGGCATTCTCGAGATGCGCCCGTTCGTACAGCCGGGTGTTGCAGCATCCGACTGGCAGTTCGGCTTCGTTGGTGGATTGGATCGTCAGAGCACTTCTTCTTATTACACTCGCCCTGACTTGGTGCAAAACCTTATCAAGACCACTCTCGAACCTGTCATCAAGGAGAAAATGGCAAACTGTGCCACCACCGAAGAGAAGGTGAAGGCTCTGCTCAACATGAAGGTTTGTGATGCGGCAAGCGGATCTGGACATATTGTCCTGGCGATGGCTCGCACCATTGCCTGGTATGTATGCACGCTCCGTACTGGCGAGGACAATCCGGCTTCTCTGGATTATCGTCAGGCGCTTCGCGAGGTTATCTCGCGTTGCGTGTATGCCGTCGACTACAATCCTGACGCAGTGGAGCTGTGTAAGGTGGTGCTGTGGATTGAAGGCTATTGCGCAGGCAAGCCGCTTTCTTTCCTCGACCATCACATACGCTGCGGCAACTCGGTTTTGGGCGTTTCCGACCTGCAAATGCTTATCGACGGTGTGCCCGACAAGGCGTTGACCGCTGAGGATAAGGACACGCTGAAGGCATTGAAGAAATTGAACCAAGAAGCCGTAAAAGCTGTGAATGGAAACACGGGCAACGAGCCTACTTTTGGCTTCGAGAATCCTTTTGGCATTGAGGAGATGTCAATCGCACAGATTGGTTTGGCGGATAAGATTCGCTTCATCAACCACTTGCCGGAAGACACATTGGAGCAGGAAATCGTCAAGCAACTGCGTTGGCAAGAACTGATGGCATCGGCACGAGTAGACTGTCTGCGACGTGCCTGTGACATCTATGCCTATGCTTTCTATCATACCGTAAAAGCGGATGAACTGTACAAAGACGAGGGCGGCACCGACAAGGAACTCTACTTGGAGGCTGAGGTGCCATACACAAAGACCGTGATGCGTGCGCTGCAAGAGATTGAGGCTATGGAGTATCTTGAAAAAGGCAAACCACTACCTACATACTATCGTCAGCTCTCTGCCGACTTCAAGACCGAAGTAAGACGCATTGCCGAAGAGCAGCGCTTCTTCCATTGGTGCGTGGAGTTCCCAGAGGTATTCGCTGCCAACAAGGGATTTGACGTGATGTGCGGAAATCCGCCATGGGATAAGATCAAGGTGGAAGACAAGAAATGGTTTGAGAGTCATGGTCGTGCCGACATTGTGAATGCCGGCACAGCAAGCCAGCGCAAGAAAGCCATAGCCAACTTGCCAAGCACAGACCCTATATTATATAAGGAATACACCAAAGCCCTCGCTGACGCTGAAGCCCTCAGCCGCTTCGTCCGCTTGGCTGGTAGATTTGATTTGACTGCAACTGGAGACATCGACCTCTATCCGATGTTTGCAGAGCTATGTCTTTCATTCTCAAAAGAGGCATGGGGACTTGTCATGCCTACAGGTATAGCGGTGAATGACAGCAACAAGGCTTTTTTCTCAAAGCTTATTGATGAAAACAGACTGGTTTCTTTATATGACTTCGAGAATAGAGAGGCTTTATTTGACATACATAGAATGTTCAAGTTCTGTCTCATAACAGCAGGCAAAGCCCAGGCAGAGCCTCGTACTGTAAGTGGTGGTTTCTATCTGACACGCCTTGACCATCTGCTTGACCCTCGTCGCATATATACTTTGCAGACGAGCGACTTTGCACGCCTTAACCCCAACACCAAGACATGCCCCGTATTCCGCACAAGCCGTGACGCCAAACTTACGGCTAAGATCTATCGCAACTCCACCATCTTGTATAATGAGATAACAGGAGAAAATCCGTGGAATATTAAGTTCGGAAGTATGATCCACATGTCTAACGACTCTTACCTCTTCCGTACCTACGCCCAACTTACCGCACAAGGCGCAACGCTCAATGGCAATACGTTCACCACTGTTGACGGCGAGATATACGTTCCGCTCTACGAGGGTAAGATGATTTGGCACTACAACCATCACTATGGCACTTGGCCCACAGAAGGCGAACGCCCTAACTCTATCAATACGCCGTCAGAAGATGAACTCGCAAATCCCGACAGCTGCATAATGCCGTGGTATTGGGTGCCATTGTCTGCTGTAAAGGACAGACTGGTGAAGTATGACAAAGATGGAAATATTGTGTGGGAGTGGAAGCATAAGTGGATGCTTGTATATAGATGCGTTGCTCGAAGCGTGGATATACGAACGTTCATTTGTTCGCCTATTCCCGACTCCTGCGGAGTCGGGCATAGTGCGACGCTCCTCTACGCGGAGCGTCGCACTATGCCCGTGGCTTCGCTTTGCGCAATGATGTCATCATTAGTATTTGATTTCACTACAAGACAAAAAGTTGGTGGTATCAATATGAGCACATTCTTTGTCAAGCAATTTCCTGTCCTCACCCCCGACCAAATCCCCTCAACCATGCAATGGCAGATTGTAAAGCGCGTAGCCGAGCTATGCTATTTCAATCACGACATGGACGGCTGGGCTTCGGAATTGTGGGAAGAAATGAGCGAGGAGCAGCGTGCCGAGCTACCACAGTTGGGAGCACAGCAGCCTTGGGTTTACAATCCTGAGCGCAGAGCCATCCTTCAAGCCGAACTTGATGCCATCTTCGCCCACCTCTATGGCCTCAACACAGAAGATCTCGTTTACATCTTAGACCCCGAAGACATCTGCGGCAAAGGCTGCATCAACGAAACCTTCCGTGTACTCAAAGACAACGAGCTGCGCCAGTACGGAGAATACCGCACCAAGCGCCTCGTCCTCGAAGCCTGGAATAAATTTGAATTTGACAATTAAAAAGAGATAAGTATGACTAAAGAAGATAATATTATACTATATCACTATACCACAATGAATACGTTCTATAATATGATAGAACATTCATTGTGTTATGAGGAAGGCGATATACATCCCAAATATATAACAATGTGGGCAACACATTACGCCTTTCAAAACGATCCAACAGAATGTCAGTTGTTCTTTGAAGGATTAAAAGCCGGTATACTTGATTATACTAAAAAGAACAACATTGCACTTAACGACAAAGAAAAGGAACTCACACAACACCCCCAGTATAATCTGAACATATTTACGATTTCGTTCTCTAAGCAGGAAGATGATTTAACAATGTGGCGTGGATATGGACAAAATGGAGATGGCATAAGTTTAGGTTTCGATTTCTCCAAGCTTCCATCAACTTTACCTATGTATGGAGCTGATTGCAAAGAACGTAAATATTGGAGTGAAAGTGAGCCGACATATTTACTTTATGATGAAATAAAAAAATGTGAGTATGTTGATACAAATAACATCAAGATTGCAGAAGAAGCCTGCAATAAGACATTAAAAAACATTTTCAATAAAGATGAGTGGACAGATGTAAAACAGGCTATAATAAACAATGCTTATGCTCCTATCTATAAAAATAAAAAATATGAAGCAGAGGGCGAATATCGCATCATAAAACATCAAATAATGCCACAATATCGTCTTGCAGACAACAAACTTGTACCATACATCAAAATTAACATCCCCATTGAATGTCTAAAAAGAATCATTGTAGGACCATGTCAATCCTCGTCTGAAGTTGTCATGAGAATAAAATCATTCTTATGGACAAAGTGTTTTGATACAGAAGTAATCATATCGGCTATTCCTTACAGAAATCGATTATAAACATCATGAACAATATTGAATTCATAGATATATTCAAAGAACTCTGGGACCACTCTGAAAATGAGGTCGTAGAGTTTAAGAAAGCAGAGACCAACTTTGATATTGATGAGTTGGGAAAGTACTTCTCCGCCCTCAGCAATGAAGCAAACTTACGAGAACATGAGTTCGCTTGGATAGTCTTCGGTGTTTGGGACAAGAAACACCAAATCATTGGCACCAGTTTCAAAGATGGTGAAGTAGCCTTAAACCGCCTAAAGCAAGATATGTCTCAACACACTACAGACAATCTCATCTTTAGGGATATTATACCTATTGAGGTTGAAGGCAAGCGTGTTTTGTTGTTCCAAGTTCCTGCATCGCCACGTAATATCGTGATGCACTGGAAAGGTGTGGCTTATGGTCGTGATGGCGAAAGTCTAAAACCATTGAACCAAGCCAAACAAGATGCCATCCGCCAACAACCACCAATACCAGATTGGACAGCCCAACTCGTACCCAATGCGACCATCAATGATTTGGATGAGTTGGCAGTAGCCACAGCTAAAGTCATGTTCAAGAAAGTACACTCTTCAAGTATTCCTGCCGAAGAAATTGATTCATGGACAACAGAAGAGTTCTTAGCTAATAGCATGATGATGCGAGACGGCCAAATCACTCGTGCTGCAATACTGTTATTAGGCAAGCCGCTTTCTATCCAAAAGATTCATCCTGCCGTTGCACAAATCACTTGGACTTGGGAAGATGAAGAAGGTATTGTGCAAGATTATGAACACTTCTCCATTCCTTTCATCTTGACTGTAGATAAGGTGTTGGGCAAGATACGCAACAAAACCATGCGCGAACTGCCAGGCGGAACCCTCTTTCCTGATACGATGAAGCAGTATGATGAATATACCATACGTGAGGCTCTACATAATGCCATCGCCCATCAAGATTACACCTTGCAACAGCGCATAGTTTTCGTAGAAGGTCCAAGCACCTTATACTATGGCAATGGCGGTAGCTTTATTCCCGGCACCATAGAGAATGCTTTGGAGCATAAAGGTCCTCAGTTTCACTATCGCAACGAATGCTTATGCCGAGGCATGGTCAACTTCAACATGATTGATACCGTAGGACGTGGTATCAAGAAGATTTATACTGAACAACGCAATCGTTTCTTCCCCATGCCTGATTACGATATTGACAATGAGCATCGTACTGTAGGAGTCACTATCTATGGCAAGATGATTGACGAGAAATATACCAATCTTTTGAAAACAAATAGCTCTTTGTCACTGAAAGAGTGCCTTTGGTTAGATGCGGTACAGAAACACCACCCCATTACCAAGGAAGCAGCAAAGCATCTTTATGAAAAAGGATTGATAGAAGGCCGTGCGCCACATTACACCATATCTCTAAAAGTTGCCAAGTTGACAAACCAAATAGGTCATTATACCAAGGAGAAAGGACTTGCTGAAAACAGCATTCAAAAGCTGCTGCTTCAATTAGCGCATAATGCAGGTAGTATGGGATTTAAACGACACGATGTTTTTGAAGGACTCCAACATGTTTTCCCATCAAGTCTAACACGTGACGAGAAATTGAGAAAGATTGGTCGCCTTTTGGGCACCATGGCTAAAGAAAATTTGATTTGCAAAACCGATAAGGGGAAAAAATGGAATATCACCGAAAAGGGCGAATCTGAACTTGGAGCATAAATTTGTTCGGCTATTTTCGGTCGTTTTAAGTCGTCCTCACGGTCGTTTTCGGCTATTTTCGGTCGTTTTAAGTCGTTCTTTCGGTCGTTCTCGGCTATTTTCGGTCGTTTTTGCTGTCGTTGCGGTCGTTCTTCACAAGTGATTCTTCAGATAAAAATGTAATGACATTTTATCTGAAGAGTCACTTATTTATATCATCTGCCACGTCGCATCCGATACTTCGCAGGTCGCATCATCGCAGCCGACACTGCAATGCACCTGCGCCACCAATGCTCATCATCCTCATCTTTGTCTCGTCCCCAACCAGAGCCTGGCGAACCGCCACCACCACATGATTCTGCATAGGTCGTAGCCTCACGGATATAGCCAAGCGAAAGAAGCATGGCACAGTTGATGATTTGGTTGCAGTTTCGAGACAAACCTGTATAGCCCGACTCGTTTACGATTTCCTGCTGACGGTCGGTGAGCGTTTGCGCAAGAGGCTCTAAAGAGGAAACGAGCATACTGATGAAGGTGGCAAGCATATTTCTTTGGAGTTGAATTGACTGCAAATCCCGGTCTTCACCAAGGACTTCTTTCATTCTGCTGTGCTCGTATTTCATTTCTGCAAGCCTATGTTTGGCTTCCGTAATAGTAGCGTTGGCATCGTCGAGCATCTTTTGTCGGAGGACAAGTTTTGCGTCTATACTTTCCAACTCCTTGCGTAGTTTGGACATCTGTGCTGCCAAGTCAGCATTATCAACACCACTTTGCCCAAATTGTCGGGCTATGAGATCTATCTGCTCTTGCACCTCATCCTTGCGAGTATGCAAGTTTGCAATCATGGTTGATATGCCTTTCAGTTTTATCTCGGCACGATGTATCTGCTTCAGCAAATCCTCTTTTGTGGTTTGCAGTTGCGAAACTTCCGTAATCAAGTCATGCCTATATTCCGAAATTGAGCGATGACGAGCCTTTGTGGTGGCAATGTCGTTGCCACGCTCCAATCCCCACTTTTGGCTAACCTCATTTTCCAGGTCATCATGAAGCCTGCGAAAGATGGCTGCCATTTGGTATTTGTCTTTTCCGAATACCGCACGCCACGATATTCTGCCACGCTCATTGTCCATCGGAATCACAGAGCAATGGATATGTGGATTTGTCTCGTCAAGGTGAACGTAGAAGCCTACAATGTTGTCTTCGCCAAAACGCTTCACCACAAAATCATAAACATCCTTCGCCCAATCCTCTATATCCTTTGTCCTGCAAAGATGAGAGTTGTCCGCTCCTTTTTCAAGACTTACTTCCTGACTTCCGAAAGCCAAATTGAGCATCCGTTCACGGCTGCCACCAAAGACAAACTGGGCGAGAGTGTTTTGCCTACGTCTGACATTCGGACGGTCGTTCGGGTCTTTGATGCCTCTTGATGCAAGACTCTCAGCCATCTTCTGTGCTATTGATTTTGACGTATCGATTGGTTGTATTATTCCACCTTTTGCCACTTCAAAATTAAGATGCTTTCTTGTAGGATCATAATTTGAGAGACTGTCGGAAGCCTTCACACTCCACATTTTGTCATTCCAGTTACGCTGTTGCTCGTTGCTTTCTGCTTGCGTGATGCCACCGCTATTGGCGTGTATATCCATCACTTGTTTTCTTTCTGCCATATCTATTTCATGTTAAGTTCTAACCGAGCTTGCTCCCCGAAGGAACCTCTATGAGGGGTTAACCTAAAGCGTAAACGAAAGTTAATGCATATTAGGCTATGCGATTTATAAATCGTTTCCTCACTAAGTATTATATTCAAAGCAAGAGCAAGCTCTTTTTTATTCTTTTGTTGTTATACCATGTTGTTTGCACATCCAAAAGAACGTGCCGATATTAACCTGTTGATAGTTTCTCCGAAGGAGGTCGGTAAACATCTTGTCCGTCTTAGCAGCATTGTACTTTGCGTTTTGCCGGCTGCAAATATGGAATAGTGATCTTCCACTCTCGCCAAGGGTTGCCAAGGCACACCCCACCTTCAACCAATCATCATAAGAGGCTGTAATATCTATGCCGCATTGTTGTATTTTTCGACAGCAAACAGCCACCTCTGCAGATGTGTTCTCACTTTCATATATAAAGCAAGTCGGAAAGGATTTATGCTTTGGTTTTTCTACATAAACTCCTTCATACAATGTGGCGTTTTCATTTATGATAGGATGCTCGTCATACGACAAGCAACGCAGTCGTGTGATGTCAGAGCAAGCCGGGTCAATCACAATGCCCATCTTACTGAAGTCCATCTGAAGTTGGCGGAATTGCAGCAAGTGCTTTTGTGGATAACGCAATGGAATGATGACAAACAATCCTTTGCCACTTACACTTAATGCACAATATGCTATTTGTGGCAGTACCGACAAATCTTGTTTCAGTGTTTCTCAATCCCAAATGTCTGGATTGTCCTTAGCGTCAATATCCACACATATTAGTCCTGAGTGTTGGGAAAGATTGTTCTTTGCTCTTGTTGGAGAGAATACGCCACTAATAGTAGCCTGTGGCAGACTACGTTTTAAGGCATTACGCTTCTCCTTGTCAAAGACAGCTCTCAACCTTAGTATATCATCCTTATATTCCTTACAGAAAAGGAATTTCCCTAAAGGCATTCTTATCCCTGTATTGTCAGTCACTCCGTTATAAACGGATATATGAGTTTGAAAAATGTCCATAGTCTTTCATTCGTTTACAGGTTGCGGTTGCGCCATGAGTTTACATCCTCATTATCAGTTAGTTGAAACGTGTCGCAAGTGCAACCCCGCAACTCGGAGGCTTGATTTACGATTTTACTTACATATTGCCGTGATACACCTATGGCATCAGCGAGTTTCTGAATATTAAGTTTCTGGCGTTCCGTGCGCTTGACCAATTCCGCTATAAGTTGTGCTTTTGTCATTTCGTTTGACGAGTAGCCCTTCATCTGTTTCAACATCCTGTAACCACAATACTCAAAGTAACGCATGCACTCTATGCTGTACCGCATTTCTTCTTCCGAAATTATCATTGATGTTGGCAATGCAAAGTATTGTCCTGCGCCAGCACTTTCTCCACAAGAAAGAATGTGGGTAATGGCACACCATTTTTCTATCTGTATTCTTATTTTGGAAAGGATGGATGCCACCCAAGGATCAGCATCTCTTTCCTTTTTCGCAGTTTCTTTATTGAACTCTGTGAGGAGAACCTTTGCTTCGGTACTTAACAATAGTTTCATGTCTCCAATAGCATTTAATTTATCAGTCATTTCATACCATGCGGTTTTGTACATTTCATCAAGCACATTGTCCTTATATTCCTTCTCTGGAAGAACTTGTGGATAAACATACAGCCAACGCTGCACAAAGCCTTCGTCTGCCCATGAGGGTTTGAAGGCATTGGCAATGGCACGAGGTTGTATGCCCCCCAATATGCAAAGAAAAGGATTGGAAATCCATTGAGGTTCCTGTGTCTTACGGTCAACTGGGAACGGGGTTCCGTCGTAGATAGACAGGTAGTTGCTGATTTCACCACTTGAATTATAGCGGTTCATGTCATCAAGAAAACCTTTAATCTCATCACGATATAGCAACAGCCCTGCCTTTGTATTGTCCTTGTCGGCAAGGACTTGATACAACCCTTCCGGAGTTACGTCCGAAACAATCAGCCTGTCTCTGACTGGTTCTTCACCACCATTCTTCTTGTATTCACGATATTCCTCCTTGAATTTCTTTATGCGCAATTTTTCTTCTTTGAAGATGGGCTCCAACAGGGCTTTTATTGGAGCACTCTTGTTTGAACCGCTTGGAGCAACCACGCAAATCCAATGGTTGGGATTGTTGTTGTACTTGCCATCGAAAAGCTCTATATGTTTGCCACATATTGTGCTTACGATGGCATACACGGCTGCCGTTATGAAGTCACGGGAGCACTCGAAGACCTCCGCATAATGATTGATAATCCCCTGCACTTCCAAACGTAATCCCCAAATGGGTATCTCGTGTGGTGGTGCTTCAAGGGAATGAGGATTGATGCTTATCATAATGGTTGCTGTTTTGAGGGATTAAACACGGCATCTATGTCCGATTTACGATAAAGGGCTTTTCGTCCCACTTTTATAGGAGCAGGCCACACACCATTCTTCACGTTACGCCAAAGTGTTGTCTTTGAGACATGGTATTTTATGGCAACCTCATCGGCTGTCATATACTCATCTTCGCTATTGGCATTTCTGCTATTGTCCTCCTTCCATTCAAGGAAAAGTTCCTTCAGGTCGGCAATGTTCAAAACAACCTGTATTTGTGCGTTGTTTGAAAGTTCTTTAATATCCATTGTATTCTGAATTTTTATTGTTATACATCTTGTAAATTTCACTTGTGTTCTCGAGAATTCACAAGCAAAATTATTACGCACAATAGCGAAAGGAAGAAAAAACGTATGAATAACCACTGATTTAAGGGGCAAATAGTAGAATTGGTTCTAACGAGAAGCATGAATAGAACCAAAGAATAAGGGCATACCATTGGTCAACATGACTATTGGTATGCCCTTAGCTTATGTCGGATTTTATGTTCTACGAGATTAAATCTCGCTTATCGTTTGCTTCAATATGTCATCATCTATCTGACGGTAGCGGTTAAATGCCCGGCTGCCTTCAACATGACCGCTCATCTTGCCAACGATATTCGGATCACGCACGGCTTTGTAGGCTGCACCTACGAAAGTTCTGCGAGCCATGTGCGAGCTGGCAACATCACAAATGCGTTTCATTTCCGTTTCACCAGTAGTTGAATTGCGCACCGGAACTATTCTTGTTATGCCACATATCATGAGTATAGCCTTTATCGCATCGTTGTATTTCTGTGGACTTATAAAAGGAAACAATCTTCCGTCTTTATCTACCCCATTATATTTAGCCACCAACTTCAGCGCACATGGGTTTAGCGGTATACGTGGCTTTACTGGAGCATCTTCATCCGACGTCTTGCTTGGCACATACTCCAATATGCCGTCCGTAATGTTCTTTGAGGTCAGTGTACATAAATCTCCCACACGACAACCAACCAGGCATTGAAACACAAATATGTCTCGCTGCACCTCCAATGTCTTCAATGGAAATTTTGAGCAGAGTTTCTTGTCCTCATCATCCAATCCCTCCCATAATGCAGGAATGTCTGCGTCAGCCAATAGATTGCGCTCCTCTTTTGTCAGATAAAAAGGAACGCCATACTTCTCCGTACCAATCTTTATGCCATCAAAAGGTCGGTTGGAAGTTCTTTCCGTCTCATAGAGCCACTGCATGAAAGCCTTGAATTTCTTTTTTAGCTTTACTATGGTATTCTCTCCACGGTTCTGCAATTTGGTGAAAGTATGCACTACATTGATTTCTACAGGGTATTGCTCCAATATTGATTCAAACTGTTTTGGGTATTTCTCGGACAATGTTTTCTCGTTACGCAAATAATTCTCAAAGTCCTCAATGTCCTTTCGGGTTATCTTGTCGATGTTCCATGCAAACTTTTCTCTGAGAACCTTGTTCTTAAACGCTTCATATCGAGCCAGATCACGCACAAGAACTCGAAAGGCTTTTGTATGGTCGTATGAGAAACGCTTTTTCTCCAAGTATTCTTCCGCCAAATCATAAATGGATTTACATCTCCTTCCACGTTTTTCCAATTTGGAAGGCTGCTTGGTTGGATGATGGTAATGGTTCACAATTTTGTCTAACCATACGGCATTAACATCATCTTTATGAGCCTTCGAAAATTCTGACATGATCATCGCCAACAACTCATCTATATTCTTCTTCTGTTTTTTGGAATGCTCAACCTCAGAAGACGAAATACGTTCTGTTACAACAATCTCTCCATACGATTTTATCTCATAGCCTTTTTTCTGCGCTTCCTCCTTGCTCACCGATACAGTTTTTTCAGGAGCCACAATACCTTTTGCTATTGTCTTGTTGAAGTTTATAAAATAGCGAAAATGCTTCGGAGCTATAAACATGCCACTTTTAACACGAAGATTTGCTCCTCGAAAAGGAACAAACCTTATCAAGACTTCACTTCTATGTGTGATTTTATCTTCTTTAGACGATAAACTTAATTCAATACTTGCCATTATATGATTATTTGTATTTCAGTAAATGTCGCTATCTCTGATGAGATAAGACATTGTATATACTATTTTTTGCTATTCAAAGCCTAACAAAGGTATTAATATTTTTGGCAACATTTTGGCAACATGAGTAAAATCTAATGCAATATTAAGAAACTTTATGAAAGAAACAAAAATCGGTAATTACTGATTTTCAATACGTTACATTTTTCAGTAAAATTCATAAGACTACATAACATTGTGCCTATCAGGCGCACGAAAGAGGAAGTTTAACACACTGATATACAATCGGTTAGTTATCTTCCTCTTTTATTTTTGTCAACCGACTGTCAACCTATAAAATTTAGGTTCATCCGGAACTTGGAGTGATGATAGTCAGTTATCACATGTTAAAGATTTGCAACAATCGTGTGTTTTTATTGAGCAAATCACTATCTTTGCGTTAACAACACCATATTAAGCAACAAATTCCTTAATATTAGGCAAATAAGTTATGAGCAAGTTCAATGAAGCAACAAGGGTTCAAATGCCAGCCATGGTACATTTGACGCGATTAGGATATTCCTACTTCGGAAAAATAAATGAAGAAATGGTGGGTATCGCTTACGATCCAGACACGAACATACTTACAAATGTTTTCAAACAGCAGTTTGAGCACTTAAACCCATCTGCAAAGGGTGAGTTTGAGCAGACCTTGCGTGCCATAAGGCAAGAATTGGCTAATGATGACCTCGGCAAGTCTTTTTATAAACGGCTTACTACGGTTTCACCTGTACGACTGATAGACTTTGACAATCCTCGGAACAATTCGTTTCATTTCACAGCTGAGTTTACCTGCAAAAATGGTCAGGACGAGTTTCGGCCTGACATCACTCTATTTGTCAATGGGTTGCCACTTTGCTTTATTGAGGTTAAGAAGCCTAATAATCATGGCGGCATGGTGGCTGAGAGCAAACGAATGAATCATGAACGCTTTCCTAACAAGAAGTTCCGCCGGTTCATCAACATCACTCAGCTAATGATATTCTCCAACAATATGGAATATGACACAATGGGAGGCATTGTGCCCATACAGGGAGCTTTCTATTGCACAGCAGCAAGAGAAAGTGCCCCGTTCAACTGTTTCCGTGAGGAAAATCCATCTAACCTTCCGGTTGCCCCATTCATAAAAGAATACACCTACGGCAACATCAAGCAGGATGAAGAGAAACGCATACTATCAGACTTCAACTGCCAGGTAATCCACCACACACCTGAATATCAGACCAACCTGGGTGAGAACACGCCTACAAACCGTATACTTACATCCATGTGCAGTCCTGAACGTCTGTTGTTCCTCATCAAGTATGGCATTGCCTATGTCAAGATGGAAAAGGAAGTAGACGGCAAGATTGAAAGCACAGACCAAAAACATATCATGCGCTACCAACAGATGTTCGCATCACAGGCCATTCGTAAGCAATTAAAAGAAGGTGCCACATCTGGCGTAGTATGGCATACACAGGGAAGTGGCAAGACTGCGTTGTCCTACTACCTCACTTATGTTCTCTCCGACTACTATGCTAAGCACAACATGGTGGCAAAGTTCTATTTCATTGTAGACAGAATAGACTTGCTTGAACAAGCCACACAAGAGTTTGAGGCAAGAGGCTTAGTGGTATCCACCGCCAACACCCGTGCTGAACTGATGGCACAATTCCGCAACAACCATGCACAAGATGGCAATAGTGGCCAGCCTGAGATTACGGTTGTCAATATCCAACGCTTTGCCGAAGACAGAGAGAAGGTCTGTCTTCCTGCATACGCTACCAACTTGCAGCGCATTTTCATCATGGACGAAGCCCACAGAGGTTATAAGCCGGGAGGTTGCTTCTTGGCAAACCTTTTCGATGCCGACCCTAATTCCATCAAGATAGCCTTGACAGGCACACCATTGCTAAAAAGCGACTGTGCTTCGAGTGTTGTATTCCAACGCTATTTCCATACATACTATTACGACCGCTCCATTGCTGATGGATACACGCTAAAAATAATACGTGAAGATATAGAGACTTCATACAAGGAACGTCTTTCGGAGGTATACGACAAACTTGAAACGCTTGTGCAAAAGAAAGACATCAAGCGTTCGCAAATAATAGAGCATGAAAGTTATGTACGTGAGCTGGCTCATTACATTGCCGACGACCTACGCCAATTCCGTAAGATACAAGGGGATGAAACCTTGGGCGGAATGGTGATTTGCGAGACAAGCGAGCAAGCACGCAAACTATACGAAGCCTTTCAGCACATACCAGATGGAGGTCAGTCGCAACCTATACAAATAAAGATGGGCAACCAAACATGGATGGCTGCCGAAGCAGTGCCTATGTATGGTACGAAAAAGGAGCCTTTGAAAGTGGGGCTGATACTCCACGACAGCGACGACAAGGAGACGCGCAAGCAAATCATCAAGGACTTCAAGAAGAACATGACCATCGACTTGCTCATTGTCTTCAATATGCTCCTTACCGGATTTGACGCACCCAGACTGAAACGCCTGTATTTCGGCAGAAAGCTGAAGGACCACAACCTGCTGCAAGCCCTCACCCGTGTGAACCGTCCATACAAGGACAACAGATATGGCTATGTCATCGACTTTGCCAACATAAAGCGCAACTTTGAGGAAACTAATGAGGCTTATCTTAAAGAGTTGAGTCGATTCAACAACCCTGACGAAGTATACGGCAACCACACAACCGACACCTTCTCGCAGGTGATTGAGAATCCAGACGAACTGATACGTCAAATGCGCGATGTCAGACAGACGCTATTCGACTACACCACAAACAACGTGGAAGAATTCTCTTCTGAGATTTCGTCCATTGAGGACAAGCAGGTATTGCTCGAATTGAAGAAGACGCTTATATCTGCCAAAGACTGTGCCAACATTGTCCGAACATTTGGTGACGACAACCTTAAAGAAGCTTTCAGCAAGTTGGAGATAACCAAACTTCCGGACATGCTCAAAGAGGTGCAACACCATATCGACATCATCAATCAGAAGGAAGCATTTGCCGTGTCCGACGAAACCAAGCAACTTGTCAATGAGGCTATGCAAGACATACGTTTCAACTTCTCGAAGATTGGAGAGGAAGAGATGAAGATGATAGCCGGTGGGCGTGAGTTGCAGGACAAGTGGTCGGTGGTAATCCGCAAGTTCACAGAAAACACCGACCCCGACGATCCTGAATACATCACCTTGCGCGATGCCTTCATGCAGCGATTCAAGGAGCACGGCTTTGTGGTTGACAGTATAGCAAAGTTTAATCAGGAAAGTAAGGAACTTGATGAAATCATCGAACGGCTTGTCAAATTACAGGAAAGCAACAACCGCCTCCTTAAAAAGTACAATGGCGACACCAAGTTTGCAAATGTGCACAAGCGCATACGCGAGGAAAACAAACGACGTTTTGCAGAACACAAGCCATTTATATTCAGCTATTACGACGACAACATTGTGGCTATACTCACCGACATAAAGTCGGAGATAGACCAAAAGGTGTACGACCGCAATGATATACTGAAGAAAGACGAGTATTTTGAAATGACGGTAATGACAGAGATTGCACAGGCTCTCTACAACTATCCAACCATTGAGCCACAGATGGACGATTTCTCATTCATACAGACGCGCATAGCCCGTCAATACATCAACCAATACAACGCAGCATATCCAAGAAATTAAATTAAAGTATGACAATAAGAGAAAAGACAGTGGCTCTCATTGACGCCTTGAAAGCTACTTGCAAGACATACGGCATGGGCAACGATGGCAACGAGTACAAGATTATAACACAGGTGTTCTTGTACAAATTCCTTAATGATAAGTTTGGCTATGCCCTTAAGACATCCAAGAGTCCATACGCAGCAAAAATACGCACAGCAGATAAATGGGAAGTTGCTTACAACCAACTTACCGACATGGAGCGCATGATGCTTTGGGCTTCGCTATCGCCTGACCTGCCTCGCCTAAAGCCAGAACATCTAATTGCCAACCTATGGAATCAGCAGGCAAAAGGCGATTTCGACTTCATCTTCGACAATACGATGAGCGACATTGCCGAGCAGAACCTTGCCATATTCTCCACGCAGACCACACAGAACACCAAGATACCGCTCTTCGAGCCATTAACACAGTATGTTACGGACGTTGCACAGCGTGCGCCATTTGCCCGTGCCATGGTTGACAAGCTCGCCAACTTCTCTTTTGAGGAAGCGTTTGCCGAGCATTACGATTTCTTTGCCAACATTTTTGAGTATCTTATCAAAGACTACAACACGGCAGGTGGCGGTAAGTATGCCGAATATTACACACCCCATGCTATAGCCACTATCATGGCGCGCCTCCTGATTGGCGACAATGCCGACCTTCACAACGTAGAGTGCTACGACCCATCAGCTGGTACTGGCACATTGCTCATGGCACTGTCTCATCAAATAGGCGAAGACCGTTGCACCATCTTCGCACAGGACATCTCCCAACGAAGCAACAAGATGCTAAAGCTCAACTTGTTGCTCAACGGACTGGTGTCGTCGCTCGACCATGCCATTCAGGGCGACACGCTTGTTTCGCCTTACCACAAGAGCGACGACGGACAAAGCCTACGTCAGTTCGACTTCGTTGTGAGCAACCCTCCATTCAAGATGGACTTCAGCGACACACGTGAGAAGATAGCTGCCTTCCCTGCACGCTTTTGGGCTGGTGTGCCAAAGGTCCCAGCCAAGAAGAAGGAAAGCATGGCCATATACACTTGCTTCATACAGCACGTCATCAACTCATTGAAAAAGGATTCTGGTAAGGGAGCCATTGTTATCCCGACAGGTTTCATTACGGCAAAAAGTGGCATAGAGAACAAAATATTGAAGCAGATTGTCGACAATAAGATAGTGTATGGTTGCGTATCTATGCCCAGTAATGTATTTGCCAATACGGGTACAAACGTGTCCGTGTTGTTCTTCGATGCCTCCAAGAGCAACGACAAGGTTGTGCTCATAGATGCGAGCAAACTTGGTGAGGAGTACAAAGACAGCAACGGATTGAAGAAGGTACGTCTGCGTGACGAGGAGATAGAGAAGATTGTTACAACTTTCCAAAACAAGAAAGCCGTGGATGATTTCTCTGTTGCCGTCAGCTACAATGATATCAAGGAGAAGGGTTACAGCCTCTCTGCCGGCCAGTATTTCGACATCAAGATTGATTATGTTGACATCACGGAGGAGGAGTTCAATCGCCGCATGGACAACTACAAGTCTACTCTGAAAGCGCAGTTTGAGGAGAGTCACCGCCTCGAAGAAGAGATACTGAAGCAGTTGGATAGTATCAGTTTCAACGAAAACGTAGGGAAGGAACACGACGATGAGTAACGAGATTCAATTTCTTCTGTATAGCATGCCGGATGCTAACGGCAAAGTGCAAGTCGTCATAAAGGGCGAAACGCTTTGGTGTACCCAAAAGGCTATGGCACAGTTGTTTGGCGTGGGCGTGCCGGCTATCAGTAAGCACTTGAAAAATATATTTACAGAGGGAGAACTTGAGCCAGACACGACTATTTCCAAAATGGAAACAGTCGTAAATCGTGGCATTCGTGGCGAGGTTAAGGAGCTTATCGACTTCTATTCTCTTGATGCAATCATCGCCGTAGGCTATCGCGTATCTTCTCTGAAAGCCACACGTTTCCGCCAATGGGCAACAAAGATTCTCAATGAGTATATAAAGAAAGGCTTCGCAATGGACGATGAGCGGTTGAAACAAGGAACGGCAGTATTCGGTAAGGATTACTTCCGTGAATTGCTTGAGCGTGTGCGTTCTATCCGTACGAGTGAACGTCGCATTTGGCAACAGATTACTGATATCTATGCAGAGTGCAGCACCGACTATGACCGTAATTCTCCGACTACAAGAGATTTCTATGCGATGATACAAAACCGCTTTCACTATGCCATCACAGGACAGACTGCTGCGGAGATTATCTTTTCTAAGGCAGACCACACAAAAGAAAACATGGGACTGACAACATGGAAGTATGCACCAGATGGTCGTATTTTGAAATCTGATGTGTCTATCGCCAAGAACTACTTGCAGGAGAAGGAAATACGCCAACTGGAGCGTGCCGTTACTGGTTTCTTCGACTATATCGAAGACCTTATTGAGCGTGAAAACACGTTCAATATGTCACAGTTCTCCGCAAGCGTCAATGAGTTTCTTACATTCCGACGATATCAGATATTGCCCGATAAAGGCAAGATATCTGCGGAACAAGCCAAGAAGAAAGCGGAAGAAGAATATGACATATTCAATAAGACACAACGTATCGACTCTGACTTCGATAAGGAAGTGAGGGGATTGTTGGATAAGGAGTAATGACATTTCTGCAAGTTACTTGCAGAAATGCCAAATTTGATATAATGTATATATGAAACTAAAAAAATACAAACTTGGAGAGTTGGTACAAGTTACGCGAGGTGCAAGTTTGGGTGGTCAATATTATGCCACACAAGGTAACTATATACGCCTTACATGTGGTAACTTTGACTACCGCAATAATTGTTTCAAGGAAAACCTCTCAAAAGACAATATCTACTACGTAGGTGATTTCAAAAAAGAGTTTCTACTTGAAAAAGGCGATATTATAACACCTTTGACTGAACAGGCTATTGGACTACTTGGTTGTACCGCAAGAATACCCGAAAGTGGAAAATATATTCAGAGCCAAGATATTGCAAAAGTCACTTGTAACGAAAACTTGTTAGGCAAGAACTATGCCTTTTATCTAATTTCATCTAATTGCGTTAAACAACAACTAAGTGCTGCCGCTCAGCAAACGAAAATACGTCACACCTCTCCTGACAAGATAAAGGAATGTACCGTGTGGCTTCCTTCACTTGATGCTCAGAAAAGGATTGGGCGTATTTTGTCAGACCTTGATACTAAGATTGCCCTCAATCGTCAGATAAATGATAATTTACCGTGGCTTGACCGTTCATTAAGAGAGGCAATAGTTCGTCTCGCAGCTTAGTGAGGGCTTCGACTTCTTTTTGTCGCAAAAGTTGTTCGTCAAACATTGGTTTTGTTGCATCTACAAATTTCGTACATATCGTTTCATTAAAAGCAAAACGGAAATCAGCCAAATCCCCTAAGACAATATATGGTATAGAAGAACCATGTTTACCACCACTATATATAGGTTGAAATAAGTATCTCAATGTATAATAGAAGAAAGATATGTTATGTTCGTCTTCATCTAAAACACAAGCATACGTTCTTTGATATAAATCGAATTTACCTTTATAGAAGCCAACTCGCCCTGTATAACTCCCATTTCCTGAAACCAACACGGCATATCCATCATAAATATATTCATTTGAAGAAATCGGTTCTGGTGCGCAAGAAAAGAACTTATAATTCCCAGGTACAGCTTTAGACACATCTTTCTTGCCTGTAAAGATTCTCATAAAATCCTTGATTTTACAATCATTCCACCCCTGCGGTATCTCACGCTTCAGCTTCTCATTCCAGACCATAGCTCCACCGCTTGATTTATACGGTTTGCCCTCCTCATTCGGGAAGTCAAACTGCACAAACCAATAGTCGTAGAGTTGCTTTGCCATCGCCTCTAAATTATCATTTATCTGACGATTGACATTGATTTTTGCCATAATATCAACCATCATATTGCCGATATTCTCTTCCTCCACAGGAGTGAATGTCGGCAATTCATATCTCATGATTTGGTCTTTGTCGCCACGAGGCATTTTGCTTCCTTTTGCTCCAGACATTGCGTAATCAAAGAAAGCATCTTGTATTAGAACTGTATAAAGAAATGACGGACAATGCCCATTCTTAGCTCTGATTGCCAGGACATCCGAAGAACAACCACCTTCTGAATCAGCATACCAGACCTTTTTTAGATAAGGTCGAATGTTTGCTACCAAAACATCACCTTGCCTATAATGAGTAAGGGTACACGGCATTGGAGGTAGATTTTGTGCTGTTTCTCTACCTCTTCTATTTTGTAATAAAGAATCTGTAGTAACATATCTGTCTAAAGAAATGCTACTACTGCTAATTTTGTCTGTGACAAATTCTGCTATATCATTTAGTTTCATGCTCTGCTTGCTTTCATTTTGTGACGCAAAGGTACCCAAAAACAAGCAGAATACAGAATCTATAAACCTTAATTAATATATTTTCTATGTGCCATCTTCACATTAGCCTGATTCACCATAGCATAATGCAGCGTGGTATCAATCTTCACATGTCCCAACATTTTTTGCACTTGTTCTATCGGCATACCCTTGTCAATAGCCATTGTTGCCAAGGTCCGACGGAATTTGTGAGGGTGAACCTTGTTGAGGTTTACTTTCTTGCCGAGTTGGCGCAAACGAACCTCCACACCGCTAATGGTCAATCGGGTATGTGGCGCACGGAGGCTAACAAACAATGCAGGATTAGCATCTGTGCGTTGTTCAAGATACTTTTTGAGATGGATTTTAGTACGGGCATTGAAATATACCTCACGCTCTTTGTTGCCCTTGCCGAACACTACACATTGCCGTTCGTGAAAGTCGATGTCCTCACGATTGATTTTCACCAGTTCACCAACACGCATACCCGTACTAAGCAGCAAATCAACCATTGCCACATCGCGCATTTCTTGACAACTGTCACGCAACACTTCTATGTTCTCGTCCGTCAGCACCTCCTTAACCAAAGCATCGGTGCGCACCTTATGTATACGGCGCACTGGGCTTTTTGTGATATAGTCTTCGTCTTCCAGCCACGAGAAGAAGCTGGAGTAGATACGGCGCAAGTTGTCAATCGTAACCTTGCTAAGTCCTCTTTGCTCCTGTTGGTCAGCGAGATAACAACGAATGTCGTTGGTCTCTATATCACAAACATTCTTATTGACGGTCGATATCAACTTCTCAATGGAAGATTCATAATAGTGGATAGTCTTGACAGAACAACCCTCCACTTTCTTTGAGGATATAAAAGCCCCAAGAAGTTCAGCGTTTTCCTTGTTGCGCTGTTCTTCCTCTGCCAACTTTGGCGTAATCTCACACTCAGATAGTGCCTTTCGGGTCACATCTGTCAACAATTCCAACTGTTTTTCAGTAAGAACCACTCGCATACCATCTAAAACGGTTTGTATAACTGTTTCTTTCATATTATATAATTTGTATTGGTCTCTATATAATATAAGGGAAGAAAGAAACGATGCCGATAAATGATAATTTATCGTAACATCATTCCAACTTTACAAATCAGTTATCACATGTTAAAGATTTGCAACAATCGTGGGTATTTATTGAGCAAATCACTATCTTTGCGTTTTCTGCACACATACACATACAAAGATTAGCTACTAAACAAACAAAAACGATGGATTATCAACCTTTATTAGAGAAGATTAGACGCGAGATAGAGATATATGCCAAGGATGGCAAGCAGGCCGACTACATACCGGCATTGGCTAATGTCAATCCCGACCAGTTTGGCATATGCCTCAATATGCTTGACGGCAGAACCTATCGACTTGGCGATTCGGCTGTAAAGTTCTCCATACAGAGTATAGCCAAGGTGTTCTCGCTTGCCATAGCCTTGAGTTTGCTTGGCAAGGAGTTGTGGACGCGCATAGGCAAGGAGCCTTCGGGGTCGGCTTTCAACTCTCTTGTCCAATTGGAGTACGAGCATGGCAAGCCCCGCAATCCGTTTATCAATGCAGGCGCATTGGTAACAGCCGACGTGCTGCTGTCGCATCTCGAAAACCCCAAGGAGTTCTTTCTGCAATTTGTACGCACCATAGCTGGCAACCAAGACATCAACTACTCGGAGGAGGTTATGCAGTCGGAGCTTGACAGTTGCTACCTCAATGCTTCCATTGCCTATCTGCTTAAGCACCACGGCAACCTGCATAACGACGTCAATGACGTGTTGCGGTTCTACTGCACGATATGCTCTTTGGAGATGAGTTGCGAGGATTTGTCGCACGCTTTCATGGCTTTTGCCAAGAGCAATGAGCCTTTCTCGCATGCCGGTGTCAACCTTACAATATCGAGAGTGAAACGCATCAATGCCATAATGCAGACCTGCGGATTCTACGACGAGGCAGGCGACTTTGCCTTCCTTGTTGGTCTGCCGGGCAAGAGTGGTGTGGGCGGTGGCATCGTTGCCCTTTATCCGTCGCGCTACTCGATAGCCGTATGGAGTCCACGACTCAACAAGAAGGGCAACTCCATTATGGGAATGAAAGCCTTGGAGCTGTTCACATCCGAGACGGAGGAGTCGATATTCTAAGAATTACAAGTACAAACAAATAAGACATAAGTACAAATTTATGATACAAAAAGGTCAGCTTCGACACGCCATCACGGTGTTGTCTATCTTCATGGGGCTATTTGTCGCCATACAGCCAAAGGCTTACGGCAAGCACATCACCCCGAAGCGGGCAACCGATATCGCCAAGAGATACGTAACACTGCCCCGTAACAATAATGCGAATTGCCTCCTTCATGCAGTACACCCCTAACGCAAGCGGCACACAGGGCCTGTTTGCCTATCAAGCCCTGCAAAAACACTTCGATTATACTGCCGCATACGTAACAAAGGCTATAGAAGGCCCAACCCGTTTTGCCGAGATTCTGCGTCAAGAGTTGCTCAACGGATGCCCCGTATACCTTGAGGGACGGCCTGCCGGGGCGGCTTCGGGACACGCATGGGTGACAGACGGATTCGACGCCAACGGACTCTTCCACATGAACTTCGGCTGGGAGGGACAAGGCGACGCCTACTACTCGCTTACCAACCTCAACGTGTCGCAAACCGGTAGCGAGTTTGAAGGCAAGCCATTGGCTTTCAACCGAGCCATAACAGCTATCCTTGCACATCCCAACAACGGTGCTTATCCCGACATAGACCGTGCACTATTGGACGACTTCTTGCCCATGAAGAAGGCTCCTGTCATTGAGGTTGAACTCGCCAACGGCACCGGACGCATATCCGAGAAGAGCCACGAGGATGCCCACTTCCAGCTGATGGCGCAGCCTACGCTACGGGGCAATGCCGGGCAGGGTGCCAAGGTGCAAGCCATCTTCACGGTGAAGAACCTCAACGGAGTGCCCCGCGACTGCTATTTGCGCGTGCAGCTGTTAGACGAAAGCAAAGCCATCGTGTTGGACACCCGTGCAGACAATGCCACCGAGATAGAGGGCTTTACCGAGGCCAACATTCCCGTAGTGCTTCAGTTGCCCGCCAGTCTTGCCCCGGCACAATACGAGGTTAGACTGCAGGCATCAACCGACGAGGCCGAGACCATACCCTGCCCCATCAACAACATACACGATAAGGATGCCGCCTACATAGAGGTGATGGAGGCACAAGAACGACCGCTTATGGCTAAGGTGGAGGTGTTTATTGCCGACGACTCTAACGACAAGATCGAGTCGGGCTATATCGACGTTTCGCAAGGAGCCTTGTTCAAGCTCGGCGTCTCGCTGCGCACCACCGAAGACCGCACATACGAAGGACTCGTCACCATGTTGTGCGAAGACCTTGAGACGGGCGAGAAGATACAGATAAAGGGCATCAACGACAACATCACCGTTTATCCATCCTTCGACGGGCCGCTCTTCAGCACTTGGTTGCGCAAGAGCAACATGCCATTCGAGGACGCACACACCTATCAGGTAATGGTTATTGGGCAGATAGACGGCGAGGACGTGGAGCTGAAAACGCCCGAAGGTCCTACTTATTGCCTTAAGCGCGAGGGCAACATCGTGTCTGTCAACAAGCAGATTAGCACCGGCATCCACTCTGCCACTCCTTCCGGCGCCCCTCTCTGCATCACCCGCAAGGGCAGCGAGCTGTCGGTTTCGGCTGATGGCATGCGCCACCTGCGTCTATTCAACCTTAGCGGCATATTGCTGAAGCAAGTGCCTGCAGCCGACACGAGCCATGCCTCGCTCTCACTGCAGGGCATCAGCCAGGGTGTATACTTGCTGCAAGTAGAGGCCAAAGGTGGATTGCAGACGTACAAAATCGTTCCATCACAACGACCTATCTAATCTATTATAAACTTAATTAATACATCATTATGAACAACATTCCATTAGTATTTTGGCTAATCCCCATTGCCAGCGTTGTAGCCTTGGCAATGGCATGGTTCTTCTTCCGCTCGATGATGAAAGAGGAGGAAGGCACCGACAGAATGAAGGAAATTGCGGCACACGTACGCAAGGGTGCCATGGCTTACCTCAAGCAGCAGTACAAGGTTGTAACCATTGTCTTCATTGTGCTCGCCATTATCTTTGCCTTTATGGCTTACGTGCTTAAGGTGCAGAACCCGTGGGTGCCATTCGCGTTCCTCACCGGCGGACTCTTCTCCGGACTGGCAGGATTCTTCGGCATGAAGACAGCCACCTACGCCTCTGCACGTACCGCCAACGGAGCACGTACAGGTCTCGACAAGGGGCTGAAGATAGCCTTCCGCAGCGGCGCCGTCATGGGCCTGGTAGTTGTAGGTCTTGGTCTGCTCGACATAGCCATCTGGTTTATTGTTCTTAATGCGGTATACGAAGGCGAATCGACCGCCCTCGTCACCATAACCACCACTATGCTTACCTTCGGCATGGGAGCATCCACACAGGCGCTCTTTGCACGTGTTGGCGGCGGCATCTACACCAAGGCAGCCGACGTGGGAGCCGACCTCGTGGGCAAGGTGGAGGCTAACATACCCGAAGACGACCCTCGCAATCCGGCTACCATTGCCGACAACGTGGGCGACAACGTGGGCGACGTTGCCGGTATGGGCGCCGACCTATACGAGAGCTATTGCGGTTCGATACTGTCTACAGCCGCCCTCGGCGCCACAGCCTTTGCAATGAACGGCGATATGCAGCTGCGTGCCGTCATAGCTCCAATGATTATCGCTGCCATAGGCATCTTCCTTTCTCTCATAGGCATCTTTATGGTGCGCACAAAGGAGGGAGCAACGATGAAGGAGTTGCTTCACTCGCTTGGTCTCGGCACCAACGTAAGTGCCGTGCTCATAGCCGTTGCCACATTCGCCATACTCTATTTGTTGGGCATAGACAACTGGCTCGGACTCTCGTTCTCCGTAATAAGCGGTCTGGTAGCCGGAGTGGTGATTGGTCAAGCTACCGAATATTACACCTCGCATAGTTATAAGCCTACGCAGAAGATAGCAGAGGCTTCGCAGACGGGGCCTGCTACAGTTATCATCAAGGGCATAGGCACGGGTATGATATCCACCATGATTCCGGTTGTAACCATTTCGGTAGCCATCATGTTGAGCTATCTATGCGCTAACGGATTCGATATGTCGCTATCGGCAAAATCTATAAGCACCGGTCTTTACGGCATCGGTATTGCAGCCGTAGGTATGCTGTCTACTCTCGGCATCACCCTTGCTACAGATGCCTATGGTCCTATTGCCGACAATGCAGGAGGAAATGCCGAGATGAGCGGCTTGGGCAAGGAGGTACGCGAACGCACCGACGCTCTGGATGCTCTTGGCAACACCACCGCTGCCACAGGCAAAGGCTTCGCCATTGGTTCGGCTGCCCTTACGGCTCTCGCCCTTTTGGCTTCGTATATCGAAGAGATAAAGATAGCCATGATACGTGCCGTAGAAAATGGCAAGCAGTATGTGGATGCTGCCGGCAACATCTTCGACCCAACGAATGCAACCACAATAGATTTCATCAACTTCTTCCAGGTCAACCTCATCAACCCTAAGGTTCTCGTGGGAGCTTTCCTCGGAGCTATGGCAGCATTCTTGTTCTGTGGTCTTACGATGGGAGCAGTGGGGCGTGCAGCCGAGTCGATGGTGCAGGAGGTGCGCCGACAGTTCCGTGAGATAAAGGGCATACTCGAAGGCAAGGCTACACCCGATTATGGTCGCTGTGTAGAGATAAGCACTCGCAGTGCTCAGAGAGAGATGATAGTGCCGTCGCTTCTTGCCATCGTCATCCCTATCGTTGTGGGCTTGGTGCTTGGCGTAGCCGGCGTGCTTGGTCTGCTTACGGGCGGTTTGGCAGCAGGCTTCACCCTCGCCGTGTTTATGTCCAACTCTGGCGGTGCTTGGGACAATGCCAAGAAGATGATTGAGGAGGGCCACTTCGATGGCAAGGGCAGCGAGAACCACAAAGCCACTATCGTTGGCGATACCGTTGGCGATCCGTTCAAGGACACCTCCGGTCCGTCGCTCAACATCCTCATCAAGCTTATGTCGATGGTTAGCATTGTTATGGCTGGTCTTACCATTGCCTTCCTGTAATGAAGAGGTTAATGTATGTAGATTAGTATTTATCGATTTTCGATTTGATGTCCCGATGTGTCAGTCGAGGCTCCATATCGGTATAACACGTTGATTATCAAGTGATAAATAGGCTGGTACTTTGAGCGGATTATGGCTCAATGTACCAGCCTATCTAACATGGTGGGGAGGATATTCGTGTAATGGACGTATAATATATGGTTCGTTAATGGACGTATAATTTTGGGTTCGTGTAATGGACGTATAATTTTGATTCGTGTAATGGACGTATAATATTCAGGATGAACCTTAAGCGTTGCTTGCTTGGCGAGCGGGAGCTCGCCGTTCCATGTGATGGGTGTAATTGGCTGCGAGGTGGCGTCGCCGCCTCGGCGACGTATAATACGTAACTATGTTACAACACACCAGCTTATAACAATAAATATTATACGTCCATTACACGAACCATAAATTATACGTTCATTATACGAATCAAAATTATACGTTCATTATACGAACCCAAATTATACGTTCATTACACGAACCATATATTATACGTCGCCGAGGCGGCGACGCCCCTTCGCAGCCAATTACACCCTTCACTTGCAACGTCATCAAGCCTCTATTGCCCCATTACAAAGGCTTTGTAATGGCGTTACCAAGTAGTTGTAACCAACCCAAAGGGCTGTCATCACAACCCAAAGGGTTGCCATCACAAACCAAAAGGGCCGCTATCACAAGCCAAAAGGCTATCGCCATCCCCCAGCCCATCTGTCACTACAATATAGAGGGCTGGTACATCTGGCACTTTAAAGAGCCGAAGTGACAGCCCTTAAATCATTGAAACTTAATGTATTATAAGTTTTTATGTCACTTTTGCCACTTTTTTGAACGCACAACAAACTTTTTTCTGTTCTTAATATATACACCCATTGACATACTGTTATGCTTAATATACCCAAGTACAACAATATGGATTAACCAACAAAGCTTAAATTATAGGCATTTTCTTGCATTAATTATTCTTTTTTTCTAAATTTGCAGAGTATCAACCGAAACCATTGAATTAAACATATTTACTACTAACATTATACCTTACACTATGGCAAAAAGAAAGCAAATAGTAGAGTGTGTGCCTAACTTCAGCGAGGGCCGCGATTTGAACATTATCCGCCAGATAACGGATGAAGTAGAGAGCGTTAAGGGTGTAAAACTGCTTGACGTCGACCCGGGAGAAGCCACCAACCGCACGGTGGTTACGTTTGTAGGCGAACCCGACAACGTTGTGGAGGCTGCCTTCAAGGCTGTGGCAAAGGCCGCACAACTTATAGATATGCGTCAGCATCATGGTGCCCATCCACGTATAGGCGCCACAGACGTTCTGCCTATTGTTCCTGTCAGCGGCATAACGCTTGAGGAGTGTGCCGAGATTTCGCGCAACCTTGCCAAGCGTATTGCCGACGAGCTTAACATTCCTTGCTACTGCTACGAGGCTGCAGCCTTTAAGCCGGAGCGCCAGAACCTTGCCATTTGTCGCAAGGGCGAATACGAGGGCATTGCCGAGCGTATTGACGACGATGCCGAAGCACCCGACTTTGGACGCCGACCATTCGACGAGCAGGTGGCACGAACGGGATGCACCGTTGTTGGAGCAAGAGACTTCCTCATTGCTGTGAACTTCAACCTCAACAGCACATCCACACGACGCGCCAACGCCATTGCCTTTGACGTTAGAGAGAAGGGCCGCCCGATGCGCGAGGGCAACCCTATTACTGGCAAAAAACTGCTCTATGCCGACGGCACCCCTATAATGAAGCCCGGCACCCTGAAGTGTACCAAGGCCATTGGCTGGTACATCGACGAGTATGGTATAGCACAGGTGTCGATGAACATCACCAACATCAATGTAACACCGCTGCACAAGGCGTTTGACGAGGTGTGCCGCTGCGCTCAAAACCGAGGCTTGCGTGTTACCGGAACCGAGATTGTGGGTTTGGTGCCCGAGCGCACCTTGATAGAAGCCGGACGCTACTTCCTTGCCAAGCAGCAGCGCTCTGCCGGTATACCCAAGAAGGACATTATGGACATAGCCATCAAGTCGTTGGGTCTGTCAGACCTCAAGGAGTTTAAGCCGGAGGAGAAGATTATAGAATATGTAATGGCTGCTGGTGCCGAGAAGCAGAACCTCTTGGTAGACCTTACAGTCAAGGGATTTGCCGAGGAAACCTCACGCGAGAGTCCGGCACCTGGCGGCGGCTCTGTATCGGCATACATGGGAGCATTGGGCGCGTCATTGGCTACGATGGTTGCCAATCTGTCAAGCCACAAGCCCGGATGGGACGAGCAGTGGGAGCAGTTTGCAAGTGTAGCCGAGGAGGGCATGGCTCTGCAAGAGCGCTTGTTGCATCTGGTAGACGAGGACACCGAAGCCTTCAACCGCATAATGGCTGCCTTCGGCATGCCTAAGAACACACCCGAGGAGAAGGCTGCCCGCTCGGAGGCCATACAGACGGCCACGCTCTTTGCAGCCGAGGTGCCGCTTGAGACGATGAAGGCGTCGTTCGAGGTGTTTGCCGTTTGCCGTAAGATGGTGGAGACGGGCAACCCCAACAGCGTGTCGGATGCCGGTGTGGGCGCATTGGCTGCACGTGCCGCTGTGCTTGGCGCTGGCATGAACGTAAAGATAAACGCAGGCTCGCTTAAAGACCGCGCCAAAGCCGAGGCTCTTATTGGCGAGGCCAACGAACTTATAGCCAAGGCCAATAAGGAGGAAGCGGAGATTACGGCATTGGTAGAGACTAAATTGTAAAACCATATATTTTCAATCTATGACCTTTTCAGAAGAGATAAAGCTTGGCATCCCCGACTATCTACCCGAGCCGATGCCTTACGACAACACCATAAACCATGCGCCAAAGCGCAAGGAGATACTAAACAACGAGGAGCGTAAGCTTGCCTTGCGCAACGCTCTGCGCTACTTCCCAAAGCATCTGCATGCCCAGTTGGCTCCCGAGTTTATCGACGAGCTCAACAAGTATGGCCGTATATATATGTACCGCTATCGTCCAAGCTACGATATGTACGCACGTCCGATAGACGAGTATCCACACCGCTCGGAACAGGCGGCTGCCATCATGCTGATGATACAGAACAACCTCAACCCTGAGGTGGCACAGCATCCACACGAGCTGATAGTATACGGAGGCAACGGAGCTATATTCCAGAACTGGGCGCAGTATCGCTTGGTGATGAAATATCTTAGCGAGATGACCGACGAGCAGACCCTCGTGATGTACTCGGGACATCCTCTCGGCCTGTTCCCCTCACACCCCAACGCTCCACGTGTGGTTGTTACCAACGGTATGGTTATACCCAACTACTCTAAACCGGACGACTGGGAGCGCCTTAACGCTCTTGGCGTGAGCCAGTACGGACAGATGACGGCAGGCTCGTATATGTATATCGGTCCGCAGGGCATAGTGCATGGCACCACCATAACCGTGCTCAACGCTTGCCGCAAGCAGCGCAGCGAGAAGGGCGGACCACAGGACATCAAGGGCATGCTGTTTGTGTCGTCGGGTCTTGGAGGCATGTCGGGCGCTCAGCCCAAGGCTGGCAACATAGCCGGCGTGGTGAGCGTGGTGGCTGAGATAAACCCGTTGGCTGCCAAGAAGCGCTACGACCAAGGATGGGTAGACGAGCTGCACGACAACCTCGACGAGCTTATACCTGCCATACGCAAGAGCGTTGAGGAGAAGCGCACGGTGTCGATGGCATATGTGGGCAACGTGGTTGACCTATGGGAGCGACTTGCCGACGAGGACATACGCGTAGACATCGGTAGCGACCAAACCTCGCTGCACAACCCGTGGGCTGGCGGCTACTATCCCGCCGACCTTACATTGGACGAATCGAAGAAGATGATGGCGGAGAATCCGGACGAGTTCCGCGAGCACGTACAGGCTTCGCTGCGCCGACAGGTGGCTGCCATCAACCGCCTATCTGCCAATGGTATGTACTTCTTCGACTACGGCAACGCCTTCCTCCTACAGTCGAAGCGTGCCGGAGCCGACATCTGCAAGGAGGACGGCAAGTTCCGCTATCCGTCGTATGTGCAGGACATCATGGGTCCGATGTTCTTCGATTATGGCTTTGGCCCCTTCAGATGGGTGTGTACATCGGGCAATCCTGCCGACCTTGCCAAGACCGACGAAATTGCGGCACGTGTCATGGAAGAGATTATGCAGAGTGCGCCAGACGAGATAAAGGGACAGATGGCCGACAACATCCACTGGATATGCGAGGCAAGCCGCAACAATCTTGTTGTGGGTTCGCAGGCTCGCATCCTCTATGCCGACGCCGAGGGCCGCTCCAAGATAGCCTTGGCGTTTAACGAGGCTATACGCAGGGGTGAGATTACACGTCCCGTTGTGTTGGGCCGCGACCACCACGATGTATCTGGCACCGACTCGCCGTTCCGCGAGACAAGCAACATCTATGACGGCTCACAATTCTGTGCCGACATGGCTGTACAGAACGTTATAGGCGACTCGTTCCGCGGCGCTACATGGGTATCGCTGCACAACGGCGGCGGCGTAGGCTGGGGCGAGGTTATAAACGGAGGCTTCGGCATGGTGATAGACGGCAGCCAGGACAGCGACCGACACATCACCGAGATGCTGTTCTGGGACGTAAACAACGGCATTGCACGCCGTGCATGGGCTCGCAACGAAGGCTCTATACACAGCATTGAGCGCGAGATGATGCGATCGTATGGCTTGCAGGTTACGATGCCTAATATTGTGGACGACGAAATTGTCAACACGTATGCCAACTAACAATCAACTACAAACAAAATAAGAAAGCCTAAGTTTATGAAAATTCACAAGATATCAGCCGAGCACCTGTCTATCGAACGCATTGGCGAGATAGTATATGGTGGTTATAAAATAGAGTTGAGCGAGGATGCACAGAAGCGCATCGTCGACTGCCGCGAGTACCTGGACCACAAGATAGCCGAATCTACTGCACCTATATATGGTGTAACTACAGGCTTCGGCTCGCTTTGCAACGTAAGCATCGGTTCCGACTACTTGGCTCAGCTGCAAATCAACCTTATGATGTCGCATGCCTGTGGCACCGGCGACCGTGTGCCCAACGACATCGTAAAGATAATGCTGCTGCTCAAGATACAGTCGCTTAGCTACGGTTTCTCGGGTTGCCAGCTGGTTACCGTCAACCGCCTTATCGACTTCTTCAACAACGATGTGTATCCTGTAGTGTATATGCAAGGCTCGCTCGGAGCTTCGGGCGACTTGGTTCCGCTTGCCCATCTAAGCTTGCCGCTTGTAGGCATGGGCGAGGTAGAATACGAGGGCAAGGTCATTCCGGGTGCCGAGGTTCTGCAAAAGTTCAACTGGCAGCCCATCAAGCTTGCCTCTAAGGAAGGACTCGCACTGCTCAACGGCACACAGAATATGGGCGCATTTGCTGTTTGGGCGCTGTTGCAGTCGACCCGACTGAGCGATTGGGCAGACAAGATAGCTGCCATGTCGCTTGACGCCTACTACGGACTGACGGCTCCCTTCACCGACGCTGTACACCAGGTGCGCCCGCATAAGGGACAGATTGTTACGGCAGCACGCATGAGAGAGCTGCTTGAGGGCAGCGAGATAATAGAGAAGCCTAAGACGTATGTACAGGATCCCTACTCGTTTAGATGTATTCCGCAGGTACACGGCACGGTTAAGGACACCATAGAATATGTAAGGTCGGTGGTTGACGTGGAGGTAAACTCGGCTACGGACAACCCGACGGTTTGCCCGGACGAAGACCTCATTATATCGGCAGGCAACTTCCACGGCGAGCCTATAGCCATGCCTATGGACTTTCTGTCTATAGCCATGTGCGAACTGGCTAACATCTCTGAGCGCCGTATATACAAGTTGGTTAGCGGAACACGCGGTTTGCCGAGCTTCCTCGTTGCCAATCCGGGTGTAAACAGCGGCTTCATGATACCGCAGTACACCGCCGCCTCTATCGTAAGCCTCAACAAGTCGTTGGCTACACCATCGTCTGTAGACAGCATCCCGTCTAGCCAGGGTCAGGAAGACCACGTAAGTATGGGTGCCAACGCAGCCATAAAGCTGTACAAGGTGGTGCTCAACACCGAGCGTGTGCTTGCCATCGAGCTGTTTAACGCGGCTCAGGCTCTCGACTTCCGCCGCCCATTGAAGTCGTCGGCAGCAGTAGAGGCTATACACAGCAGCTACCGCAAGGTGGTGCCGTTTATTGTAGACGACGAGGTGATGTATCCACATATCGCACACTCTATTGATTTCTTGAGGAAGCAATAAAAAAACCCCTTGCCCCTCCCCAATAGGGAGGGGCTTAAACGTATATATCTATGAAACAACTTGTAAAGAACATACGTTGTCTCGCCGGCATCGAGTATCAGCCCAAGCTGCGCCTCCAAGGCAAGGAGATGGCAACCTTCAACACCATCGACAATGCCTGGCTCTTGATAGAAGACGGACGCTTTGCCCAGTTTGGCAGTATGGCAGACGGCTTGCCCGACATTGCCCACATCGACAACACAATTGATGCCGAAGGCGGAATGGTGCTGCCGTCGTGGTGCGACTCGCATACACACATTGTGTTTGCCGGTAGCCGAGAGCGTGAGTTTGTTGACAAAATCAACGGACTTAGCTATGAGGAGATAGCCAAACGAGGCGGCGGTATACTCAATTCGGCAGACCTCCTGCACAACACTTCGGAGGACGAGCTATACCGCCAAGCCATGACCCGACTGGACGAGGTTATACGGAAGGGTACTGGATGTATCGAGATAAAGAGCGGATACGGCCTCAACCTTGAGGACGAGCTAAAGATGCTGCGCGTGATAAAGCGCATGAAGGAGGCGTCGCCGGCTAAGATTGTGTCTACATTTCTTGGCGCACATGCCGTGGCACGGGGTATGTCGCAAGACCAATATGTAAAGCTCATTATAGACGAGATGATACCCGAGGTGGGACGTCAAGGGCTTGCCGACTTTGTTGACGTGTTCTGCGACCGCGGCTTCTTCACACCCGAAGAGACAAGCCGCATCCTCGAAGCCGCCGCCACTTGGGGTATGCGCCCCAAGATACATGCCGACGAGCTGGCATCGTCGGGCGGTGTGGAGGTTGGCGTAAAGCATAGAGCGTTATCGGTAGACCACTTGGAGAGCATGACGGTGGAGGAGATTGACATCCTGCGCAACAGCAACACCATGCCAACCGTACTGCCCGGCACTTCCTTCTTCCTCAATATGCCTTACGGCAAGGGCCGCAAGATGATTGACGCCGGACTGGGCGTGGCTATAGCCAGCGACTATAACCCGGGCTCTACACCTTCGGGCGATATGAAGTTTGTGGTTTCGTTGGCTTGTATAAAGATGCGATTGCTGCCCAACGAGGCTCTTAATGCCGCAACAATCAACGGTGCTTGCGCAATGGGCGAAAGCAAAAACTATGGCAGTATAGCCAAAGGCAAGGTAGCCAACTTCTTTATCACTACCCCACTGCCTTCGGTCGACTACATACCATACGCCTACACCACCCCCATAGTGAAGAAGGTGGTGCTTGGCGGAAAGGTTGTTATCGCTTAAGGTCGCGGTCGGTCATTGCCGCAACACACGAGTCGGACCATACATTCTCTGCCGTCTCTATCATATCCAGAACGGTAAAGACGGGGAGAATGATGCCCATTATGGCTATCGGCGCTCCTACGCCCGACATGAGGGAGAGCGTAAGGAAGTAGCAACCCATAGGCACACCGGCGTTGCCAATGGCAGCTATCACCGATATAAAGAGCCAAACAAGCATTGTTGTGAGCGAGAGGTCTACCCCTCCATTCTGCATAACAAACAATGATGTTACGAAGATAAAGGCTGCACAGCCGTTCATATTTATCGTTGTACATATTGGCAGCACGAAGCGCGCCACCTTCGAGTCGACGCCCAGACGCTCTTCTGCACTCTGTATGGTAACGGGCAGGGTTGCTGCCGAGCTTTTGGTGAACAGCGCCATAAGCACAGCCGGGGTCATGGCACGCATCACCTTTATCGGATTAAGACGGCGTGCCACCAAGAACAGGGGCAGAACGACGAAGAACTGCATTATATTGCCGCCCAATATAACGGCTACATACTTGCCGATAGACGACACAACGACTCCTGCCGACACCTCGGCAGACAGCTGTGCGGCAAAGGCAAGGATGCCCAACGGCAAGGCATGGATGAGCCAGTGGATGAGCTTGGACACAAGATCCTGCAGTCCGGTAAGCCCACTCATAAGCGTGCGCTTGCTGCCGGTGTCGGGCATCTTGGCAAGCGCAATGCCCACGGCTACAGCAATGAGCAGCACTGAGAGCACGTTGCCCTCGAAGAAGGGGCGCATAACGTTGTCGGGCACGATGCCTAACAAGTATTCGTAATAAGACGCCGCACCCTGTACCTCGTGCGGTATGGCTGCAGCCGCCTTGCTGCTGTGTACCAGTTCGGTAGGCAGATTGTCTGGACTGATGATGCGGTAGAGCACCATGCCCACGGCAGCTGCCGCTATAGTGGTGAGCAACGTGTAGGTAATGGTGCGTCTGAAGATTCGGCCTGTGTCCTTACGTGTGCCGAATGTTGCGAGCGTCATGGTTACAGCCAAGGCTATAGTGGGCACGGCTATAAACTGAAACAGACGTGTAAAGACTGTGGCTATAAAGTTGGCAGCCGTGTTAATCCATTCGATGCCGAGCATGCCAAGCACGCCACCAATGACAAGAGCGCCGAGCCACAGCCAGAAGTTCTGCGAGTCGGCACAAGAGTGGGGCTTTACTTGCGGGTTGTCAACAATGTTTGCTGGGTTGTTATCCATATCCATTTGGGTTTATTAATACTATATACTCTTAATTGTTATAAATGTTCGGTCTTCAATGCGAAGAGTTACAAAGATAACAACTTTTTCTCAACATAAGGCATAGGAAAGCAACAAGTTGTATAATAAAATTGTTAAAATAACGTACGATACATAAAGGTTTGCTATATTTTGGCTCATCTGATATTTGGAGTGATACAAACTGAAGTTTATCTGTGAGGTTGGCGTTTTAATATTCGTATAATGAACGTATAATATTCTATCGTGTAATGGGCATTAATGTTTAATCGTGTAATAGACGTTAATGGGCTGTGCTCAGACGTCGCTGAAGGCGACGCAAGCATCATTAGAGTGGATTCTTGCCTCGCAAAGCGTAGGCTATTCTATGGATTCCAAAAGCTTAAGCCCGTAGGCTTCTGTGTGGTCTGCGTTCTGTGGAAACTATAAGTAAAATTATACGTCCATTATACGAGCCATATATTATACGTTCATTACACGAACATTAGCACGCCAACCTCCACGATAAACTGCAATTTACACTTCTATCACACCAAATATCTGATAAACAAAAAAAGTTTGTTTTATGAATTTAAGTGCCAATGTGCCATAAATCCATCTACAACGTTGATACACAAACGGTTACACACTGTCACTTTATAGTTTATTAGGGGTTATGTACCAGTGTATCAGTCAGACTATCCGCCAATCTACCAGCCATCAAACACTCGGACCCCATCGCCGTCTTAACTTATGCCTTTGTAAGGGTGTTACAAAGCCTTTGTAATAACGTCACAGAGACTTTGTTATAGCGTCATAGAGACTTTATAACAACACTCCCACGCCGTTACAACTATGTTACCAAGCCGCTGCAAGCCTGCCGCTGGCTCTTCTGGCTGGTACATTGACGTTTGGGGCTGGCAGATAGCATGGCAGATAGAGCGTCGAAGAGCTCAATGTAGCAGCCTATATACCACTGATTATCAATAAGATACGGAAACACTGGCACATTTGCGACTTTTTGGGGCAAACTAAAAAAAATCATAGACAAAAACAAATAAAACCCCGCATATATTTTCCGAGTCTTCGACTTGCCTTACATATAGATAAAGCCTTACGAGAGCAAGCTCTCGACAGCTTTATCTATATG
>OIWQ01000640.1_pt1 | contig 45393 bp, 32 predicted proteins | sample 1587571 | NCBI WGS metagenome assembly OIWQ01 (sample SAMEA3888910, study PRJEB22519) | human gut metagenome | biome: human gut; feature: human-associated habitat; material: faeces | place: Denmark | collected 2010
CTACAGAAGCTATCGGAACTTGTCTGGCGTTGCGTTGGACGCGAAAAAGTATGAACCTGGCGACCTGCATTGGCTTCACAAAGCCATCAGTAATCTGAAGGCGTTCCTGCTCGGCACGTATCACGGCCGCTGCACACAGCTTCAGTCTTATTTGGACGAGTTCTGCTTCCGCTTCAATCGCCGAAAAACCGGCGATCAGATCTTCTTGCGCCTGGCAAGAGCCGTTGCTGCATCTTGTGTCCAGCTGCCTGAAGCCGATAAGCACATTGTTTTTATATGTCCCCCTGCGCTGAAATAAAAACGCTCAATCACCATCATAAGTGATCGAGCGTCTTAAAAATTAACTTAATGACATTGACTTGACAGGGGGCGCTTCACGCAGAAGCGCCGGGGGCTTTTTCGCTTATCTCGCGCGGAGCTGCCAGAACGCCACGGCGCTGGCCGCCGCGACGTTGAGCGAATCCACGCCGTGCGACATGGGGATGCGCACCGTATAGTCGCACTGCGCGATGGTCTGCGGAAGCAGCCCGTCGCCCTCCGTCCCGAGGACAATTGCCAGACGCGGCTCGCGCATCACGTTCTCATCGTCGATGGAGACCGAACGGTCGGTCAGGGCCATCGCCGCCGACCGGAAGCCCTGCGCGCGGAGCCTTTGCAGCCCCTTTTCGGGCCACTGAGCAGCGGCGCCGCCGAGATATGTCCACGGCACCTGAAACACCGTTCCCATGCTGACGCGCACCGCGCGGCGGCACAGCGGGTCGCAGCAGGACGGCGTGAGCAAGATCGCATCGATGCCGAGCGCCGCCGCAGAGCGGAAGATCGCGCCGATATTCGTCGAGTCCACGATGTTTTCCAGCACGGCCACCCGCCGCGCCTCCGAAAGCAGCGTCTCCGCCTCCGGAAGCCTCGGCCTGCGCATGGCGCACAGCACTCCGCGCGTCAGCTCATAGCCGGTGAGGCTGGAAAGGACGGCGCGCTCCGCCGTATAAACGGGCGTGTCCGGCCAGCGGGCCAGCAGCTCGGCCGCGTCGCCCGTAATGTGCCGCTGCTCCATCAAGAACGAGACCGGCGCAAAGCCCGCATCCAGCGCCCGGATAATGACCTTCGGGCTTTCCGCAATAAAAACGCCCTTTTCCGGCTCCAGCCGATTGCGGAGCTGCGCCTCGGTCAGGCGCGCAAACACATCCAGCTCCGGCGCGGAAAGGTCTGTAATTTCCCTGATATCTGCCATTTTTATACTCCGTCCGCCGCTTCTTTGGTCGCATAGCAGCTTTTTCCGGATCATCATACCACAATATGCCGAAAAACGGAACCCCTGATAGCTTTTTTACGTCCAATATGGTATGATGCATTTATACATTGAGATCATACTCTAAAACAGTTCAAAATATCAAGGAGGTTCTTCAAATGGGACTCATCAAAGCAGCGCTTGGCGCGGCCGGCGGCGTAATGGCCGACCAGTGGAAGGAATATTTTTATTGTGACGCGATCCCCGAAAGCGTTCTGGCCGTCAAGGGCTGCAAGCGCGTCTCCGGCCGGAGCAGCAACACGAAGGGCTCCGACAACATCATCACCAACGGTTCCGTCATCGCCGTGGCCGACGGCCAGTGCATGATCCTGGTCGATCAGGGCAAGGTCACGGAGCTTTGCGCGGAGCCGGGCGAATTCGTCTACAATTCCTCGACCGAGCCGTCCATCTTCTCCGGCAAGCTCGGCACGAGCATTCTCGACACCTTCAAGACCATCGGCAAGCGCTTCACCTTCGGCGGCGAGGCTCCGAAGGATCAGCGCATCTATTTTTTCAACACCAAGGAGCTGATCGGCAACAAGTACGGCACGCCAAGCCCCGTGCCGTTCCGTGTCGTCGATCAGAGAGCGGGCATTGACATCGACATTTCCATCCGCTGCTTCGGCGAGTACAGCTACCGCATCTGCGACCCGATCCTGTTCTACACAAACGTCTGCGGCAACGTTGGCGAGGATTACACCCGCGACCGTCTGGATGGCCAGCTCAAGACCGAGCTTCTGACGGCGCTCCAGCCCGCGTTTGCGAAAATTTCCGAGATGGGCATCCGCTATTCCGCCCTGCCCGGACATACCATGGAAATGGCAAGCGCGCTGAACGACGTGCTGTCCGCGAAATGGCGCGACCTGCGCGGCCTTGAGATCGTCTCCTTCGGTGTTTCGTCCGTCAAGGCGAACGAAGAGGACGAGGCCATGCTCAAGGAGCTTCAGCGCAACGCCGCGTTCATGGACCCGACCCGCGCAGCGGCGCACCTTGTCGGCGCGCAGGCCAGCGCGATGCAGGCGGCGGCCAGCAATCAGAACGCAGGCCCGGCCATGGCCTTCATGGGCATGAACATGGCGGGTCAGGCAGGCGGCGTGAACGCGCAGAGCCTGTATCAGATGGGCGCGCAGCAGCAGACCCAGCAGCCCGCCGCGTCCGGCTGGACGTGCGCCTGCGGTCAGACCGGCATTCAGGGCAAATTCTGCCCGAACTGCGGCAAGCCGAAGCCCACGCCCGCCACTGCCGCCGGAAGCTGGAAATGCAGCTGCGGCGCGACCGCGACCGGAAAATTCTGCCCCGAATGCGGCAAACCCAGACCTGCGGACGACAGCTGGACGTGCAGCTGCGGCGCGGTGAACAAGGGCAAATTCTGCGCCGAGTGCGGCAAGCCCAGACCCGCCGCCGTGAAGCACTACAAGTGCGATAAGTGCGGCTGGGAGCCTGCCGACAACACAAAGCCGCCGAAATTCTGCCCGAACTGCGGCGATCCGTTCAACGACGGAGACCTTGTCTGAGAGATCTGATTTTTGACGGGAGGCGATCATTTGGCCGAACAGATCACTAATTATCAATGCCCCGCCTGCGGAGGCCCGCTGCATTTTGCCGGAGCCTCCGGCAAGCTGGAATGCGAGTACTGCGGCAGCAGCTTTGAGGTCGCGGAGATCGAAAAGCTCTATCAGCAGAAGGACGAAAAGGCGGCGGACGCATTCCATGAGGAATCGGAAAAACAGGCCGCGCAGGAGCCAGCGGAGGACTGGGACACGGCGGGGGACGGTATGCACGTCTATAACTGCCCGTCCTGCGGTGCGGAGCTGATCTGCGACGAAAACACCGCCGCGACGAGCTGCCCCTACTGCGGAAATCCCAGCATCGTCCCCGGCCAGCTCAGCGGAATGCTGAAGCCGGACTATGTCCTGCCGTTCAAGCTCGATAAGGCCGCGGCCATTGCGGCGCTGAAAAAGCACTACGGGAAAAAGCTTTTGCTGCCGAAGGCGTTCCGCGACCAGAACCACATTGAGCAGATCCAGGGCGTTTACGTCCCCTTCTGGCTCTTTGACATGAAATCTGACGCCGACCTCTCCTTCAATGCCACCCGAAGCCACATTCACACGGAGGGCGACTGGGAGGTCACGACGACGGAGCATTTCCGGATCCACCGCGCCGGAACGGTGGAATTCGCGCGGATTCCGGTGGACGGCTCGAGTAAAATGCCGGACGATTACATGGACTCCATCGAGCCGTTCGACTTCAGTGAGCTCAAGCCCTTCTCCACGGCCTATATGCCCGGCTACCTTGCGGACAAATACGACGTGAGCGCCGACGAGAGCGAACCGCGCGCCAGTGTGCGCTGCGAAAGCTCTGCCACACAGCTGGCCATGCGCGACGTGATCGGCTACGACACCGTCACGCCGACCGGCGGGGACGTCCATACCGTGCGCGAGGGCGTCAAGTATGCCATGATGCCAGTCTGGATGCTGAGCACAAAGTGGAAGGATCAAAACTATCTCTTCGCCATGAACGCGCAGACCGGGAAGCTGGTCGGCGATCTGCCGGTCGATCCGATGCGCTATAACCTGCTGCGCCTCGCGGTCGCGGGCGGCATCACACTGCTGATGGTGCTGACGGGCCTCGGCGGCGCGATCGCCGGACTGTTTCTGTAAGGAGGGCACAGCATGAAAAAACGACTTTTTTCCATCGCTCTGTGCCTGATGCTGCTTTTGTCTCTCTGCGTGACGGCCCATGCCGCCGACGGGGTCTATCTCATCGACGAGCCGGGGCTTCTGACGCAGGACGAGGCGGAAACGCTGGAAAGCCGCGCGGCGGAGCTTACCGGCCGCTACGGCATCGGCGTCTACATCGCTGTCGTGGACGATTTCACCGACTATGCCTCCGACTGCGAAACCGCGTCCGAGGAGATCTATCTTGCCAATGGCTTCGGTGTCGGCTCTGAGCAGAACGGCATTCTGCTGATGCTCAGCATGGCCGACCGGGATTACGACCTGTGCGCCTACGGAACAGACGCGCATCTTGCGTTCACGGACTATGGCAAGGAGCGTCTGGAGGAGGAATTCCTCGACGATTTCCGGTATGACGACTGGTATACCGGCTTTGAGGACTACCTCAGCGCCTGCGGCCGGATGCTGAGCGCTGCGGAGCAGGGCCGGCCGGTCGATACCGAAAACGGCCACGGACAGCTCTATTATGAGGATGAGAGCGATTACAGCCCCGATTATGAGGAGTCGTATGATTCCTATTCCGGCGGCTCCGTGCTCATGGCTCGCCTCGGCTGGGGCCCCGCGTGGCTGGCCTCCGCCGTCGTCGCTGTTCTGCTTTCGCTTCTGATCTGCTGGATCGTGAAAAACGCCACCATGAAGTCGGTCGCAGCCAAGCGCGAAGCCGGAAGCTATGTGTGCGGTGGGATGCAGTTCCGCATCCGCAACGACCAGTTCACCCACACCACCCAGACGCGCCGGAAGATCGAGCGCGACCCGCCCGACAACGGCGGAAGCGGCGGTACGCAGGTCAACAGCAGCGGCTTCTCCCACAGCAGCGGCAAATTCTGAATAAACTTTATCCCGGCTCGGAGATTGAAGTGTTCCCTGTCAAGTAGACAGTGAAAAAATAAAATATTTTGTTGGAGATGGTCTCTGCATTGGCAGAGACCATCTTTTCATGCAGCAGCGTGAAACTCCATAGGCGTCATGCAGCGAAGGCGCTTCTGGTACCGCTTGGTATTATAGAAATGGATATATTCTTCGATGGCGGAAGTCAATGTCTGCTCGCTAGAAAATTTTCTCAAATAGTACATCTCGGATTTCAGAATTCCCCAGAATCCTTCCATCGGACCATTGTCAATACACCGTCCAACTCTGGACATACTCTGCACCATCTTTGCGGCGTCCAGCTTTGCCCGAAAGTGCTTACTTGTATATTGGAATCCACGGTCACTATGGAATAGAGGATGTGCATTAGGATTCTTCTCAATTGCTTCATCGAACGTATCAAATACCAGCTTGTTATTGTTGCTGGTGCCAATTTTATATGCCACAATTCGTCTGTCATAGAGATCAAGAATTGCGCTGAGATATATCTTGTGGACAGCTGGACCGTCATACCACTTAAATTCCGTTACATCCGTCAGCCATTTTTCGTTTGCTTTGTCTGCATGAAACTCCCTGTTCAGAATATTCTCTGCTGTCACTTCCGGAGTGGATGGCGTATAGCTGCAGCGCTTTTTGCGGCATACCGACCGTAGATTCAGTGCTCGCATCAATCTGCGGATCCGTTTCTTGTTAAATTGGGTCTGATGCGTCCTGTTAATAGCGATCGTCATCTGCCGATATCCTAAAATTCCATTTTGCTCTATGTAAAGCGCTTTGATCCAATCAATAATCTGTTCATTCAACAATTCATTCCTGTTTTTCTCCCGTTTCAGCCATTTATAGTAGGAACATCTTGGAATGTGCAAAGCGGCGCACAATCTGGAGACGGGATACTTCTTCGTCTCATGAAGATACCCAATCGCCAGATAGGATGGTTCCTGCCTTACTTCTCCCACCAAACACCTCCTTCCAACTCCTTCACTTTTTTTAGAAGCTCTATCTCCATTTCCTTATCCCGCAGCTGCGCTTCCAGCATCCGCACCTGAGCTTGAAGCTTTTCCGACTCGGTCATTTCACTCTCTGGCCTGCTACGCCCCCTGCCGTCTGCCAGTCCATCTATGCCCTTTTCCTCGTACTTGCGGACCCAGGCGTAGATTTGTTGGTAAGATACTCCATAGTGCTCTACGGCCAGCAGATAATCCCTGCCGTGTTCTAAACAGAAGGCTACAATCTCTGCGCGTTTTTGTTGCGTTGTTTTCTTTCCCTTGGTCATATAAAGCGCTCCTCTCGCAGCACTCTGCCGCTTAAACTTTCTATGACCATTATAACTCTTCAGCCAATCCCTCACACGGCTTTCGTCAGAGAGCCCATATTCCTTTGCCAGTTCTGCCATGCTGCCCTTTCCTGAAAGATACGCTTCTACTACCGCTATTTTCAATTCTGGGCTGTATCGTTTGTTCTTCTGTCTCTTTCTTGGCATAATAATAGTCCCCTTATTGCAGTCTCGAAATTTTTGCTATTTCGAGTGTCTACTCTAAGGGGACTATATCAGATCTCCGAGCCGGGATGCTTTTTATGTATTCAGTTTTTTTCGGACACAAGCACGAAGCCATCCACATCCAGCACATGCAGGTCCGCGTCCTTGGCGCGTGTCATGAGCGTCTCTGCTTCCTCCTGCGCTTCGCGGAAATCGTAAATGAATACGCATTCCATATCGCACACGATCGTCAAGGCCGGTTCAACGGTCAGTGCCTGAGCCTGCGCCGCGAAAGCCATTGGGATCCCATCTGTGCTGAACTCCTGCACAACGCGCCAGCTGTCCGCCGTCTGGAACGCCTCCGTGATATCCAGAAGCACATCTTCGACACGAAGCAGGAGAACGTCCTTCTCCGCTGTCTCCGCGTTCGCTTCCTGCGTATCCTCCGTCTGCGAAGCCGCATTCTCTGTCGTTTCCCCGGCCGGATAGATGGCGTCCATCGCCGTCAGCGCCAGCATCTGCATCTCCGCGTCGCCATAGACGATCATCGTCAATCCGTTATGCCGCAGGATCAGCGACGCATCCGGGATCTGCCTCAGCTTTTCGATCAGCTCGTCCTGATCCACTGTATCGTTCTCCCTGAACAGGATCGCGTACTTTTCCTGTTCCTCGGACGGCGTCTGCGTATCGGCGACAGGCGTTTGCGCATCCGCAGCAGCTGCATCGCCGTTTTCAGCAGGCTCTGTGCCCGCCGCTCCGGCATTCTCCGTCTGGTCCTCTGCCGTATTATCCGCACCGTTTTCCGGCATTGGCTCCGCCGTTTCCGTCAGCGCAGCCGGAGCCTTCGGCTGATTCGAGAACGCCATGAGCACAACTCCAAAGCCGTTCAGCGGTTCCGGACAATAGTCCCGCTGGATATTCTCGCCTGTGAAGGTCCACGCCATGCCGGACACCTTCTGGATCATTTCCTGAGTGGCTGTCTCGTCGTTTCCGTTCTGAGATCCCGGTGTATCCTCCGATACGGGCGTTTCCTCCGGCTCTTCCACCGGCTGCTCTTCCGGCTCCTCAGGCGTCTCCTCGACGGGCTGCGGCTCCTCCTGCGGGGCCTGCTCCTCCGGAGCCTGCCCGGCCTGGGCGGTCTGCTCGTTCATGATCGTACCGTTGTCATTTCCGAGCCAGCCGATCAGGCTGGTCGTCAGCCAGCAGATCCCCGCGCCCAGCAGCGCGGCGATCAGAACCGGCAGCCACCATGGCTGCTTACGGATGAAGCGCGGCCGGTCGTCCTTGACGCGGCTGCGGCGCTGCGCGTCCTCGCCGAACTCGCGGTCATATTCGACGCGCATCAAAGCCTCCTCGGCGGTCTGACGCCTGCGGCGCTCCGTTTCCAGCTCCGCCTTCTGGCGGGAGATCACCGAATCCTGCTCCCGGAGCTTTTCCTGACACTCCGCCTTGGCCCGCGCCCGCTGCTGCGCGAGCTGCTGATCGAGCCGCTCGGCAAGCTCCTGCTCATGTTTGCGCTTCATGTTTTCCACATCCGCAGCCGCCTTCTGCTTCTGCTCGTCGAGCTGACGCGACGTTTCGCTCAGCTGATGCTCCGCTGTCTGCGCGCGTTCCTGCTGCTCAAGGATCTTCTTCCGGGCAGCTTCCTTCAGCTGCGCAGCGTTTTCCTGCTCCTGCCGGAGCTGCTGACCCAGCGCATCGAGCTTTGCGGTAAACTCCGTTGTCAATCTGGTCCGCTGCTGCGCTAACTCCGTCGTATGGCGTTCCTTCAAAATTCCGGAGACGCTGTCGCAAAGGCCCGGCACATCCGTTTCGCCGAACTGCGCGCCGAACTGGTACAGCTCTCCCGCCTTTTTCTTCGTTTCGCTGTCCTCTGCAAGCTTATACTGCGCCGCAGCGGCGTCCAGCCAGCTGCTGAACTGGACGTTCTTCGGAAGAAGCCTCGGAAGCGCAGCGCGCAGCAACTCCTTATACCACGGGATCTGCTGCCAGGACGGCTCATCCGCGAGCAGCCTCCGCAGATCCTCCAACGACCGGAGCGTTCCCTCGCCGTGCGAGGATATCCAGTTCTGGCAGTCCTGCAGGCTCGCAAAGAATGCCTGCGAACGCTGCAAAAACGCATTGCTGTCCTGATAATTCTCCGCGTCCGCGAACAGGCTCTGATATGCCTCGCAGCGCTTTTCCCAGCTCAGCTTGCTCCAGCTCAGGAGCACTTCCGTCAACGGCGTCTGCCGCAGCGGAGCGCGGTATGCTTCGTCGGAAAGGTCCAGAAGGATGTTCTTCCCGCCCTCGAGCGGCCGGATATCGGCGCTTGCGGGAAGAACAAAGACACAGATGCTGTTTTTCCGGCTGATCTCCGCGATATCCTCGACCGGATGGTAGGTGGCAAATCCGGTCTCCACTGCCAGCCGGGGCGGCAGCAGAGAATAGATCTGCGCCAGCAGCGCCAGCGCGCGGCGGTTGAAGCTGCGATCCTTCTCCAGCCGGAGGATCAGATTCTTTTCGCCCCTGCTCTCCAGCAGAACGGAGGCCGCGTAGAGCGCCGTTTGAAGGTCGGTGAATTCCGGCTGCACCTTCCGCGGTGCGGCGTCGAAATTGGGGGTGCGCGTCTTGTCGCGGAATGCCTTGACCTCCTGCCATGAGAGCAGATGTGTGCCGAACAGGAGATCCAGCGCGTTCACGCCCTTCTCCTTTCCGCGCATCAGCTCGCACGGGAACAGGAAGGTCTGGCTGTAGGTGCTGTTGCGTCCGCCGGGGCGATTTTCCGCGCCGGTCACGGACAGCGCGCAGAACGGCTTCAGCTCTGCCGGAAATTCCGGCAGCTTGTAGAGATGCATCGGCGCGTAGTGTATGGCGACCGGCTTATCGTCCGAGGGCTGCGCGGGATAATCCGGAAAATCTCCGAATGCGCGGAGGATATTCTGTGTCGTATCCGCCGTTTTTCCGCGGTCCGTTGCGCCGAGGGAGCCGAGGAAATCGGCCATGCCCCGGCTGCTCCAGAGAAGGCGGTATTCGCCCGAGGGGCTCGTGCCCCAGAGCATACTGTATCGATTCATAACGCTTCTCTCCTAATTCTGTTACTCCTTATGATTTTTTGAGCCGGGCAGCATGGCATGTACTCTGGCAGCCGTCAGCGCTGCCTTGCTTCCATGCGCCTGAACGAGCGCAACGTCCACATCGCCCGGATTTTCAAAGAGGATGACCCGCGCCAGTGCCTCCCGGAGGTCGTCGCTGCGGAGCGGCTTGTCCTTCCGGAACTGGAGTCTGGTGATGTAGTTCTCCGCCTCCTCCCAGCCGACGCTGTTGAAGGTCGCCTTATACCGGCCCCTGACCGGCGCGCAGCCGCAGACCATCAGGATCCATTTCATCAGCTGATCGACGTAATGCGGCCTCGAAACGCAGGCCTCGCGGCCATACTGCTCGATGTCGGCGCGCGTCGGCGCGTTATAGCCGTAGGCCGAGCAGCGGATGCCCGTTTTGAAGGAATCCTTCAGATTCTGATAATTGTCAAACTGCCGCAGAACGAACGCATAGGCAGGATTTTCCCGGATGCGTTCACACTCGCCGTAGAACATATGCGCCTGCTGGATCATGTTCCCGCGCGTGCTTCCGACCGCCGGGTCCTGCAGGAGCGACTGCTGCTCGATATCGCTGCACTTGGTGTAGACCACGATCAGAGGGATATGCGCGTCGCTCCTGCGGCCGTCGGCATGCAGCTTCTGCACGGCGTCGGCGGATTGCAGGGTCGCGTTGATCTGTACCTGCTCCTTGCCTCTCTTGCTGGTGTCGAAGCAGATCACATAGGCGTCGCAGCTCAGCGCAGTCGGGAATTTGTCCACCATATCCGCCGTGTTGATCGCGCCGGTATCCTCGTCGATCAGCTCGCCCGGAAGGTCGGTCAGCGTCAGAAGATGGAATCGGCCGCGGGCATCCTGAATGCGGAAGGTCGCGTTATAGGCGTTCACGCCCAGATTCGCCCCGGTCTTTTCCGGCGCGATTCCCTTTTCATACAGCTCAAGATCGGAATAGAGCGAGCGGTTGCGCTTTTCCAGGTCGCTGGACGCGCCGCCGGTCTCCGCGCTGCGGCTGCGCTGCGGCTTCCGATTCAGAAGCTCGACCGTCTTGATCGAGCGGATCGGCTCCGTGCCGCCCCAGATCTCGGAGCTGAAATTCTCCAGCATGGCATTGCAGGCGTAATGCGTGAGCGCCAGCAGAAGGCTCGTCTTGCCCGCGCTCTGCGGCCCGAAGAACACGACGCGGTGATGCTTCGCCGTTCCCGCGTGCGCAAACACCGGATAGCCGCACTTCGGGCAGACACGCGGCTCGGCGGCCGCGTCGATAAACAGATTCGGCCACGCCCGGTATCCCGTCACGATCTGTGCGCCCTCATTGTCCTTCTCGCTGAGCATGGCGACCTGGAACTCACAGCAGCCGCCGTTTGCGAACAGGTTTTTCACGATCTCCAGATCGGCGGAAAGCATGGCCCGGGTCATGCCCATGTCCTTGTTGGATTCGTCCTTTCTTTGCAGCGCCAGCATGGCCTCCGACAGATGCTCCTCCGGCTGCGCGGGCATTTCCGGCTCTGACTGCGGCGCGGCAGAGCCGAGGCCGAAGATATCATCCTCCTCCGGTGCAGGCGCGGCCTCTGCAAAGCTGTCAAAATCGATGGTGCCGACGTAATTCCGGACGTCCTCCAGCGTGATCCCGGCGATGGCCGGGTCGTTGAGGTTGTTGAAGTTGCTGACAATCTGGAAAAACTGCACAAAGGTCAGCTTCAGCTTTTTGAATCCGTCCTCCGTCGGGAAGCCGGTCTTGAACCACTCCTCCAACTCCGCAAGGCGCATACGGAATTTGAGAATATTGAATTTTTTGTCCTTGTTCTTGGTCAGGAGGTACTGCATGTCGAACAGCACCTCGTCCTGCGTAATTTTCCTGCCGCAGTTTGTGCAGTAATAATCGTAAGGCATTCTTTCTCTCCTGCTTCCGGCCGCAGCGCGGCCCGTCTCCCTGCTCTATGGGGTCACTTTCTCACAAGCTCATATGCGGCGTCGAAATACCGGTCTCCGCAAAGCTCGACTCTCTCCGGCCCGCATGGGAGCCAGACCAACTGCATTCCCTGATCCTGTTTCAGCGGCGCAGGGACCTTATACAGCGTCTCTCCGCCGGTCTTGGGCCGCGCCCAAAGGCGCGCCGTCGGGCATTCGCCGGAAATGCAGAGACACTGCGGGTCAGACGCGCTGACCGAATAGAGGAATCTCCTCCGCTCCGACTCCGGACGCGGAATGACCTCCTCCGTCCCGTCGTCTCTCCGCACCTCCAGCACCGCGCTGGCCGACACCTCGATTTTTGAGGTGTTCTCCGTGAACGGCTGATATTGTCCCGGCTTCACGTCCAGATCGAGCTGGACGCGGCGGTATGCCTGATCGTGTTCCTTTCGCACATAATACATGGTTTGCTCCACCCTTTCCTTCGCCTCACCCGGCGCTGCGCGCCGTGCAAAGGATGCTTGATGCCCGATATGCCGCGCACAGGCCGCGGGCGCTGCCCGCAGAGCCTGTCCGGCCTCTCTCAGATCTCCTGGATCAGATCCAGAAGGCTCGTCTCTGTGCAGTCCAGCAGCGTCAGCCGCAGCAGCTTCATCGGCGCGTTGTCCAGCTTCTGGATGCCGCCCATCTTTTCGTCAATGTAGAATTCCTGCACACTTCCGAAGCCCAGCGGGCTTCTGTCCGCCAGCTCCTTCATCTCCGCACCGCGCAGCAGCAGATAGGTCTTGCTGACCGCGCTCGGCTCCGAGGTGTTGAACTCGCCGTTCAGCTGAAGCATCCCGGCGGCGGCGCGGCTGCGGAAGGTCCCCGCGTCGAGCTTGTCGCCAAGCTGTGCTCTCACCTTCTCCAGCTTCGTCCGGTTTTCGCAGATCTTATCGAAGAAATATCCGTTCGGGAGGCGGTCATAGGCCGCCAGAAGCGCGTCGCGGTAAAGCTTTTCGCCCTTGCCCATCGCCGTCAGACGGGTCTGCAATAAGTAGGACTCGATCTCCGGCGCGCATCCGGTCTCCAGATAGCGCAGGCCGGGCAGCGGGAACGCGCCGCCGTATCCACTCTCGGACGAAAGGCATTCCTTCATGCATTCCGGCCTTGCCGCCGCGCCAAGGCCAAGTCTGGACCGCGCGATCAGCTCCGGCAGCAGGCGGTCGGCCTCCGCATCACTCAGACGGAACATCTCCGTCACCGCCTCGGTCAGCGCCTCCGCCGTCCGTTTCAGCGCGCCGCCCGTCAGATTCGCGGCAATGTTATACGGCTCATATTTGCCCTGCATGGCCTTTTTCCGCTTTCCTCCGAACAGCCCGCCCTCCGGCACCCGCATGTCCGGGTGCTGCGGCTGACACAGGCCGTCGATGGGGAAGCGCTTCTCCACGTCCGCCTTCATCTCTCCGAGCTGCACCCGGAGATATTCCTTGAAGCGATCCGCTCCCTCCTCGCTGATTGAGGCCGTCAGCCTGCCGGCTTCCGCCTCGAGCGATTCACAGGCTCCCCGATCGTATTCCAGATGGGACAGGAAGCCCACGTCGTTGTTTCTGCAATGGTCCGCCGTCTCCGGAAGGAGTGCGGCCGGCGCGGGCTGGCGGCGCAGAAGGTCGAGCAGCAGCATCGCAGGCTGCCAGATCGACTGCGTGCCCGCGGCCAGCGCAGGCGAGGCCGTCAGCACCAGCTGTGTCTGGACCGTATCGTCCATATTGTGCTCCACGAGCCGCTGGATGCTTCTGCGGGCCGGTGCGCCGGCGGACAGGCCGAGCGTCCCGCAGTATCCGAACTGGAGCGCCGCGACCACGCTGCATCCCAGCGCGATCTTGAGCCGTGCGGGGACCTTGCTCAGCTCCTGGAACCGCGCATCGTCAAGCTCGCCGGTCAGATCCAGAAATACGGCCAGAACGCAGAGCTTTCCCGCCATCGCCGAGATCCCCGCCGCCGCGATCTGGTCGCGGAATTTTTTCGTCAGGACGATCTCGCTGTCGTCCGGCTCGGCATCGATCAGGAACGATGTCATCTGCGAGAAGCGTTTTCCCCACTCTTCATGGATCGCTTCGCCCTGCGCTCCGGACATGGCGTTGATGCCAAGCAGCGTACATTCGATTTTTGAAATATTGTTCACGGCCATTGTCTTCGCCTCTTTTCCGTCCGCCTGCCGGAGCCCCGGCAGGCGGACGCATCGATATCAGTTTGCCGGGGGCTTACAGCTGCTCCCAGAGCATTGCCCGGAGGTAGAAGGAGCGGATGTCTCTGATCTGCGCCTCGTCCGTGATGTCCTTTCTCTTCATGGCCTCGAGGAAGGAGCCTCTGAGGTTGGCGTCCTCGCCCTCCGAGAGCATCGCGCCAAGCTCGTTGAGCGCCTCGGCCTCCTTCAGCACAAAATCGGACATTTCCACGCCCGCCATGATCGCCGCCTCGTCGAATTCCTCGGCAAGCTCGCCCAGTCTCCTGCGGGAGCGCTCGTAGGCCTCGTCGAAGCCGTTGCCCTGCATCTCGACCTGCTTCATCAGGCCGCTGAAGAGGTAGTAGGCGCTGAAGCCGTTCTTGATCAGGCGCGCACCCTTCGGGTTGGTCATCTCCAGCATTCTCATGCCGTTCGCGCCCATGTTGGCGATCGGCTTTTCCATGCCGTTCGCCAGCTTGAGCTTCCACATGCCGTTCTCGTCGCAGCGCAGGACCTGTCCGCGGATCATGAAGATCATCTTTGCGGGCTTCATTCTTGCAAGCACCAGCGCGTTTTCCTTCTCAATGATCTTATACCACGCCTCAAACTTCTGAACGGTATTGCGGATCTCGATCATCATCGGCATATGGGCGCGGAGCGTCCGCTCGACCCATTTCCATGCCCACTCCTCGGTGGTATGCGGGCCGGAGAGCAGGCCGCCCTGGCTCAGCTCCACAGCGCGGGAGATGTCCTCCAGCCGCCGCCCATTCTGGCTTGCGACAGCGTCCGCCAGCGCCATGCCGGTCGGCAGCAGGCCCAGTGCGTCGCGCGGCATGATCGACAGATCCAGCGACCAGTTGATCGACCGGTCGCAGTTGACGCGGTAAACGGTATACTGCTGGTCGCCCGCCTTCTTGCAGTACAGGACGCCGAGCTTTCTCGCCCGCTCGATCAGCTCCGCCAGCTTCCGGCGGACCTGACCCTCGTAGCAGACCGCGCCGCTGACCGGGTCGGGCTGCTTCGGATCGGTATTATAGCGCAGGACGGACGGATAGTCCTTCCACGGGGTGATCTCCGTATAGCGCGGAGCCTGTCCCGGCACGATCTCCGTCTCCACGTCCTGAGACATGCCGTGGAGCAGATCGTCAAAGCGCACCATATAGTTGTTTTCCCAGTCGCGCAGATCGTGGTCACCCTGATCGGTTCCCTCGCTCTGGAGCCGGTAAAGCTCAAACGGCGCGGCAAGCTGATAGAGCTTGATGCTCTCCGCATCCTCGGAGGCGTAGACCTGAATGCCGGGGAAAGCGTTCTTGGCCGCCGTCTCGAGCGCGTTTGCGATCTGGATGCCGTCACTCGACAGCTTCAGAGAGCTGGGATACATGAGATACCGGTTGAAGTTGCTGCCGTCGATGTTCGCGCGGAGCATGATGCCGCTGGCCTGCACCAGCTTCTCCACGACCGCCTGTGCGAAGGTCGTATAGTCCGTGCCGGTCTCATTGATGGCCTCGAAGGTCTTTTCGATCGACAGGGCCAGCGTATCCGGCACGACGCTCTGCATGAGCTTGTCGAAGCGCTCGCGCGCAGGAACGGCCGTGCCCTCCTTGGCCAGCGCCGGCTTGCCGTCGCGCAGGACGACCATATTTTCCGGAATGCTCATCCACGCCGCGCTGTCCTCAAAGAAGTCCTGCACCATCTTCGTGCGGATCTCCTTGGCATTGACGGCACGGAGCTGCGCCTGCGCCTCGCGCAGGAGCCAGCCGTGCGACGCCGCGGAAACGGCGCAGAGGTTGATCTCCGTATCGTTGTCGCGCGCATGGCTGAACGTGCCGAAATCCTCGAGGCAATTGCCGTGCGCGGCATAAATATCGCTCATGGCCGCAAGCGTGTCGCCGAAGGCGCGCAGCTGATCGGCCAGCAGCGCTGCCGGGTGCAGGAACAGCTCATTGAACTTTCCGACATCGCCCAGCGCGAATTCGCGCCGCTTTTCAATGATCCTGGCCTGCTGCCACTTGTCATAGGCAAAGACCCACGCGCTCGCGGCCTTGGTACGCCTGCCGAGCAAACCCGCCAGATTCGACGCCTTATGGACCTCCTGCTGTGCGACCTCGAGATCCTTCGCCTTGGCCGCAGGCGTGTCCCAGCGGAACTGTGCGTCGAGGATGGTCTTACCGCCGCGCAGACGGCGGAGCATCGTCTCGATGCCGATGCCGCTGTTGTCACCGACCTTCGTGAAGCGGCCGTGATACAGATTGTCGAAGGCCAGCGGGCCTTCCTGCTCCACGAAGCTCTGCACATTCGTGCGATACGCCGTGAACGCCTTGGCGATCTCATTTTCCAGCGCCTTCATGGCCGCCGGGCCGATGCGGTCCTCAAAGGCCGCGTTCAGCTTGACCGGCATAGCGCCGACCTCGTGCTGGCGCTTATAGAGACTGTCCCACAGATTCTCGGCAGGCCAGCCGGTCGCCGCCATAAAGGAGAAGTCCGCCGAATGGATGGTCTGGAGGAGCGGCAGCACCGGTGCAAGGATCTCTCTGGCCTTGGCCGTGCCCTCCGTCGCGTTCATATAGTCGTCCACACCGCGGAACGGCAGCAGCGGCGCGCCGGACGCGATCATTTCATCGCGCTTTTCAACGCTCACCGGCTTGAAGCCTGCCTCTGCGCAGGCCTTGCCGACCACATAGGAGCGCACGATCTTCTTCGGCGCGGCGATCTGCGCAAAGCCGATCGCACCGTAATGGCGCGGGAACTCATGCCGCCAGCCGGCCGCCTCCGTCTCCGGGACGCCGGGCATCTGTTCCTTGACGCTCTGTCTCGGAATGACGTTGCTGAGGAACGAGGCCGTCAGGAAGGGGGTCCCGGAGGTCACGGACACGCCGGAAAGCAGGCTGATCAGGAACTCGGCAATGTTCTGTCTGGCGACGCGGCTCGCGTTTGCCGTTGCGCCGGAGACCGTGCCGATCAGGTACGGGATGTCATAGAACGGCTGTCCGCCGGTCAGCTCCAGCTCCGGAGCCGCCGGATCGTTATAGCCGAATTTCTCATTGTAGCCCGGCCGCATGGCGATTCCCTGATAATAGTTCAGCTCCTTCAGCGAGGCGTAGCCGTTGGCCTTCAGCTCCGCCGCATTGGCCGGATCGAGCGAGGTCAGCGTATCGGGCAGATACAGCATGGCGTAGATATGCAGATTGCCGACGCCCAGCGCCCGGCGGATAAGGGCAGGCATTTCCAGGAAGCCGCCGCTGCATGTGCCGCCGCTGACGCTGCCGATCACATAGACCTCATAGTTGCTTCCGCCAACGGTCGGGGCCAGCGTATTGGCCTTCAGATTCGCCAGCTTCTGTACGATTTCCATGTCCACCGCGCCGACCGTATCCCGGTCGTGGATCTTGAGCCGTCCGACCAGTCTCTTCCGGCTCGCGCCGCTGCTGTTCATATCCGGGACCTTCGCCATGACCTTCGGATCGGCAAAGCGCCGCCATGCCTGCGGATAGGCCATCGGATTCATCTTCCGGTTTTCTACACCGGGCCGCGTCGTCAGCACCAGCTCTCCCTGCTGGAGATACTTTGCGCGGCTCAGCTCCGTTCCGTCCGTATCGATCCCGAGGAAGCCGATATAGCTGCTCCAAGTTGGGTCGAGGCGATTCGTGATGACGCCCTTGACATAGTCCAGCGTCTGAATGCCGGTGCCGCCGAGGCCAATGAGGATCGTGCGATCCATGGTATTGGGCTTGAGAAGCGCCGCCGTGTTGAATAATGCACCGTCGGTCGCGTCGATCTCGTTTGCTGCAAGCAGGATCGGGTAATCCTCGCTCTTAAAGGACTGCATATTCGGCATGATTTTCTCTCCTCTTCTATATTTATTTATGAAATCCGCTGTTCAGGATCTTCGCTGTTTTCTCTTATCTCGCTCCGGCATAGCGCAGGCTGCACACCACGTCGGTCACGGCCCCCTCACCCTGGATCGTCAGACGCAGCTCGCCCATCGAAACGCGGCACTTGCCGCTGACCGGCAGGCCGTTATACTGTGCGGTCACGTTTGCGGGCAGCTTTTGCAGAACAAAGCCGCTGCCGAACGTAACGCCGCGCATGTGGATCTGGTTCATCGCGGGATAGAAGTTCAGCGACTCGCTCAGAAGGCCGCTCTTTTCCGCAAACGGCGCGATCTCATAGACGAGGTCCCACAGGTCGACCTGCTTGTTTTTTCTGCCGACGGTCGTATTGCTGGCGATGTTGAGGTTCGGCAGGTAGATGCGTCCGCCGTCGCCGTCCTCCAGATCGATCTCCCAACTGCCCTTGACACGGGTAATGCCGGACAGGACGCACAGGACGATCACGATCAGCACGAGCACCGCCGCCGCCAGCGCAAAGTAGATCCAGTTTCTCTGCCAGAAGGCCGCCTTGCCGCTGATGACGCGGACCTTCAGATGGCCCTGCTCCTCTTTCAGCTGGTTCGTGAGCGTGAAGGTGAGCGTACCCTCGCCCTCGGCCAGCGGAACGACGGTATAATGCATCCCGTCCCGGCTCACGCGGTAGACCGTCCCGTCGCCGTCAAAGCTCTCCGACGCGATCTCCACCGGAAGATCGTCGCCCTCGTCATAATAGTCGTTCAGATCAAATTCCGCGCTTTCGCGGATATCCTTCTGCCAGGGGTAGTGGTCCGTCCACAGCTCCACAGGCTCGATGTCCCGAACGCTGAACGCGTGCTTCTGCGTCTCCAGCTGGAACGGATCGAGCAGCAGCGGCTGCTCCATGTCCGCGTCCCGAACGGAGAGCTGAAGCGCATATGTTCCATAGTTCAGGCCGCATTCGATCTCAAGATAGCCGTTCTCGTCGATGCTGTAGTCAAAGGCGACGTTCCGGTCGCTGACGCATTGCAGCTCGTAGAACAGCTCGTCGTCGTCCGGATTTTCGATATGCTGCATCAGATCGACCTTTTCCGTCTTTCCGTTGACATCGCCGGTCAGGTCGGGCATTTTCGAATCCGTGATGCGCACCGGCAGATTTTCGCTCGTCAGGCTCTGGCTGTTGCTCCACTTGGAGCCGTTGCGGAACATGCTGTCGTCGAGCCGGGCAGCAACCGTGAAGGTGCCCTGATATTCCAGCTCGTTCATGCTGATCGTCGCGGTATAGCCGCCGTTGGCTCCGGCCTGCATCGGCAGCTCGGCCTTCTGGCCATTCGCAGTGTTGGTGAACACGAGCACGGGCTGCTTCTTCTCATAATACGGATTTTTCAGGATCTCATTGCCATGATAGGTGAAATAGGCGCTGAAGGTCACAGCCTCGTTCTTTGCCAGCACGCGGCTCTCATCCGTCAGCGACGTGCTCAGCACCAGATCCAGATCGCGCATCGAGCAGTCATACATATCGATGTTCGCGTTGGGGTCGCCCTTGGCCTGCACGGTCCACATGCCGGCCTCCGGGCAGAGCAGCTTGATGCAGATGTATTTGTTCTGCCTGCCACCACTCTCGTGGTTGCTGTCGATCGTCGCAACGAAGTTCTGCTCGTCGAAATTATTCTTATCCACGGTGCGGCTGCTGCCATCCGGGCCGTTGACCGTAACAGACTTCAGGCTTGCTCCGGACACGATGACTGTCGTCTCCGATGTCAGCTCCGGTACCTCAAAATCGCACGTCACGTCGCCCTGCGCGTCTGCCGTCTTTGTGATGATATTGCCGTTTCCGCCGAACATGAAGCGGTTGAAGATGTTCATGAACGCGCGCGCGACCGCCGCGTTGCCCTCCTGAAAGCTGGTCAGCGGGGTGTAGCCGTCCTCGCCCGCGCCGCTCTCCTCGGCGATCTGGCGCATCAGCGTCGTCTCCTCTGAGCCTGCTCCGTAGCGTTCGCCGTCGTTGAGGTGCATCGTGTAGACCGGCCAGTCGTGGCTGGCCGCCGTTTTTGCCGCCGTATGGGCGTTGTCTTTATCGTCGTAGCGGTTCTGCTGCGCGGCGATGCGGCCGTCCGTCAGCAGGATGACACATGCGTTCTTATCCGAAGCGCCGTTGTTCTCCAGAAGATCGACCGCGCTGAGCAGCGCCGTGCCGAGCGGCGTATTGGTACCGCTCTTCGAGGTTGCGTCCGTCACCTGCTGCTTGAGGGCGTTCTTGTCCTTGATCGCCGACGCCTCCACCATATCCGACACCAGATAGACCTTTTTCAGGTCGAGCGGGTTGTCGATGGACATATTCTTTAATGTATACTGCGTGCCGCCGTCATAGCCGAAGGCGATCACGCTGATCCGCGCGTTTTCTAGCGGGACCATATCCACGAACATCTTGCACGCCGTGGCGCACAGATGGCTGGGGTCCGTCACGTTCAGCGAGCCGGAGCAGTCCAGCACCAGCACAAAGTCCACAATGCCGTTTTCCTCCGAGTCCTGCGGATCGGCGGCAAACGCCGTCATCGTCAGACAGGACGCCAGCACCAGCGCCGCAAGGGTCAGGCACAGCAGCCTACGCCAACACATCTTTCTTCTTTCCATTTTCCTCTTTTCCTTTCCTGCTTTTCTGCGCGCGGCAAAGCAGCCGCCCGCCGGGATCCGCGCTGTAATTTCCGGCGGTATTCGCATGCTCCGCTTTTTCCAGCCGCAGCTTTCTCTCAGTTCTCGGCTTTTTTGCGAAAATACATGCAACTGTGACAATAATATACAATCATTATAAGGGCTGCATATGGAAATTGCAATAGCCAGTGCGGATTCATTGATTTAAAATCCAGAAGAATCCTCAACGGGCGTTTATTTGAAAAAAGCCGCAATTTCCAGCTCCTCCGGGCCTGTTTTTCGTTTTTCTGCGGCGCTATTCGGCAGCGGGCCAGCAGCGCCGCACACAGCTTGTGGAAAAGCGACAAATTGACGCGAGTTAATTTGTGCAAAAGCAGTCTTGCATCTTTCAAGAAAAAGGAGTATCCTTAGTTCAGAAAGGGAGCAATGCTCCAGCGGACAGCCATTTTCTATCGGCTTCCGCACCATACATGATGGGTCTTTCCGCCGTTGAACGGCAAAAGCACCCACTCGCGCCGCCGCATTTTCTTGCGGCAGGCTTCTGTCTCGACGTCTCAAAGCACTTGATCCCGTCTTGACAGTTTCTTTTTTCCGAATTATTAACGCGGGTCAATTCGCGTCGATAATACTAAAACATATCAGGAGGCTACAAAATGAAAAAAAGAGTATGGGCACTGCTTCTTGCGGTAGTGTTGGCATTCTCCGTCCTGGCCGGCTGCGCCAAGCAGGAGAACACTCCGGCGGACACCAAGGAGCCGTCGAACCAGACGGATCCGACCCCCAGCGGCGACGACAAGACCGACGCTCCGGCAGAGGCTTCGCAGGACGTGTTCCCGCTGGCCGAGACCTACAACGTCAGCGCCTTCGCGTTCGGCAACACCGGCGAAGAGCTTGACAAGACCCTGACCATGCAGGTCATGGAAGAGCGCACGAACATCCACTGGGACATCTCCACCGCCAGCCAGGCGGAGCTTTCCGAAAAGCGCGGCCTGAGCTTCAACAGCGGCGAATATTATGATGTCTACATCAAGAGCGGCATCAGCGCCACCGAAGCCTTCCAGTACGGCTCTCAGGGCATCCTGATCCCGCTCAACGACCTCATCGACCAGTATATGCCCAACCTCAAGGCGCTTCTGGACGAGCAGGATCTCTGGAACCAGATCACCTCTGCCGACGGCAACATCTACGCTCTGCCGCAGCTCAACGGTCAGGAGCTGGCCGCTCCCGCCGTCTACATCAACCAGAAGTGGCTGGATAACCTCGGCATGAAGCTTCCCACCACGCAGGACGAGTTCCTGGACGTGCTCCGCGCGTTTGTGAAGGACGATCCCAACGGCGACGGCGCGAACGACGAATACGGCATCTACTGCCCGTCCGGCGCTGTGGAATACACCCTGCCGCTGTTCGGCGTCGCCATGGACTACAGCACCTACAGCATGTATGACAACGGAAACGCCATCTTTGTCCCGACCTCCGATGTCTACCACGACTTCCTTGCCTTCTGGGCGCAGGCCTACACCGAGAAGCTCATCAACCAGGACTGCTTCACCGCAAGCTGGGACGATCTGAACGCCATCGGCGCGACCAGCGACACGCTCGGCACCATCCCGACCTACGGCGCATATCAGCACGTCGGCACGGAGCGTGACGAGGAGTACGTCGGCCTCAACCCCTTCAACGGCAAACACACCATGCCCTCCGGCAACGGCCTTGGCTATGGCGCGCTGTGCATCACCGACAAGTGCACGAACCCCGAACTGATCTGCCAGTGGGCGGACTACTTCTACTGCGAAGAGGGCGCCATCCTTGGCCGCATGGGTGTCGCGGGCGTGACCTTCTCTCTGGACGACAACGGCATGTATGAGTGGATCACCGACGGCGAATGGGGCGGCGACATCACCAGTGTCCGCAACAAGGCCTGTATGTTCGGCTGGTATCCCGCGCCCCTTGCAAAGGCAAAGCTGTTTGACGAGGGCAACACCAACCCCGAGGAGCTCTTCCTTTACGAACAGCGCAAGGCCCTTCTGGAGTACGCTGCGGAACCGTATCCCACTCTGAACTGGACCGAGGACGAACTTGCCGAGCGCGCCGACCTCATCACGACCATCACCAGCTACTACTATGAGTACATGGCGCAGGTCATCACCGGCCAGCTCGATCTGGACGCCACATGGGACGAGTACCTGTCCAACATGGACGCCATGGGTGCCTCCCGCCTGCATGAGATCGATCAGGCTGCGTACACCCGCTATCTCGAGGGCTGAGCCCGTCTGATACCTTCCTAGTCCCCTAATTTCACACTTCTTCACAATGCTTCCGGGCGGGCCCCATCCGGGCGTTCGTCCGGAAGCATCGTGCGATGCATCAGAAAGGCAGGTGTGCGAAACATGCGCAGTCCCAAAGCGGCGCCGGACGCCGCCAGAGCGCCGCGCCTTGACCGGCCGAGCTTCGGCCAGCGTCTGCTCGCGGATATCCGGAAGAACTGGATCCTCTATGTCATGGTTCTGCCGGTGCTGGCGTATTATCTTCTGTTTTCGTATGTACCGATGGCCGGTATCCAGCTGGCCTTCAAAAAATACATGATTAAAAAGGGCATCTGGGGCAGTCCCTGGGTCGGCCTCAAAAATTTCTCCCGCTTCTTCAAGGGCTATAATTTCTGGACGCTGATCTGGAACACCATGGCCATCAGCCTCTACAGCCTTGTCGTCGGCACGGTCGTTCCGATCCTTTTCTCCGTCCTTATCAACTACGTCCGCCACAAGCGCTGGAAGAAAACGCTGCAAATGGTGACCTACCTGCCGTATTTCATCTCCAACGTCGTACTGGTCGGTATGCTGGCCATCTTCCTCGGCGACAGCGGCCTGATCAACGCGCTTCTTCAGCGGCTTGGTCTGGAGGCCATCCCGTTTTTGTCCTCCGGCAAGCTCTTCCGGAGTGTCTACACCTGGAGCGGCGTATGGCAGGGCCTCGGCTACAGCTCCGTCATTTACATCGCCGCGCTTTCCGGCGTGGATCCGCAGATCCACGAGGCGGCCATCGTGGACGGCGCTTCCATCTGGCGCCGCATCTGGCACATCGATCTGGCCGAGCTTCGGCCGACGGTTCTCGTTCTGTTCATCATGAGCCTTGGCAATGTCATCAACGTCGGCTACGAAAAGGTCCTGCTGATGCAGAACTCGCTCAATACCTCCACCTCGGAGGTGCTTTCCACCTACGTTTATAAAATCGGACTCATCAACAGCGACTACGGCTTCTCGACCGCGGTCGGCCTGTTTAATTCGCTCGTCAGCATGGTGCTCCTTCTGGTCGCAAACCGCGTGGCCAAGAAGCTCGCCGGCTACAGCATCTGGTAAGGAGGCGCGGCATGAAAAATCGATCCATACGCCCGCACCGCGGGATCCGCAACTCCCGCGCCGACCGCGTTTTCTACGGCGTCAACGGCGTCCTGATGGCGCTGACCTTCCTGCTTTACGCATGGCCGCTCTGGTTCGTGCTGATCGCGTCCTTCTCCGACCCGAATCTCGTGCAGGCCGGTCAGGTGCTCCTGCTCCCGAAGGGCTTCCATCTCGGCGGCTATAAGCTGATCCTTGAATATCAGGATATCCTGCGCGGATATCTCAACTCCATTCTCTACACCGTCGTCGGCACCGCGCTGAACCTCGTCATGACCATCTGCGCCGCCTATCCTCTCTCGCGCTCGGATTTTCTTCCGCGCAAGGTGCTGACCGTCCTGTTCGTGTTCACCATGTATTTCTCCGGCGGCTTGATCCCGCTGTATTTGCAGGTCAAAAACCTCGGCCTCTACAATTCGCCGCTCGCCATGATCGTCCCAAGCGCGATCTCCATTTATAACGTGCTGATCCTGCGCAGCTTCTTCATGTACGGTGTCCCGAAGAGTCTGGAGGAGGCGGCACTGCTCGACGGCGCGAACACCGCCCAGATGCTCTGGCGCGTGATCCTGCCGCTGGTCAAGCCAACGCTGGCCGTGCTGGTGCTGTACTATGCCATCGGCCACTGGAACGACTATTTCAGCGCCCTGATCTTCCTCAAGGACAAGGAGCTGATGCCGCTGCAAACCATCCTGCGCGACGTGCTCATCACGGGCAAGATCGACATGGCCTCCAGCGGCATGGAGATGGAGGCCGTCATCCAGAAGCTGAAAACGGCGCAGACGCTGAAATATTCCGTCATCGTCGTATCCACCGTCCCTCTGATGCTGGTCTATCCGTTTATCCAGAAATACTTCGTCAAGGGCATTATGCTGGGCGCCGTCAAGGGCTGAGCGCCGGAAAAGGGAGAACTCTGATCCATGAAACCATACAATATCCGAATCGAATACGGCAAAACAAAGCCGTCGCAGCTCTGCATCCTCGAAAGCGCCGCGCCGCTTTTCAGCTGGGCGTGCGCAGCCGGAGACGGCGAGACGCAGGCCGCGTTTTCGCTCCGTGTGCTCCATGACGGCGAAGCCGTCTGGCAGACCGGCTGGCACGCCTCGCAGGAGCAGTCCTGCCGCTACGGCGGCCCGGCCCTGACGCCCGGCGAGGTCTATACGCTGGAGCTTCGGCTCCGCAGCGGCTGCGGCGCGGAGAGTGCGCCCGAATGCCGCCGCTTCTGTCCCGGCAGCGTGGACTGGGACGCCGAATGGCTCTTCGCCGACGGCGCGGCCAGCGACGCCGTGATCGACTTCGTCCACGATTTTACCTGTGAAAAGCCCGTCGCAAGCGCGTGTCTGTTCGTGTGCGGCCTCGGCTACCACAAGGTCGAGCTGAACGGCGAGGCCGTCTTTGCCGAGCCGATGAATCCCGCCTACAGCCAGTATGACCGCCGCGCCTACTATTCGGTCGTGCCGGAGCTGGAAGGGGTGCTGCGTCCGGGCGTGAACCGCATCGGCGTGCGCGTCGCCGCCGGATGGCGGAGACCGGACAGCATCTGCTATAACCTCGTGCAGCGCATTGCCTCCTATACCGGCAAAACGCAGCTGAGCGCCATGCTGCGCATCCGCTATACGGACGGAAGCGTCGCGTGGCTCAAGACCGGTGAGGACTGGCGCTGGATGCCGGACGCGATTGTCTCCAGCGATATTTTCGACGGCGAACGCCGCGACCAGTCCCGCTTCGTCCCCGGCTGGAGCCTTCCGGAGACGCCGCTTGCCGAATCCTATCCCGTCTCGCTGACTGAAGCGCCCTGCGCCCGGCTCCAGCCGCAGACGCTGGAAGCGATCTGCGAACAGGAGACCTATCCCGCACGCACCGTCGCGGAGACGGCTCCGGGCGTCTGGAGCGCGGATTTCGGCCAGAATATGGCCGGTGTCTGCCGCATCCGCATCCCGCGAGACATCCCCGCCGGAACGGAGATCACGCTCCGGCACATGGAATTCCTCGACGAGGACGGGCGGCTCTATCTTCCCCAGCTGCGCAACGCCGCCAGCGTGGATACCTACATTGCCGCCGGAAACGGACGCGACCCGGAATTCTGGCAGCCGGAATTCACCTATCACGGCTTCCGCTACGCCGAGGTGACGGGCTATCCCGGCCCGCTCCTGCGCGGCGATATCGAGGCGCAGAGCCTCTACACCGATGTTTTCTCCGACGGCTTCTTCACCTGCGGCGAGCCGCTTCTCAACACGATCTACAAATGCAGCCTTCAGGGTGAAAAATCCAACATCCACAGCGTCCTGACCGACTGCCCGCAGCGCGACGAGCGCATGGGCTGGCTCAACGACGCGACCTCCCGCTTTGAGGCGACGCCCTACATCGCGGATGTGGGCCGTCTGTTCCCGAAGATCGTCCGCGACTGCATGGACGTGCAGGACGCCGACGGAAGCATCACCTGCACCGCGCCGTTCGCCTTCGGCTGCCGTCCGGCGGATCCGGTCTGCTCGTCCTATCTGCTGGCAGGCTGGGAGGCGTGGCTCCACACCGGAAATCTGGAAATTCTGGAGGAGGGCTTCGAGGGCTTTGCCGCATGGAACGCCTTCCTGCGCAGCCACAGCGAAAACGGCATCGTGGATTACAGCTACTATGGCGACTGGGCCGCTCCGGCCTACGCCTGCCAGAGCGAGGAATTCGCCGTTTCCGCCGTCACGCCGGGCATTCTCATGTCCACCGGCTATTACTACTTCAACAGCAGGCTTCTCGCGCAGATCGCCGACCTGCTCGGAAAGCCGGAGCGCGCCGAAGCCTTCCGCCGGGAGGCCGAGGGCATCCGCGAAGCGTTCCTGAAAAAGTGGTGGAACGCGGAGACCGGCTGCGTCGGCACCGGCTCTCAGGGCTGTCAGTCCTTCGCGCTCTGGCTGGACATCCTCCCGGAGGAGGGCCGCCAGCGCGCCGCCGATCTCCTGCACAGCGATCTGGTCGAAAAGCAGTTCCGCTTCACGACCGGCAACCTCTGCACGCGCTATATGCTGGAGATGCTCGTAAAATACGGCTACGTCGAGGATGCCTGGACGCTGCTCACGCGCGAGGAATACCCCTCCATCGGCTTCATGATCCAGAACGAGGCAACGACCGTCTGGGAGCGCTTCGAGCTGAAAAAGAATCCGCTGATGAACTCCCACAACCACCCCATGTACGGCGCGGTCAGCCGCTGGTTCTTCGCCTGCCTTGCCGGTCTTACGCCGCTGGACGGCGGCTGGAAGCGCTTCGCCGTCCAGCCGTGCTTCCCGGAGAAGCTGCTTTCCGCCAGCGCGGGCGTCCCGACGCCCTACGGCGAAGCCGTCCTTCGCTGGGTACACCGCTACGGCAGCCGCTACGTCTATTTGCAGGTGCCCTTCGGCACGACCGCCGTCGTCACGCTGCCGGGGCTCGGCACATTTGAAGCCGGAAGCGGCTTCCACCATTGGGAGCTGCCGGAATGAACGGATATTTCGATCTGAAAATGGCCCTCGCGCCGGTCTGGCAGGGCGATATCATCCGTAACGAAAGCTTGCTTTTCACGCCCGATCCCGTGACCGGCGAAACGCGTCCCTGCCGTCTGCTGTGCGCGCCGGAGACCATTCTCCGCGTCTGCTCGGCGGACCTGCGCACGGAATATCTGCCGGATGTGGACTACCGCGTGGAAAACGGCTGCATCGTCCGCCTGCCGGAGGGACGCCTTCCCTTCTTCTCCTACGACGAGTATTTCCTTCCACAGCCCGCCGAGATCTCCATTGCCAGCGTGAGTTGCCCCGGCCGCTTCGTGCGCTATGACCCGAGCGGCGCGGAGGTGCTCCGGCGGCAGGTCTGCGTCAGCTATACACACCGCGGTCCCTGTCCCATTCAGCCGCCCGTCTCGCAGCTGCCGCTTCTGCCGCACACGGCGCAGGCCCTGCGCGAGGGAAAGCCGCTGACGATCCTCTTCTACGGCGACAGTTTCATGGAGGGCTGCGACGCCAGCGGACGGACGGGCCTTGCGCCGTATCTTCCGCCGCTGGACTGGCTCGTCACGATGGCGCTGGCCGACGCATACCGTCACCCCTCCATCCGCCGCATCAACACCGCCGTCGGCGGCACCACCAGCCGCTGGGGTCTTGAGCAGGCGAAGGATCGCCTCGCCGCATACGCGCCGGAGCTTGCCGTCATCCGCTTCGGCATGAACGACAGCGGCGCCGGGATCGAGCCGGAGGAGTACATTCGGAATCTGCGCGGCATTCTCGCCGCCGGACGGCAGGCCAACGCGCAGATGGAATTCCTGCTGCTGGCCTCGGAGACGCCGAACCCCGACTGCGAGGGCTGGACGCGCTTCCAGCGCGCCTATGAACAGCCGCTGCGCGAGCTGGTCCGGGAAACGCCCGGCTGCGGCTTTGTCTCGATCGCCGCGCCGTTTGACGCTGCCTCCGCCGCAAAGGGCTACCCCAGCCTCAGCGCCAATCTCGTCAACCACCCGAACGACTTCATGATCCGCGTTTACGCCGCCTCGATCGTACAGGCGCTTCTTGACGCGGGGACGGAGCTTGTGCAATAATAATGTAAGAATTCCGTAATTTTCCGCCGAAAGGGGCGCTGAACGCTCATGAAACCTACCCGGCTGGACGTCGCAAAGCTTGCAGGCGTGTCGCCTGCGACCGTTTCCAACGTGATGAACAACGCGCAGAAGGTGCGCGGAGAGACCGTCGAGCGCGTACAGGCCGCCATGGCCCAGCTGAACTATCAGCCGAACATGGTTGCCCGCAGCCTCACCACGCGCAAGACCATGCAGATCGGCCTTGTGCTGGAAAACATCCGCAACCCGTATTACGGCGAGATCGTGGAGCATTTTGAGGCCGCTGCCAGCGCCAGAGGCTACTTCGTCAATATCTGCATCGGCACACAGAACATCGACCACTATCTCGACAACTTCGTCACCCGCCGCCTCGACGGCGTTTTCGTGGCGGCGCTGCCGCACATGTTCGATATGTCCAAGCTCGACCAGCTCCTTGAAAACGACATCCGCGTGCTCGTCAGCGGAAACACGGATGTGGATTACCGGCGTTTCTCCTCCATCGAGAGCGACTACGCCGCCGCCATGCGGATGGCCGTCAAGCATCTGGCCGGACTCGGCCACAGCGAGATCGTTTACCTCAGCGGCCTGAGCCATGAGATGCGCTACGACCTCCGCTGCGACGCCTATCAGAAGCAGATGACAGAGCTTGGTCTATCTCCCGTGCTCATCGACGGCGACCCGCCCTATCAGACCGACGTCCGCGCGGGCTACCGGCAAGCCTCCCGCCTGCTCAGCAGCCAGACGCCCTTCACCGCCGTCATCTGCGGCAACGACCTGATGGCCATCGGCGCGATGCGCGCCTTCTTTGAACGCGGCCTGCGCGTGCCGGAGGATATCTCCGTCGTCGGCTTCGACGGCATCGACCTCGGCCGCTTCCAGACGCCGTCGCTGACCACGCTGGCCGTGGACGCGCGCGACTTCGGAGAGAAGGCGTTCGAGCTTCTCTACGCGTCCATGACGCAGGAAACGACCAGCTTTTATTCCAGCAAGCTGAAGCTGATCCAGGGCGAGTCTACGGCCCAGCGCCGCTGAACGCCCCGGTTCGATATTCAAACCAGACTACTACATTGAAAAGGAGAACGACATCATGAAAACCATTCAGGATAAGCAGATCCTCGTTGCAGCCGACTTTGCGGGACTGGCGCTCAAGGACGCCGTCGTGCAGCATCTGAAGGAACGCGGCTGGACCGTCACGGACGTCGGCATGAAGGCCGACGATGCGGGCACGCCCGAAATGTACCACCGCATCGGCCTGCGCGCAGGCGCCATGATCGCCGAAGGCGAATTTGAGCGTGCGATCCTCTTCTGCGGCACCGGCATGGGCATCCACATCGCCGCCAGCAAGTGCCCGCACGTTCACGCAGCCGTCTGCGAATCCGTCCCGGCGGCACTCCGCTGCGTCACCGCCAACAACTGCAACGTCCTCGCCATGGGCGGCTTCTATGTCGCGCCGCGCACCGGTATGGCCATGGCCGACGCCTTCCTCGAGCACAAGCTCGGCGACGGCTACGAGGACTGGGAGGGCTTCTATGAGTTCCACAAGCTCGGCTATGACGAGCTGGAGCATTTCGACTACGAGGCCTACAAGGCAAACGGCTTCCAGCTCCCGAATCCCGGCAATGCGCCGCTCGGCCCGGAGCCGCTCGGACACGCCTATTGATCCGGAGCGCATTTCATGGAATATATCAGCGAATGCCTGAAAACGCCGGTCGCCGGGACGTATGACGTGATCGTGGTCGGAGGCGGCCCCGCCGGTATCGGCGCGGCGCTGGCCTCCGCACGGCACGGCGCAAAAACGCTGCTCGTCGAGCAGTACGCCTTTCTCGGCGGCATGTGGACGGCGGGCATGGTCATCCCCATCTGGGACTGGGAGAACAAGGGCGGCATCATGCAGGAGCTTGTGGACGGCCTCCGGGAGACCGGCAGCACCTCCATGTCCGGCCCGCTGCTCGGCTTTGACATCGAGGCCATGAAGCTTCTGCTTGACCGCAAGCTCACAAAAAGCGGCGCAGAGCTTCTGTTCCATACCACATTCGCCCTCCCGCTCATGGAGGGAAGCCGCGTCTGCGGCGTGATCGTGGAGAACAAGTCCGGCCGTCAGGCCTACCGCGCCGGCTGCGTGATCGACTGTACCGGCGACGGCGACGTCGCCGCCCGCGCGGGCGCGCCGTTCCGTATCGGACGGGACGCCGACGGCGCGGTACAGCCCATGTCCCTGATGTTCAAGCTCGGTGAGATGGACTATGTGCAGGCCATGGACTATTCCGCAGGCCCGCTCAAGACGACCGACCTCTTCTTCCACATGGAGCACGCCGCGCAGGCCGCCGGACTGAAGGACTACGCCTTCAATTTTGACCGGCCCTACATTCTGACGCTTCCGACGCCGCATCAGGGCATCGCGGAAATGACGCACGTCCGCGGCAAGAGTGCGCTCGACGCCCGGCAGCTCAGCGACGCGGAGCTGGAGGGACGGGAGCTTGTCCACGAGGCCATGACGTTCTTCACCTCCTACATGCCGCAGTTCCGCCACGCCATTCTCGAGCAGACCGCGCCGACCATCGGCATCCGCGAGTCGCGCCGCATTCTGGGCGAATATGAGCTGACGCTCGACGATCTCCTGACCGGCCGCCGTCAGCCGGACGGCGTCTGCGAATGCGCCTTCAACGTGGATATCCACCAGCCGGACGGCCTTTCGCAGGAGGGCTATGAATACCGCGTCCATCCCTACCACATTCCCTACCGCTGCCTGCTTCCGAAGCAGGTCGAAGGGCTTCTGGTCGCCGGACGCTGCATCTCCGGCAGCTATGAGGCGCACGCCAGCTACCGCGTCACCGGTGACTGCGTCGCCATGGGTCAGGCAGCCGGGACTGCCGCCGCGCTGGCCGCAGCCGGAGGCGTCACGCCGCGCGCACTGAACGCTTCGGAGCTGGTACAGGCGCTCCGCGCCGACGGCGTCCGCAATCTCGACCACTGATTATGCAGGATCCCCCGGGCCGTTCGATCCGACCCGGGGGACTTTTCATACTTCCGTGCTTCTGCGCAGAATTCGTATTTTTCCGATTGCTTCTTCGCCACGCGCATGGTATGATATTTTCAAATCATCTGTGAGGAACTGCCATGACCGCTGTATACTATGCGCTGAGCTGCGTGCTCGGCTACCTTCTCGGCTCCATCAGCATCTCTATCCTGATCTCCCGTCACGTCTTTCATCAGGACGTCCGCCAGTCCGGCAGCGGAAACGCCGGCGCGACCAACGTCGCGCGCGTGTTCGGTCTTGGCGCGGGCGTGCTCACCTTCCTCGGGGATTTTGCCAAAACGCTGCTGGCCGCATGGCTCGGGAGCCTGCTCGGCGGCGTCATCGGCTCGTGTCTCGGCGCGGCCTTCGCGCTGATCGGGCACTGCTTCCCGGTCTACTACCGCTTCCGCGGCGGAAAAGCCGTCTCCGCCGGAGCCGCGGCCGCGCTCGTGATCGACTGGCGCATTTTCGTGCTGGCCGTCGCGGTGTTTGCGCTCGCAGCGCTTCTGAGCAAGACCGCGTCCGTCAGCTCCATGTCCGCCGCCGGGATGGTCGCCGTCGGCACGCTCCTCTTCGCGCCGTCCACCGCGCAGCTGCTGCTTGGCCTTTTCACCTGCGCGCTGGTGCTTTTTATGCACCGCAGCAACATCCGCCGTCTGATCGCCGGAACGGAGCCGAAATTCCATCCAGGCCACCGGCACGGAAAATAAGCCGCAGTCCCGTAATATGCAAATGCCGCCCTTTCGGGCGGCATTTGTTCAGCTGAGATATTCCGTCGGATCGACCGGCGTGCTGCCGGAGTAGACGGCAAAGTGCAGATGCGGCTCCTCGCCGGATTCCAGAAGGGCGGTCTCGCCGACCGCGCCGATCACATCGCCCGCGCTGACGCTGTCGCCGACGCTGACGGTCGGCAGCTCGGCCAGATTGGAATAATGCGTGGCGTAGCCGTCGGCGTGAGAGATCACCACGGTCATTCCGAGCGCCTCGTCCTCATAGACGGCGGCGACGGTTCCCGCACAGGAGGCCTTGACCGGCTCGCCGGAGACGGCGGCAAGATCGACGCCCTCATGTGTGCGCCAGTCGCGCGTCGTCGGGTTGTAGGCCAGCGCGTCCACGCTGTATTCCAGCAGCGTCGTGCCGGAGACCGGCCAGACGCGCACGGAGCTTGCCGCGGCCCGGACCGTCTCGTCCGGATCCGGCTTCGACGCCGGAGTCAGGTCGCCCGGGTCCTCCGCGGCGGCGGTGACGGCGGAGTCCTCCGCCTGCGCGGCGGGTTTGATTGGCTTGCTGCTCTCCGGCGCGGACGGCACCGTGGTGGTCGTGGCGACGGAAAGCGTTTCATCGTTCAGGGAATTCTTTTCCGAAATTGCGCTTCTGACAAAAATATAGCCCGAAATTCCGACTGCAGCAATGCACAGGAACAGGACTATGTAGTAGCCCTTTTCCTGAAAGAATTTCCGGAACGCGCCGGAGTTGGATCGTTCGTTGTTTTGCATTTCTTGCACCTCCGCTGAAAAGTATCGCCAGCTTCAGCGGGGCTTAAACATGCTCAGGAAATTTTTTGTGCAGTTTTTGCAAAATAGGCTTCCTGACAGTAGCGCAGGATGCGGCTTCGGGTGACGATCCCGATGAAATCGTTCTTGTCGTCGATCACGGGGACAAAATTCTGCTCTGCGGCGACGGAGATCAGATCCTCCACGCGGGTATCGACCTTGACGGGATGGATCACGCGGCGCGGCGTAAGCTCCCGGATGTAATGCGTCTCGGTCTGACGGATATCCGTGGCGCACATACCCTTCAGCGCCCACAGAAGGTCGCCCTCGGTCAGTACGCCCGCATAGCTTCCGTCCGATTCCAGAACCGGAAGCGCGGAAAAGCCGGATTTCTCCATGCGTTCCATCGCCTGACGGAGCGTCGCCCCGGCATCGACGTAGGAGCACATGGCCTTGGGCGTCAGAAAGAATAAGATGTTCATTGGGCTGCTTCCCTCCTCTTATGATAGTTTACCATAAGCGAGGGGGGGAGGCATGACGAATTTGTAAACTTACACAGAAAGCCCGTTCCCAGAATGGGAACGGGCCTTGTGTTATGCCGGCGCCGCCGGATAACCGGCGGTACCTGTTTTCCTTTACGCCTCTTCCTGCGCGGCGGCTTCCTCGCCGGCAGGCTCCTGCGCCTCGGGGGCCTCCGCAGCGGACGGCTCCTGCGTCTCGGCGGATGCTTCCTCCGTCTCGGTGCACGCCTCCGCAGGCGTTTCCGGCTCCTCGTCAGGCTCCGCCGGGGCTTCCTCCACCGGTACGGCAGGCGTTTCCTCTGTCACCGGCGCTGCCGCCGGTGCGGAGGCCGCACCCTCGGTGGGATCGTCCTCGTCGGCGAACAGCTCCTGCTCCGCAGCCGCCTCGATCACATGGCGGACGGCGGCTTCGCGCGCCTTCCGGCTCTCGTCGGTGAGGGCGGGCGCGTTGAAAAGCGTCACAGCCGTGGCGTGCTCGCCGTCGGAACGCTTTCTGCGGTAGACGCCCAGCAGCAGCGAATTGTAGCTGAATTCGCCGTCGTCATTGCGGTCGATCTCATAGGGAAGCAGCACGGCGGCCAGCGCGGCGGCCGCGCCGATCAGTCCGTATTTCCAGGATTTTTTCATAGGAATTCCTCCTTTTTCGCTTTTACCGCCCCATCATAGCAGCAAACACAGGGAATGTCAACAAACGCCGCCCGCGCGGGATCGCTTTCCACGAAAGCGCAGGCGTTCAAAGGCTCCGCCGCGCACGGCAGGGGGCCGATATGCTTAGGGTGCAGCACCGCATTTCCCCAAATACGGTGCTGCCTGATACTATGTCGCCGGATCGCTTAACATGCCTATTTTAGCGGACGCTCCCGCCGCCGCGCAAGCCTCCCCGGGGAATGCTTTTGCCGCCGTGGGCGCATTTTTACGCCTCCGGGTCGAATTTTTCGAAGATCGGGATAAGTCCCTCGGCCTCCGCCGTCAGCAGATCGTGCTTCGAGCGGATGGTCCACGCCACGCCCTGAATGCCCCAGAGCTTGAGGCAGAGAGCGTTGCTGATGCAGCTGCGATCCTCAAATTTGAAGGCGATGAAGTCCGGCTTTGCCAGCGCGTTTCCGATCAGCCCCGTTGCCAGCACCGAGCGCACCGGGTCGAGCGCGCCCTTGTCCTTCAGGAAGTTTTCCGCCAGCTGGCCCCGGCAGATGCCGGGCCGAAGCTCGCGCACGTCCGCGACGACCATCGGGTCGAAGGACTCGATGCAGAAAACGCCCTTGTAGGAGTCGAGCCGTTCGCAGACGGCCTTGGACAGCGCAAAATGATTGCCGTTCGCGGCCTTCAGCTCGATGATGAGCGGCGTCGTGTTTTCAAACAGCGCCAGCACCTCGTCAAACAGCGGGATGCGCTCGTCGGTGCCCTCGAGGCGGTAGTTTTCCAGCTCCTCGCGTGTCAGATCCTCGATCTGCACGTCCGCGCCTGCCGTCCGCAGGAGGCTCGAATCGTGGATGACGGCCAGCGTGCCGTCCTTCATCAGATGCACGTCCAGCTCCGCGCCCCAGCCATGCTCGATGGCGCGCCGGAAGGCGGGCAGGGAGTTTTCCGGCACGACGGGTTTGTCGTGATAGCCCCGGTGCGCAAAGCGGTAACGGCGCAGGATCTCCAGATCCGGGTGCTTCGTCCGTCCGCGCAGCGAAACGGTATATGCCGCAGCGGTCAGCGCCGCAGCCTTCAAAACAGAGTGCTTTTTCATGAAAAATCAGTCCTCCATATCCTCAAACGCCTCGAGGCCCTTCTTGGCCGCGGCCTTGACGTCGCCATGCCGGACGAACAGCATCGTCACGAACGACAGCGCGACAAACAGCGCCGCATACGGGAAGAGCACGCGGTAATCGATCTGACGCATCAGCGTACCGGCCAGCACCGGTGTAACGACCTGCGCGGCCATGGACGCGGTGTAGTAATAGCCGGTAAATTTGCCGATGTCCGAGCCTTTGCACATCTCCACGACCATCGGGAGGGAGTTGACGTTGATCGCCGCCCACGCAAAGCCGACCAGCGCGAAAACGACGAACATCACGGGCGTGATGGTGGTATACATGGTCGTCAGCACATAGCCCATTGCAAAGCAGGCCGCCAGCAGCACGATGCCGATCTGGATGGTCCGCTTCCGCCCGATCTTTGCGGCCAGCGCGCCGATGGGGATGTAGGAGACGACGGCGCCGACGGTTGCGATCAGCAGGCACTGCGACGCGCCGCCGAGGCCCTGTCCCATGACCACGTCCACATAGGTGGAGAACCACGTCGTCACGCCGTTATAGCCGATAAACCAGAGCGCAATGGACGCCAGCAGGAACGCAAGGCTCCGCTTGACCGGCTTCGGGAGCGTCTCGTTGCCGCTTCCGTCGTCCACCGCGAGATTCCACTCGGGGTGCTGGGCCTCGAGCGCCTGGTTCTCCTCCGTCAGCTTCCGTTCCCGGATCGTCAGGAAGAGAATGCCGACCGCAAGGAACATGACCGCAGAGACGATCAGGAACAGCGGCTGATAATCCACATGCTTCCCGGCCTCCTCCAGCGCCTTGACCTTGCTGTTGGGATACAGGACGGCGGCAAAGGCCAGATAGAACACACCGCCGACCGCACCCATCAGATTGATGATCGCGTTTGCGCGCGAGCGCAGCGGCTTGGGCGTAACGTCCGGCATCAGCGCGACCGCCGGGCTGCGGTAGGTGCCCATGGCGATGAGCAGCAGCGCCAGCACGATCACGAACGACGCCAGCTTCAGCGGCGACGGCTCCGCCGCGTAGCTGTTGTCCAGCAGCGGCAGCAGATTCATCAGAATGACCGCGCAGCCCGTGCCGAACAGGATGAACGGCATCCGCTTGCCGAGCTTCGTGCTTGTCCGGTCGGAAAGCGAGCCGAAAAACGGCAGCAGGAACAGCGCGAGAATGTTGTCCGCCGCCATGATCACACCGGAGTAGGTCTCGTTCATGTGGAAGGTCTTGGTCAGAATGAGCGGGATCACATTGTCATGCATCTGCCAGAACGCGCAGATGGACAAAAACGCCAGACCGACGAGAATGGTACGCTTGTTGTTGAGCTTCATATGCCTTCTCCCTGTTCTTCTTTGATTTTGCTGAGCACCTCGCGGATGTTCTGCATGATCCATGTGGGCTGCACATGGTACTTTTCAATATCGGACGGCACGCCCTCGCCGGAGAGGACGAACACCGTATCGATCCCGGCGTTGACGCCGCAGGCAATGTCGGTGTAGACGCGGTCGCCGATCAGGCAGGCGTCCTTTTCCGCAAGTCCGGTCCTTTCAAGCGCCAGCCGGACCATCTCCGGCTGCGGCTTGCCGATCACAAGCGGGCGGCGGCCCGTGGCCGTATGCAGCATCTCGATCACGCTCCCGCAGTCCGGTGCGGAGCCGTACCACGTCGGGCAGACCAGATCCGGGTGCGTGGCGATGTAATCGACGCCGCGCCCGAGCAGAATGCAGCTGTCCTCCAGCTTCCGGTAGGTCAGCTCCGTATCGTAGCCGAGCAGCAGCACGGATATTTCGTCCGTCAGCGTGTCCGACACGCGCAGCCCCGCCGCGCGGAGCTGGCCCTTGAGGGAGTCTGTTCCGCAGACGTAGTAAAGCGCGTCGTCATAGTTTTTTTTCAGATAGTCGATCGTTGCGTCCGCCGAGGTCAGGAAGTCCTCCGCCGAAGCCTCGATCCCGAGCCGCGCCAGCTTTGCGACGTAGGCGTCGGTGCCGCGCGAGGAATTGTTCGTCAGAAAAAGATACCGCCCGCCGCTTTCTCGCACATGGCGCAGAAAATCGAGCGTGCCGTCAAAAAGAGTCTCGCTGAGATAGAGCGTGCCGTCCATGTCGAGCAGGAACAGCCTTTTTTCCGATAGCCTTGTCAAAACGCACCTCCCGGATGGAATACTCACATTATAATACAGCGCCGCCCATTTTGCATCTGCTTTTTCTGAAAAATGACACAGGTTTGACAAACTGCGCAAGGGCGCGGTACAATAGCCGAAAACGAAGGGAGGTGCGCGTCATGGAAAAGCTTCCGAAGGAGCTGCCGGAGCTGCTTCTCGGCTGGTATGCGGCAGGACACCGCGCTCTGCCGTGGCGGCGCGACCGAGAGCCGTATCACGTCTGGCTCTCGGAGGTCATGCTTCAGCAGACGCGCGTGGAGGCCGTCCGGGGCTATTACCTCCGCTTTCTCGCGGAGCTTCCGGACATTTCCGCGCTGGCCGCCTGCCCGCCCGACCGGCTTGCGAAGCTCTGGGAGGGCCTCGGCTATTACAGCCGGATGCGGAATCTGCAAAAGGCGGCGCAGGTGATCGTCTCGGAATACGGCGGCGTTTTTCCGCAGGAATATGAGAAGATACGCGCCCTTCCGGGCGTCGGGGACTACACGGCCGGGGCCGTCGCCTCGATCTGCTTCGACCAGCCGGAGCCTGCCGTGGACGGGAACGTGCTGCGCGTGCTCTCCCGCGTGGCGGACGATCCCTCGCCGGTGACGGACGCCGCCGTAAAAAAGGAATACGCCGCGCGGCTGCGCGAGATCTATCCCGCCGGACACTGCTGCGAATTCACGCAGAGCCTGATGGAGCTTGGCGCAACGCTCTGCGGCCCGAACACGCAGCCGCAGTGTACGCTTTGCCCGCTCCGGGCGCACTGCCTTGCCCTCGCGCGCGGGACGCAGCTCCTGCGTCCGGTCAAAGCGCCCAAAAAGGAAAAGCGTGCGGAGGAAAAGACCGTTTTCATCCTCCGCTGCGGCGAAAAGATCGCCGTCCGCCGCCGCCCGGCGGCCGGACTTCTCGCCGGTCTGTGGGAGCTTCCGAACGTGGACGGGCTTCTTTCCGCGCAGGAGGCGCTTACGCAGGCGGCGCGCTGGGACGCGCATCCGCGCGAGCTTGTCAGGGCATCGGAGAAAACGCACATTTTTACGCACATCCGCTGGAAAATGACCGGCTATACCATCGAATGCGCCTCGGAGTGTCCCGCGTTCGAGTGGGCCGGGCCGGAGCGCTTCCGCCAGGACGTCGCGCTGCCGACGGCGTTCCGCATGTTTCTGGAGGCATAGCAAAGGCCCATGCCTTTGCTCCGGCTAAAACGGTCGGGCGGGCACGGGCCTCCGTTTTCTTTCGCGATCCGCGCTTTCCGTTGCCGGCCCCGCCCGCCGGACGGCTTTACTTTGCGGAAAAACTGTGGTATCCTGAAAGCACTGCCCCGGCACATCCACCGGAGGCTCTGAAAATTCTCACGCGGGAGGCATTTCATGAAAGAACAGCAGACCGCTCCGCTCACCACGGAGGAGCTGACCGAAAAATATCACAAGCTGCGCCGTACCTTTATCCTCGCCACGGTCATTTCCATTTTCGGAACGATCGTCATGCTGCCCTCCGTGCTTTTCTTCAAAATTCCCTACGCGCTCGCGGGTGCGCTGGTGCTGCTCACAGGAGAATCCATGCGTTACCGGATCAAAAAGGAGATGCGCGCGCTTGCGCCGTGGATCCTCGCCTCCGGCGTCCTGAACGAGACGTTTGAGGACGTCCGCTATCAGCCCTCCGGCTGTCTTTCGCGGGAAACGCTTCTGGAAAGCGGCCTGCCGCTGCCGGAATTCGACGCCGTTCAGGGCAGCGCGCTCGTCTCCGCCGCCTATCAGGGCACGTCGTTCGAGTTGAGCAATATCCGCCTTTCCGACCCCGCCAAGGGCGCGGAGCCTGTTTTTCAGGGCTACTGCCTGCGCTGCCGCCTCGGCTTTCCGCTTCCGGCGGAGCTTTCCGCCGAAGCCTCGGAGGACGCGCTCGAGCTGCTTCCGGACGCAGCCGCCGAGGCGCTCCGCAGGCTCAGCGAGCTGCTGGGCGGCGGGCACGTCTCCTTCCCTGCGGAGGATACCGTCTGCCTGTGCGTCGCGTCGGAACGGGAGCTGCTGGCCCCCGACCGCCGCGTCACGGACGTCGCCGTCCTCCGTCGGCGCTTTGCCGAGGAAATGGGCACGGTCACGCAGCTGATCGACACGCTCCTGACCCTCCGTCCGGACGCGCCCGGGACTGCGTCCGCAGACACAAAGGCTCTTTCGGAGTAAGTCCGTCGTACCCAATCGAATCCGAGAAAATCCGCCTCCGTATCTTCCGATACGGAGGCGGCCTGCATATTCAGAACGTTTTCAGCTTGTCCATCAGCTTCTGATAGATCACGCGCATCGGCGGCTCCGAGACCGCCGCGCATACCTCGTCCGGCCGGAACCAGCGCACGCCGCTGTTCTCGTCCGGCTTGCAGCGGAGCGCGTCGTGCGCGTCCGCCTCCAGAAGGTAGGTCAGATTGAGATGCAGGTGCGCGGAAACGAATTTCCCGCGCTTGACATGCTGCGTGACCGGCAGGATCTCCAGAGAATAGATCTCCTCCGAGACCGGGCGCACATGCGCCACGCCGGATTCCTCCCGCGCTTCCCGCAGCGCCACCGAAAGCAGATCCTGTTCGCCGTCGGCATGGCCGCCGAGCCACGCCCAGGAATCGTACAGATTGTGATACGCCATCAGCGCATGGCTGCGGTCCGGCGTCACGATCCACGCGGACGCCGTAAAATGCGCCATCTCATTTTGGCGCGTAAACAGGTCGTCAAAAATCTCCGCGTATTGCAGAATGAGCCGCCGGTCGGTCTCCTCCTGCTCACAGCAGGGACGGTACGCGGCGATCTGGCTCAATAGCTCCATACTCCATCCTCCTCACATCAGCGGCGAAAACAGTCTCAGAATGGTCTGCACAAGCCGCCGGAGGAAGCCCTTGTGCCGCATTCTTGCAAGCGTGACCTCCCGGCAGCGTGGGAAGGTATCCTCAAAGTCGCGCTGGACCTGTCCAACAGCCGCACAGTCGTAGAGATAGACCGCGTTCTCAAAGTGCAGATACAGGCTTCGGAAGTCGAGATTGACCGTCCCGACCACGGCGTAAAGCCCGTCCGCGAAGCAGACCTTCGAATGGACGAAGCCGGGTGTGTATTCGAAAATCCGGACGCCCGCCGCCAGCAGCTGGTCATAGTTGGCGCGCGTGACGATGTAGACATAGCGCTTGTCCGGGATACCCGGCGTGATGATGCGCACATCCACGCCCGTCTTTGCCGCGTTGCAGAGCGCGGTCGCCATTTTATCGTCCAGAATGAGATACGGCGTCATGATCCAGACCCGCTCCCGCGCGCTCTGGATCAGGCTGCTGAACGCCGTCGCGCCGACGTCCTCATAGTCGAGCGGACTGTCGGCAAACGGCTGCAAATAGCCCCCGGCGTTCGCGGGCGGTTCGCCATAGAGCGGACGGAAGGCCGCAAGGTCCTCCTCGAGCTTGTCCACATAGTCCCACATCGTCAGGAACATGACCACCATCGACCAGACCGCCTCGCCCTCGATGCGGACGCCGCAGTCCTTCCAGTGGCCGAATTTGGAGCCGATGTTGATGTATTCGTCCGCCAGATTGATGCCGCCGGTATAGCCGACCGTTCCGTCGATCAGCATGAGCTTGCGGTGGTCGCGGTTATTGAGGCGGCTGGACAGCACCGGCAGGAACGGCTTGAAGGCGTGGGCCTGAATGCCCAGCCTCCGCAGCCGGAGCGGATAATCCGCCGGCAGGCGCATGATGCAGCCGAAATCGTCGTACAGGACGCGCACATCCACGCCCTCCGCCGCCTTTCGGCTGAGGATCTCCAGAATGGTGTCCCACATTTTCCCCTCGTTGAGGATGAAGTATTCCAGAAAAATATAGTGCTCCGCCTTTTCCAGGTCCTTGCACATCTGCGCGAAGCAGTCCTCGCCGATGTGGTAATATTCTGCGGCGGAGTTGTCGTAGATCGGATAGTGCGAGGTGTTGACCAGATAGCGCGCGTGGTTGCAGGCCGCGTCCGGCCGCGCCATCAGCGCGCGCATGACGCTTTCCTCCTGCGGCAGGCTGCTGAGCGTCTCGCGGCTGATGCGCTTCATTTTCCGGTTCTCACGGCTCGATGCCTTGTTGCCGCCGAACAGCAGATAGATCGTGATACCGGCCACCGGAAACGCCAGTATCAGCACGATCCACGCGATCTTATAGGATGGGTTGCGCCGGTCGGACATGATGTAGATCACCGTTGCCCATGAAAGCACACTCAGTGCCACGTTGATCCAGCTCCTATAGTCCTTCAGCCAGATCACGCACGCCAGCAGGACGATGATTTGAAGCAGGATGGAGAGCGACACGATCACGACGCGGTTAAAGACCAGTTTCAGGAAATTTCGCATACAAAACCTCTTTTTCTCTCGCTTTTTTCTTATTATATCAGATTTTTCTGAACTTACAATAAGCCGCGCCTGATTTTTCGAATGCAGAAACTTTTGTTTGAAAAAACAAGTTGTAGAATCCGCCGCTTCATGGTATAATGGAATGACGAATTTCGCGCGGAACGCGCAAAGAGGAGATCAAATATGCAGGATACCATTCGCGTGCGGGGTGCGCGCGTCAACAATCTGAAAAATGTTTCGCTGGAGATCCCGCGCGACAAGCTGGTCGTGCTGACGGGCCTCTCCGGCTCCGGCAAGTCCTCTCTTGCCTTTGATACGATCTATGCCGAGGGCCAGCGGCGCTACGTCGAGTCGCTTTCGAGCTATGCGCGGATGTTCCTCGGCCAGATGGACAAGCCGGACGTCGATTCCATCGACGGCCTTTCTCCCGCCATCTCCATCGACCAGAAAACCACCAGCAAAAACCCGCGCTCCACGGTCGGCACCGTAACGGAAATTTACGACTACCTCCGCCTGCTGTGGGCGCGCTGCGGCACGCCGCACTGCCCGAAGTGCGGAAAGGAGATCCGGCGGCAGTCGGTCGATCAGATCGTCGATCAGATCATGCAGCTGCCGGAGCGGACGAAGTTCCAGATCCTCGCGCCGGTCGTGCGCGGGAAAAAGGGCGAGCATCAGAAGGTCTTTGAGGACGCCCGGCGCGGCGGCTATGCGCGCGTCCGCGTGGACGGCAGCATCTACGAGCTTTCGGAGGAAATTTCGCTCGACAAGAACAAAAAGCACCACATTGAGGTCATTGTGGACCGGCTGATGATGAAGCCCGATCTGGCGCGCCGTCTGACCGACTCCGTCGAGACGGCGGCCAATCTCTCCGGCGGTCTGGTCATTCTCAATGAGCTGGACGGCGACCGCGACACGATGTTCTCCCAGAACTACGCCTGCGAGGAATGCGGCGTTTCCCTGCCGGAGCTTTCGCCGCGCATGTTCTCGTTCAACAACCCCTACGGCGCCTGCCCGGTCTGCACGGGCCTCGGCACGCAGCTCGTCGCCGACCCGGCACTCATCATTCCGGACGACTCCAAATCCATTTTGCAGGGCGCGATCCAGGCCTCCGGCTACAACAACGTCAAGGATGATTCCATCGCCCGGATGTATTTTGAGGCGCTCGGCAAAAAATATCACTTCTCCCTGACCGAGCCCATCCGCGATCTGCCGAAAACCGCGCTTGACGCTATCCTCTACGGCACGGGCAAGGAAAATCTGACGATCTACTACGAGCGCGCCAACGGGCGCGGCGTGCTGGAGCGGCCCTTTGAGGGCGTACTCAACAACATCTCCCGGCGATATGCCGAGACGCAGTCCGAGGCCATGCACAAGGAGCTGGAGGAATGCATGGCGGAGCGCCCGTGTCCCAAATGCCGCGGCAGGCGTCTGAGCGACGTTTCGCTGGCCGTGACGGTCGGCGGCATGAACATCATGGATTTCTGCGCCATGCCCATCTCCGACGAGCTGGATTTCATGAACCGGCTGACGCTCGAGGGCAGCATGGCCGTCATTGCCGAACAGATCCTGCGCGAGATCCGGTCGCGCCTCGGCTTTTTGCAGGCGGTCGGCCTGCGCTATCTGACGCTTTCGCGCGCGGCGGCGACGCTCTCCGGCGGCGAAAGCCAGCGCATCCGTCTGGCGACGCAGATCGGCTCGAGCCTGATGGGCGTGCTCTATATTCTCGACGAGCCGTCCATCGGCCTGCACCAGCGCGACAATGACAAGCTTCTGGCCACGCTCCGGCAGCTGCGCGACCTCGGCAACACCGTTCTGGTCGTCGAGCACGACGAGGACACCATGCGCGCCGCCGACTATATCGTGGATGTCGGCCCCGGCGCGGGCGTCCACGGCGGCGAGATCGTCGCGGCAGGCTCCGTGCAGGATATCATGAACTGCCCGCGCTCCGTCACCGGCCAGTATCTGTCCGGCGTCAAAAAGATCCCCGTGCCTGCGGAACGGCGCAAAGGAAACGGGAAGAGCCTGATCGTGCGCGGCGCGGCGGAAAATAATCTGCGGCACATCGACGTGGAGATCCCGCTCGGCACCTTCACCTGCATCACCGGCGTCTCCGGCTCCGGAAAATCCAGCCTTGTGAACGAAATCCTCTATAAAAAGCTCGCGGGCGCGCTGAACCACGCGCGGACGCGGCCAGGAAAATTCGATTCCATCGAGGGCCTTGAGCATCTCGACAAGGTCGTCGGCATCGACCAAAGCCCCATCGGACGGACGCCGCGCTCGAATCCCGCGACATACACCGGCCTTTTCAACGACATCCGCGACCTGTTTGCCTCCACCTCCGACGCCCGCACGCGCGGCTACGGCCCCGGCCGCTTCTCCTTCAACGTCAAGGGCGGCCGCTGCGAGGCCTGCGGCGGCGACGGCCTTGTGAAGATCGAAATGCACTTCCTTGCCGACGTGTACGTTCCGTGCGAGGTCTGCCGCGGCAGACGCTACAACCGCGAGACGCTGGAGGTGCTCTACAAAGGCAAAAATATCGCCGATGTGCTTGACATGACGGCGGAGGAGGCGCTCGGCTTCTTCGAAAATCTGCCGAAGATCCGGCAGAAGGTGCAGACGCTCGTGGACGTGGGCCTCGGCTATATCAAGCTCGGCCAAAGCTCCACCACGCTTTCCGGCGGCGAGGCCCAGCGCGTCAAGCTGGCGACGGAGCTTTCCCGCCGCGCCACCGGCCGCACCATCTATATCCTCGACGAGCCGACGACCGGTCTGCATATGGCCGACGTCCACCGGCTGATCGACATTTTGCAGCTCCTTGCCGACGCGGGCAATACCGTGCTCGTCATCGAGCACAACCTCGACGTCATCAAGGTTGCCGACCACATCATCGACCTCGGCCCCGAGGGCGGCGCCGGCGGCGGAACCATCGTCGCGCAGGGTACGCCGGAGGAGGTCGCCGCCTGCCCGGAGAGCTTCACGGGCCAGTATCTGAAAAAGCTGCTCTGAGAAGGCCGCGCCGCACAGGCGACGCATAAAATCGGCCGCCGCAGGCGATGCCTGCGGCGGCTTTCTGTAGTCTTTTGAAATTATTCCTGACCCTTTGCGGCAAGCTCCTTGAGCGCGTCCTTGCGGGAGAGGTTGACGCGGCCCTTCTCGTCGATCTCCATGACCTTGACCCAGGTCATGTCGCCGATGTTGAGAACGTCCTCGACCTTCTCGACGCGGCGGTTTTCGAGCTTGGAAATGTGGATCATGCCGTCCTTGCCCGGAGCCAGCTCGACGAACGCGCCGATGGGCAGGATGCGGACGACCTTGCCGTAGTACAGCTTGCCGACCTCGGGGACGAAGCAGATATCGTCGATCATCTTCTTGGCGGCGTCACAGGATGCGGCGTCGGGAGAAGCGATGTGGATGGTGCCGTCGTCGTCGATATCGACCTGTGCGCCGGACTCGGCCACGATCTTCTGGATGGTGGAGCCGCCCTTGCCGATGACCTCGCGGATCTTGTCCACGTCGATCTTCATGGTGAGCATCTTGGGTGCATACTCGGAAACATGGTCGCGCGGCTTGGCGATGCAGGGGATCATGATCTCGTTCAGGATCTCGAGTCTTGCCTTGCGGCAGCGCTCGAGCGCGTCGGCGATGATCTCCATGGTCAGGCCGTCGTTCTTGAGGTCCATCTGGATGGCGGTGACGCCCTCGGTCGTACCGGCGACCTTGAAGTCCATCTCGCCGTGGAAGTCCTCAACGCCCTGAATGTCGGTGAAGGTTCTCCACGTGCCCGTCTCCTTGTCGGAGATGAGGCCGCAGGAAATACCGGCGACGGGACGCTTGATGGGCACGCCTGCGTCCATCAGGGCCAGCGTGGAGCCGCAGATGGAGGCCTGAGACGTGGAGCCGTTGGAGGAAACGACCTCGGAGACGACGCGGATGGCATACGGGAACTCGTCAACGGACGGGATCACGGGCAGCAGGGCCTTTTCGGCCAGCGCACCGTGGCCGATCTCGCGGCGGGAGGTGGAGCGGCTCGCACGGGCTTCGCCGGTGGACCACTGCGGCATATTATAGTGGTGGATATAGCGGCGCTCGGTCTCGTCAT
>OIWQ01000642.1_pt1 | contig 45276 bp, 38 predicted proteins | sample 1587571 | NCBI WGS metagenome assembly OIWQ01 (sample SAMEA3888910, study PRJEB22519) | human gut metagenome | biome: human gut; feature: human-associated habitat; material: faeces | place: Denmark | collected 2010
ATGCTGATGTGGGCAACCCTGATGCTGCTGGGCGGTGCGGTGGGTAAATCCGCGCAGCTGCCGTTGCAGACATGGCTTGCTGACGCGATGGCAGGTCCGACGCCTGTCTCCGCGCTGATCCACGCCGCGACGATGGTTACCGCCGGTGTCTATCTGATTGCACGTACTCACGGCCTGTTCCTGATGACGCCGGAAATCCTGCATCTGGTGGGGATTATCGGGGCTATCACTCTGGTACTGGCTGGTTTTGCCGCGCTGGTACAGACCGACATTAAACGCGTTCTCGCGTACTCCACCATGAGCCAGATTGGTTATATGTTCCTGGCTCTCGGGGTTCAGGCGTGGGACGCGGCGATTTTCCACCTGATGACGCACGCCTTCTTTAAAGCGCTGCTGTTCCTGGCATCTGGCTCGGTTATCCTGGCCTGTCACCACGAACAGAACATCTTCAAGATGGGCGGTCTGCGTAAGTCTATTCCGCTGGTGTATCTCTGCTTCCTGATCGGTGGCGCGGCGCTGTCGGCTCTGCCGCTGATTACCGCAGGCTTCTTCAGTAAGGATGAGATTCTGGCCGGTGCGATGGCGAACGGTCATATTAATCTGATGGTTGCAGGTCTGGTCGGAGCGTTCATGACCTCTCTGTACACCTTCCGTATGATTTTCATCGTGTTCCACGGCAAAGAGCATACACAGGCGCATGCGGTGAAAGGCTTTACCCATACTTTCCCGTTACTGGTGCTGATGGTGCTCTCCACTGCCGCCGGTGCCTTTATCCCGCAACCGCTGCACGGCGTGTTCCCGGCGGAAACCATTACCGGTTCTGCTGACGGCAAACTGACTACCGAAATTATTTCCGGTGTGGTTGCTGTGGCGGGGATTGTGCTGGCCGCAATGCTCTGGCTGGGCCGTCGTACGCTGGTGACAGCGGTCGCAAATTCCGCGCCGGGACGTTTCTTCTCGGCCTGGTGGTTCCGCGCATGGGGCTTTGATGACCTGTATGATGCGATTTTTGTTAAGCCGTTCAAAGCGGTGGGCTGGTTGCTGCAGAGTGACCCGCTGAACAGCCTGATGAATCTGCCTGCGCTGTTTGCCCGCTGGAGTAACAAAGGACTGAGCCTGAGTGAAAACGGACAGGTCCGCTGGTATATCGCCTCTATGGGGCTGGGTGCAGTGCTGGTTCTCGCTCTGCTGTTTTTGGTTTAAATAAGGGACACATTGCGCCATGCTATTACCCTGGCTGATTTTACTTCCCTTCATCGGCGGCCTGCTGTGCTGGCAGGCTGAGCGCTTCGGCACAAAGCTGCCGCGCTGGATCGCGCTGCTGGCGATGGGGATCACGTTATTTCTTTCTCTGTATCTGTGGATGCAGGGGAACTACAGCTTAGTTAACCCGAAAGGTGTTCCGGACTGGCAGGAGCAGTATTTCCTGGAGTGGATCCCGCGTTTCGGTATCAATATTCATCTGGCTCTGGATGGTCTGTCACTGCTGATGGTGGTGCTGACCGCGCTGCTCGGCCTGCTGGCTATCCTCTGTTCCTGGGGTGAAAACCAGCCGTATCAGGGCTTCTTCCATCTGAACCTGCTGTGGATCCTCGGCGGTGTGATGGGCGTGTTCCTGGCGATGGATCTTTTCCTGTTCTTCTTCTTCTGGGAAATGATGCTGGTGCCGATGTACTTCCTGATCGCACTGTGGGGGCATAAAGCCTCTGACGGTAAAACGCGTATCACGGCGGCAACCAAGTTCTTCATTTACACCCAGGCGAGTGGCCTGGTGATGTTGATTGCCATCCTGGCGCTGGTTTTTGTTCACTACAATGCGACCGGCGTCTGGACCTTCAACTATGAAGAGCTGCTGAATACGCCAATGTCCAGTGGTGTGGAATATCTGTTGATGCTGGGCTTCTTCATCGCGTTTGCGGTGAAAATGCCGGTGGTTCCGCTGCATGGCTGGCTGCCGGATGCGCACTCACAGGCTCCGACCGCTGGTTCCGTGGACCTCGCGGGGATCTTGCTGAAAACCGCCGCTTACGGTCTGCTGCGTTTCTCCCTGCCGCTGTTCCCGAACGCGTCGGCAGAGTTCGCGCCAATCGCCATGTGGCTGGGGGTTATCGGCATCTTCTACGGTGCGTGGATGGCCTTCGCCCAGACCGATATCAAACGTCTGATCGCCTACACCTCGGTTTCCCACATGGGCTTCGTGCTGATTGCTATCTACACCGGCAGCCAGTTGGCCTACCAGGGCGCGGTAATCCAGATGATTGCGCACGGCTTGTCGGCGGCGGGTCTGTTTATTCTCTGCGGTCAGCTTTATGAACGTATCCATACCCGCGACATGCGCATGATGGGCGGTCTGTGGAGCAAGATGAAATGGCTGCCAGCACTGTCGCTGTTCTTTGCGGTGGCAACGCTTGGGATGCCAGGCACCGGTAACTTCGTCGGCGAATTTATGATTCTGTTCGGCAGCTTCCAGGTTGTCCCGGTGATTACCGTTATCTCTACCTTTGGGCTGGTCTTTGCATCTGTTTATTCGCTGGCGATGTTGCATCGCGCTTACTTCGGTAAAGCGAAAAGCCAGATTGCCAGCCAGGAACTGCCAGGGATGTCGCTGCGTGAGCTGTTTATGATCCTGTTGCTGGTGGTGCTGCTGGTACTGCTGGGCTTCTATCCGCAGCCGATTCTGGATACCTCGCACTCCGCGATTGGCAATATCCAGCAGTGGTTTGTTAATTCCGTTACTACTACAAGGCCGTAAATCGCCATGACAATAACTCCACAACACCTGATTGCGCTGCTACCGCTGCTGATCGTCGGCTTGACGGTGGTGGTTGTGATGCTCTCCATTGCGTGGCGACGCAATCATTTCCTCAACGCTACGCTCTCGGTTATTGGGCTTAACGCGGCGCTGGTTTCGCTCTGGTTTGTCGGCCAGGCGGGCGCTATGGACGTTACGCCACTGATGCGCGTTGATGGTTTCGCCATGCTTTACACCGGGCTGGTATTGTTGGCGAGCCTCGCCACCTGTACTTTCGCCTACCCGTGGCTTGAAGGCTATAACGACAACAAGGATGAGTTCTACCTGTTGGTGTTAATTGCCGCGCTGGGCGGGATCCTGCTGGCGAATGCCAACCATCTGGCGTCTCTGTTCCTCGGTATCGAACTGATCTCTTTGCCGTTGTTTGGCCTGGTCGGTTACGCTTTCCGCCAGAAACGTTCGCTGGAAGCCAGTATCAAATACACCATTCTCTCTGCCGCAGCGTCTTCTTTCCTGCTGTTCGGTATGGCGCTGGTGTATGCGCAGTCTGGCGACCTGTCGTTTGTCGCGCTGGGTAAAAACCTCGGCGACGGTATGCTCAACGAGCCGCTGTTGCTGGCAGGTTTCGGACTGATGATTGTTGGCCTCGGCTTCAAACTCTCTCTGGTGCCGTTCCACCTGTGGACGCCAGACGTATACCAGGGCGCGCCTGCGCCGGTTTCCACTTTCCTGGCGACGGCGAGCAAAATCGCTATCTTCGGTGTGGTGATGCGTCTGTTCCTCTACGCACCGGTGGGTGACAGTGAAGCGATTCGCGTGGTGCTGGCGATTATCGCCTTTGCCTCTATCATCTTCGGTAACCTGATGGCGCTGAGCCAGACCAACATCAAACGTCTGCTCGGTTACTCATCTATCTCTCACCTCGGCTATCTGCTGGTGGCGCTGATTGCGCTGCAAACCGGCGAGATGTCGATGGAAGCGGTAGGGGTTTACCTGGCCGGTTATCTGTTCAGCAGCCTCGGCGCATTTGGCGTAGTCAGCCTGATGTCCAGCCCGTACCGTGGCCCGGATGCTGATTCCCTGTTCTCTTACCGCGGTCTGTTCTGGCATCGTCCGATCCTCGCGGCAGTGATGACGGTGATGATGCTGTCTCTGGCGGGTATCCCAATGACGCTGGGCTTTATCGGTAAGTTCTACGTGCTGGCGGTCGGTGTCCAGGCACACTTGTGGTGGCTGGTGGGCGCGGTGGTTGTCGGTTCGGCAATCGGCCTCTACTACTACCTGCGCGTGGCGGTGAGCCTGTATCTTCACGCCCCGGAACAACCGGGTCGCGATGCACCATCAAACTGGCAGTACAGCGCGGGCGGTATCGTGGTGCTGATCTCTGCACTGTTGGTACTGGTGCTGGGTGTATGGCCGCAACCGCTGATTAGCATTGTGCGGTTAGCAATGCCGCTGATGTAAGCTGTCAGTTCGTAAGTCAGAAAGCCGCCGACATGTTCGGCGGTTTTTTTTGGTGCCCTGACCCCATCACCCAACAATAACCGTCAGCGCATGATTCCCTTGTCGCAGCATACGTCGATACGCGCTAATCAGCTTTTCCATATCAAGCATGATCGAAGCAAAGAGTTGCCCCTCTAACTCTTCTGAAAAAGTCACACCAGGGTAAATCTCCATTTCATTGAGTCGCTTAATGGAAAACTGTTTACGCAGCTCACTTCGATCCAGTGATTCCAGTCGGTCGATTGTCGCGGCTAATTCCTGATTCCAGGTCAATCCCAGGAAGCCATCTATGCCATCTTCGAGGCTGTGTTCACCAAGCACGGCACGACTCAACGGATCATTCTTCGCTGGATCGAACGCAGAGGTGCCTGTCAGGCCAAAATGTAAAAAATCCCAGCGTTTATCAATATCCAGTCGGCGTAATCCTGAAAGCGTGTCATGTATATTATCCATCAAAGGTTTTTCAGTAGACTCAAGCAGTTGGTTAATCTTTTCTGAGTCAATTTCTGCAAAATAGCCAATCATTCCCATTTTATTTTCCTCCGTTGAATTTCATGTTTCGCATCTTAAAACAGACGAGGGAAAATAAAATGTACATGTCGCGTTTTCTGGACCCGCCTCGAGAAATTTTTATTATTTACTGTTGTATAACAAAGTTATAACCCCATCCACTACCTGAGCCATTTTCTGATAATTCAATCTGTCTGCGGCATCACCGGGCAAGTGGTATTGTTTATTACGATAAAAAGCGGTGTCGGTAATCATTACGGCGGGAATATCGTGTTGCCAATAATTAAGGTGATCAGAGAAATCAATACCGGGAATAAACCCTGGGGCATTCATAGAATAAACAGATAAATCCCGGGATGACAACAATGCCGCTTTTACCTGACGAACGGCGTTGATATCCTGCATTCTGCCGACCACGGCAATAAAGTCTCCCCGATCGGGATAAAGCCAGGACATTGCCGGGTAAGGGTAATCCTGACTACCAGGCGCAGAGTCGTAATAGCCAATCATCTCCAGCGCTATCATTAATCTCACTGGACGCTCAAGCGAAGCTGCATGTACCGCGCTCCCCATTTCATCGCTACGAAAGAAGGGCGGTTCTTCCGACGCATAGGCGACCAGCTGCACGCCAGTTTTCGGTGCTTGCTGCTGTAACAAACGTGCCAGTTCGAGTAATCCTGCCACGCCGCTGGCGTTATCATCCGCGCCAGGTGTATAGGTCAATTCATCGTTTTCATAACTGCTGGCAGAGTCATAGTGCGCACCAATAATAATCAGCGGTCCATCGGCAGGACCATAATCAGCAACAATGTTTTTGTAGGGGCCACCCGTAATGGGGACGTCCTGCGAGGTAACTCTGGCACCGCTACTGACAAAGACCTCTTTTATATACTCTGCGGACCTATTCAGATTATCAATATTGTCGGCACTACGTGGATGCACAGTTTGTGTAAGATAACGAACTGATTTTTCTAATTGCTCAGGACTTGCGTGTCGGGGAGTTGGCGGTAATGCATTGACCCAGGGTTGGTAAAAAATAATAAAAGTAAGCGATAGTAGTAATGATATAAAATAAAGAGGTGTCTTTTTTTTCATATGTAAATTATCAATAAAAGGCGTTATTTCATAATTATTTATAATGAGTAATGAGTGTTTATTTTATTACGGTTGGCAGAGATATACAAAAAGTTTTTTTACAGTGGGTTCGCTATTTTAAAAAGGAATTCATATGAGGAAAAAATAATTATGTTATTTATTGGCAGATTGAATTGACAGGGGGCAGAAATCTTAGGGTAAGAAAAGTCAGCAACTACAATCCACTACATCAACAGACCAGCAATCGCGTGCCGAGATACGCTGGAAATACCCGAAGATTGAACTGGCGGATGGTGTGACTGACATCAGTCAGTGATGACTGTTTAGCAAACTATGTTCGACCAGTCAGCATATTTGCTGACTGGTCGAATTAATTAACAATGATGTTAACTCACTCTTTTGCCGGATGCTCTATTTTTGGGTTGTGAGTGTTTTATTTCTAATTGTGTATAAGAAGCATTGATTCGTGCATCGCCATATTTATCTAAATAACAATTTCTGTTTATCAGTCGATGTTGAAAATCAATTTCGTACTGCTCTTCTGCTGAATATTTTTTAAATCTGTCAGCATAGTTTTTTAATAACGTATAGGGGGCGCTGTCAGAATTGCTTTCCCTTTGTTCAATCACTTCCTGGGCTGCCATGCACACAAATGCACCGCAACTTTGGCTTAAGTATTGCTGAAGATCGGTATGTAAAAATATTATTTCTGGTTCAGCTAAATGATCTGTTATATTATCATTATTCGGCATTTCTCCCATGAGTTCAGAATTAAAACTATTAATGATGCGCTTAAGTGAATTTTCTTTTTCATGGCCTAGTGCACGTAATGAGTTGAATATGACGCATTTTATTTGTTGTGTGTTATTTTTTTCATTAACTATTTTTTGTAGCGAAACTAATATCCAGTGTCCGCCAGTATTTATGGGGAATAACTGGACTTCTTTCGGCCATGATGGATCGCTCTTAATATTTTCATTGAGAGCGTCTTCCAGGTGAGTTCTGGTGGAGTAGGGGACGTAGAGACCAGTAGGATAATTGACTTGAGTATTTTTTGCATTAGCGGCGATCTTCTGAAGATAGCAATCTATTTCATCCGTGGTTAATTGACGATTTTTATCCCAGAAGTTTGTACCATCACTCAGTTCATTATTCTCATCATTTAAAAGCACCTTCGAAAGCGACTGTTTTTCAGATATAAGAGGAATTTCATCACCGATAATTGTCATTAATTTCGAAGGGGAGAATAGTTTTTTGAACAGGAGATCATCTGAATCATGTGATTTGAGGGGGTGTTTGGTTGCGGTATGTGCCAAATTATATAATTTTAAACAGGCATTTTTAATAAGTCGGATAATCGATAGGGTCTCATTTGTTGGGTTTCTAACAATATGGTAAAGAATATCTTCAGCTTTTTTTCCAAATTCATCATAACCTAACGCAATATTATGCAGTAACTCAATACTTTCTTCATCTCCGGATAACGCTGTTTTTTTTAAAGACTGCAGTAATTCCTCGGTCACAGTAAATTTTTCTGCAAATGTCTGACTGAGTTGGGTTTGAGATAATTGACAATAATTGCTGACAACTGTAACCATCATGGGCTCCTTTTAGTTGCAAAGGTTGTGCTGAATGAAGATAAAAAGAGGCAACTTATTGCTCTGAATATAGTGCGTAAGGAGATGAATAAATATCAAAAATCGCTCAATATGCCCGTGTGGGTGGATATATGTAGCGCGGGTTGCGATAACAGGGCAAGTTTCGCCCTGTTTTTAATAATAAGCAGAGTTAAACGTTAAACACGGTGAAATCATTCGCTAGTTCAGTCGCCGGGAAAATTGACCTGCATTCACGTAACAGGTGCTGACAACCTTTGTCATCATAGCGCGAGCTGACGTGGGTAATGATTAGCTTACCGACTCCAGCCTCACGGGCTAGTGTCGCAGCCTGGCGTGTAGAGCTATGGCCGCGACTATTGGCTTTGGCTTCCATGGTTATATCCAGCGTCGCTTCGTGCACCATGACATCGACACCTTTAGCCAGGTCAAGTGCGGCATCGCAGGGGCCGGTATCGCCGAAAATAGCGAGCGCTTTACCTGGCACTGGAGCAGCTAAGTAATCTGCGCCGTTAATCTGCCTTCCATCTTCCAGCGTGATTGTTTTGCCCGCTTTTAATTCCTGAAACAGTGGGCCAGGCGGCACGCCAGCAGCTTTTAATGCCTGGGCATTTAATGCACCCGGTTTATCATGTTCTTCAATACGATAGCCATAACATTCCAGTGGGTGTTCCAGCGGATAAGCGGTCACTTTGCGCAGGCCATCATCGAAAATTTCGCCAGCGCCAATTTCGACAATTTCCAGCGGATAATCGGTCCATGAGCCGCTAATCCGCAGCGCGGTCTCCACAAATTCACGGATACCTTGCGGACCATAAATCGTTAAGGGTTGGATAATGCCTGACATAGAACGACTGCACAGCAAGCCGGGTAAACCAAAAAGATGATCGCCATGAAGGTGACTGATAAAAATCTTGTCCAGTTTTCCAGGGTTAAAGGCGGTATGCAGTAGCTGATGCTGGGTGCCTTCACCGCAGTCAAACAACCAAAGACCGCTCTGGGTCGGATGTTGCAGGTTAAGCAATATTGCCGTGACATTGCGCGTGCGGGTTGGCACACCGGCCGAAGTACCTAAAAAAATTAATTCCATGAGTTCATCACGTTTCAAAAAATATTCCGGCTAGTATAAGGCATACATCTAAAAGGAGAGCATTATGATTGAATGGCAAGATCTGCATCACTCTGAATTATCGGTTTCCCAGCTTTATGCCTTATTACAACTGCGTTGCGCGGTGTTTGTTGTCGAGCAGAATTGCCCTTATCAGGATATCGATGGTGATGATTTGACGGGGGATAATCGCCATATTCTCGGTTGGAAAAATGATGAACTGGTGGCATATGCGAGGATTCTGAAAAGTGATGATGATCTTGAGCCGGTCGTTATAGGTCGGGTGATTGTCAGTGAAGCGTTGCGTGGCGAAAAAGTGGGGCAGCAGCTGATGAGTAAAACACTCGAAACATGTACGCATCACTGGCCTGATAAGCCTGTTTACCTCGGGGCGCAGGCGCATCTGCAAAACTTCTACCAGAGTTTCGGTTTTATCCCTGTGACGGAGGTCTATGAAGAAGATGGTATCCCACACATTGGGATGGCACGCGAGGTATTCAGGCGTAATCAATAACCATTGTCTATAGTTAGTGACAGGTTTTACGCAAATGGAGAACGAGAATGTCTAATCAGTTTGGTGATACACGTATCGATGACGACCTGACGCTGCTTAGTGAAACACTGGAAGAGGTGCTCCGCTCCTCTGGCGATCCCGCCGATCAGAAATATGTTGAGCTGAAAGCGCGTGCAGAAAAAGCGCTGGATGATGTGAAAAAACGGGTTAGCCAGGCTTCAGACAGTTATTACTATCGGGCGAAGCAGGCAGTTTATCGTGCTGATGACTACGTCCACGAAAAACCCTGGCAAGGAATTGGTGTGGGTGCGGCCGTTGGGCTGGTACTAGGACTGTTGCTGGCACGCCGTTAAAACCTCCCTACACCGGGGTACTGCATTTTTTTTGTAGTACCCCGTATAATGTGAGGCTTTTAACAGGGAGAGGTCCGCGTGCAATCACTTACTACGGCGCTGGAAAATCTACTGCGCCATTTGTCGCAAGAGATTCCGGCGACACCCGGCATTCGGGTTATCGATATTCCTTTCCCTCTCAAAGACGCTTTTGATGCCTTGAGCTGGCTGGCCAGTCAGCAAACGTACCCGCAATTCTACTGGCAACAACGTAATGGTGATGAAGAAGCTGCCGTCCTGGGCGCGATTACCCGTTTTACGTCGTTGGACCAGGCACAACGTTTTCTTCGCCAGCACCCGGAACACGCCGACTTACGCATTTGGGGGCTGAATGCTTTTGACCCGTCGCAGGGCAATTTACTTTTACCCCGCCTGGAATGGCGACGCTGTGGCGGTAAAGCCACGCTGCGGCTGACGCTATTCAGCGAAAGCTCCCTTCAGCACGATGCGATTCAGGCAAAAGAATTTATCGCCACACTGGTGAGTATCAAGCCCTTGCCTGGGTTACATTTAACCACCACGCGAGAACAACACTGGCCGGACAAAACGGGCTGGACGCAATTAATCGAACTGGCAACGAAAACCATCGCCGAAGGTGAGCTCGACAAAGTGGTGCTTGCTCGGGCAACTGACCTGCATTTCGCAAGTCCGGTCAACGCGGCGGCGATGATGGCTGCCAGTCGTCGACTGAATCTGAATTGCTACCATTTTTACATGGCCTTTGATGGCGAAATTGCTTTTCTTGGCTCTTCACCGGAACGGTTATGGCGGCGGCGTGACAAAGCGCTGCGTACTGAAGCGCTGGCGGGAACGGTAGCAAATCATCCTGATGATAAGCAGGCGCAGCGGTTGGGTGAGTGGCTGATGGCGGATGATAAAAACCAGCGCGAGAACATGTTGGTGGTGGAGGATATCTGCCAACGATTGCAGGCCGATACCCGGACGTTGGATGTTTTACCGCCGCAGGTACTGCGTCTGCGTAAAGTGCAGCATCTTCGCCGCTGTATCTGGACTTCACTCAACAAAGCGGATGATGTGATCTGTTTACATCAGTTGCAGCCAACGGCAGCAGTTGCTGGCTTACCGCGCGATCTGGCGCGACAGTTTATCGCCCGTCACGAACCGTTCACCCGAGAATGGTACGCCGGTTCTGCGGGCTATCTCTCATTACAACAAAGCGAATTCTGCGTTTCCCTGCGCTCAGCAAAAATTAGCGGCAATGTCGTGCGGCTATATGCTGGCGCGGGCATTGTCCGTGGTTCCGACCCCGAGCAAGAGTGGCAGGAAATCGACAACAAAGCGGCAGGGCTGCGTACTTTATTACAAATGGAATAGTAATGAGTCGCATCATTACCGATTCATATCAATAATCTATTTTTGTAGCTCCTTATACTTAGCCGCAATATTGATACCGGACAAACTCATGTCAGTAAGCGCATTTAACCGACGCTGGGCGGCGGTCATTCTGGAAGCATTAACGCGTCACGGCGTCAGACACATCTGTATCGCCCCTGGCTCGCGTTCTACACCGTTAACGTTAGCGGCGGCGGAGAATTCCGCATTCATTCACCACACCCATTTCGATGAGCGTGGACTGGGGCATCTGGCGCTGGGGCTGGCGAAAGTCAGCAAGCAGCCGGTGGCGGTGATTGTGACCTCCGGCACGGCGGTAGCAAATCTCTATCCGGCACTGATTGAAGCCGGGTTAACCGGAGAAAAACTGATCCTGTTAACCGCCGATCGCCCGCCGGAGCTAATTGACTGCGGCGCGAATCAGGCAATTCGCCAGCCGGGAATGTTCGCCTCTCACCCCACGCACAGTATTTCATTGCCGCGCCCGACCCAGGATATCCCCGCACGTTGGCTGGTTTCTACCATCGACCACGCTCTCGGTACGCTTCATGCGGGGGGAGTCCATATCAACTGCCCGTTTGCTGAACCGCTGTATGGCGAAATGGACGATACCGGGCTTAGCTGGCAACAGCGTCTGGGTGACTGGTGGCAGGACGACAAACCGTGGCTGCGTGAAGCGCCTCGTCTGGAAAGTGAAAAACAGCGCGACTGGTTCTTCTGGCGACAAAAGCGCGGCGTGGTGGTTGCCGGGCGCATGAGTGCGGAAGAGGGCAAAAAAGTTGCCCTGTGGGCGCAAACTCTTGGCTGGCCGCTGATTGGCGATGTGCTGTCACAAACCGGGCAGCCGCTGCCGTGTGCCGATCTTTGGTTAGGCAATGCCAAAGCGACCAGCGAACTGCAACAGGCGCAAATTGTGGTGCAACTGGGAAGCAGCCTGACGGGCAAACGGCTCCTGCAATGGCAGGCAAGCTGTGAACCCGAAGAGTACTGGATTGTTGATGACATTGAAGGGCGACTTGATCCGGCACACCATCGCGGACGTCGCTTAATTGCCAATATTGCCGACTGGCTGGAGCTGCATCCGGCAGAAAAACGCCAGCCCTGGTGCGTTGAAATCCCGCGCCTGGCGGAACAGGCAATGCAGGCGGTTATTGCCCGTCGCGATGCGTTTGGCGAAGCCCAACTGGCGCATCGCATCAGCGACTATCTGCCTGAACAGGGGCAATTGTTTGTCGGTAACAGCCTGGTGGTACGTCTGATTGATGCGCTTTCGCAACTTCCGGCAGGTTACCCGGTGTACAGCAACCGAGGGGCCAGCGGTATCGACGGACTGCTTTCGACCGCCGCAGGCGTTCAGCGGGCAAGCGGCAAACCGACGCTGGCGATTGTGGGCGATCTCTCAGCTCTTTACGATCTCAACGCGCTGGCGTTATTACGTCAGGTTTCCGCGCCGCTGGTATTAATTGTGGTGAACAACAACGGCGGGCAAATTTTCTCGCTGTTGCCAACGCCGCAAAGCGAGCGTGAGCGTTTCTATCTGATGCCGCAAAACGTCCATTTTGAGCACGCCGCCGCGATGTTCGAGCTGAAATATCATCGTCCGCAAAACTGGCAGGAACTTGAAACGGCATTTGCCGACGCCTGGCGCACGCCAACCACCACGGTGATTGAAATGGTGGTTAACGACACCGATGGTGCGCAAACGCTCCAGCAACTTCTGGCGCAGGTAAGCCATTTATGATCCTGCACGCGCAGGCAAAACACGGTAAACCAGGTTTACCCTGGCTGGTGTTTTTGCACGGTTTTTCCGGCGATTGCCATGAATGGCAAGAAGTGGGCGAGGTGTTTGCCGACTACTCACGGTTGTATGTTGATCTCCCTGGTCACGGTGGTTCGGCGGCGATTAGCGTCGATGGATTTGATGATGTCACCGACTTACTGCGTAAAACCTTGGTTAGTTACAACATCCTTGACTTCTGGCTGGTGGGGTACTCGCTTGGCGGACGGGTGGCGATGATGGCGGCTTGCCAGGGGCTGGCGGGGCTTTGTGGGGTTGTTGTCGAAGGCGGGCATCCTGGGTTGCAAAATGCTGAACAACGCACGGAACGTCAGCGTTCCGATCGCCAATGGGCGCAGCGTTTTCGCACAGAACCGTTAACGGCGGTATTTGCCGACTGGTATCAACAGCCTGTTTTTGCCTCGCTCAATGACGATCAACGCCGGGAGCTGGTGGCGCTGCGCAGCAACAATAATGGCGCAACGCTTGCCGCCATGCTGGAGGCGACTTCTCTCGCCGTCCAGCCCGATTTACGTGCTAACCTTAGCGCCCGCACATTTGCGTTTTATTATTTATGTGGTGAACGTGACAGCAAATTCCGCGCCCTGGCGGCGGAACTGGCTGCCGACTGCCATGTCATTCCTCGCGCCGGACATAACGCGCATCGGGAAAATCCCGCTGGCGTAATCGCAAGTCTGGCGCAGATCTTGCGTTTCTGACTAAAGGACACAATATGATTTATCCTGATGAAGCAATGCTTTACGCACCGGTTGAATGGCACGACTGCTCCGAAGGTTTCGAGGACATTCGTTATGAAAAATCCACCGACGGTATCGCAAAAATCACCATTAATCGTCCGCAGGTGCGCAATGCCTTCCGTCCTCTGACGGTAAAAGAGATGATCCAGGCACTGGCAGATGCGCGTTATGACGACAATATCGGCGTGATCATTCTGACTGGCGCAGGCGATAAAGCGTTCTGCTCCGGTGGTGACCAGAAAGTGCGTGGTGATTACGGCGGCTATAAAGATGATTCCGGCGTACATCACCTGAACGTGCTGGACTTCCAGCGTCAGATTCGTACCTGTCCGAAACCGGTTGTCGCGATGGTGGCTGGCTACTCCATCGGCGGTGGTCACGTTCTGCACATGATGTGCGACCTGACTATCGCAGCAGATAATGCCATCTTCGGTCAGACTGGCCCGAAAGTCGGTTCCTTCGACGGCGGCTGGGGCGCTTCCTACATGGCTCGCATCGTCGGACAGAAAAAAGCGCGTGAAATCTGGTTCCTGTGCCGTCAGTACGACGCGAAACAGGCGCTGGATATGGGCCTTGTCAACACCGTGGTACCGCTGGCGGATCTGGAAAAAGAAACCGTCCGTTGGTGCCGCGAAATGCTGCAAAACAGCCCGATGGCGCTGCGCTGCCTGAAAGCTGCGCTGAACGCCGACTGTGACGGGCAGGCGGGGCTGCAAGAGCTGGCGGGCAACGCCACCATGCTGTTCTACATGACGGAAGAAGGTCAGGAAGGTCGCAACGCTTTCAACCAGAAACGTCAGCCTGATTTCAGCAAATTTAAACGGAATCCGTAATGCGTAGCGCGCAGGTATACCGCTGGCAGATCCCCATGGACGCGGGGGTGGTTCTGCGCGACAGGCGGTTAAAAACCCGCGACGGGCTGTACGTTTGCCTGCGTGAGGGCGAGCGCGAAGGGTGGGGGGAGATCTCCCCACTGCCGGGCTTCAGCCAGGAAACCTGGGAAGAGGCGCAAAGCGTGCTGCTTGCCTGGGTAAATAACTGGCTGGCAGGCGATTGCGAATTACCGCAGATGCCTTCCGTGGCCTTTGGCGTAAGCTGTGCATTGGCAGAACTGACCGATGCGTTGCCGCAGGCGGCCAATTACCGTGCGGCACCACTGTGTAATGGCGATCCTGACGATATGATCCTCAAACTTGCCGATATGCCTGGTGAGAAAGTGGCGAAGGTCAAAGTGGGATTGTACGAAGCCGTGCGCGACGGCATGGTGGTGAATCTGTTGCTGGAGGCAATTCCGGATCTGCATTTGCGTCTTGACGCGAATCGCGCCTGGACACCGCTGAAAGGCCAGCAGTTTGCCAAATACGTTAACCCGGATTATCGCCACCGCATTGCTTTTCTCGAAGAGCCGTGCAAAACCCGCGATGATTCGCGTGCGTTTGCCCGTGAAACCGGCATTGCCATTGCCTGGGATGAAAGCCTGCGTGAGCCGGATTTTGCCTTTGTGGCGGAAAAAGGTGTGCGCGCGGTAGTTATCAAACCCACGCTCACGGGTAGCCTGGAGAAAGTACGCGAGCAGGTGCAGGCGGCGCACGCGTTGGGGCTGACGGCGGTGATCAGTTCTTCTATTGAGTCGAGCTTAGGCTTAACGCAACTGGCGCGGATTGCCGCCTGGTTAACGCCAGACACCATTCCGGGGCTGGACACGCTGGATCTGATGCAGGCGCAGCAGGTTCGTCGCTGGCCGGGTAGCCCGCTGCCGTTAGTGGAAGTTGATGCACTGGAGCGGCTGTTATGATCTTCTCTGACTGGCCGTGGCGTCACTGGCGGCAAGTGCGGGGAGAAGCCATCGCCTTACGTCTTAATGACGAGCAACTCAACTGGCGTGAGCTTTGTGCTCGCGTCGATGAATTAGCCTCCGGCTTTGCGGCGCAGGGCGTTGTTGAGGGCAGCGGCGTGATGTTGCGGGCGTGGAATACGCCGCAAACGCTGCTCGCCTGGCTGGCGTTACTGCAATGCGGGGCGCGGGTGTTGCCCGTGAACCCTCAGCTGCCGCAACCGTTGCTTGAAGAATTGCTGCCCAATCTGACGCTGCAATTTGCGCTGGTGCCGGATGGGGAAAACACGTTTCCGGCGTTAACGTCGCTGCACATTCAGCTGGTTGAAGGCGCACATGCCGCTGCGTGGCAGCCGACGCGTCTGTGCTCAATGACGTTGACCTCGGGTTCTACCGGGTTGCCGAAAGCCGCTGTCCATACTTATCAGGCCCATCTTGCCAGTGCGCAAGGTGTGTTATCGCTGATACCGTTTGGCGAGCACGATGACTGGTTGCTCTCTTTACCGCTGTTTCACGTCTCCGGTCAGGGAATTATGTGGCGCTGGTTATACGCTGGTGCGCGGATGACGGTGCGTGATAAACAGCCATTGGAGCAAATGCTGGCAGGCTGTACTCACGCTTCACTGGTGCCAACACAACTCTGGCGTTTGCTGGTTAACCGTAGTTCCGTTTCCCTGAAAGCGGTTTTACTTGGCGGCGCGGCTATCCCGGTCGAGTTGACGGAACAGGCGCGCGAGCAGGGGATTCGTTGCTTTTGCGGCTATGGTCTGACCGAGTTTGCCTCCACGGTGTGTGCGAAAGAAGCCGACGGCCTGGCAGACGTTGGTTCGCCGCTGCCGGGTCGGGAAGTGAAAATCGTTAATAATGAAGTGTGGCTGCGGGCTGCCAGTATGGCAGAAGGTTACTGGCGTAACGGGCAACGGGTTCCACTGGTTAATGACGAAGGCTGGTACGCTACGCGCGATCGCGGTGAGATGCATAATGGCAAGCTGACCATTGTCGGACGTTTAGACAATCTATTCTTCAGTGGCGGTGAGGGTATTCAGCCGGAAGAAGTCGAGCGTGTTATTGCTGCACATCCTGCGGTTTTGCAGGTGTTTATCGTCCCCGTTGCCGACAAGGAGTTTGGTCATCGGCCGGTAGCGGTGGTGGAGTATGACCAGCAAACCGTTGATCTTGACGAATGGGTGAAAGACAAGTTGGCTCGTTTTCAGCAACCGGTGCGTTGGTTAACGTTACCATCAGAACTGAAAAACGGCGGTATTAAAATTTCACGTCAGGCGTTAAAAGAGTGGGTGCAACGCCAGGATTAAGAAATCATTAGTTTCACTTCGCAATTTTGCCATTCCATTGCCGTTGATAATAGGTTTATCTGTTAATCTGTAAATTGATGTGAAAACTCTTAGCAAACAGGATAATGCAATGGAATGGCTGGTCAAAAAATCGTGCTGCAATAAACAAGATAACAGACATGTACTTATGCTCTGCGATGCTGGCGGCGCGATAAAAATGATCGCCGAAGTGAAGAGTGACTTCGCCGTGAAAGTGGGGGATTTACTCTCGCCTTTGCAGAATGCGCTTTATTGTATTAATCGTGAAAAGCTGCATACGGTGAAAGTCCTCTCGGCAAGCAGTTATAGCCCCGATGAGTGGGAACGGCAGTGTAAAGTGGCAGGGAAAACTCAGTAACGTTGTTTTGTCGTGGGCAGGAAAATCAGCATCAACCCGCTCATAATACAGGCTACTCCCAGTAGTGCTTTCAGCGAAAAAGTCCCTTCCCAGCCGGGAAGTACCATTGAAGCAATCCATACCAGCACATAACTCATACTGAGCAAGGCATAGGCTTTGCTTAGCGCAAGTTTATGTAGCGTTTTATACCAACAAAAAACGGAAAGCAGATAACCCAGCAGCCCGAGTAACAGTATCCGGGCATCCAGGCCAAAAGCTAACAGCGCCGCGATAAAATCCCATAAGTGCGTCATCGGCGGCAGATGACTCGCCGCAAAACCCAGGCTTAATTGCGCAACTGAGGCAATAATGACGCTGAATAATCCCCATATCAGGCCCATTACACCGTACTCCCGAGGATCACAATGCCACCAATAATGAACGCCACCCCACACCAGTGACGCGGCGATACCGGTTCGTGCCACAGTTTTACTGCAGCCAGCGTCACCCAGACAAAATTCAGACTTAACATCGGGTAGGCAATGCCTACCGGTACGTTCTGCAAGACCAGCAGCCAGAGCACCATGGCAAGACCAAGACAAGCCAGCGCCAGTCCCAGCCACAGCACGATATGTTTGCGCCGTTTGTTTATCGCCACAAAGCAGGTTGCCTGTTTCTGACACAACTGCCCGGCAACGCTAAGCAAGCTGGCAAAGACTAATGTTAGCCAGATCATTTGGGACGATACTGAATCAGCACCAGACGCTCCTGACGATCGATGGCATCTGCGGGCGGAATGGCGAGACTGTTGATATCTTCATCGCGGTCAACCGAAAGCACGAGTGTAATAATCCCCTCCTGACGATGTTGATTAAGCCAGTTTGCGAACTCATCACCGCTGACAAATCTCCCTTTCGCATCCGGATAATTAAGGCCGTATTTCAACTCACCTGTCTGGCGATACATGATGATGTCATCGCGTTGCAGGCTCCATGCCAGACCTGCGGCAACACCGACGCTATCAGTAAGAATATAGCGGCTTGGCTGAAGTGATTCTTGTGTCATCTCGACAAAAAATTGCGGATGTTTTCCTTCCATGACTCTGTCAGGAATTGAAAATCCTACCAGCAACGCCAGCCCCAGCGGGCAAAGCGCGGCAAAAGACCAGGTCTTTTCGACGTTTGTTAAGGTGTACCAGCCGAAAAATGCCCATAGCGAAAAAATCGACCAGGCACAAAAGACTTTATAGCTCTCGAAGGTTTGCCACACCGGCGTGTTCATTGGTCCCCACGGGGAGACCACAAATGTGGCAATAATGCCAGTGACACCAAAAGCGATGTTAATCCAGCCATTAATCCGCAGCGCCAGAGGATTATTTTTTGCTGCCAGCAAAGCGTAATGCGCCATCAGCATTGCCAGAGGTGCAAAGCAGGAAAGAATATAGGTGGGCAATTTGCCTTTAGCGACGGAGAAAAACAGCAGCGGCATTATCGTCCAGCTCAACAAATAGACGGTTGCGGAATGCTTGCGGTTTTTCCAGCCTGTGTACAGTGCACCGGGGAGTAATCCCAGCCACGGCAGGCTACCGGCAATGATGACCGGCACGTAGTACCAGAACGGAGCTCTATGTTGGGCATCATCCAGTGCAAAGCGTTGAATATGCTCAACCCAGAAAAAATAGTGCCAGAAGTCAGGCTCCCGCTGCGCTATCGCCAGTCCCCAGGGGAGAACCGTCAGTACGCAACTGATAACCGCCAGCCAGCCGTAAATAAAGAGATCTTTCCAGCGTTTTTGCGTCGCTACCCATGGCAGCACGCTTAATACCGGCACGGCAAGGGCGAGAAAACCTTTGGTCATCACCCCCATGCCGCAGGTGATTCCCAGCAGTAAAAATCCTGCGCTTTTGCCTTTCCACGTCTGTGCCTGCATTGCCAGCCAGAAGCTGCACATTCCCGCCACCAGCCAGAATGCAATAAACGGATCGAGCACGGCATAAGTGCCGATGGCATAGACAATAAACAATGAGAGATAAATTACTGTGGCGAGTAGAGCCAGACGTTTATCGCGCCATAAGCGCAGAGTAAACCAGGTCACCAGCGCGGCAGTTAACAGGGTCGCAAAGATAACGCCTGCCCGCACACCAAAGTTATTCGCGCCAAATAGCCATTGCCCAATGCTGTTAATCCAGTATCCGGCAATGGGTTTTTCGAAATAACGTAGCCCTAACAGATGGGGCACAATCCAGTCGCCGGATGCCAGCATTTCTCGACTGATTTCCGCATAACGCGTTTCATCGGGTTGCCATAGCAGACGCGTGCTGATCGGTAACAGGTAATAGCAGGCAATAAACGCGAAGAGGCCGATAAGGTAACGTACCGATTTCATCAGCGACTACCCGCAATTTGTTGGCAACCCAGCCAGCCTTCACGTCCGGCAATATTTCCGCGAACAACTTGTCCGAGCGGCAACGTCTCTGATAACAGTTCGCTTAAAGGGCAAAATGTCACGCCTTCCTGAGCTGCGCGTTTGAGGAGATCCACAAAATTATGCTGATAAGCGCAGCCTTCAACTTCTGCATGAATGGTATAAACCGGCGTGCCTTTATCTCGCAGGATGCGGTTGAGTAACCAACCGTTAAAATCTTCTGCTTTCACATCCCGACCAATCACTTCATCCCAGGTGGGTAAGGTCACCGGAATTTGCGCAGTGCCAGGGTTTCCTGATTCGAGCAATGGACGAAACGGCATCGCCCCACGACAATCGCTGTTGTAGCGCAAATGGAACGCTTCTTTTGCTTCGATCACCTGTTGGTCAGCACGCCAGCCAGCAGCGGCAGAACAGGTTACCGGTTGACCTATAATCTCTTCCAGGGTGCGAAGGCCGCGTGCAATATCGTCGATCATTGTTTGCCGATCCCAGTTACCGCTATGGGCTTGCCAGGCATGGTGATCCCAGGCGTGCAGGCCGACTTCGTGATGTTTAGCCGCTTCACGAATGATATCGGCATTGGCATGACCAATCTCTTTACCTGGCCAGGCCGTACCTGCCAGTAAAATATCCCAGCCATAAAGCGATGCCGCGTTTGAGCGCAGCATCTTCCACAAAAACTGTGGTTTCACCAGTCGCCAGAGATGGCGGCCCATATTGTCCGGGCCGACGCTGAAAAAAATGCTGGCCTGAATATTATGCTTACTCAAGATTTCCAGCAGACGCGGCACGCCTTCACGGGTGCCACGAAAGGTATCGACATCAATGCGTAAGCCTACTTTGGTCATGATGGTTTATCCGTAAGATCAACGGTGCGCAGGAAGAAATCCAGCGTTTCGTCGATGGTTTCCTGCATATCAATTTTCGGCTCCCAGTCAAGGCAGCGGTGGGCATTGCGGATGCTCGGTTTACGATGCTCTACGTCCTGATATCCTTTGCCGTAGTAGCTGCTACTTTCGACAACACGAAAGCCCGCAAACGGTGGGAAGTAATGGCGCAGCGGATGTTTTTCGAAGCTCGCCAGCAGCATCTCGCCCAGTTCCTCAATGCTCGCTTCGTTCTCAGGATTGCCAATGTTGATAATTTCACCGTCGCAGCGATTTCCCGCATTTTCGATAATGCGGTATAACGCCTCGATACCATCGCGAATATCAGTAAAGCAGCGTTTTTGTTTTCCGCCATCAATCAGCTTAATCGGTGAACCTTCTACCAGATTGAGAATGAGTTGCGTAATAGCGCGGGAGCTGCCAATTCGCGCTGCATTAAGGTTATCCAGTCGTGGCCCCATCCAGTTAAACGGGCGGAAGAGGGTGAACTGTAAACCTTCTTTTTCGCCATAGGCCCAGATCACTCGATCAAGTAATTGTTTAGACACCGAATAAATCCAGCGTGGTTTATTCACCGGGCCGACGATTAAATTAGAATGGTCCTCATCGAAGTATTTATCGCTACACATCCCATAAACTTCTGAAGTTGACGGGAAGATGATTCGCTTACGGTACTTCACGCAGTAGCGGATAATGCGCAGATTCTCTTCGAAATCGAGTTCAAATACGCGCAGCGGGTTGCGGGTATATTCAATCGGCGTGGCTATCGCCACCAGCGGCAAGACGACATCACATTTTTTGACGTGATACTCAATCCATTCGGAATGAATACTGATATCGCCTTCGACAAAGTGAAAATGCGGATGATTCAGAAAACGGCTTATCGCATCGCTGCCAATATCCAGACCGTAAACTTCATAATGATCTTCGCGCAGCAGGCGTTCTGTCAGATGGTTGCCAATAAAGCCATTCACCCCGAGGATGAGTACCCGGGTACGGCGTCGGGCGGCACAGGCAGGCTGGCTATTCAAGCGTGAACCTTGCACCAGGCCCAGCGTCTGCGCTAATTGCGAGCCCTGCATAGTAATGCCGTCGCCCGCCTGTCCAGTGACGATTTCCAGCGCGCCATCGCCACAGGCAATCAGCAGTGGCGCAACAGAAATCACGCTCCCCGGTTGTGCTGCGGGCGCATGAGAATGCACGCGTGACGACCAGACGGTAAATTTCTGATTACCAACATAGCTGAAGGCACCCGGCCACGGATCGGCAACGGCACGCACCATGTTGTGCAGCACGGATGCCGGTTTATGCCATTCGAGGAAACTGTCTTCCGGTGTTCTGCGACCAAAACAGGTGGCTTCGTTTTCGCGCTGGGCGATTTCCAGAATATTACCGTGTTTAATGGCGGGTAATGTCTGCTCCAGTAGCTGGCGCGCGGCATGACATAACTTATGATGCAGCGTAATGGCGATATCGTCTGGCGCAATGGCAATGCGCAGTTGCGCCACAATGGCCCCGGCATCGGCACGTTTCACCATTCGGTGCAATGTAACGCCAGTTTCCGTTTCACCGTTCACCAGCACCCAGTTCAGCGGCGCGCGACCACGATATTTTGGTAACAGTGAACCATGCAGATTAAATGCGCCTGCAGGAGCGAGCTGCAAAATCTTGTCGTGAATAAGATGGCGATAATAAAACGAGAAAATCACCTCTGGTGACAGTTGGGCAATGCGCTCCACCCATAGTGGATGATTAACGTTATCCGGCGCGTAAACCGGAATGCCTCTTTCCGCTGCCAGTCGGGCAACCGAACCATAAAAGGCTTTTTCACCGGGATTATCAGTATGGGTAAAAATGGCGCTAATTTCGTAACCGGCAGCCAGCAGGGCTTCAATACCGAGGCATCCCATATCGTGGTAGGCAAAAACGACGGTTTTCATTATTCATTTTCCTTGCTGGATGGACGGATAACTTGCTGAACAAAATAGCGGGGGCGGGCGCGGACATCGGTGTAGATCCTGCCGATATATTCACCGAGTAATCCCATGCCGATAAACTGAGCGCCAATAAAAGTAAACAGCACGGCAAATAGCATAAAGACGCCTTCTGCCGCCCATTGTGGTCCGAAGGTCAGGCGTAAAATCACCAGCAGCACCGCAATGCTAAAACCTCCAATCGCAATAATGCTGCCGAGCAGACTCAGCATACGTAGCGGCGTTGTGGTAAGGCAGGTCACCAGGTCGTACATCAAATTAATCAGGCGCATAAAACTGTATTTGGATTCACCAAACTCACGCTCGGCATGATGTACTGGAATTTCAATTGCACGGCGGGCGAAGATATTCGCCAGAATCGGGATAAAGGTGCTGCGTTCATGGCAGTGCAACATCGCATCGACAATATGACGGCGATAGGCGCGCAGCATACAACCGTAGTCACCCATCGCTTTGCCGGTGGTGCGCTGAATAAGCCGGTTAATCATCTTCGAAGCGGTTTTACGAAACCAGCTGTCCTGGCGGTTCTGACGCACAGTTCCTACCACGTCGTAGCCTTCATCGGCTTTTGCCACCAGGCGGGGGATCTCCTCTGGCGGATTCTGGAGATCGGCATCGAGGGTAATAATTAAGTCGCCGGTAACGTGGCTGAAACCTGCCATGATCGCCGAATGCTGTCCGTAATTACGATTAAGCAAAATAGACACGATGTGGCTGCCCTCTGCTTGTGAGGCATCGACCAGCATATGCGCGGAATTATCGCTACTGCCGTCATCAATCAGCAGGATCTCATACTCTTTCCCCAGTGATTCACAGGCTTTTGTGGTGCGCCTGATTAATTCCGGTAAGCTTTCCTGCTCGTTATAAACGGGAATAACCACCGAGACTTTCTTAACAGGGTGGATTTCAAACATGGCTTATTGTCCTGCGAGTTGCTGAAGGGCTGTGATGACGCGGTCGGCATCGGCGGTGGTCATATCCGGGAACAGCGGCAACGAACAGATGCGTTCGCTATTCCATTCGGTATTCGGTAACGACAGCGTGGGAAAACGCTCGCGATAATATTTTTGTGTGTGAGCGGCGCGGAAATGTAACCCGGTACCAATACCTCTTTCTTTTAACGCTTCCATCAACGCATCGCGACTGATACCACAACGTTGTTCATCGACACGAATAATAAACAGATGCCAGGCGTGAACGTGCGGCCAGGCGGGAAGGCTTAATGGCTGAAAGGGGAGAGCTGCCAGTGCTTGCTGATATTGCTGGGCAATTTCGCGCCGACGGGTGTTGAGGTGCTCTAATTTTGCTAACTGTGTCAGGGCAATCGCGGCGTTAATATCGGTCAGATTGTACTTATAGCCCGGTGTTAAGACTTCAGCTTGCGGTGCACGGCCCCAGGTTTGTCTGTCATAGGCATCGACACCCAGACCGTGAAATTTCAGCATCCGTAGCTGGCGGGCAAGGTTTTCATTATCAGTTACAATCAGGCCACCTTCAGCACAGGTAATATTTTTAATGGCATGAAATGAAAAAATAGCGGCACCTTTTGCGCCAATATGTCGCCCTTTGTAATACGTACCGACGGCATGGGCAGCATCTTCGATAACTGCGATGCCGTAACGTTCGCCAATGGCGCGAATGGCGTCAATATCTGCTGGCGCACCGGCATAATGCACCGGAATGATGGCTTTAGTGCGTGGCGTAATGGCTGACTCGATCGCTTCAGGCGTGACCATCAGCGTATCGCGGTCGACATCCACCATTACCGGCGTTGCACCCAACAAGGAAATCATATTGAGGGTTGAAACCCAGGTCAGGGAAGGCGTAATCACTTCATCGCCCTTGCCAATTTCCAACGCCATTAGCGTGATATGCATTCCGGCGGTGGCTGAACTGACCGCGATGGCATGCTGATTTCCCGTCAACTGGCAAAAGGCTTGCTCAAGCGCCTGATTCTTCGGACCGGTTGTGATCCAACCGGATTCGAGAACCTCTTTAACTGCAGCGAGTTCCTCCACGCCCATTGCTGGTCGCGAAAAAGGCAAAAATTCTGACATTGCTTTTCCTTCCGCCATTGAATACCTGTCCACTTATATTTGCTATAAAGAGTGTTGTGTATATTTTGCCATTTGGAGCAAAATTTTAAGGATAGAATATTAACTTAACCTTAAGAAACTAATATTAGACGTAAATATTGAAATTTTTATATTTTTTCTTATTTAGGCTTTGCATTTGGCAAAATTTTGAGGCATTTTGCCGACATCGTAGGATTTTTAATATTACACCAACTGCTAATTATCGCCAGAAATGTCGCTCAATTTTACGGTAATTGTCTGGTTGCGCTTGTCTATAGGTGGAGTTTACGTGTTAGCTTTTTGCCGCTCATCATTGAAGTCAAAAAAATATTTCATCATTTTACTGGCGCTCGCTGCAATTGCCGGACTGGGTACTCATGCCGCCTGGAGTAGCAATGGTTTGCCACGTATCGACAATAAAACATTGGCCAGACTGGCACAGCAGCACCCGGTTGTCGTTTTGTTTCGCCATGCTGAACGTTGCGATCGTTCAACCAATCAATGCTTGTCAGATAAAACAGGTATTACGGTTAAAGGTACCCAGGATGCCCGTGAACTGGGCAACGCTTTTAGCGCTGACATCCCTGATTTCGATCTTTATTCCAGTAATACCGTCCGGACCATTCAGTCGGCGACCTGGTTTTCCGCGGGTAAAAAGCTGACGGTAGATAAACGACTTCTTCAGTGCGGTAATGAGATTTATAGTGCAATTAAGGACTTACAAAGCAAAGCGCCTGATAAAAATATCGTTATTTTCACCCATAATCATTGCCTGACATATATTGCTAAAAATAAGCGTGATGCGACATTTAAACCTGATTATCTGGATGGTTTAGTCATGCATGTGGAAAAAGGCAAAGTTTATCTGGATGGGGAATTCGTTAACCACTAAATTTTCAATCTGACAGCCAGTGATGGCTGTCATCATTGTTAAAGAAGACCTTTCAAACGTAACGTTTTTCGGGTGGCGACATTCAAATCATAGTGCGCCAGATCTTCAGGTTTTACCCACGCGTAGTCCTGAAACTCTTCGTTTATTTTCACTTCTCGGTTGGCAGAAACGCAGTCAAAAATCAGGTAAATCATATAAATCTCTTCCTTGCGACCATCTGCATACGTCTTGGTGCGAATATCATCGCTGAAGGTCCACGGCGTGATTTCTGTCAAAAGCAGCTGTTCTCCCAGTTCTTCGCGAATTTCGCGGCGTAGTGCCTCTTCAATTCGTTCGCCAGACTCCACGCCGCCACCCGAAAGCGCCCATTGACCGGGGAAAACGCCGCGATCGTCGGCCATTTTACACAGCAAATAAGCACCATCATTTTGAATCAAAGGGCATACAATAGTCCGTTGTCGCACAGGGGTATTCCTTATAAATAAAAAGAAACCATGAGAATACGGTAACTCAGAAATATGTGAAAGTGACAGTAATCTCTTTTGCGATGATAACTGTACTTATTATTATTTTTGTGTGTATCGATAAAGTGTGTTTGTTTTTTCGGCGTTTAATTATTTAAGAAGTATTTAGTTACAATAAGTGACTGGATCCCTTTTTTCGCTCATTGAATCCTCTGTGCCAGGCAGTACAATCCCGCAGCTTTGGGAATTTTGATTAATTGCTTGTGGGAAAGGGGATATGAAAAAAATTGCGCTAGCAGGTCTGGCCGGAATGCTGTTGGTTTCTGCATCGGTCAATGCAATGAGCATCAGCGGTCAGGCGGGTAAAGAATACACCAATATTGGTGTCGGTTTTGGGACTGAATCGACGGGCCTGGCGTTAAGCGGTAACTGGACACATAACGACGACGACGGTGACGTCGCGGGCGTGGGGCTGGGGTTGAATCTGCCTCTCGGGCCGTTAATGGCGACCGTTGGCGGAAAAGGCGTTTACACCAACCCGAATTACGGCGATGAAGGTTATGCCGCAGCGGTAGGAGGTGGTTTGCAGTGGAAAATTGGCAACAGCTTCCGTTTGTTTGGCGAGTATTACTACTCTCCGGATTCGCTCTCCAGCGGTATTCAAAGTTATGAGGAAGCGAATGCTGGCGCGCGTTACACCATTATGCGTCCAGTCAGTATTGAGGCGGGTTATCGCTACCTGAATCTGTCGGGTAAAGACGGTAACCGCGACAACGCCGTGGCTGACGGCCCGTATGTTGGGGTTAACGCCAGTTTCTGATCCCTTCCGGCGCGGCATTCTGTCGCGCCATTCAGTTTCTTACTACGCCTTATCTCCCTTTGCGTTATAGTGATTCGATAACAAAAGCAGGAGATAACCATGTTAAAAGTGGAAATGTTATCCACCGGGGATGAAGTGTTACACGGGCAAATCGTTGACACTAACGCTGCCTGGCTGGCCGATTTTTTCTTTCATCAGGGGCTGCCATTATCTCGCCGCAATACGGTGGGGGATAACCTTGATGACTTAGTCACCATTCTTCGCGAACGTAGTCAGCACGCCGATGTGCTGATCGTTAACGGCGGGCTGGGACCGACCAGCGATGATTTAAGCGCACTCGCCGCTGCGACAGCAAAAGGTGAAGGCATGGTGCTGCATGAAGCCTGGCTCAAAGAGATGGAACGCTATTTCCACGAACGTGGACGAGTAATGGCACCGAGCAACCGTAAACAAGCGGAGCTGCCTGCCAGTGCTGAATTTATCAATAACCCGGTAGGCACCGCCTGTGGTTTTGCCGTGCAGCTCAATCGTTGCCTGATGTTCTTTACCCCCGGCGTACCGTCAGAATTTAAGGTGATGGTCGAGCACGAAATCCTGCCGCGCCTGCGCGAGCGTTTTTCTTTACCACAGCCGCCGGTTTGTCTGCGTTTAACTACCTTTGGTCGTTCGGAAAGCGATCTGGCACAAAGCCTGGACACTCTACAACTGCCGCCGGGCGTAACAATGGGCTATCGCTCTTCAATGCCGATTATCGAACTGAAACTCACCGGACCGGCAAGCGAGCAACAGGCGATGGAAAAACTGTGGCTGGACGTTAAACGTGTTGCCGGACAGAGCGTGATTTTCGAAGGCACCGAAGGACTGCCCGCGCAGATCAGTCGCGAATTGCAAAACCGCCAGTTCAGCCTGACGTTGAGCGAGCAATTCACCGGTGGTTTATTGGCTTTGCAACTTTCTCGCGCAGGTGCTCCATTGCTGGCGTGTGAAGTGGTTCCTTCACAGGAAGAAACCCTGGCGCAAACTGCGCACTGGATTACAGAACGGCGGGCCAACCATTTTGCCGGGCTGGCACTGGCTGTTTCGGGTTTCGAGAACGAGCATCTCAACTTTGCGCTAGCCACGCCAGACGGCACTTTCGCTCTGCGTGTGCGTTTCAGCACTACGCGCTACAGCCTGGCTATCCGTCAGGAAGTGTGCGCAATGATGGCACTGAATATGCTGCGCCGTTGGTTAAACGGCCAGGACATCGCCAGTGAGCATGGCTGGATTGAGGTTGTTGAGTCCATGACCTTATCTGTCTGATTCCGCCACTCTGTGCCGGTTTACTGCACCGGCGCATTCCCCCTCCGGCAAAATTTGTCCAACCTGTTGTACTCAATAAGAAAAAATCCGTGCGCTGATTCACAAATTTGTGCGTAATTTCTCCAGTCCGCTGGACGAGGAGCGGGATTTGATGCGCTTCACAATTTTACTCCCCCTGAGCAACGAGACTGATTCCAGTATCTAAGACTGGAGTCCAGTATGTTGGAATCAAGCAAAGTTCCCGCCCTGACACGGGCTATTGATATTCTCAATTTGATTGCCCGCATTGGCCCCTGTAGTGCTGCGACGATCATTGACACATTGGGGATCCCTAAAAGCACGGCCTATTTGCTGCTTAATGAACTCAGGCGTCAGCGTTTTCTTAGCCTTGATCACCAGGAAAATTTTTGTTTGTGGACCAGGCTGGTGGAGCTTTCCGGTCATGCGTTAAGCAAGATGGATCTCCGGGAACTGGCTCGACCGCGTTTGACGCAACTGATGGATACCACCGGGCTGTTATGCCACCTTGGGATCATCGATAACGGTAGTGCTTATTACATTTTGAAAGTGGAGTCATCAGCCACTATCAGCGTGCGTTCCCATGAAGGAAAAAGCCTTTCGCTTTATCGCTCCGGAATAGGTAAATGCCTGCTTGCCTGGCAACCTGCAGCTGTACAGCAAAGTATTATCGAAGGGCTGATCTGGGAGCAGGCGACACCCACAACGATTACTCATCCACAGCAACTTCACGAAGAACTGGCGCGTATTCGCCGTCAGGGCTGGAGCTATGACAACGGCGAAGATTACGCCGATGTCCGTTGTGTCGCTGCGCCGGTTTTTAACGCCAATAACGAGCTTACCGCTGCGATCTCGGTGGTCGGTACCCGCTTACAAATCAATGAAGAATACCGTGATTATCTGGCGGGCAAGGCCATTGCCTGCGCCAGGGATATTTCACGTCTGTTGGGATGGAAAAGTCCCTTTGACTTACAGGCCTCATAACAATGGAGAACAGCATGACCCTACCAAAAATCAAACAGGTTCGCGCCTGGTTTACTGGCGGTGCGACAGCAGAAAAAGGCGCTGGCGGTGGTGATTATCACGACCAGGGGGCGAATCACTGGATTGACGATCATATTGCCACCCCGATGAGTAAATACCGCGATTATGAGCAGTCACGCCAGTCATTTGGCATTAACGTTCTTGGCACGTTGATTGTTGAAGTCGAAGCAGAAAACGGCCAGACCGGATTCGCTGTTTCGACAGCCGGTGAAATGGGCTGTTTTATTGTCGAAAAACACCTTAACCGTTTCATTGAGGGTAAATGTGTCAGTGATATCAAACTGATCCACGATCAAATGCTCAATGCCACCCTGTATTACTCCGGCTCTGGTGGCCTGGTGATGAACACGATTTCCTGTGTCGATCTGGCTCTGTGGGATCTGTTCGGCAAAGTGGTCGGGCTTCCGGTTTATAAACTTTTAGGCGGCGCAGTTCGTGATGAGATTCAGTTCTACGCCACAGGTGCGCGTCCGGATCTGGCAAAAGAGATGGGCTTTATCGGTGGCAAAATGCCGACGCACTGGGGGCCACATGATGGCGATGCGGGGATCCGCAAAGATGCCGCTATGGTCGCGGATATGCGTGAAAAATGCGGTGAGGATTTCTGGTTAATGCTCGACTGCTGGATGAGTCAGGACGTGAACTATGCCACCAAACTGGCCCACGCTTGCGCGCCCTATAACCTGAAATGGATCGAAGAGTGCCTGCCGCCGCAGCAGTATGAAGGTTATCGCGAACTGAAACGCAACGCGCCAGCGGGGATGATGGTCACCAGTGGTGAGCACCACGGCACACTGCAATCTTTTCGTACGCTTTCTGAAACCGGTATCGACATCATGCAGCCGGATGTTGGCTGGTGCGGTGGCTTAACCACGCTGGTGGAAATTGCCGCAATCGCCAAATCCAGGGGGCAACTGGTGGTGCCGCACGGTTCGTCTGTTTACTCCCACCATGCGGTGATCACCTTCACCAATACGCCATTCAGTGAATTCCTGATGACCAGCCCGGATTGTTCAACGATGCGTCCGCAATTTGATCCGATTCTGCTTAATGAGCCGGTTCCGGTGAATGGTCGTATTCATAAATCAGTGCTTGATAAACCCGGTTTCGGCGTCGAACTCAATCGTGACTGCAATTTGAAACGCCCCTACAGCCACTAATCACTCCGGGCGTTGCTGTGACAACGGTAACGCCCACATATTCTAAGGAGCTTTTTATGAGCAGCGCTTTGCTTGACGCCGTGGTGAAGAAAAACCGCGCGCGTTTAATTCCGTTTATGTTGGCGCTGTATGTGCTGGCGTTTCTCGACCGTTCGAATATCGGTTTTGCCAAACAGACCTACCAGATTGATACCGGGCTGAGTAATGAAGCTTATGCGCTGGGAGCAGGCATTTTCTTTGTGGTATATGCGTTTCTGGGGGTTCCGGCGAATCTTTTGATGCGCAAACTGGGGGCAAGAACCTGGATTGGTACGACAACACTGCTGTGGGGATTTCTTTCGGCAGCCATGGCATGGGCCGATACTGAAGCGAAATTTCTGATCGTTCGCACTCTGCTTGGTGCTGCGGAGGCCGGGTTCTTCCCTGGTATGATTTATCTCACCTCGCAATGGTTTCCGCAGCGTAATCGCGCCAGCATTATGGGGCTGTTCTATATGGGCGCACCGCTGGCGTTAACACTGGGATCACCGCTTTCCGGCGCGCTGCTGGAGATGCATGGATTTATGGGGCATCCCGGCAGGTTCTGGATGTTTGTGATTGAAGGATTGCTGGCAGTCGGCGCTGGGGTATTCACATTCTTTTGGCTTGATGACACACCGGAGCAGGCACGTTTTCTGAGTAAACAAGAAAAAACGTTGCTTATCAATCAACTGGCAAGTGAAGAACAACAGAAAGTGACTTCTCGACTGAGCGATGCGCTGCGTAATGGCCGTGTCTGGCAACTGGCGATTATCTACCTGACCATTCAGGTGGCGGTTTACGGATTAATTTTCTTCCTGCCGACCCAGGTTGCTGCATTGTTGGGGACAAAAGTGGGCTTTACGGCGTCGGTGGTCACCGCCATTCCGTGGGTCGCGGCCTTGTTTGGGACCTGGCTTATTCCGCGCTATTCCGATAAAACCGGCGAACGGCGTAATGTCGCGGCGCTGACATTACTGGCGGCGGGCATTGGTATTGGTCTCTCCGGGCTGCTTTCTCCAGTACTGGCGATCGTAGCGCTGTGTGTTGCAGCCATCGGGTTTATTGCCGTGCAGCCGGTGTTCTGGACGATGCCGACACAACTGCTTTCCGGTACGGCGCTGGCTGCGGGGATTGGTTTTGTAAACCTGTTTGGTGCAGTGGGCGGGTTTATTGCCCCGATCCTGCGCGTGAAAGCAGAAACGTTATTTTCCAGCGATGCGGCGGGATTACTGACGCTGGCAGCGGTGGCGGTCATCGGTTCGCTGATTATTTTCACTCTGCGTGTAAATCGCACTGTTGCGCAGACCGACGTGGCACATCATTAAATAGGTTAAGGAACACCATGAACGCATTATTAAGCAATTCCTTTAAAGAACGTTTACGCAAGGGCGAAGTGCAAATTGGTCTGTGGTTAAGCTCAACGACTGCCTATATGGCAGAAATTGCCGCCACTTCCGGTTATGACTGGTTGCTGATTGACGGGGAGCATGCGCCAAACACCATTCAGGATCTTTATCACCAGCTACAGGCGGTAGCGTCCTATACCAGCCACCCCGTGATCCGTCCGGTGGAAGGCAGTAAGCCGCTGATTAAACAAGTCCTGGATATTGGCGCGCAAACTCTACTGATCCCAATGGTCGATACTGCCGATCAGGCACGTCAGGTGGTGTCTGCCACGCGCTATCCTCCCTACGGTGAGCGTGGTGTTGGGGCCAGTGTGGCACGGGCTGCTCGCTGGGGACGCATTGAGAATTACATGGCGCACGTCAACGATTCGCTTTGTCTGCTGGTGCAGGTGGAAAGTAAAACAGCACTGGATAACCTGGACGAAATCCTCGGCGTCGAAGGAATTGATGGCGTGTTTATTGGACCTGCGGATCTTTCTGCCTCGTTGGGCTACCCGGATAACGCCGGGCACCCGGAAGTGCAGCGAATTATTGAAACCAGCATTCGGCGGATCCGTGCTGCGGGTAAAGCTGCTGGTTTTCTGGCTGTGGCTCCTGATATGGCGCAGCAATGCCTGGCGTGGGGAGCGAACTTTGTCGCTGTTGGCGTTGACACGATGCTCTACAGCGATGCCCTGGATCAACGACTGGCGATGTTTAAATCAGGCAAAAATGGGCCACGCGTAAAAGGTAGTTATTGATATCAAAGGCCCATGGGGATCGGCTGTGGGCCTGTGTTAATTAGTGGTTATTCGCTGCCAGATCGGCTTCGCTTAGCTGGGTGGCCGCGAGCACCTGGTCACGATCAATGCCCTGTTCCAGCATGCGCAAAGCAATTTTAATGGCTTGTTCATGCATACCTTCCTGCCAGCCAATTTGATGCCCTTCCTGCCGTAGCCGTTCAGCAATAGTCATTAATCTCTCCTTTTGTAGTGGTGAACGTTCGGCAATCTCCTGAATAAAACGGGTGAAACGGGAGGTATCGCCGCATTGCAGCAGATAATTAAACAGTGTTTGTAGCTGGCTGTCATTAGTGAAGCCTCTAACCAAAAGCGTGGTGATCCTGTCGACCATGCCGATTAAATCGCGGTCGCGAATATGCTTTTGAATCAGTTCCAGCAGAGCTATACGCCGATGTTGCATGATCTCATCGTCAGGTACGATGGTGATATCCACCAACGGAAAAGCTTCGGTGTACAACTGCCGGGCAAGTTGCGGATCGTCAAACTCATCCAGCCAGTTAAGTGAGTACGGGTAGGGCGATGTTTCGCCATGATAAAACAGCAATGGCACCACCAGCGGAACTCTGTCATAGCCTTTATCCAGGTGACGCTGCATGGCGGCAGTGGCATAGCGCATTAGCCGAAAGGCCATATTCTTTTCCGCGGAACTTTGATGTTCAATCACGCAGTAGATATAGCCTTCACCGTCGCTGGTTTCCACCGACCACAAAACATCCGAGTAGTAAGCGCGTAAACTTTTTTCAATAAAACTAGTGGGTTCCAGGCGTAAGGTTTGCAGGTTGCAAAGCTTGCGCAGTGGTTCTGGTAAATGTATTTCGAGAAAATCCCGTGCGGTTTCGGGTGTGAACATAAAGGTTTTAAACACCGCATCATGCGGGGAGGAGGTTGTTGATTCGGTCATGGTTGTCCGTCACCTGATATTTATGATGACGCGACATTACGTCTATCCCGGGCCTTTGACATCTGTCAGTTTCAGCCTTTGCGAGACATTTTCAGAGGAATTTTCAAAGCGTTGCAACGCATACATGGTGCGTGGAATCGCGCTCGCAAAAATGCCCGATAAGCAATGTGCTTACCGGGCATCAAAAGGTCGGTTAAGCCAGCGCCTGGGCCAGTAGCGTAATCGGATGTTCGCAGCGAAGGCTCGTGGACATCTCAATCTGCCATTTGCAGGTTTCGCAGTCGGTGATGACCAGATCCGCGCCGCTCTCTTCTATCTGGCGGAACAGTGGCGCACCGATGGCTTGTGAGGTGGGGTAGTTCTCTTTTTTGAAACCGTAAGTACCCGCAATACCGCAGCACTGGGAATCCAGCACCGTTAACTCAAGCCCCGGGATTTTACGCAACAGCTCCAGGGTGTAGAGCGTCCAGCCCATTTTTTCCATATGGCACGGAGTATGATAAACCACTTTCAGCGGCAGCGTTTTCAGCGGTAACGTTTTGCCTTCGTCCAGCTTGCGCCACAGCCAGCGGGTTGCCAGTTCGATATGATCGCGCAAGCCTTTGTTGTCGACATTCAGCACTTCCGGGTATTCGTCGCGCAGGGCAAATGTACAGGTTGAGGAGGTGGCAATCACCGGAATGCCTTTTACTCCCACAGCTTCGCGGATCGACTCTACATTTGTGATTGCCTGTTTACGTGCTTTATCGGTAAAGCCGTTGGCGATCAGCGGTACGCCGCAGCATTTTTCTTTGCTGAGCAGTTGTACACCGGTACCCATTGCGTTGAGCACTTTAATTAAATCTTTACCTAACTGCGGATGGTTGTAGTTAACGAAGCAGCCGTGAAAGAAAGCGACCTGGTCTTTATATTGTGCTTGCTGAGCCGCTATGCTGCGATACCAGCGACGGAACGTACCGAAGGAGTATTTCGGTAGCGTGCGGCGATGATCGATTTTTAACGCCGCATCAAGCAGCTGCCGCACCGGTTTCAGCGAGGTAGCGGTGTTGACGATTGGTGCGAACGGCGTGGAAACGCTACCCATCAGGTCGGTATGACTCAACACAAAATTACGCAGCGACGGGCGCGTGGTGTCATATTTTGCCCGCGCGCGCTGGATAATATCGCCAATCTTCACATCGGACGGGCAGGCGACTTCACAACGTTTGCAGTTGATGCAATATTTCAGCGCCTCGTCATACAGTGCGCCATCTTTCAAACGCAGACGCTCGCCATCCGGCCCGGCTTGTTTTGGCCCTGGATAACCGGGATTCACCCGGCTCACCGGGCAGGCGGTGGTGCAGACGGTGCACTTAATGCAGTTTTCGAAGCTGGTGTCGTTCATTGTTGACCTCCTGCGCGTTGGGCAATCTGTTGAGCGGCATGTAAAGCACTGACGGCACAAACGCCGCCGCCGCATCCCTGGGCGATGGGATCAAATCCGCCCAGCACCGAACCGATGGCAAACAGGTTCTCAATGGTTTGCCCTGCCTGCGACGGGCGTAGTGCCTCATCAGTGGTTACACCGAACTGCTGCCACGGTTGCGGCGCAAAAAAATCGCCCTTATACCATTCACCCCGCGTGGCGGTTTGTAGCACATCAAGGCCGAGAATCGGCTCTCGAATGCCGTTACGTTCCGCCACCAGTCCGCCGCTAAAGAAACTGCCGCTGGCGAGCACGGCAAAGCGTGGACGCAGCGGGATATCGGCGTGATTGCGCGTCCAGATTTCATTTACTACGCCATTTTTACAGGTCACTTTTTTCACTTCATCGCCTGGCATCCACACGCCACCCTGGCGCACAAACTGGCGCTGTAACTGGTTTTGCAGACGAATGCCCAGCACGGAAGGCGGCAGCGTTGGCAAAAGCATCAGTGAACAAGGTAGTTTTTCATTCAACCAATGCCACAGTTTGTCATCGGCCAGGCCGAAGCAGGCGGGCATCAGGATCATTTCGCAGGTATTGGCGACAGGAATAAGCGCATCAAGTAACAGCGGCCAGTTTTCTTCATTATCAAGGAAACGGGCGATATTCACAGCGCGAAATTCGGTGGCGTTATTGCGCAGGACATCCAGTTCCGGCAGCTCTATTTCTGCGGTTTCAACCGAAAGATCCAGTTCGCGCAACGAAGCCGCCGCAAGATGCGCCTGGAAATCCATCAGCCCGCTTATCCCCACTACACATATCTTCTTCGCGGGTAGCGGCCAGACGGGAACTTCTGGCGAACTTAACCAGGTTGCACGCAAAGTGCCGAGCGGGGTAACGCGCTGATGGGCCAGTTCCACGCTGCCCTGCAATTGCGCACCGCTTTCAGCGATCAATGCCTGCGCCTGGCAAGCGAGATCGAGCACGCGTTGTGGTTCGAGAAGACTGTAAGGATGGGCTGGTGCCTGCTGACGCAAAGATTCCAGTCCACTGTGAATGTCTGTCACCGGTTGACCATCAGGCAGATGGCTCAGCAAATCCAGCGAACCGGATGAGAAATGCAGCGCGCTTTGACCACGCGTGACAATGGCACAGCGCAGGCCGTGTTTTTGCAGTTGCAGGCCACAGAGTAATCCGGCGAGGCCGCCGCCCATAATGACAGTATCAAAGCGCATCTTTCTGCTCCTTCTCCAGACCACACAGTCCCTGATAAACCCAGCGGGTAAATTCGCTTTCGCGCAGTGCGTCTCCCCAGGCGATGGGTTGCACGCCTTTCCAGCGTTCGTTAAGGAAGGTGGAAAGTTGCTCGATAGATTGCGCGGACGTCGTGACGTTAAAACGTTGCAGCAGTCCGGCAGCCCGGCAGGCGCAGAGTTCGCCCTGGCAGGTACCCATCCCTACACGGGTACGACGGCGTAAATCCAGCAGGCTATTAACGTTTAAATTTTCTACCGCGTACTGAACTTCACCCGCAGTTACCGCTTCGCACTCACATACCAGGCTACGATGCAGACGGCCTTCGCTCAGCCAGGCAGGCGTGCGATCGCCATGACGATAAACCGCAGAACCGCGCAGCGGGGCAGGCAGGGAGATGACTTTACGCAAGGTAACTTCAGCGGGTTCTTGTGAACCAGGCAGTGCCAGATCGGCAGTCGTACAGGGGCGCGTGTTGCCCAGTTTGCGGCATACCGCGTCGGTAGCCCATTCAGCCATCAGCCGATAGGTCATCAGTTTGCCACCGGTGATGGTGATAAACCCGTCCAGACCATCGCGTTCAGCATGGTCGAGCAGCACGATGCCACGGCTGACGTTACGTCCGCTCGGGTCGTCATCGCTGGCAACCAGCGGGCGCACGCCAGAATAGGCCCGCAAAATGCGCGTTTTCGCCATCACGGGGGCCAGTTTTTCCCCTTCACGCAGCAGAATATCAACCTCTTCTGCCGTCACTCGATTATCGTCAATCTCGTTGTAATCAATACGTAAAGAGGTGGTGCCAATCAGCGAAATGGTATCGCCAGGCACCAGAATATCGGCGTCGGAAGGTTTACGGCAGCGGTTGATCACATGCTGGTTAATGCGGTGATCCATAATCAGCAGCGACCCTTTCGCCGGGAACATGCGAATGCGCAGATCGGCATATTCGGCAATGTGTTGCCCCCAGATCCCAGCGGCATTAACCACGACAGGTGCATGAAGGGCCTGAGTTTCGCCGGTGAGATGGTTACGTACACGAACACCGCACACCGTCGCGCCTTCACGAATCAGCCCCGTGACTTCATGAGCGGTAAGGATAACGGCACCGTGTTCTTTGGCATCAAGCATATTTGCTGCGGTCAGACGAAATGGATCAACGGTGCCATCCGGAACTTTCACCGCGCCAATCAGTGCCGGGTTAACGGCAGGTTCGATAATGCGCGCTTGCTGCGGGTCTATAGCTTCTGCGCTGATCCCTGCTTCTTCGCAGGCGCGAATAAAAGTGGCCTGGAAGGAGAGGTCATCTTCCGGCAGGGTAATAAACAGGCCGTTGGTTGGTTCAACGCAGTGACGTGCAATGCGTTTCAGGATCTGGTTTTCACTAATGCATTCGCGGGCCGATTCCGCATCGGTTACCGCATAGCGCGCACCGCTGTGCAGCAGGCCGTGGTTACGCCCGGTGGCACCGGTTGCGATGTCGTGGCGCTCAACCAAAATCACGCGCAGCCCGCGCAGGGCACAGTCGCGGGCAATCCCGGCTCCCGTTGCGCCGCCACCAATGATAATCACGTCACTTGATTGCGAGTCGCGAGTTTTCATTGTTATCCCTCTGAAGTTCGTTTTTTACCATTTAGCCATAGTAAAAACATGAATTGTTTGATTTCGCGCATATTCGCTCATAATTCGAAAGTGAAACGTGATTTCATGCGTCATTCTGAACATTTTGTAAATCTTATTTAATAATGTGTGCGGCAATTCACATTTAATTTCTGAATGTTTTCTTAACATCGCGGCAACTAAAGAAACGGCAGGTTCTCCCACTGAATCAGTCTGTTAATCATAAATAAGACCACGGGCCACGGAGGCTTTCAATGTTGAGTATTTTTAAACCAGCGCCACACAAAGCGCGCTTACCTGCTGCGGAGATCGATCCGACTTATCGTCGATTGCGCTGGCAAATTTTCCTGGGGATATTCTTTGGCTATGCGGCTTACTATTTGGTTCGTAAGAACTTTGCGCTTGCTATGCCTTATCTGGTTGAGCAGGGATTCTCACGCGGTGATTTAGGTTTTGCCCTTTCGGGGATCTCGATTGCTTATGGATTTTCGAAATTCATCATGGGCTCGGTGTCGGATCGCTCGAATCCGCGCGTTTTCCTGCCCGCAGGTTTGATTCTGGCGGCGGCAGTGATGTTGTTTATGGGCTTTGTGCCGTGGGCGACGTCGAGCATTGCGGTGATGTTTGTACTGTTGTTCCTCTGCGGTTGGTTCCAGGGGATGGGGTGGCCGCCGTGTGGTCGTACTATGGTGCACTGGTGGTCGCAGAAAGAACGTGGCGGCATTGTGTCAGTGTGGAACTGTGCGCACAACGTCGGTGGTGGTATTCCGCCGCTGCTGTTCCTGCTGGGGATGGCCTGGTTCAATGACTGGCACGCGGCGCTCTATATGCCCGCTTTCTGCGCCATTCTGGTGGCACTGTTCGCCTTTGCGATGATGCGCGATACCCCGCAATCCTGTGGCTTGCCGCCGATCGAAGAGTACAAAAATGATTATCCGGACGACTATAACGAAAAAGCGGAACAGGAGCTGACGGCGAAGCAAATCTTCATGCAGTACGTACTGCCGAACAAACTGCTGTGGTATATCGCCATCGCCAACGTGTTCGTTTATCTGCTGCGTTACGGCATCCTCGACTGGTCACCGACTTATCTGAAAGAGGTTAAGCATTTCGCGCTGGATAAATCCTCCTGGGCCTACTTCCTTTATGAATATGCAGGTATTCCGGGCACTCTGCTGTGCGGCTGGATGTCGGATAAAGTCTTCCGTGGCAACCGTGGGGCAACCGGCGTTTTCTTTATGACACTGGTGACCATCGCGACTATCGTTTACTGGATGAACCCGGCAGGTAACCCAACCGTCGATATGATTTGTATGATTGTTATCGGCTTCCTGATCTACGGTCCTGTGATGCTGATCGGTCTGCATGCGCTGGAACTGGCACCGAAAAAAGCGGCAGGTACGGCAGCGGGCTTTACCGGGCTGTTTGGTTACCTGGGCGGTTCGGTGGCGGCGAGCGCGATTGTTGGCTACACCGTGGACTTCTTCGGCTGGGATGGCGGCTTTATGGTAATGATTGGCGGCAGCATTCTGGCGGTTATCTTGTTGATTGTTGTGATGATTGGCGAAAAACGTCGCCATGAACAATTACTGCAAAAACGCAACGGAGGCTAATGGCATGAAATTGACGCTGAAAAACCTTAGCATGGCGATCATGATGAGTGGAATGATCATGGGAAGCAGTGCAATGGCGGCGGACAGCAACGAAAAAATAGTCATCGCCCATCGCGGTGCCAGTGGATATTTGCCGGAGCATACGCTGCCAGCAAAAGCGATGGCGTATGCGCAGGGAGCGGATTATCTGGAACAGGATTTGGTGATGACCAAAGACGACCATCTGGTTGTTCTGCATGACCATTATCTCGATCGTGTTACTGATGTTGCCGATCGTTTCCCGGATCGGGCGCGCAAAGACGGTCGTTACTACGCGATAGATTTCACGCTGGATGAAATTAAGTCGCTGAAATTTACCGAAGGTTTCGATATTGAAAACGGTAAAAAAGTGCAGACTTATCCGGGGCGTTTCCCAATGGGTAAGTCCGACTTCCGGGTGCACACCTTTGAAGAAGAGATTGAATTTGTTCAGGGGTTAAATCACTCTACCGGGAAAAATATTGGTATCTACCCGGAGATTAAAGCGCCGTGGTTCCATCATCAGGAAGGGAAGGATATTGCGGCAAAAACGCTGGAAGTGCTGAAGAAATATGGTTACACCGGTAAGGACGACAAAGTTTATTTGCAATGTTTTGATGCTGATGAGCTGAAGCGTATTAAGAATGAGCTGGAACCTAAAATGGGCATGGACCTCAATCTGGTACAGCTGATTGCCTATACCGACTGGAACGAAACTCAGCAGAAACAGCCGGACGGAAGCTGGGTTAATTACAACTACGACTGGATGTTTAAGCCGGGGGCCATGAAACAGGTGGCGGAATATGCTGATGGTATTGGTCCGGATTACCATATGTTGATTGAGGAGACATCGCAGCCAGGTAATATCAAACTCACTGGCATGGTGCAAGATGCTCAGCAGAATAAACTGGTAGTGCATCCTTACACCGTGCGGTCAGATAAGCTGCCTGAATACACTACTGATGTGAATCAGTTATATGATGCTCTGTATAACAAAGCGGGTGTAAATGGGCTGTTTACTGATTTCCCTGATAAGGCAGTAAAATTCCTTAATAAAGAGTAATGCTACTGCAGGATGGCGTTCATGCGCCATCCTCTGCTAAAGCGAAATAATGCTACTACCGTTGTTCTATTCATTAACCGGTGCATCCTGTTAAAAAAATGCCAACATATTTGCGTAAAACTCATTCGTTAGGGAAGCTAACACTGGGTATTGTTATTCTTTAAACAGTATGAATTGGGTTCAATAATTAATTTTATTGCAGTTTATACTGTAAAGTATTATTCGCATTTCGGAAAAGTAAAGAAAATATTAATGTATCTTATTAATTTATCATATTGTTCTTGGGTGAATGCTGTTTGCACACCTTCAGGGCAATATTTACCAGTAATAACCAGTTGCCCATTGCTGTGTTGTATCATTAAACCTTCTTTTTCCTTTGGATCTACAAACTTAGAATTATCAAATGTGAAGATGTTATTTTCCTGTTTTGAGTAAGCAAAGAAATCTCGTGTATAGCTGAAACTATCATTTATTAATGGTGCTAACTTTTTGTCGGCGATATCGATAAGCTCACCACCTAATTTATTGATGTATTTCATTTGGTTCAATTTTTTTTGCGCTAGTACAATTTGCTTGTAGGTGTTTTTAATTTCCTTAGAAGAATTCTTGAATTTATCATAGCGTTCCTCGGAGGATGCGTATTTGTACCATTCTGTATTTTTCTCAGAATGTAGTAGCAGGTCTGCATATTTTTTTTGATCGCTGTAAAGTTGACTTTTAATACTTTCCTCACTGCTGATCTTATGATGTTTATCAGAGCTGTTTATTTTTGAAATGTCTTTTTCTGTCAGTGACTGGACCGTGTTGTGGATATTTTCTTTTGTAACATGTTCATTGATGATGTTAATTGCAGTTTCATATTCATTTAAGTTTATTGTTCTTTGTGAAATAGACCCTTCTTTGCTTTCGATACTCAAAACACCTTCGTTGTTTTCACCTCGGGTAAAGGTAAGGGTATAGGGTTCATAATCCGCTGCAAATTCATTTTTATACGTTATGACATGTTCGACAAAATGTCTTATTGGTACGAAACCATAACTGTGAACGTCAATTTTTTGGGTCTTGATTCTATCAATTGCATCTGAGGCTTTCGTGAAAAAAGTCAATAAATTAGCTATGCTGTCTGCTGAGGTTGATAATCCGTATCTACTTTGAGATATTTTTAGAAACTCATCACAAAAAATCTCAAGTTTCGCGGTTTGTTGTGATTCTTTGTAAACTTCTTCTGGTTGCAATTTATTATTTTGTAAAATATTACAGCGAGATAAGTGAATAGATGTATTTGGCATAAATGATTCCTTGTATTGTGAGTTAACAAGATACAATTTAATCTTTGCAGAATATATTCACTATCAAATTTAGCTCATTTTATTACGAAGACATTTACGCATGTTAGAAAGTATCATTATTGTTAATAAACACGGTAATAAGTAACAAACAGATATTGATAACTTCCCTGACAAGTTATTAGGTATCCCACTTGAAGATTGAGAATGGCTCCAGAGTAAACTGTGTACTGTTCGCCGGAGTGTCATTACTCTCAACAATCGGTTTTGACAGTGAGTCGGGCGCTTCATACCGGTTTCTACCTGGAGTCATTGTCACTTCCCTAAACTGGATAAATATATATCGCTAATTCACAAAGTGGACCAAAATCAGGTGAAAACGAATTATTACGCCTGGTAAAGACTACAGGCCAACTAAGTGTGGCGAATCAGGCAATCTTACATTTGTCATCAATCTCATGTCTCACATCAAATTTTTCCATTCACCACGAGTTGTTCCGTACACGTTTGTAGTAAAAACAGTGGACTGCCTTCTACCGGCTTTTCTTTAGCCAGCAACGAAATCTGTCGATAGAAGGTTGGTTCGAGAGGAACGGAACACAATTCATCTGCAATGGTTTTCAGCGTTAACTCTGGTAATAAGGCGATGCCTAATCCCTGTCGAATAAAACTGATCGCTGTATCCGGGTGATTAAATTCATATTTTATCTGTGGGGTAATATTCTTTTCTTTAAATAGTGCCATAATGCTTAATTCATAGCGTCCTTTACTAATAATTAATGGTTCACCCATTAACTCTTCCACTGTAATAGTGCTGTTTTTTGCCAGAGCATGGTTGGGCGGTAACACTACGGTGAATTTATCCTGATAAATGGGCACGGAGTACATTCCGCTCACCGGAAAATGAACAAAACCGGCATCAATGGATTCATTCTGAAGGGAATCAATAATCGCTGTGCTATTTTCCTCAAAAGGAATAATTTTTATATTCGGATGATGAATTTCAAAGTAGCGAATCACAGCCGGTAAGATACAGGCGCAGACGCTGGGGAAACAACCAAGTCTCAGCGTTCTTTGAGGGTTCTGCTTTTCCTGCTCGGCTATCTCTTTTACTGCGTTCACTTCCCGATTAATGGCGCGCAGATGATGCATAATGCGGTGACCTGCAGAGGTCAGTTGTATAGCTTTACGGCGATCGCGTAACAGTATATTCACGCCAAGTTCTTGTTCGAGGGCAGCAATTGCCTGACTTACCGCCGACTGCGTCATGAACAATCGCTTGCTGGCTTCAGTAAAGCCACCGTAATCCAGCACGGCGAGTAAAGAATTTATTTGGGTAAGAGTCATTAGAGTTTGCTAATCAATAATATTAAAACGATTAATTTCTCTAATAGCATGCCGCCATTTATACTTCTGTTCTGCAAAGTACATCACAATTTGACGCAACCGCAGTAACGGGAGTGTTGTCTGCGTGCGTCATCCTGACAGGCGGTAGGGTATGAAAGAGAAGTTATGGACGAAGGATTTTTGGGCAATAACCATCATCAGCTTTATTATTTTCTTCGTCTTTTATGTTTTACTAACATTGTTGCCAATTTATATCTCAGACCGCTTGCATGCCTCTCCTGATAAAGCAGGTTTGTTGGTGACTTTATTTTTAATTGCCGCCATTGTTATTCGCCCCTTTGCCGGGCAATGGGTGGGCAAATACTCGAATAAAACTATTCTGGGGCTCTCTTCTCTGGCCTTCTTGGTGGTCACTGCGCTGTATCCTTTTTGCCACTCAATTGAATCACTGCTTTTTATTCGGGTGCTTCATGGTATTACCTTCGGGGTTATCACTACGGTAAAAGGAACGATTTCCGCGCGGCTGATCCCGGCCTCCCGACGTGGGGAGGGCATCAGTTTTTTCTCTCTGGCAATGGGGCTGGCAATGGTGGTCGGGCCGTGGATTGGCCTGAATATGGCGCGCTGGGAGGCCTTTAATATGGCTTTCTGGTTATGCACCGGCGTGGCAGCGGTGGGGATTATTCTGTCGCTGATTATGACAGTGCCGCCGGTTATCAGCCATGCTGATGGTTCAACGCCGAAAATGGGCTTCGCCGCCATGTTCGATCGCGCGGCGTTGCCATTTGCGATGGTCACCTTTTTTATGACCTTTTCGTATGCCGGGGTTTCTGCTTTTCTGGCGCTTTATGCACGCGAACTTAACCTGATGTCGGCAGCCAGTAATTTCCTGCTTTGCTACGCTATCTTCCTGATGATCTGCCGTACCTTTACCGGCAATGTCTGCGACAAAAAAGGACCGAAATATGTGGTTTACCCTTGCCTTGTGTTCTTTACGGTAGGACTGGTGGTTCTCGGCTACACCCAGGGAAGCATAATGATGGTTGTTTCTGGCGCATTGATTGGTATCGGGTATGGTTCCGTGACGCCAGTTTTTCAGACGCAGATTATCAGTTCAGTGGAACCGCATAAAATCGGTGTCGCAAACTCCCTCTTCTTCAATGCGATGGATGCAGGCCTGGCGCTGGGAGCCTGTGTGATGGGGATGATGGTTGCACATACTGGCTACCGAATGATTTATCTGCTGGGTGCACTATTAGTGGTAGTGGCTGGTGGAATCTATGCGCTGCAAATGAAGGGTAAAAGCGGTGTCACGCTAGTAGTGGCAAAAGAAATTCATTAATACGACACGTTTCATTAAGATTTTCCTCAGGTAACCACCTATAGTCATTGTCGTTAATAAAAATGACAGGCGATAGGGTATGGCAGTTTCAGCAAAGTACGACGAATTTAATCACTGGTGGGCAACAGAGGGCGACTGGGTTGAAGAGCCTAACTATCGCCGTAATGGTATGAGCGGGGTGCAATGCGTCGAGCGCAACGGCAAAAAGCTGTATGTAAAGCGCATGACGCATCATCTGTTTCATTCCGTACGTTATCCGTTCGGCCGACCAACGATTGTCCGTGAGGTTGCGGTAATTAAAGAACTGGAACGGGCCGGTGTCATCGTGCCGAAGATCGTTTTTGGTGAAGCGGTGAAAATTGAGGGTGAATGGCGAGCGTTGCTGGTGACTGAAGATATGGCGGGGTTCATCAGCATTGCTGACTGGTATGCCCAGCATGCAGTATTGCCTTATTCTGACGAAGTACGGCAAGCCATGTTGAAAGCAGTGGCGCTGGCGTTTAAGAAAATGCATAGCATTAATCGTCAGCATGGCTGTTGTTATGTTCGCCATATCTATGTGAAAACAGAAGGTAATGCAGAAGCTGGTTTTCTTGACCTGGAGAAAAGTCGTCGCCGCTTGCGTCGCGATAAAGCGATTAATCATGACTTCCGCCAGCTGGAAAAATATCTGGAGCCAATCCCCAAAGCGGACTGGGAGCAGGTGAAAGCGTATTACTACGCCATGTAATCGTTGTAGGCCAGATAATACGCGTAAGCGTCGTATCTGGCGCTAGTACCCGATCACAACTCGATTTCAATATCGCCTTTTGCCCGGCAACAACAGGGCAAAATTTCCCCCGGCTGAATAAAGGCTAACGGTTCGGCAATCCAGTCCACCTGGCCTGCAACAAGGCGTGTGCGACAGGAACCGCAGTAACCTTCGCGGCACTGATACTCAACCGCCACATTGTGGGATTCCAGCGCCGCCAGAAGGGAAGGGTGTTCATCCTGGCACAGCAGTTGTGTGCCAGTGATGCGCAGGGTAACGCGGGCCATCAGAGCTGGAAGTTACTCAAATCGTCGGTGTCCACTTCCGCGTCAATCTGCCCGACCAGATAAGAACTCACCTCAACTTCCTGTGGGGCAACTTGTACGTTATCAGACACCAGCCAGGTGTTGATCCACGGGATCGGGTTGGAACGTGTCTGGAACGGTAGATCCAAACCGACAGCTTGCATGCGGATGTTGGTGATGTACTCGACGTACTGGCAGAGAA
>OIWQ01000648.1_pt1 | contig 45100 bp, 42 predicted proteins | sample 1587571 | NCBI WGS metagenome assembly OIWQ01 (sample SAMEA3888910, study PRJEB22519) | human gut metagenome | biome: human gut; feature: human-associated habitat; material: faeces | place: Denmark | collected 2010
AATACCGACCTCCAATCGTTAGATTTTTAGGTCTAACTTTTGGGGGTCGGTACACAAGCTTACGCTGCGGAGTCCTCTTTTTTATGCGCAGGTCTGATCTGTTGATTCAAACTGTGAATTGTATAGTTCGGCGTAGAAGCCGTTTTGGGCGAGGAGTTGTGTGTGTGTTCCTTGTTCGATGATATCGCCGTCTTTCATAACGAGAATGAGATCTGCGTCTCGGATTGTCGATAATCTATGGGCGATAACGAAACTTGTTCTGCCTTTCATCAAATTATCCATTGCTTTTTGGATTCTTACTTCTGTTCTTGTATCGACGGAACTTGTCGCTTCGTCAAGAATGAGGATCTTCGGATCTGCAAGTATTGCTCTTGCGATCGTAAGAAGCTGTTTTTGTCCTTGTGAGATGTTTGTTGCTTCTTCATTGATTTCCATCTGATAGCCTCCCGGAAGTGTCTGGACGAAACGGTGAACATGTGCTGCTTTTGCTGCCTGTATAACTTCTTCCTCTGTTGCGTCGAGTTTTCCGTAACGGATGTTATCCATGATCGTTCCGTGGAAGAGCCATGTATCTTGAAGTACCATTCCGAACATTTCTCTTAGTTCGCTTCTGTTGAAGTCTCTTACGTCATGGCCGTCGATCTTGATCGAACCGCTGTTTACATCATAAAAGCGCATGAGCAGTTTGATCATCGTTGTTTTTCCGGCTCCTGTAGGACCGACGATTGCGATTTTCTGACCTTCTTTTACATTTGCAGAGAAATCGTTAATGATGATCTTTTCCGGATTGTATCCGAAATGAACATTTTCAAACTGTACATTTCCGTGAAGTCCTTCTACCGAAACAGGGTGTTCAACCGTCTGATCTTCTTCCTTTTCTTCGAGGAATTCAAACACCCGCTCCGATGATGCCGCCGCAAGCTGAAGCATGTTTGTCACCTGAGCAACTTGTTGGATCGGCTGTGTAAAGTTTCTCACATACTGAATAAATGACTGGATATCTCCGACTTCTATTGTCTTTTTAATCGCCAGAAAACCTCCGAGTATCGCTACTCCTACATAACCTAAGTTCCCTACAAACTGCATGACCGGCATCATCATTCCAGAGAAAAACTGGGATTTCCATGCAGATTCATACAATTTATCATTTGTCCGGTCAAATTCACGGATCACATCGTCTTCTTTGTTAAATGCCTTGATCACGTTGTGTCCGCTGTACACTTCCTCGACCTGACCGTTTACATTTCCGAGATATTCCTGCTGTCCGCTGAAATATTTCTGCGAATGTTTCATAACGAATGAGATCAGGCCAACGGAAATCGGCAGGATCAACAGCGCCACAACCGTCATAAGCGGACTGATCGAAAGCATCATAACGAGAACTCCTATCAGAGTCGTCACAGAAGTAATAAGCTGCGTCGCGCTTTGGTTCAAACTCTGTCCGAGAGTATCTACATCATTTGTCACACGGGAGAGCACCTCTCCGACAGGCTTCGTATCAAAATAATCCATCGGCATCCGATTGACCTTTTCCGTAATATCTTTTCTCAATCGGTACGTCGTTTTCTGTGAGATTCCGGTCATAATCATTCCCTGAATAAAGGAACAAAGCGCGCTGACTACATACAGACCGAGAGTAATAAGAAGGATCTGTCCGATTTTTCCGAAATCCATTCCCGATCCGCCCGATACTTTACTGACAAGCCCGTTAAAAATCTCTGTTGTAGCCTTACCTAATATTTTCGGTCCGACAATGTTAAATACCGTTCCGCATACTGCGAAAACAGCGACAAAAAGCATCTGCACTTTATATACGCTCATATATTTTACAAGTTTTTTAAGCGAGCCTTTAAAATCCTTTGCTTTTGCTCCTCCTCGCATTCCTCCATGAGGACCTTTCATTCCGTGCCTAGACATCGCTTCTCACCTCCTGTTCCGCTGTTTTTGCACTGATTGCTTCTTTTCTTTCTTCTGTTTTTATCGTTTCACTTTTTATATCTTCCGTTTTTCTGTCTTCACTTTGCATTCCATCTTGAAGTTCTTTTTCAGACAACTGGGATGCCGCAATCTGTTTGTAAACTTCACAGTTTCTAAGAAGCTCTTTATGTGTACCGATTCCTGCAATCTTTCCATCATCAAGTACAATGATCTGTTCTGCATTTAAAATCGTACTGATTCGCTGTGCCACGATCAGCACCGTACTTTCTTTCGTCCGCTTTTTCAAAGCTTTCCGTAGAGCAACGTCTGTCTTGAAGTCAAGCGCCGAAAAACTGTCGTCAAAAATAAACACTTCCGGTCGTTTTGCGATCGCCCTTGCGATTGAAAGTCTCTGTTTCTGGCCTCCGGACACATTCGATCCGCCCTGCGAAATAGGACTTTCATATTTGTTCGGCTTTGCTTCGATAAACTCTGTTGCCTGCGCTATCTGCGCAGCTTCTTTCATCTCCTGCCCGCCGCCTTCCGGATTCCCGAACATAATATTCGATGCGATATCACCTGAGAACAACAGTCCTTTCTGAGGAACATACCCAAGTTTATCTCTCAAATCATGCTGTGTCACTTCACGAATATCTGTTCCATCCAAACGGATACTTCCGTCCGTCACATCATAAAAACGGGGGATCAGATTGACAAGCGTTGATTTTCCGCTTCCGGTACTTCCGATAATCGCTGTCGTTTCTCCCGGTTTTGCCGTAAATGTAATATCTTCAAGAACATTTTCATCCGCACCCGGATATTTGAAAGAAACATGGTCGAATGTGAGCACACCTTTTTGTTTTTCTTCAAATTTTTTCGGTGTTTTCGGATCATGGATCACCGTCCTGCTGGACAGAACCTCATCCACACGATCTGCCGCAACAGCCGCTCTTGGAAGCATAACCGACAACATGCATATCATAAGGAATCCCATAATAATCTGCATCGTATACTGGATAAACGCCATCATATCTCCGACCTGCATCTGTCCGTCGTTGATTCCTTTTGCACCGGACCACATGATCAAAACCGAGATCCCGTTCATAATAAGCATCATGATCGGCATCATAAACGTCATCGCGCGATTTACGAACAGATTTGTTTTCATCAGATCCATATTTGCTTTGTCAAACCGCTTTTCCTCATGCTTCTCTGTACTAAACGCCCTGATCACAGGAAGTCCGGTCAATATTTCTCTCATAACAAGGTTCACTTTATCAACTAATTTCTGCAGGCTCTTAAATTTCGGCATTGCAACCGCAAACAAAACCAAAACGACTAAAGCGATCAAAACAACTGCCAGACCGATGATCCAGGACATTGAAACATTTGTCTGAAATACCTGCACAATGCCTCCGATCGCAAGAATCGGCGCATAAAGTACAATTCTAAGCAGCATCACGATAATAAACTGTACTTGTTGGATATCGTTTGTACTTCTCGTGATCAAAGACGCCGTGGAAAAATGATCGAACTCATTGCTTGAATATCCTACGACTTTCTTAAACACTCTTCCTCTTAGATCGCGTCCTGCCGCCGCTCCGACGCGGGATGCAAGAAATCCGACAAGAACGCTTGCCGCCATTCCGAGAAATGCAAGACCGATCATTTTTGCTCCTGTTGAAAACAGATAGCGAAACTGCAATTCATCCATATCGATACCGAGATCTGCATAAGCTTCTTTTACATAATTTACGGCAGCCTGCTCTGTGATCGTATCAGGAAGTTCTTCCGTCTTTTTTTCTATCTCCGATACAAATGCCTGTTTCTGCTCCTGCGGCATCATTTTCAAAATATCCAAAACCGTCATATCTTCCGATATCATTTCCGGAGGAAGCTGTGCTTTCAACTGTTCTTCGATATCTGCGGTCATATCGCTTCCTGATTCAAATCCTGCCGCCATCATCATAGGCGCTGCCAGAATACCGCTTAATTTTTCCGTCCTATCCGTATCTTCTTTTACAGTATCTTTTAAGACATAAGCCTGTTCTTCATATGTTTTGTCATCCTTTTCATATGCCGACAAAACAGTTTTTCCGTCTTTTTCAGAAGTAAAAAGCAAAAGTGTCTCCATATCTTCCGCGGAAATCGCATCCGGTATATGATCTTCAACTCCGCCTTGTTGGATTCCCACATTGACGATGTCCGAAGTATATGCAGGCAAAGACAGATCACAATACGCCTGCACGATCAAAATGGCCACGATCGCAAGAAGCGCTTTCCAGTGCTCGGACGCATACTTAAATAAGTTTTTCATATCTTTTCTTTCCTTTCATATTGATCAATATTATTGTTTACATGAACTAAAAGCCTGCGAAACAATATTTTTTCTTCTACGCTCATTCCTTTAAGCAGGATCTCCTCCATTTTATCCGTCACGTCTTTTATAGATTGAATGCACGAACGTCCTTTCTCTGTAAGCGCCAACCGCATAACTCTCTGATCCGCAGGATCTGTCTGTCTTGCAATATATCCAAACTGTTCCATTTTACGGATCGATGATGTAATCGACGGAGCGGTAATATTCAACTGCTTTGCCAGATCCTTCTGCGACATAGACTCACAGTGATGAAGCGTAAGTAAAATACTTGCCTGACTTCTGTTTAGATCAAATACACTGTACATATCTTTTGCCGCAACTTTCGCCCGGTGCGACACAATTCCCAATATCCCGATCACCGGAGCATCGTTTATATCACATTGAAACATGTTATGCCTCCCTCTTACTTTTTATTTATTAGTTAGATAACTAAATAATATATTAGTAATATAACACAAAAAAGTCAACATATACATGTTGACTTCACATTTTTTTCATACTTTTTGACTAATTTTATTTAGTAGGTTAATTATATGTCTCCTGATTTTCTTCCCGTTCTTTCATTTTGATCGTCTGCACATTGATTCCGTTTACTTCTATATGATCGTCCACCGGTATCACAAGACAGCGGCGTCCGTCAATGATCCTCGTCTCAACGAGATCCGCTCTTTCCGGATTTACCTTAATAACGATGTCCGGAGTTTCAATCTGAAACTTTCTCGTCTCTGCAATATTAGATGCTAAAAGCGATGTTTTTTCTCCTGCATTTTCCGTGAAATTGCGGTCGAAACTTTCCATCTTTTCCGCCTCTACACCGCTTTGCTCAAACACTTTCTTCATATCTGTCAGATCAAGCGCCAGCGGTTCCGGTTCTTCCTTATGTTCTTCTATCAACTGATTCAGCGTTTCATGAATATTTCTGACGGTCTCATAATCTCCGTCCTCACCAAGCGTGTCTTCGATCAACATTTTAAACGTTTCTTTCTGCGTATCGGCAGACATCGGCATCTTCGTTCCGAAAAGCCGATCGATCATTCCGGGCTGTAAATCTTCTGATTTCTTCGTATAATATAGCATACTATGTAAATCCGTGCTTCGGTCATTAAAGGCAGGGAACAAAAATCCTTTATCGGGCATATCTACGATCCAGTCTCTTATCCGATCCTGAATGCAGTTGCTTTCCGCATTATAACTCAATCCTGCTTTCGACAAAGACACCGGGCAGAGACTCATAAGCAAATATTCATACACTTCGTCAGACGCGTCGAACATTTCGATCCCGTCGGAAGATTTTCCCGGAACATCATACATCGCATGGATCAAAATAATGTAATAATTCTCGGCACAGTCGTATGCCTCGATGACTTTATCATAAAACTCTTCCAAAAGCATATCATCCTGAAGCTTGCTGCTGCGAAGCTTCAAAAGAAACTCCTGCGTTCCCCCGGGCATCTCCGCATCGATCGGAAATTCCATATTCAATATATTTTTCCCGACCGTACCGGAAAGCGTCTTTTTAAAAATGTCAAAATATTTAAACGCCTCTTCTTCCGGCAATGACAAAAAAGCTTCTTTTGATTCCATCTTCTTTTCTTTCTCATGATCTACATAACACCCGCATATACGTGTAATCGCACAATTTGCCGGAGTAAACTGCTTTCTTATCTCTAATATTTCCTTCTTATTCATATTATAAACCCCTTTCCGTCATTCTTCTGTCTGTTTCTTTCGCGCCTGCTTTCATCGCATCTGTTTCTTTCGCATCTGCTTCCGTTTTGCTCATTTTCCGGCGCTATTTCCGTTTGCGCCGATCTATTATATCATACACCTGATCGGGGAATTAAAAAAGATTTGATTTTCCCTTTGTTCTATGGTACGATAGCGTCGCAAACAATAAGACCATACAAAATAGACTTTTGATAGAAAGCTTACATTTCAACGCATTTGGCTTCGCACTCTTTCTTGAAATATTTTCAGAGAAAATGCATCGTCAGATGCCTTTTTTACGGAAGGAACTTTTATGAACGCTGCAAGACAAAACGAACAATCGATCTTCCATACTTTTTTTAAATATGTATCATCAAACGTCCTCGGCATGATCGGATTTTCCTGCTATATTCTGGCCGACGTTTTTTTCATTGCAAGGGGAATCGGCGCAGACGCCCTCGCGGCGCTCAATCTGACGCTCCCTGCATACAACCTTATGAACGGGATCGGTCTGATGATCGGTATGGGCGGAGCCGCCCGCTACTCGCTTTCATCGACACGCCCGGACAGCGATACACACCGCACTGCTTTTACACATGCTCTGCTTTTGGCCGCTCTCTGCGCACTTTTCTTCTCCTTTGCGGGAGCATTTTGTTCAGAAGAGATTTCCGCCATACTCGGCGCCGATCACGACACGATCGGTTACGCCTCCGACTACATCCGCATACTGCTTCTCTTCTCCCCGCTCTTTCTCGGAAACAATCTTCTTCTTTGTTTTGTGAGAAACGACGGAGCTCCCAGACTTTCTATGGCGGGAATGCTTATCGGAAGTCTTGCCAACATTGTACTGGACTATATTTTTATCTATCCGCTTGGCATGGAAATGGCAGGAGCCGCCACTGCGACTGCAACTGCTCCTGTGATCAGTATGCTCATCATGTCTGTCCATTTTATAAAGAAAAACAACCGGTTTCATATTACAAAAATACGGCTGTCATTAAAACGCGCCGCTGATATTTGTTTCCTGGGAGTTTCCTCTCTTGTACTGGAGCTTTCCTCTGGAATCGTTATTATCGTATTCAATTTCCTGATCCTTAAGTTGAACGGAAATACAGGTGTTGCCGCCTACGGAATCCTTGCAAATATCGCCCTTGTCCTCACTTCTGTTTTTACAGGGATCGCGCAGGGCATACAGCCTATCGTCAGCAGACATGCCGATGCAAAAGGAAAGCATGTACAAAACAGTATACGAAAATATGCGCTGATCACAAGCCTTCTCCTTTCGCTTGTTTCCTACATAACGATCAGTCTTTTTTCTGTTCCTATCGCCGAAGCATTCAACAAGGCGGATGATCCTCTGTTGACAACTATCGCTTCCGGAGGCATGAGAATTTATTTTATCAACTTATTTTTTGCCGGAGTGAACATTATAGCATCTGCATTTTTATGTTCATGCGACAAACCAAAACTTGCATTTGTCATCTCTGTTTTAAGAGGCTTTATACTGATCATTCCTGCCGCATGGATTTTGTCGTCATTATTTGGATTGACAGGGATCTGGCTTACCGTTCCTGTCACCGAAGCGATTGTATGCCTGTTTTCATTCCTGTTTCTTTTTCGCGGCACACACACTCAAATAGTACAGTCAACATAAAACGCCCACTCTTTCAGGCGTATCAAAAAGTATCGGGATACAAAATTCATCTTCTGTATCCCGATACTTTCGTTTTTACTTACATTCCGCTGTACGCAGTATTTTATTTGCATTTTCAATCCGCTCTTTTGTCGGAGGATCAATCCCCTCCAACGGATACTCATATCCGAGTTCTTTCCATTTATATGCTCCGAGCGTATGATACGGAAGGACTTCGACTTTTTCCACATTACTTAGTCCGTCAATGAATTCACGGAGTTTTCCAAGCGCTCCGTCATCGTCGCTCCTCTGCGGAACAAGGACATGACGAATCCAGACAGGTTTTTTAATCTCATCCAAATATTTAGCGAAATCAAGAATATTTTCATTCGTACATCCTGTTAATATCTTATGCTGCTCATCATCGATATGTTTTATATCGAGCATCACAAGATCTGTATATTTCATCAGTTCCTGTACTTTCCCGAAAAACGGTTCTTCTCTCGTAAACGGATTTCCACTTGTATCAAGCGTTGTATGGACTCCGGCTTCCTTCGCTTTGCGGAACAATTCAATCAAGAAGTCAATCTGAAGAAGAGGCTCTCCTCCGCTTACCGTGATCCCGCCTTTATCTCCCCAGTAAGTGCGATAGCGCAGAGCTGTTTTCAGAAGCTCATCTGCCGTATACAGCGTTCCTTTCTTAAGATTCCATGTATCCGGGTTATGACAGAACTGACAGCGCATAGCGCATCCTGTCAAAAAGATCACGTATCGTACTCCCGGTCCGTCTACTGATCCAAAACTTTCAAGTGAATGAACGTATCCTTTTATTTCGTTTGCCTGTTCCATTCCGGCGTCTCCTTTTCATTTTATAAAGATTTATAAAGAAACCGGTTCTTCTGCCAAAGATCATATCTCAAGCAAAAGAACCGGACTTTCTTCATCTTATAGTCACATTTTTCTTTCTAAAGAAATCTGCAGACCTTTATTTATTGTAACAGTTCAGCCATACAGTGCAGTTTTACGAATGGCGCGGACTGAACTGTTACTATTTATTACATAGACTCGTGGCAAGTTCTTGCGATTACGTCTAACTGCTGCTCTCTTGTCAGGTCGATAAACTTAACGGCATATCCTGATACACGGATTGTAAAGTTTGCATATTCCGGTTTTTCCGGGTGCTCCATAGCGTCGATCAGTTTATCTGTACCGAATACGTTTACGTTCAGGTGGTGTGCTCCCTGATGGAAGTATCCGTCCATTACGCGGGCAAGATTTACTTTACGCTCGTCATCATCATGTCCGAGTGCATTCGGGCTGATCGTCTGTGTATTAGAGATTCCGTCAAGAGCCAGCTCGTACGGAAGTTTTGCTACAGAGTTCAGGGAAGCAAGAAGACCGTTCTTCTCTGCGCCGTAAGACGGGTTTGCTCCCGGTGACAGCGGCTCGCCTGCTTTTCTTCCATCCGGAAGAGTTCCTGTTGCTTTTCCGTAAACTACGTTTGATGTAATTGTCAGGATCGATGTTGTAGGCTCAGAATCTCTGTATGTGTGGCATTTGCTCAATTTGTGCATAAATGTCTTGAGCAGCCAGATCGCAATATCGTCTGCACGGTCGTCATCGTTACCGTATCTCGGGAAGTCTCCCTCGATCTCAAAGTCTGTTGCAAGACCGTCTTCGTCACGAATTACTTTTACTTTCGCATATTTGATTGCGCTTAAGGAGTCTACTACATGTGAGAATCCTGCGATACCTGTTGCAAATGTACGTCTTACATCTGTATCGATAAGAGCCATCTCTGCTGCTTCATAGTAGTATTTGTCATGCATGTAGTGGATCATGTTCAATGTATCAACATACAGTTTGGACAGCCACTCCATCATCTCGTCATATTTCTCCATTACTTCATCGTAATCAAGATACTCTGATGTGATTGGTCTGTAAGCCGGAGCTACTTGTACTTTTGTTTTCTCGTCAACACCGCCGTTGATCGCGTAAAGCAGGCATTTTGCAAGGTTTGCTCTTGCTCCGAAGAACTGGATCTCTTTACCTGTCTGAGTTGCGGATACACAGCAGCAGATGCTGTAGTCATCGCCCCAAACCGGACGCATAACATCATCGTTTTCGTACTGTACGGAACTTGTCTTTACAGAAATCAAAGATGTATATTTCTTGAAGTTTTCCGGAAGTCTTTCTGAGTAAAGAACTGTCAGGTTCGGCTCCGGAGACGGTCCCATGTTCTCAAGTGTGTGAAGGAAACGGAAGTCGTTCTTTGTTACCATAGAACGTCCGTCCTGTCCGAGACCACCCATTTCAAGTGTTGCCCATACCGGGTCTCCTGAGAACAGCTCGTTGTATGACGGGATTCTTGCGAATTTAACCATACGGAACTTCATAACCATGTGGTCGATCAATTCCTGAGCTTCGCTCTCTGTCAGAACACCGTTCTTCATATCTCTTTCAATATAAATATCAAGGAATGTAGAGATACGTCCGACACTCATTGCAGCTCCGTTCTGTGTCTTGATCGCCGCAAGGTATCCGAAATACAGCCACTGTACTGCTTCTTTTGCATCTTTTGCCGGCTGTGAAATATCATATCCGTAGATTGCTGCCATCTCTTTCATCTGCTGAAGTGCGCGAATCTGATCTGCGATCTCTTCACGAAGACGGAAGTCTGTTCCTTTCATGCCGTGTCTTGCATAACGCTCGAAGTCGTACTGTTTTTTCTCGATCAGGAAATCAATACCGTACAGAGCAACTCTTCTGTAGTCGCCTACGATACGTCCACGACCATAGGTATCGGGAAGACCGGTAACGATATGGGTATGACGAGCAACCTTCATCTCATCGGTATAAGCATCAAATACTGCCTGGTTGTGAGTCTTGTGATACTCATTGAAGATCTTGTCATATTTTTCATTTACTTCGTAGCCATAGGTGCTTGCTGCCTGCTGAGCCATCTTAATACCACCATAAGGCATGAATGCTCTCTTTAAAGGCTTGTCTGTCTGCAGACCAACGATCTGCTCCAGATCCTTCATAGATTCATCAATATAGCCAGGGCCATAAGCGGTCAGACTGGATACGATCTCTGTTTCGCATTCCAGAACGCCGTTATGCTCACGCTCTTCCTTCTGTAACTCCTGAAGTCTGCCCCAAAGCTTATCAGTTGCTTCGGTAGGTCCCTCCAGGAAGCTCTCATCTCCATCATACGGAGTGTAGTTGGTCTGGATGAAGTTACGTACATTGACGTCTACATCCCAGTGGCCATCTCTTTTAAAGCCTCTCCATGCTTCTGCCATGAAAATTTACCTCCTTCTAGTAAAAACAATTAATATTATCAACTGAGAGTACCAGTTGCGCCGGCATCCCAAGCTGTTTCTTTACGATAAAAGTGTACTACCTGACAAGGGTAAGTGTCAACAGTTTTAGGTAATGTACGCGCTTTTGTACATCAGCTCTGACATGAAAAAAAGATTGCCGTGTGTGGGTGCTTGCACACAAAGCACGAAAATCTCTTTTTCATGGACAAAGCGCACTGCGATGAAATAAAAAATGAGCCGCGAAGCGGCGCCATTCGCGAAGCAAATGCTTTTATGAATGTGGTTCGCGGCAGAGCTGATCCCGGGGGAGGAACAAATGCTGATGTACAAGAATAATCTTGCCTTATTCTGGGGAAAGTATTATACTAAAAAAGCCTTATACGGCAGAAAGGAGACCGATATGACCGGAGTAACAAAAGACATGACGATTGGTGAGATCTTACGTGCCAATCCTGAAGTAGCTCCCGTACTCCTCGATGCAGGAATGCATTGCCTGGGATGCCCTGCTTCACAGGGAGAGACCCTGGAAGAGGCAGCTATGGTACATGGCATTGATGTAGATGAGCTTATGAAAGTGATCGAGGAGCTGTAAGCTTTGTATGTCTGTTTTGGAAACATCGCCTGACCGGGGCACACAGGTGAAACAAAGTATTTATGGAATTTCATAGCTCAGATTTCCGCGCAATCGAAATGTGTCCGCCGATTGCGCGGATTTGAGAAATCTAAAGAATTCAAGGAATTCAGATCATCGGCCTTTGGCCGTCTTTTTTTGCCTTTTTCCCTTAGATATATTATCTGATCCGACATTATGATGTATGACTGGCACGGTAGATTCTTTCAAGGGAGGCTAATTCTGTGGTACTTTCAGTTCCCAGCCGGAATAAATCAGAGCAGGGTTGCGGATCAGTTCCCGGTTCAGGGAGATGATCTCGGCCACGGAGCAGCCGTACTTTCTGGCGATTTTCCAGAGGGTGTCGCCCTGTCTGACGATGTATATCCCACTTTTCTTATTCTCAGGCAGAACAGCATCGGGAGTGCCGCCTGTGATAGGCGCTCCGCTTTGGGGAATCTTAAGCTGCCAGCCGGCGTGAATCCGGTTCGGGTTCTTGATCCGGTCACTGTTGGCTGCCACGATCCCAGCTACGGAGCAACTGTATTTTCTGGCGATTTTCCAGAGAGTGTCACCCGCCTGTACGGTATAGGTCAAATAAGAGGTGGTGTTTTTCACGACAGGAGAGGGAACTTCACGGTCGGTCTGTTCTCCGGAGCTGCTGTCGTCAGTCTTATACTGCTCTACGATATTGCTGGTGTTGTTGCCGGGAATGATGGGAGTCGTGTTCTTCGTCCATTTTGCATAGAATGTTTTATTTCCCGTTTCGGTAGCAGAGATCTCTGTAATGGGAGAGCTGGAAAAACTGCTGTCCGCGTACCAGCCGTCAAAGCGGTATCCCTCGCGGGTCATATCATTGGCGGTAGGAAGAACTGCCCCAGTGCCGTAAGTGTAGCCGGTTACTTCTTTTCCGCTGGCAATCGTACCGCCGTCCGTCTGCAGCGTTACGGAATAGGTGGAGAGTTCCCATTTTGCCTTGAGGGTCATAGTGCATTTGACTGTATCCGTGTCAAAGTTCCATTTTGTTTCTGTACCGTTGTTATCATAATACCAGCCTTCAATACTATGCCCCTCTTTGGTGGGAACAGGATCCGGTGCGGTGAGTGTCGCTCCGTCCTTACTCCAATTCACTTTCTGGGTGATGCTCTGGTCTCCATTGTCCGGGTCAAAAGTGATCACGAGCATACCGTTCAGGGTGGTGGCACCGCTGAAATCACCGTCTAAAACCGTACCATCATTGTTCGTGATCGTGCCGGTGAATGTGCCGCCGTTAATGGTACCACTGCTCTCATTTATGACCTCTTTCTTGAATGTGCCCTTCCGGATGGTGCCGTTGTTTGTCACTTTGCCATGCAACTCAGGGCTGCCGGCGGCCCCCTCACTGCCGGTGATCGTGCCGGTGCCGTACCTGTTGGTATCGTTCGTCATTGTGCCGGCTATTTCGCCGCCGTCAGCATTCAGGATGCCAACGTTTGTTATATCTGTGTAGATTTTTGCATTGTCGCTTATAGTAAGAGTAGTCTCCTGACTGGAAGTATTGTATACAGAGCTTGCATCATTCGGATTAGTAGGATCACCGATCGTGCCCCCTGTCATGGTGAACTGATTATCATTCCTCACCCCGCCGCTTGAAGCATCCTGGGTGCTGATGCTGGCTTTAATCGTACCGCCTGACATAATAAAGGATCCAGAGTTGTCCACACCGCCACTGTATAATCCTGTGCATGTACGGATTGTTCCGCCGTTCATGATAAAGCGGCCGATGATATTTGAATTCCACAGGGCGCTGATGCTCACACCACCACCCCCGGATTGTGCGTTGCAGTTGCGGATCTCAGAGCCGGAACCCATGGTGAATGTGCAACCCGGGGAGACAGACACACCGCCGCCGTTTTTTGCAGCGCAGCCGATAATACTGCCGCCCGTCATGGTGAATGTGCTGTTCTTGCCGATGGCAGAATCATAGGCAAGGCGTACACCGCCGCCGAGACCAACTGCCGAGCATCCGACGATGCTGCCACCGGTCATGGTCAGTTTACCGCCGGCATTAACAAGCACACCGCCGCCATCACTGTGGGCAAGATCACCGCCACCGCCCGTAATAACCCCACCGAAGACGGTTTCCGAGCCGCTATCGTCCAGCTTCCACATGTCAATGTGCCAGGCCGGTTGTTTATAGTTCGGGTAAAAATTGTGCCGTGTGGTTATGTTGCTATCCTGAATCGTCAGATCGCCGCCCGACTCTACCTTGATTACGCTGAAGCCGCCGGTCATTTTCAGTACATTACCGTTCAAATCCAGCGTCACAGTGCGGTTAACTGTCAGAGTACTGCTGATTTCAACATCACCTTTCAGTGTGATCCCAGAAATACTGCTATTTGCCAGTGCGGCAGTCAGTTCCTCCGCTGTCGTCACCTCTGCCTCACCGTTTGCGACCGGCAGTGCTACGTACAGTCCGTTCAGAATCGCTGCAGCTTCATTTCCCGATGCGCTTTCCGGGGAACCCGGACCCTCTGTGGATGTCGGGGGATTCGTCAGCTGTCCGGTTTCTGCTGCCGATACCGGCGTGGAGACCAGAGAAAATACCATGGAACTGCAAAGCAGCGCCGCATAGAACCGAATTTTTTGCTTTTTCATGAATTTTTTTCCTCCCATTGTTGTGATGCGTTTCCTTTTCCCGTGCCTTGTCCGCGGTGTTCTCTTTCCCGGAGTCTGATACACAGCACAGTGATCATGACTGCTGTGGAGAAAGAAATTACCCCAACCAGCACATAACCGCCGGCGTCTTCATGCAGCAGGATAGAACCGTACATTCCCCGGGCGGTGATCTGCGTCTGGCCGGCTGCTGTGTGCACCGTTCCCACAAGGAACGCAGACAATGCTGTGCACAGGGCAGACAGCCGGCAGATCCCGCGGCGCTTCTTCCGGCGATATTTTTCATGCACCCGTTTTTTCACCAGTTCGACCCGCTTTTCTGTATCATACATATCGTTGAAAACCTCCCTTCGGAAAGTAAAGTCATAAAATACATATGTCCTTCATCTAATTAGGTACAAAAAAGCGAAAAAACTCTCACCTGAAAACCAAATTTTTTCAAAAAAAAGGAGCTGCCGGCAGCAGCTCCGCAAAAGACAGGATTCAGTTGTGATTCTGGGTAAGGCGGCGGGTGATCAGTTTCCCTGCCGTCAGGATCAGCACAGGCAGAATGTATGCGATATACTGTATCGCACCGCCATAGGCGATCAGAAGATTATAAATTGCATGAAAAGTGATGGCTGCCCCGAGCAGACCGCAGGTTCCGGCGATCTTCAGCCAGGTGCGCTGCCATACATACGCCAGTCCACCGCCGACGATGGCACCACAGATCACGTGCATGGCACCCGTTCCAATGCCCCGGAAAAAGATAAAGGAAAAATGTCCGGCTCCGTTTTGAATCAGATAGCAGACATTCTCAAAGGTGGCAAAGGAAAGTGCAACGATGATGGCAGCATTTTTTATCGGCACCGGTTCAGGCTCAAATACAAGAAGATAAAAGAGCAGCGGCAGGAGTTTCATCACTTCCTCTACCACAGGTGCGATCTCCGCAGTGGCGGCAATCGTATCTGCTGCGTAAAGAGCGGCAAAGAAGGTATTGATGTAAGCGGAGAGCAGGCATGCCCCCATTCCTGCAAGACAGCACAGAAAGAATTTGGCCTGCCGCCTACCCATGCACAGGGCGGCGATCAACAGGGGTGAGGCCATACAGATAAATACATTTTCAATATAGGTCATGTCCGCACCGCCTTTCCTGTGGCAGGCAGCAGTCCGAAAAGGCAGAACGTCAGCAGAAGATCACACCAGCAATAGGGACTGAAGATAGAGTCGCCCGGCCAGAAGCAGCCGGAGGTCCACAGAGCGTATTCTACCGCAACATAGCAGAGGATTCCGATGTGAAAATACCGCAGGTTCCGTCCTTTTCCAGTCTGTGTCTCTGCGTAGACAAGACCGTGGATGGAACGATAGGAGACAAGGATCATCATGCCGCACCAGAGCAGGGTGGAGAGAATGTCACCAAAGGTACAGTAAAATGCGCACAACGGAACTCCGATCAGCGGAGCCAGCAGGGATTTCCGACAGGAAAAGCTTCTTTCCTCCGGTGAGGAGAGAGTATATTGTAGGAGATAGAGAAAAATAACGCTGGAGACCCAGCCGAATTCCGATACATAAAAGATCCGTGGTGTTTCGGAAAACAACAACAGATATAATGTCCAGTACAGGGAGCCCAGTGCGAAACAGCCATAAAAGCAAATCAGCAGAAAATATGACAGTGTCCGATGCCTCAGATAACGAATGCCGCTCAGACAGAAGCCCAGCAGGGTGACGAAAAATTGCAAAAGATTAATGATCAATTCCATTGGCGTGGTCCCCCCTCTGCTCTGCCTGATCTTCTTTGTCCAGCAGATGGACACGAAAACACAGGATCGTCACGCATACGCCGAGAAGAAATGAAAGCACCCCTATTATGATATATTCAGGTGCAGCACCTCCGCCGAGGATCGTTGCCGCCGTTTCATATCCGGAGGAGTTCCCCGGCACCATTTGCCCGGAAATCCCGGACATGACAAAGGAAGCCCCGAAGATCACAGCAAGGCATGCCGCTATGCAGGAAATAGCAACGATCCGCCGCTGTTTTCGTCTTTTTTGTCGTTCTTTTTCCGTAATCCTTCGTCGGACTTCTGCGATCCGTTCCTCATGACTCCGCATTTGTAATTCCCTCCCGTTCCAATAATCCCCGCAGACGCTCTTTTCCCCGGTACATTATATTAGTGATCTGCTTCACGCTTTTCCCCATAACTTCAGCGACCTGCCGGTAACTCATACCCTCAAAATAGGTCAGATAAAGAGCCTCTCTATAATCCGGATGCAGCTCACCCATACATAAATGCAGGATCTGATTCCGTTCTTTTGTCCGGATCACCTCATCCACCAGTTTCCCGCCTTCCGGCTCTTTGGTCAGATCATCAAGACAGAAGTGATGTCGCCGGATGCTTTTGTGGCGCAAAGCCATATGCCGCGCCGCTTTATACAGGTAAGCCCTGAATCCGCCATCCCGGATAGGGGGCCTTTTGGCGAACAGGTAGGAAAATACTTCTATCATCAGGTCCTCCGCCTCGTGAATGTCATGCAGATAGCCGTTGATGTATAAGGTCAGTGGATTGTCGTATTTTCTTATCAATTCTTCCAGCCCTGTTTCATCGCCGCTTAAATATTGTCGGTATAATTCTTCGTCGGAAATCATATCGTGTACATCCTTTCCACTGTAACCGGCGTTTTGACCCTTTGTAATTCCGAATGTGTATGGAATTGCGTAAGCTACATTGCAACGGAGCAATTCATGTATTAAATTTTATTATATGCCAATAAGATTATATTTTCAAGTTACGCGTTTCCCAGCTTCTTTTCTACAGACTCTCGCTGGGAGAGGAGAGACAGGTATAAAACAACCATAAAAATAAGAAAGTCCCCACAGAGTGGGAACTCTCCTGAATGTTACAATCTGTTGTTACACTGAAGTATTAGAAAGACGCTGTAAAGCATGTTCGGCGATCAGTGTGGAACAATGTTCCTCAAGAAAAGTAAGGCTTGCCGGTGTGGAACGCTTGGGAATACCGTATTCAGAGATGACATTGCAGACACGGTCGAAGACCTCGCGATCTTCTTCGCCCTGCGTCAGGATCAGATAATACCCGTCGGTGCCCTCTTCGTGATACAGCGTGCTGAGCCCATGATAATGGCTTCCGGCTATTACTGCCGCATTGATCACCTGTTTCAGAGATTCCATACGGAACAGGCGGGAACGTACACTGTCACTTTCCTCGGGAGCGGACGCAGAAGGAGCTTCAGGAGCGTTTGCGGTATTGTCTTCGCTCTGGATACGGCGGAACAGATCCAGAACCTCGTCTGCAGTGCTCTCATCACTGTCCTCATCACTTTCTTCCGTAACGGAAGGAGCAAAACGGGAAAAACGGGTATCCAGTTCATCCGGGTCTTCTACTTTGGTAATGATCAGCACGATGCAGTCCGCATTCAGCGGGATGGCCTCGATCATCAGAGGGATGTCTTCGGCTTCAAAGCCAAATTCAAAATTGGCCTGCTGCATCATGTCACGGAATAGGGATTTTGCCTTTTCCGTACCGTAGGCAAGCTCACTTATTTTTAATTCGCGGCTGGCGAGATCCTCGCGGGTCAGCGTGCAGCGAATCTGATTTTCATTTACTTTTTCAATTTTCATGCGACAACACTTCCTTTCTGCCTTCGCATTGGTATGGTATATAGCTTATACTTTCCCTATATTTTAGTCAATAGAAGCCTTTCACAGTTTAAAAAAATTTAATAAAAGAGCTTGTCAAACAAGGCATTACAGTATATAATCTCACCTATAGATGCCTCTGATACTCCGGTACGGAGAGGAGGCTGACGGATTTCTTATTTTCTTGTTGATTTACGAGGAACGATTCGTTCCGTTTCATCCCATTTTTATTTGTATTCACAAAACGATGGAGAGCATTTATTGTTTTGTAAAATATAGTATGGAGATGTCTTACAGGCGTATACGTGTCTGGTCATAATATTTCAACGAAATTTTTCACAATCATAATTCCAATGTTTTATTTGAACTACCTTAAAGAAGTACCGTCAGAGGCATTTATGTTCATAAAGTACCGGAAAACGCAGCAGAGGGATAAGTGTTTCACGAATACTTTTGGTCCATAGCTGCTGTGGATGGCCCGGAACTGTCATTTAGGAGGTGTCAGCGCCCGTATGGCCGGAACGGTCAGAGGGGAAGGAACATACGCTGCGGGACCGCAAAATGGGATTGCCTCTCTGGCTGTGTCCTGCAGTGTGTGACTGAATGAGTATTGTTCCTTGTATTATATGCGGGAATTGTGATAGAATAAGACTGTTCTGCCGGGAGACGGACGGAACGAAAGAAGAGGCAAGAACAATGCGGGGAATCCCCTGCGGATGGGAGCACATATGAAGAAAAAAGTATTACCGGTGATCGTGGCGATCCTGCTGATCCTTGTGATCGGTGGCTGCGCACTGGGCAAAGTGCTGTTGGATAAATATTCCTACAGCAAGGAAGAAGCCGACTGGAATGAATTCTATCAGGTGTCAGAGAACGACAGGAGTGCCATTATTTTACAGAATGAGATGGTGGAGGAACAGGCACTGATCAAAGACGGTGTGTGCTATTTCGATCTGGCAACTGTTCATAAATATATGAACGAAGTATTTTATGCGGATATGACAGAGAATCTGTTGTTATATGCTACTCCGACAGAAGTGATCCGGACAACATTCGGAGAGACTGTATATACGACAACGGAAGGAACACAGGAAGCCGGTTATGTGATCAGCTTCGCGGACGGAGATAACGTATATGTGGCAGCTGACTATGTAAAACTGTTTACGAATTATTCCTATGAATGTTATGACAGACATGTACAGGTCAATACCGAATGGGGAACCAGACAGGTAGCACAGCTGAAAAAGGATACCGCAGTCCGGCTGAGAGGCGGCGTAAAGAGCCCGATCCTGACACAGGCAGTCAAGGGAGATACCCTTGAGATACTGGAACAGATGGAGACCTGGAGTAAGGTAAAGACAGTGGATGCAGTCATCGGATATGTGGAAAATAAACGCCTGGGTGAGATCACGGAGGAGACGGAAACACCGGTGACAGATTATCAGGCACCGGAGTATACATCCCTTACCGCAGACAGCAAGATCTGCCTCGGCTGGCATTCCATAGGAGGTGTCGCAGGTAATGATACCTTATACTCTATGGTGTCCGGCACGAAAGGAATGAACGTGATCGCACCTACCTGGTTCAGTATGACGGATGAAAACGGAGCGTTCCGAAGCTTTGCAACAGCGGGTTATGTAACGACCGCCCATCAGATGGGACTGCAGGTGTGGGGTGTGCTGGATAATTTTAATTATGCGAATGAAAACGGCATATCTATCAGTACATTGAATATGCTGTCATCCACCACGGCCAGACAGAACCTGGTGAAAAATGTGACGGATACGGCAGTGGGACTGGGACTTGACGGGATTAACGTGGATTTCGAACAGCTGAGCAGTGACTGCGGACCGCATTATGTGGAGTTCTTAAGAGAACTGTCCATAGAGTGCCGCAATAAGGGACTGGTACTGTCAATCGATAATTATGTACCTTTTAATTTCAATGACTACTATCGCCTGGATATTCAGGGAGAAGTTGCGGATTATGTGATCATCATGGGATATGATGAGCACTGGCACGGAAGCAAGGATCCCGGAAGTGTTGCAAGCATCAGCTATGTATCGGACGGACTGGATAGAACGCTTCAGGAAGTACCGGCGAATAAAGTAGTGAATGCACTTCCCTTCTATACGATCCTGTGGAAGACGGAAGGAACGGATGTGACAGACGAATATATCACAATGCGCAATGAAGCAGACTTCATGAGTAAAGCAGGCGTGAGTGCAGAATGGGATGAAGTGACCTGCCAGAATTATGCGGAATGGACTTCCGGTAGCGTAAATTATCAGATCTGGCTGGAGGATGCGGAATCCATTGCTGTGAAGCTGAATATGATGACTACCAAGAATATCGGTGGTGTGGCAGTATGGAGACTCGGCTACGGAACACAGGCAGCCTGGGAACTGATCAACGCCTACCTGCAATAATAAGTAATATAAAATGCCTGGCCGTTTTGGCCAGGCATTTTGTGCTCTTATAATGTAATTATGCGTTTTTCTTACGAAGTGCATATCCGGATACAACACAGAAAACTGCGGCAACCATCAGATAAATAGAAAGAGCGCTTTCACCGGTCTTAGGCACATCATCGTATGCGGAAGAGGAAGCGGCGGGCTGTGCAGTTGCAGCGGGCTGAGCAGTTGCAGCGGGCTGAGCGGCTGCAGCAGGCTGTGCAGCTTCAGTGGTGGCAGCGGGAGCGGTCTTGCTGTAATATTGTGCATCGGTTCTTAAGGCGCCATCCTCGGTGTACAGCTTATTGGCTGCAAAATTGTAGTAGTCATAATAAGTCTCCATGGTCTGACCGTCTTTGGCAGACAGATGATTTACCGTACCGACAACGTTGATATAGGCATGCAGATTGTTGTATTCATTGCCGTAGCCGTACATTTCCAAAGTGTCAACGTTATTATTGAAATTAACGCGTGCACCGCCGTATACATAGGCATGAGATACATCACCGTTAATTGCTGCAGTAGTACCGTCCAGAACATAAACATTGTCATAACCTTTTGCAGTGATGACAGGAGTCTTGACACTGTTCTTGATCGTCAGGTTACCCAGACGTACGGGAACATTCAGGTTCAGAGGGTTACAGTCAACATCATTCTGGACTACGATGTAATCACCGTCTTTGATTTCCTGCATCATATAGTAAAGCTCGCGGTCCTGAACTTCTTCGGACCATGAGGATGCAGGCTTGAAGCGCCATTCACCTTTGGAGGGGGAAAAGTTCAGAACATAGGTGTTGGGTTCTGCTGCTTTGACTGTGATCTTCCCGAATGCGGGAGCGGTCAGGCACACAGCTGCAAGCGTAAGCAGTGTAACGATTTTTTTCAGTTTTTTCATAAGAAAATCCTCCTGATAGATTGTTGGTTATTCCTGTATGGGAAGGTAGTGATCGCCGGGTTCCGTTTCCTTGGCAACGACTACAAACCGGCCCTGTTCTACGTGATACACGCAGGTAGACAGTGTCAGAAAATGATCCCCGAACTGTGCGGTAACACCGGTATCATACTGGGATAACTGCTTGATATTGTTATAAAAGTCATCAAATTCTTCCTGGGTATCCGCCTGGAAAAATTTGTAGAACTTAAATACCTGATCGGTCTTCCGGTAGACCTGGGAACGAAAGACAGCAATGACTTCGTAATTGCGCTGACATTCTTCGGTGTACAGGATAATATTTTTGTGATTTTCGTAAAAATCCGGATCCTCATAATCCGTTAGATTGCCAAACATGGCACCGGATTTCATGTTGTGACCGTGAATGATGAGATTCGTGGAAAGGGGATCCAGGCAGCTGTCCGTATCTAATATGAGGCAGCCGTTCTTATTCTCACTGCCGTCGAAAGCACGATACAGATAATAGGACTCATCTCTCGGAGTCCACATCACCGGATAATCGATCCCGGTGCCGGGAATCTGCAGCCATGCGCCCATGTCTTCGTTGGCAAGAAAGCTGTCGGCGTAAGGATTGGGAACCCTGGTGACCTCTTCCGGAGCGGGAACCGCTTCTTCCGCGGTGGATTCCGTCGTAGCAGTTGCAATGGTCTCAGGTTCCGAAGAAGGAACGGTCTCTGCCGGAGACTCAGTGGGTCTTAAAGCATCCAGGGATTCTTCCATGTGCCGGTCCTCCATGTGACCCCTCACGAAGAGAATAATTGCTGCCAGGATACAAATTCCGGCCAATATAAATAAGATTACGGAAAGTGTTTTTCTATTCGATTTCATGTGTTTATTATACGCTGAACAGGCAACAGGATGCAATAGGTTAAAACAAAAGGATTTCTTAATTTTGGAAGATTTTGCATCGGGAAGATATTTCCTGCGGAAAATGCATATAAAATCATATAGAATACAATAAGGCGGCTGAAAAAATGGAACAGAAGGCATTGAAACTGATCATGGCAGGGCTCTTAATTCTGTCGATGGCGCTGACCGGCAGGGAAGCGGCAGAATATGTTGGTGCGATGCATGCGGTAAATGCTTTGCGGGAGACGGGAATGGGGGCAGATGACTCCGGGAGACTCTGCGTGGTCGTCGATGCCGGACACGGAGGAGACGATCCGGGGAAGATCGGCATCAATGGGGCACCGGAAAAGGATATCAACCTTCAGATTGCTCAAAAACTGAAAAAATATCTGGAAGCGGAAGATGTGGAAGTGGTGCTGACCCGGGAGACGGAGGACGGATTGTATGATGCACATGCTTCCAATAAAAAGGTACAGGATATGAAACGCAGGATAGAAATCATAGAAAAAACCGATCCTGTTTTGACGGTAAGTATTCACCAGAACAGTTATCCGGAGGAATACGTACATGGGGCGCAGGTGTTTTATTATACCGGAAGTATGGGAAGCGAGACACTGGCTTCCGGCATTCAGGATCAGCTGGTACGGGGACTGGACCCGGAGAATCATCGCAAAGTCAAGGCCAACGACAGTTATTATCTTCTGAAGAAGACCAAAGGAACCATCGTGATCGTGGAGTGTGGCTTTTTGTCAAATCAAGCGGAGGCGGAAAAGCTTTGCGATGAAGAATATCAGGATCGTATTGCATGGCTGATCCATAAGGGAATTCTGCGGTACCTGAAACAGTATCTTTCCATTTTATCGTATCTATGATATACTATTCCCAAATGCATTAGAACACAGAAGGTAAAAAATATGAATACAGAGATCATCAAGATTCAACCCGGAGACGGTCCGGTCAGTGAGGAAGATGATGCAAAACTGAAAGCTGCCGGAGAGATTTTACGGCGGGGAGGGCTGGTGGCATTTCCTACGGAGACAGTATACGGTCTGGGCGGAGATGCATTGAACCCGACATCCTCAAAGCGGATCTATGCAGCGAAAGGCAGACCCTCGGATAATCCACTGATCGTGCATATTTACCGGTTTGAAGACATTTACAAAATAACAGGGGATGTGCCGGAAGAAGCACGCAGGATCGCCGATGCTTTCTGGCCGGGTCCTCTTACCATGATCCTGCCGAAGTCAGATGCAGTGCCTTACGAGACCACCGGAGGACTGGATACGGTAGCCATCCGTATGCCATCACATCCGGCGGCACAGAAACTGATCGAGTACAGCGGCGGATATATTGCGGCACCCAGTGCCAATACTTCCGGGAAACCGAGTCCTACCGTGGCCAAATATGTCGTGGAAGATATGATGGGCCGGATCGATGTCATTATCGACGGTGGAGAAGTGGGAATCGGACTGGAGTCCACGATCATTGATCTGACGGTGAGTCCGCCGCAGATTCTCCGCCCCGGATATATCACCCGGGAAAAGCTCAGCGCGGTGTTGGGAACGGTGGACACAGATGCCACGATCCTGCGGGCAGACAGTGGACAGGCCCCCAAGGCGCCTGGGATGAAATACAGACATTATGCCCCCAGGGGAGAACTCACCATTGTGGAAGGTACGCCGGAACAGGTGAGAGAATATATCAACCGGGAAGCTGCAGCGGATCATGCGGCAGGAGAGAAGACCGGTATTATCGGAACGGAAGAAATGCTTTCCGGGTATACGGCAGATGTGGTAAAAAGTGTCGGCAGCCGCAGGGATGAAGACAGCATTGCCAGACATCTGTATACGATCCTGAGAGAATTCGATGATGAAGGTGTCACCAAAATCTATTCTGAGGGATTTTCCACGGATGGTTTCGGACAGGCTATTATGAACCGGCTGCTGAAGGCGGCGGGGCATAAGGTTGTAAAGCTTTAAATTTCATTTTAAATATAAGGAGAATAAAAATGATAGCAATCGCAAGTGATCATGGTGGATATGATCTGAAAGAAAGAGTTAAAAAATATTTAGAGGAGAATAATATTCCTTTTCAGGATTTTGGATGTGACAGCAAGGCAAGTTGTGATTATCCGGTATTCGGGCATGCGGCAGCAAAGGCTGTGGCAGCCGGTACCTGCGAAAAGGGCATTGTGATCTGCACGACCGGTATTGGTATCAGTATTTCAGCTAATAAAGTAAAAGGTATCCGTTGTGCTTTGTGTTCGGAGCCGCTCTCTGCAAAAATGACCAGGCTGCACAATGATGCCAATATGCTGGCAATGGGAGCAGGTATCGTAGGAGAGAATCTGGCACTGGAGATCGTTGAGACCTTTTTGAACACACCCTTTTCCGGAGAAGAGAGACACAGTCGCAGAATCAGCCTGATCGAAGAAATCTGAGCTGGGGCGCAAAATACAACCAACAACACTAAAACACAGGAGGACAATCATATGTCAAAAGTAGTAGTTATGGACCATCCCTTAATTGAGCAGAAGATCGGAATCATCCGCAGAAAGGAAACAGGAACCAAGGATTTCAGACAGAACATCAGCGAGATCGCCATGCTGATCGGCTATGAAGCTACCAAGAATCTGAAGCTGGAAGAAGTAGAGATCGAGACTCCCATCTGCAAGACTACCGTAAAACAGTTAAAGGGTAAAAAACTGGCACTGGTACCCATCCTGCGCGCAGGCCTTGGTATGGTAGACGGAATGCTGTCCCTGATCCCGGCTGCAAAGGTAGGACATATCGGACTGTACCGTGATCCGGAGACCTTAAAGCCCGTAGAATATTACTGCAAGCTGCCTGCAGACTGTGCAGAGCGTGAAGTATTCGTCGTAGATCCCATGCTGGCCACCGGCGGTTCTTCCATCGCAGCCATCCAGCTGCTGAAGGACAAGGGATGCAAGAGCATCCGTCTGCTGTGCATCATCGCAGCACCAGAAGGTGTGAAGGCTATGCAGGAAGCACATCCCGATGTGGATATCTATATCGGAGCAATGGATCAGAAGCTCAATGATCACGGATATATCGTTCCCGGACTGGGAGATGCTGGAGACCGTATTTTCGGTACCAAATAAAGGAGACACCAATGAGTGCCAAGCGCAGTGACTATATCAGTTGGGATGAATATTTCATGGGGGTAGCCCACCTGTCGGGGATGCGGTCCAAGGATCCGAATACCCAGGTGGGAGCCTGCATTGTCAGCCCGGACAATAAGATTCTGTCTATGGGATACAATGGGTTCCCCAAGGGTTGTTCCGATGATGAGTTTCCCTGGGAGAGGGAGAATGACAAGGATAGTAATCTGACAAAATATCCCTTTGTGACACATAGTGAACTGAATGCAATTTTGAATTACCGCGGAGGATCTTTAGAGGGCACGAAGCTGTACGTGTCCCTTTTCCCCTGCAATGAGTGTGCGAAAGCCATCATTCAGGCAGGGATCCATACCGTAGTATATGACAGCGACAAATATCGGGGAACACCCTCCAACCGGGCAGCCAGGCGGATGTTTGATGCGGCGGGAGTGGAGTGCGTTCCATACAGCAGGACAGGACGTACGATACATATCGGGGTCTGAACGACAGATTAAAGGAGTATGAACGGTTGAAGCGCCTACAGAAGACAGCTGTACTGCTTGCAGCGGTGATCCTTGCAGGAGCATTTTCTTCAGAAGACATCAAAGTAGAAGCTACCAGCAGTACCTGGCAGCAGATTCAGAAGGAACAGCAGGAGAAAAATGAACTGCAGAACCAGCTGAATCAGGAAAATGATAATCTGGAGAACCTGAAGGGAGAGCAGAATTCCCTCAAGGGACAACTGAATAATCTGAACGGTCAATTGACGGAGGTCAGCAATAATCTGGCGGATCTGGAACAGCAGATCGCGGATAAGGAGCAGGAGATCGCAGATACCCAGGACAGCCTGGAGAAAGCAAAGGCTACCGAAGAGTGGCAGTATGAGTGCATGGTGATCCGGGTCCGGGATATGTATGAACGGAACGAGACCAGCTATATCAATGCGATCCTGAGTGCCCAAAGCTTCGATAAACTGTTGAATGCTGCGGATTTTTTTGAACGGATCGCTGCCTATGACCAGAAAAAACTCAAAGAATTCGAGGAAAACCGCCAGCTGATCGAAGAGGAAGAGGCAAGGCTTCAGACAGAGAAGGCAGAGCTGGATGATCTGAAATTAGAAGCGGAAGCTGAAAAAAGCAAGGTATCCGGTCTGATCAGTCAGACATCCAACAATATTGCCAAATATGCCGGAGACATCTCCGAAGCGGAACAGAGAGCCCTGGCATACGAAGCGGAGATCAAGAAAAAAGAGGATAATCTGGAAACCCTCAGGAAAAAGCTTGCCGAAGAGATCGCTATGTCCCAGAAAGCGGCAAATGCCACCTGGCGGGATATTTCCGATATCTCTTTCGAAGAGGGAGACAGATATCTGTTAGCAAATCTGATCTACTGTGAAGCGGGAGGCGAACCCTATGACGGTCAACTGGCGGTAGCCAGCGTTGTAATCAACCGTGTCAGAAGTTCGGTCTATCCCAACACGGTGGTGGGTGTGATCTATCAGAACAAACAGTTCTCACCGGTAGCCAGTGGACGGCTGGAACTGGCTCTGGCTGCTAACAAGGCCACGAGCCGTTGCTATCAGGCGGCGGATGAGGCAATGTCCGGAGTGACGAATGTAGGCAATTGCGTGTATTTCCGTACCCCGGTGGAAGGACTGACCGGCATCAGTATCGGTGGCCATATATTTTACTAAGGTGAAAGTGATAATCTATGAAAATCAACATCGTAGAACGAGAAGGGTATTCCAACAGAATTATGAATTGGAAGATCTATGTGAGGAAGGATCTGACAGTAGCCAAGGCATCGGAATATTACTATGAATTTATAGAGGAAAATTCCTTTCGCCCGGTGAGTGAACTGGTGCTGCCGGAGGATGGTGAACTGTTGAAGGAGGCGGTTGCGGCGGACTCGTTCATTCCGCTGGAATTAATGACTGTTCTCAGCAATCTCAAGGATAGTACCCGGAATGTGTATCTGCGTATGGAACAGAGTGAACAGACAGAGGACGGAATTCCGTTGTATCAGATCACACTATCGGATCTGCATGATCTGGAGAATAGAACGGTACAGCTGGAACAGAGCATTTTAAAGTATCGTCATTTTATGACATTGGAAGATGTTTATTACTTTGAGTATCTGATCGACAGTGATCATATCACAGTGTATAAATATGTCAATGAACGGTCAATGAATCAGTTTGATGGACCGTTGAAGGATCTGATACGGATGGCGGAGAACGCACATACAGACAGTAACATTGCCAAAATGGAAGAACATCTGCGGGTGTTTTGTGCCCATTTGCGCAATGGTGAAGATTCCTTTGAAATGAAATTCAACGGTCAGGATGAAGACGAGAGAATGTGGACGGTGAGAGCCTCCCGGATTCCGAAAAACCGGAACATGCTGGCCGGTATCATAGATTCTGACAAAAACCGTGAGCAGGAAGCCTACTATCTGACTCCGGCAGCCAGGGATGCCGGAACAGGTCTGCTGAATAAGCGGGCATGGACGGAATATACCATCGAACAGCTGAATCGGAAGGACGGTCGGGTCCGCTGGCTGGTGATCATTGATGTTGACGAGTTCAAACATATTAACGACACCTATGGACATATCTTCGGAGATCAGGTGATCCGTGGAGTGGCAGAGATCATGCAGGAGCTGGTAGGGCAGAGAGGTGTCATCGGCAGATTCGGTGGAGACGAGTATGTGATTCTGTTAGAGAAGGTTGAGACCAGGGAACAGTTGAAGACCCTGCTTAAGACCATTGCGAAGGAACTCAGGCTGGCATTCGATCCGAAGATCCATGTGACGGCTTCTATCGGTGTGTCGGAATATCCGGTGGATGGAACGGAGTATGAGTATCTGATGCGCAAGGCGGATAAAGCTCTGTATCTTGCCAAGGAAAAAGGCAAGAACCGACACATTATATATGAAGAGCGTCTGCATGGAAAGCTGGAGACCGACGATATGCAGAACATGGCTATGGCCTATGCAGTATCCAAGGAGAAAAAACGGGAAGCTATCACAGAGATGATCACGGAATTATGTGTATCGGGCGTGAACGCTATTGTGAAAAGTGAAGAGCGCCTGCAACAGATCCGCAGTCTGTTTGATCTGGATGGTATTACCGTTTTCTCAGACAGAGGAAACAGACTTGTCTGCAGAAACGGCAACTATATGGCAGAAGCTCCGGACGGTCGTCTCGGGTTTGAAGATGAAGGGTATCTTTCGCTGTTTGGCGATGATGATATTTTTGTAGAATCCAACATGATAAAACTTCGCTCCCAAAACCCGGCAGCCTATGCTGTGACACAGGAGCAGGAGGTTGGGGCTGCCCTTCAGTGCCTGTCCAGAAAAGAAGGAATTCCTTATACAATGGTCAGTTTTGAAGTGTTCAATCGTAACCGTAAATGGTCCGATAAAGACGTTACCCTGCTGACCTTGCTGGGACATTGCATCGGAGATTTGCTGAATTATTCAGAGTAAAGTAAACACATGAGCAAAAAGTAAGCACTGCAAGTGCGGTTTTGCGAATGCGTTACTCTGAATAGTTCAGTAACTACAGCCCACTTTTCTCCAGGGGGCTTTGCAGTCTGTCGAATTTGTCACGATAGATGATCGTGATCAGGTTGTTTAACTGGCGCAGGCAGGCAGTCATCTGTGCCTGCGTGATCAGACCTTTTTCCAGTGCCTCTGCCAGCTCGTCCAGGTCAACGACATGCATTCTTCCGTCGGGATAGAGGATAATGTCAGCCAGCAGATCGGTAACGATCAGGGCATTGTCCTCCGGACGGCGGGTGTATTCTACAATATCGCAGTACCAGTACAACAGAGACCCGTCATGACGGTAGAACTTGCTGATCTTGAACCCTTCCTTCAGATAATAGCAGGAACAGCCATGGGAAAAAGTAGTCTTGGGATTCAGCGTTTTCCATTTTGTCAAAATATAATCATCGTTCTGTTCTACGATAATATCATCTTTTAACAAAATACATTCTTCCGGGATCAGGCGTTTCCGGTAGATCTGAAGTTCGTTGTTCATAGCATTTCTCCTTTGTATCAATTTGATAGCGTTCAAAGTTCCGGGAAAGGAATAAAAGACAGTGGCGGCACGGTGTGAGGACATAATGTCTTCTCCATCCAGATCATGTCATGCCATTCCCCCTGCTTGAAGCCGGAAGCATGAAAATGAGCCACGGTCTTGTAACCGTGCTTCTCATGAAAAGCAATACTGGGCGGATTCGGATAAGTAATGCAGGCACATACATTGCAGATATGTTGTGCTGTCAGATATTCCTCCAGCTTCTGATAAAGAAGGCTGCCAACACCACTGCTTCGAACATCCTGACTGATATAAATGGAGGTTTCCACAGACCAGTTGTAAGCAGCACGTCCTTTGAAGGCGGAAGCGTAAGCATAACCTATGGGAATACCGCTTTTCTCGGCCACCAGATAAGGGTAACGGGCGAGGGTATGCCGGATGCGTTCGGCGAATTCCTTCACGGAAGGAACCGTGTATTCAAAAGTGATCGAGGTGTTCTCCACATAGGGAGCGTAAATGGCAGCCAGGGCTTCGGCATCTTCCGGTGTGGCGGTCCGGATCTTAATTTCATCATTGGCAGTGGTCTGCATTTCGGCAATCCCTCTTTCTGTGATCATTCATAATTTCTGTAAAATAGTTACTCAAATAGTACTTCCGAGAAAGTATCCGAGTCAATCTTTTTTTAGGTGGAATTTATATTTTTTTTACGATTTCAGCAAGGGGATTTTACTGGACAGAGCGTTCAGATTTCGTTATAATGACTATAGGTTTGTCTTGTGGGGACAAAATATACTTAAAAATGAACAAAAATATATGCTTAGAGCAGAAATCAACACGGAGAGAAAGCAGTGTCAAGAAAAAAGAAACCCTATGACAGAACCGTATTCCGTTCGATTGCGCTGATCATGCAATTCGGTATCAACATGCTGGTGCCGATCTGCCTGATGTCCGCAGCCGGCATCTGGCTGGATAAACATTTCGGAACGGACTTCTGGATGATCCTGCTTTTCTGTATGGGAGCAGTGGCCGGAGGGCAGAATGTATACCGTATGGCCAGGACAATTTATGATGACAGCGATGAGAAACACACTAAAAAAGATAAATAGAACCGTTTTGGAGATGGACTTAGGAATCCTGTTTCTGGGAGTGCTGGCACAGATCATCGGAGCATTTATTGCAAAGGATGAAGCAATGTATGCCAAAAGTCTGTGGTTTGGCGTTCTGCTGGCGCTGGTTTCCACATATCATATGTACCGTTCCCTGGACCGGGCGCTGGATCAGCCGGAGAAGACTGCACAGAAGATGATCTTCCGCGGATATATCCTGCGTTATGTGATACTGATTTTTATATTGCTGGTGCTTATGAAGACAGAGGTGATGAATCCTCTGATTTTCTTTTTCTCCTATGTGATATGTATGAAAGTAACGGCGTTTCTACAGCCGCTTACCCATAAATTATGTAATAAAATGTTTCATGAAACGGATCCGATTCCCCAGGCGATGCCGGAGGAGACTGCCGGAGGCGAAAATGCCCCGGAGAACCCGGAAGGAGCCGAAAAGAACGGAGAAGTGACAGAACAACAGAATAAATAATAAGGAGGTGAAACGATGGAACATGGAATTTTGTTATCCGGTGCCGATAATATCGATTTTATGATACATGGCGTGTTTAAGTATTCCTTTTTCGGTCATGAGGTATGGATAACGACCACACATGTGTGTGTGTTGATCGTCATGTTGATCATCATTGGTTTTGCTATTGTCGCCAACCGCTGTATGGCCAAAGCCAGAGAAGTGCCGGAAGGCTTTCAGAATGTGGTGGAGCTGATCGTGGAGAAGCTGGACGCCATGGTGGATACTCCCATGGGCAAGGCGGCACCGAAGTTCTATAACTACATTGGAACGATCTTCATCTTCATTCTGGTGAGTAATATTTCCGGTCTGCTGGGACTTCGTCCCCCCACAGCGGATTATGGTGTGACACTGCCCCTCGGCGTACTGACTTTTCTATTGATTCATTATAACCAGTTCAAGTACCAGAAGCCGAAGGAGATCTGGGAAGGCATGTGTTCCCCGCTGCCGCCCTGGCTGCCGATCTGGCTGCCCATCAACCTGATCAGTGAGATCGCTGTACCGATTTCGTTGTCTTTACGTCTGTTCGCAAACGTATTGTCCGGAACGGTAATGATGGCATTGATCTACGGATTGTTAGGTGTGATCGCTACGGCGTGGCCCGCAGCGTTGCATGTGTATTTTGACCTGTTCTCCGGAGCCATCCAGACATACGTATTCTGTATGCTGACGATGACTTATATCGCAAATGCAAGAGGAGACGCGTAAGCTTAAAATGCTAGAAAGATTCTGAAAGAATCTCAATAATAGGAGGATTTACTATGGATTTTAATGAAAACTTTATCTTAGGTTGTTCCGCAATCGGTGCAGGTCTGGCAGTTATCGCCGGTATCGGACCCGGTGTAGGACAGGGTATCGCAGCAGGACATGCTGCCGCAGCAGTAGGACGTAATCCCGGTGCTAAGTCCGAGATCACTTCCACCATGTTATTAGGACAGGCAGTTGCCGAGACCACCGGTCTGTACGGTCTGCTGATCGCTATGCTGCTGTTGTTCGTAAAGCCCTTACTTCCCTGATTAAACGAAAGGAATGCGGATGAAAATGATACTATTAACAGAAGGCGAGACCATGTCAAGACTGTTTGACCTGGACTGGCAGCTGCTGGCAGATTCCTGCCTGATGATCATTGCCATCTTCGTATTGTTCCTGGCGCTCAGCTATTTCCTGTTCAATCCGGCGAGAAAGTTCTTAAATGATCGTAAAGAGAAGATCAGAGGAGAACTGGAAGAAGCGAAGACCAGTCAGGAAAAAGCCGCAGAACTGAAGGAACAGTATGAGGCGAAGCTGAAAGATATCGACAAAGAGGCAGAGGACATCTTAAGTGATGCCAGAAGACGGGCACTCCAGAATGAGGAGCGCATCGTCGCACAGGCGAAGGAAGAAGCAGGCAGAATCCTGGCGAGAGCACAGGAAGAAGCCAGACTGGAAAAACAGAAAATGTCCGACGAGATCAAACAGGAGATCGTATCCGTGGCATCTGTCATGGCAGGTAAGCTTGTGGGTGCGTCCATAGACACCGCCAGACAGAACAGTCTGATCGAAGAGACGCTGAAGGAAATGGGTGAGGACACATGGCAAAATTAGTTTCCAAAGTCTATGGAGAAGCCCTTTTCGAAGTGGCGGTCGACCATGGGAATGCGATCCGTCTGATGAATGAGACCGCAGAACTTCAGAAGATCCTGGAAGACAATCCCGATTTTGATAAGCTGATGAAGCATCCCGGGATTCCCAAGCAGGAGAAACTCTCCATGGTGGAGAAGGTTTTCCGGGGCAGGGTAAGCGACGATCTGGCAGAATTTTTGAAGATCGTGGTGACCAAGGAACGCTACGGTTCATTAAAGGCAATTTTTGCTTATTTTACCGAACTGGTCAGAGAATCGGAAGGAATGGGAACCGCATATGTAAGTACTGCAGTGGAGCTGACGAAGGAACAGAAACAGGCAGTGAGAGAAAAGCTGCTTCGAACGACTTCTTATCAGTCCTTTGATGTGTATTACCATGTGGATCCGACACTGATCGGCGGAATGGTGATCCGGGTAGGTGACCGGGTAGTGGACAGCAGTATCCGGACCAAACTCGAAGATATGAAGAAACAATTATTAAATATTCAGCTGGGATGACCGGCTGAAAGAAAGGTGCGACAGATCCATGAATTTAAGACCAGAAGAAATAAGTTCCGTCATTAAGGAACAGATCGAAAGATATTCTTCCCAGCTGGATGTCTCCGATGTCGGAACCGTCATCCAGGTAGCGGATGGTATCGCTCGTGTACATGGACTGGAAAATGCCATGCAGGGTGAGCTGTTACAGTTCCCCGGCGATGTGTATGGCATGGTGCTGAATCTGGAAGAAGATAATGTCGGTGTCGTATTGCTTGGCAGTGCCAGCAATATCGAAGAGGGCGATATTGTCAAGACCACCGGACGTGTGGTAGAGGTGCCCGTAGGTGATGCATTGCTTGGACGAGTAGTGAACTCCTTAGGACAGCCCATCGATGGCAAGGGCCCCATACAGACCGATAAATTCCGCAAGATTGAGCGTGTGGCAAGTGGTGTTATCACTCGTAAGAGCGTAGACACGCCGCTCCAGACAGGTATCAAGGCAATCGACTCCATGGTTCCCATCGGAAGAGGTCAGCGTGAGCTGATCATCGGTGACCGTCAGACCGGTAAGACCGCTATTGCGATCGATACGATCATCAACCAGAAGGGTCAGAACGTAAAATGTATCTATGTAGCCATCGGTCAGAAAGCATCTACCGTGGCAAATATCGTAAAGACACTGGAGGAGTTCGGTGCCATGGCATATACCACCGTTGTGGTATCCACGGCAAGTGACCTGGCTCCCTTACAGTACATCGCTCCTTATTCCGGCTGTGCGATCGGTGAGGAGTGGATGGAGAACGGAGAAGACGTACTGGTAGTGTATGATGACTTAAGTAAACATGCTACCGCATACCGTACACTCTCCCTGCTCCTTCGTCGTCCACCCGGACGTGAGGCATATCCCGGTGACGTATTCTATCTGCATTCCAGACTGTTAGAGCGTGCGGTCCGCATGAGTGACGAATACGGCGGAGGTTCCCTGACGGCGCTTCCCATCATCGAGACCCAGGCAGGAGATGTATCCGCATACATTCCTACCAACGTAATTTCCATTACAGACGGACAGATCTATCTGGAGACAGAAATGTTCAATTCCGGTTTCCGTCCCGCGGTAAATGCAGGTCTGTCAGTATCCCGTGTAGGTGGTGCGGCACAGATCAAGGCAATGAAGAAGATCGCGGCGCCGATCCGTACCGAGCTTGCTCAGTACAGAGAGCTGGCTTCCTTCGCACAGTTCGGATCTGAACTGGATGCAGATACCAAGGAGAAGTTAGCGCAGGGCGAACGTATCAAGGAAGTGCTGAAGCAGCCTCAGTACCAGCCTATGCCGGTACAGTATCAGGTTATCATCATCTATGCGGTGACTAAGAGATTCCTGCTGGATGTGCCGGTAGAGGACATCACCAGATTTGAGAAGGAATTCTTCGATTATCTGGATACTAAGCATCCCGAGATCCCCGCAGCCATCGCTGAGGAAAAGGTGATCTCCGATGCTACGGAAGAAAAGCTTGTGAAGGCACTGAATGATTTCAAGGCAGAGTTTCTGAAATAAGTGTGTCAGCCGTGATATACGGCAGAATGAGAGGTAACTATGGCATCAATGCGTGATATCAAGCGCCGTAAGACCAGCATTCAGGGCACACAGCAGATCACCAAGGCGATGAAGCTGGTATCTACGGTAAAGCTTCAAAGAGCCAGAGCAGGTGCAGAACGTTCTCAGACGTATTTTGACTGTATGTATGATACCGTAAATAATATCCTGTCCAGGGTAGGTCATCTGGAACACAAGTATCTTGTCCCGGGGGCTTGTCCGAAAAAGGCGGTCATTGTCATTACCTCTAATCGAGGTCTGGCAGGCGGTTACAATTCCAACGTAGCCAAACTGATCACCGGACAGGAGGACTGGAAGACAGAAGACGTGGTAGTCTATGCCATCGGTAATAAGGGCCGGGAGATCCTGGAGAGAAAAGGATATACCGTGAAGGAATCCTATCCGGAGGTTATTGAGGAACCGGCTTATGCGGAAGCAATGCTTCTGTCACAGAAGCTGTTGACATCATTTGCAGCCGGAGAGATCGGAGAGATCTATCTGGCATATACACATTTTAAAAACACGGTGAGCCATGAGCCGAAGCTCATCAAGCTTCTTCCGGTGGAGTTCGACGAGGACGAGATACGGGAAGCGGCGGATGAGAAGGTGCTCATGAATTACGAGCCGAACGAGGAAGAAGCGCTGGATATGATCATTCCGAAGTATGTCACCAGCCTGTTTTACGGGGCGCTGGTGGAGGCGGTTGCGAGTGAGAACGGAGCCAGAATGCAGGCGATGGATTCTGCGACCAGCAATGCGGAAGATATGATCAGTGATCTGACACTCAAATTCAATAGAGCACGTCAGGGCTCTATTACGCAGGAACTCACGGAGATTATTGCGGGAGCTTCTGCGATATCCTAGGAGGCAGCAGTGCAAAAAGTTCCGGCGCCGGATGGCGGTGGAAGCGCGAAGCTGCATAGCAGGATTTGGTGATAGAAAATAACAGACAAGGAGAAATAGCGATGGCAAATAATAGAGGCAGTCAGGATTGCCCGGGTAAGATTACCCAGATTATTGGTGCCGTTCTGGATATCAAGTTTCCGGAAGGCGCGCTGCCGGAGATCAACGATGCAATCCGCGTTCCGTTAAAGAACGGTGGTGAGCTTGTCGTTGAGGCTTCCCAGCATCTGGGTGATGATACGGTCAGATGTATCGCCATGGGACCAACGGACGGACTTGTGCGCGGTATGGAGGCAATCGCCACGGGCGGACCGATCAGCGTGCCGGTCGGAGAGAATACGCTCGGACGCATGTTCAACGTTCTGGGTAATCCGATCGATGAGATCGACGCGCCGAAGGATGTCGAGCACTGGCCGATCCACAGACCGGCACCGGCATTCGAGGATCAGGCAACGTCGCAGGAAATGCTTGAGACCGGTATCAAGGTCGTAGATCTTCTCTGCCCGTATCAGAAGGGTGGTAAGATCGGACTTTTCGGCGGTGCAGGAGTAGGCAAGACGGTATTGATCCAGGAGCTGATCCACAACATAGCAACAGAGCATGGCGGATATTCCGTATTCACCGGTGTAGGTGAGCGTACCCGTGAGGGTAACGATCTCTACTACGAGATGAAGGAATCCGGCGTTATCGATAAGACGACCATGGTGTTCGGACAGATGAACGAGCCGCCGGGAGCGCGTATGCGGGTGGCACTTACGGGACTTACCATGGCAGAGTATTTCCGTGACAAAGGTGGAAAGGATGTCCTCCTTTTCATCGACAACATTTTCCGTTTTACACAGGCAGGTTCCGAGGTGTCCGCACTCTTAGGACGTATGCCTTCTGCCGTTGGTTATCAGCCGACGTTACAGACGGAGATGGGTGCGCTCCAGGAGCGTATTACATCCACGAAGAATGGTTCCATCACATCCGTACAGGCAGTCTATGTACCGGCGGATGATCTTACGGATCCGGCACCGGCGACGACATTCGCACATCTGGATGCAACGACGGTTCTGGATCGTTCGATCGTAGAGCTTGGTATTTACCCTGCAGTGGATCCGCTTGGATCTACGTCGCGTATTCTGGATCCGCGTATCGTGGGTCAGGAGCATTTTGAGGTGGCGCGCGGTGTGCAGGAGATTTTACAGAAGTACAAGGAATTGCAGGACATTATCGCAATCCTGGGTATGGACGAGTTGTCTGAGGACGATAAGCTTGTCGTAAACCGTGCCAGAAAGATTCAGAGATTCTTATCCCAGCCCTTCTCTGTTGCAACACAGTTCACCGGTCTGGAAGGAAAATACGTTCCGATCACGGAGACGGTTCGCGGATTCAAGGAGATTCTGGAAGGAAAGCATGATGACATTCCGGAGAGTTACTTCTTAAATGCAGGAACCATCGATGAAGTGCGCGAAAAGTATAACAACGCACAGTAGCGGAAATGAGGATAAGCTATGGCAGACGAGAACAAAGTATTTGACGTGGAGATCATTACGCCGGATCGTGTCTTTTTCACGGGAACGGCGACGATGATCGAATTTAATACGGCTGCCGGAGAGCTTGGAGTGTATGCGCGGCATATTCCTCTCACAACGGTTCTTGCACCGGGGGTTGTAACGATCCACAAGCAGGGCGAGGAGGATATCATTGCTGCGGTTCATTCCGGGTTTGCAGAGATCCTGCCGGAAAAGGTAACACTTCTTGCAGAGATTGCTGAGTGGCCGAACGAGATTGACAAGGCGAGAGCGGAGGCGGCAAAAGCCCGCGCCGAGGAGCGTCTTGCCAATCGGACAGAGGCGATTGATGTCAAGCGTGCCGAGTTTGCGCTGCGCAAGGCGCTGGTGCGTATCGATATTGCCAGATAATAAAAACGGAAAGTCAGGGAAACCGGACTTTCCGTTTTTTTCTGTGTATTTGCTCTTGGAAAAGACATCGGTCCTGGTATATACTTAGGACAGAAACAGTAAAAACAATGCAGAAACCACGAATGGAGAGGCATATGAATTTTTACTTTACACGCCATGGCGAGACGGAATGGAATGTAAAAAAGAAGATACAGGGAACGACGGACATTCCGCTGGATGAGAAGGGAATACAGCAGGCGAAGCGGCTCGCAGAGACACTCTTAGAGAAGCAGCGAAACGGGGAGCTTCATCTGGACAGAGTCTACACGTCGCCGCAGCTTCGGGCGGCAGAGACAGCCCGTTTTTCCGCGGAGGCGCTGGGCATTGACTGCATCCGGCTCTGGGATCTGCGAGAGATGGATCTGGGAGACTGGGAAGGCAGGAACTGGGATGAGATAAGGGAGACGGAAGCAGTGCGGCATCACATCTGGGATACCCACAGGAGGTTCGGCCATACGCCGGGAGGAGAGTGCTATAACGAGGTGCTGCGGCGCACGCTGGCTGCGCTGGAACAGATTCTGACGTGCGAGAAGGACGATGTGCTTGTCGTGACGCACAGTGCGGTGCTGATGGCACTGCGGTGTTATCTGGCAAACCGTCCGTTTGACGTGATGCGCGAGTACCGGACACGCAACACCGAGCTTGTGCGGGTGACGGAGGAGGAGATCCGGGAGGCGATCTGCCGCTATGAGAAGGCGATGTGACGGAGGAAGTGCTCCGGGAGGCGGTCTGCCGTTGCAAGAGGGTGATACGGGATTTTTTTTGTGAGGGAGGATGATTTCGTGAAGAAGTCAGCCTTCTTTTTTGTGTGTTTTATACAAATTTCGATGACGATTTTTGTGAACGATTTTGACGGAAAATGATTGACTGTGACTGGAAACGGAAATATAATGCAACTATAGAGATGAACGATTTTGAACGAATATGACGGAAAACGGAGAATAAATCATGCTGACAGAAGAAAGATTTGCAAAGATTTTGTCCATACTGGAACATATGGGGAGTGTGACGGTTCAGCAGCTGATGACGGAACTTGACGCTTCTGAATCCACTGTGCGAAGAGACCTGAATACGCTGGATGCAAACGGCCAGCTTGTCAAGGTACACGGCGGAGCGATTTTGAAGAATACGGTATACAGCACCATCGATGATGAAGTGGTTTACCGCAAGGAGCAGAACCGGGAGGCAAAGGATAAGATTGCACGCTATGCGGCAGGACTGATTACTGCCGAAGATTTTGTTTATATCGATGCAGGTACGACGACGGAGCGGATGATTGATTACATTGCAAACCGTCAGGCGGTGTTTGTGACGAACGCCATCGGCCATGCGAAAAAACTGGCAGAGCATGGATGCAAGGTCTATATCCTGGGCGGTGAGTTCAAGGCGGTGACAGAGGCTATTGTCGGTGAGGAAGCCGTTTTTACACTGGATAAATACAATTTTACGAAAGGCTTCTGGGGAGCCAATGGTGTCAGCCTGCAGAGGGGATTTTCCACACCGGAGTTAAAAGAGGCGATGGTAAAACGGAAATCCATGGAGAATTGCAGAGACTGTTACATTCTGGCGGATGAGAGCAAGTTTTCCCAGATATCGAGCGTGACGTTCGCACCGTTTGAGAAAGCGACTGTGATTACGACAGAGTTAAAACAGGAAATATACAAGGATTGTTCCAATATCATTAAAGTCGAGTGAGAGGAGATCTTGGGTAATGATTTATACGTTAACATTTAATCCATCTTTAGATTACATTGTGACTGTTCCGAAGTTTACCTGCGGGGTGGTTAACCGCACCACGGAAGAGATTATTTTCCCCGGTGGAAAAGGAATCAACGTATCCATGGTGTTGAAGAACCTTGGCTTTGAGAATACAGCACTTGGCTTTTATGCGGGATTTACCGGCATGGAGCTGAAGCGGCTGGTGGCTGATAAGGGAATTCATGCTGAATTTATCCCGGTAGATAAGGGAATGACGCGGATCAATGTCAAGCTCCGGTCAGAGCAGGAGAGCGAGATTAACGGACAGGGGCCGGCGATCGCTGCTTCTGATATTGATAAATTATATGAAAAGCTGGATGCACTGAAGGATGGCGACATACTTGTCATGGCGGGAAGTATTCCGGATGTGATGCCGCAGACGATGTACATGGATATCATGAAGCATCTGCAGGGCAGGAATTTAAAAATTGTGGTGGATGCCACGAGAGATCTTCTGGTAAATGTACTTCCGTTCCACCCGTTTTTAATTAAACCGAACAATCACGAACTGGGAGAGATTTTTGGCGTGGAGATCTGCGAGAAAGAGGATGTTGTGACTTACGCGAAGAAACTGCAGGAGAGGGGGGCCAGAAACGTGCTTATTTCGATGGCAGGAGACGGAGCGGTACTTGTTGCCGAGGACGGATCGGTGTATCAGGCAGAGGCACCGGAGGGAAAGCTGATCAATTCTGTCGGAGCCGGCGATTCCATGGTGGCAGGCTTTCTTGCAGGATATTTGGAGCATGGAACCTATGACAAGGCATTTCAGATGGGGGTATGTACAGGAAGTGCATCCGCTTTTTCTGAAGAGCTTGCAACAAAGGCAGAGGTACTTGATCTGCTGGAGAAGAACCAAAACTTGTTTTAATTTTGCGGCAAATGAGAATTATAAAATGTGCGCAGATTAAATAGAAACCATTTAACATTATGGAGGAGGAAGAATCATGAGAATCAGGGAATTGTTAGCAGTAGAGAGCATTGACCTGAATGCAAAAGCTGCAAGCAAAAAAGAAGCCCTCGATCACGCAGTGGATCTGATGGCGAGAAGTGGTAAGATTGGCGACGTCGAGACTTATCGAAAAGGGGTATACGCAAGAGAGGAAGAGGGCACAACCGGTATTGGTGAAGGGATTGCGATTCCTCACTGCAAATCAGATGTTGTAAAGGCACCGGGACTTGCGGCAATGCGTGTTGCAGGCGGTGTGGATTTCCAGTCGCTGGACGGTGAGAAGGCAGACCTGATCTTTTTGATCGCTGCGCCGAACACCAAAGACAATGTGCATCTGGACGTATTAAGCAAACTTTCTGTACTGCTGATGGATGAGAAGTTCACAAATGATCTTCGGAATGCAAAGAGCGTGGAAGAGTTTTTACATGTCATTGATGTGGCTGAGAGTGCAAAGGATGTGGAAGAAGCCAAAGAGGCACCGGCAAAGACAGAGACAAAGGGCGGCAGGCTGATCCTTGCAGTAACAGGATGCCCGACCGGTATCGCGCATACGTATATGGCAGCAGAGAGCCTTGAGAAGAAAGCAGCAGAGTTAGGATACCGCATCAAGGTTGAGACCAGAGGTTCCGGCGGCGCCAAGAATGTGCTGACCAGAGCGGAGATTGCCGAGGCGGATTGCATTATCGTGGCTGCCGATACACAGGTTCCGATGGAGCGTTTTGATGGCAAACCTGTCATTGAGTGCAAGGTTGCAGACGGTATCAGCAAGGCTGAGGAACTGATTAAGAGAGCAATCAATGGAGATGCGGCTACATACCACGCATCCAATAAAGAAGCGGCAAATAGAAACGATAATGAGAAGGACAGCGTCGGACATCAGATTTATAAGCATCTGATGAACGGTGTATCCCATATGCTCCCATTCGTTGTCGGCGGTGGTATCCTGATCGCACTGGCATTCCTGATCGATGGATTTTCCGTAGATCTGAATTCTCTTCCGATGGATCAGAGAAGTAACTTCGGTACGATTACACCAGTGGCAGCAATGTTTAAGTCAATAGGTGGCGCGGCATTCGGATTTATGCTTCCGATTCTTGCCGGGTTTATCGCAATGAGTATTGCAGACCGACCTGGTCTTGCTGTTGGTTTTGTCGGCGGAGCGATCGCGGCAAACGGAACTTCCGGTTTCCTCGGAGCTCTGGTAGCCGGTTTCCTGGCAGGCTATGTAGTGCTTCTGCTCAAGAAGATCTGCTCAAAGATGCCGGAAAGCCTGGAAGGCATGAAGCCGATGCTGATCTATCCGGTGCTTGGTATTTTTATTACAGGTGTGATTATGACTTACGTGGTTGAGCCGCCAATCGGAGCATTAAACACTCTGATCAACAACGGACTCAATGGATTAAACGGCGCAAGTGCAATTCTGCTGGGTGCACTGCTCGGCGGTATGATGTCTGTGGATATGGGCGGTCCAGTCAACAAGGCAGCTTATGTATTCGGTACAGCATCCATCGCAGCCGGAAACTATAACATCATGGCAGCAGTTATGGTCGGCGGTATGGTTCCGCCAATCGCAATCGCTATTGCAACATTAGTATTCAAGAACAAGTTCACCGCAGAGGAGAGAAAGGCAGGACCGACAAACTTTATAATGGGACTTTCCTTTATCACAGAGGGTGCTATCCCGTTTGCAGCTTCTGACCCGTTACATGTACTTCCATCCTGTGTGGTAGGATCGGCAGTCGCAGGAGCACTTTCCATGGCATTTAACTGTACTCTGATGGCACCGCACGGCGGAATCTTCGTATTCCCGACCGTCGGTAATCCATTCATGTATCTGGTGGCACTGGCGATCGGATCTGTGGTATCTGCGGTACTGTTAGGCGTTCTGAAGAAGAACGTGGCATAAATAAGGTTTCTTCTTAATATTATTTGATGATATACCCATATACAAAAATCCCCGGGGCGGCATGCAATAGCGTGCCGCCCCGGTGGTTTTTGTATATATAAATATAGACAGGAAAGAGCGGTTGTGCTAAATTAAAAGAAAACCACGCAATGAGGACTTGGCAGAAGGGGATGCTGGTATGGAAACAAGTGAGACAGTAAAAGAAATACGCAGCCGGACAGGGTTAAACAGAAAAGAGTTTTGTCAAAAATTTGGTATTCCGCTCAGGACGATGGAGGAGTGGGAGACAGGTAGAAGGATCCCGCCAGAATATATTCCAAGGATGCTGGCATACTATACGAGAAGTATAGATACAGACAATGCGAGGAATGAGATAAGAAATCACTATGACATTGTGGAAGATGCGGAAGGAAATAAAGTTGTCATTATCAATGATTTACGATTTAAAAGCAGAAGGAATATTGACTGGAATACAGTGGAACAGTGTCTAAAGGAATATGTTGGAAGCTGCGTGCAGATTTTAGAAACATCCGATGAGATTTATATCGGGAAAGATTTTCCGGATGAATATACGCATTCCAAAGATACGAAAAGCCTAAAAGGTGCAAATCGGCATGCAAATGCAAATGCATCTCAGATTGTAGAACCAATGATAAAAATTGCCGCCGGTAAAACATTTGCGCCTAATTACGAGGAAAAACATGTGGCAGATGCAAAATATGGATGGTATCGTTATGATACACGTTTTGCAATACCTGTATACAACGATGAGGGAAATTTGTGCAGATATAATATCTTTGGCGCAAGGATTTTAATACGCCATGATGAAGATGGAAAAATGTATTTATACGATATTCTGAGAATAAAAAAAGAAACGAGCGAGCCGCTTGAGCAATAGCTGTACGGTCGAAAAACTCATTTCTTAGTTGTATTATAACAGGATAACTATAAAATGCAAGAAAAAATTAAGGACAGAGCAGGGAAAGAATAACACAGGAGGATTGCGATGAGTCAGTATTTATTGTTAAAACAGGGAACGATCCACAATGCCGTCGACGAGGAGGCATTTGTGGCGGATATTTTGATTGAGGACGGAAAAATAAAAAAGATTGCGCCTGTGCTGGAGGGCAAAGTCATCAATGAAGCGGCTGTCATTGATGCGATGGGGATCGATGTCTATCCCGGGTTTGTGGATGCACACTGCCATCTGGGGCTCGACGGTTATGCGGTCGGTTTTGCGGGGCAGGACTTCAATGAACTTGGCGATCCGGTGACACCGCAGCTCTCGGCGATAGATGCGATCAACCCGCAGGATGAGACTTTCCGCATGGCAAGGGAGGGAGGCGTTACCTGCGTGTCGACAGGACCGGGAAGCTCCAATGTGATCGGAGGAACCTTCTGCATCATCAAAACGTATGGAAACCGCGTGGACGACATGATTGTCCGGGAAAAAGCAGCCATGAAAATTGCATTCGGAGAGAATCCGAAGAACTGTTATAAGGAAAAAGGCGTCTATTCGCGCATGTCCGTGGCGGCAAAACTGCGGGAAGTGCTGCAGAAGACGATCATCTACGATAAAAAGCTGCGGGAGGCAGGCTGTGAGACAAGCTGGAATGAGATCAACCGCGGCAGCCGGGAGGAGCAGGTGGACATCAGCAAAATGCCCGCCTACGATGCAAAACTGGAAGCAATGCTGCCGGTCATCCGCGGGGAGATACCGCTGAAAGCGCATGCGCACCGGGCGGATGATATCTGCACGGCAATCCGCATTGCAAAGGAGTTCCATCTGGGGTTAAGGCTCGATCACGTGACGGACGGCGCGCTGATCGCAAAGGAATTGGGTGCGGAGCATTTTCCGGTGGCGGTCGGTCCGTCCTTCGGTCATGCGACGAAGTACGAGTTGAAGAACAAGGGATTTGAGACGCCTGCAATTCTGGCGGATGCCGGCTGCGAGGTGTCGATCATCACCGATTCGCCGGTCATCGAGGAGCGCTATCTGCCGCTCTGCGCAGGGCGGGCAATCTACAACGGCATGCGTGAGTTTGATGCGCTGCGGGCAATTACCATTCAGGCGGCAAGGCATATCGGCGCCGAAGATCGTGTCGGAAGCATTGAAGAAGGGAAGGACGCAGATTTTGTTTTGCTAAAAGGCACCCCGTTTTCGGTTGACGCGCGGATATTATATACCATCATAAACGGAGAGATTGTCTATCAGTCCGGGGAGTAATGTGACGGTTATCTGAATGTTATGTGAAGTCTGTTATTTTTTCTGCGGCAGAACCGATAGCTATTTCGAGGAAAATGCAAAGGATGGCACAATTTCGGGAAGGAACCACCTCAGAAAGGAATTGGTTATGAAGGTCGAGAGTTCAAGTTACGAGGCATATCTGGAAGCACTGGAAGAGTGGAAGCAGAAGATGCAGGAGACCCAGGCCACACAGCAGAAGGAAGAGAACAGCGCCACGGACAGTTATGTGCCGGGCATCAGCCAGATGGACATGGACATTCCGATGCCGAGCAGCACTTACAATGCACAGGGGATGATGAGCGGAGAACGCCCGCCAATGCCGCCGATGCCGCCGCAGGAGACGGACGAGACAGACGAGACGACGGAGAGCACACAGGTCACGGGAACGACAGAGACGCAGGGAACCGCAGCGACAGGAACAGAGGCATTGCTTGCTGAGCTGTCAGAGACATTCCGCGCAAATCCGGACAGCATCCTGATGAAGCTGGATGAACTGGGATTATCACTGGAGGATCTGGGTGATGAGGATAATCTTGCATCACTTGCCACCGCAATGAACGAAGGAGCGGCAAATATGGGCTTGCCAACCATTGAAGATCTGGATTCTGCGGTAAGCACCCTGCATGAGAAGTTGTCCGCGAACTGGAGCAGCTACTTTGAAGTGGAGGAAGCATAGATCTCTTTTGGGGGATAAGTAATATTATAAGAAACACACTTGGGGATTTCATGTGGAAATACAGATGGAATATTCGGTTCAAAAAATATGGCATTTCTAACCAA